>Ga0180222_1000351_pt1 | contig 70857 bp, 72 predicted proteins | sample eDN5th37CKraftOP_FD_151336 | JGI IMG/M metagenome (GOLD analysis project Ga0180222, IMG submission 151336) | Enriched Organic Plus compost microbial communities from Emeryville, California, USA - eDNA 5th pass 37_C Kraft OP (version 2) (version 2) ... | reverse complement strand
GATTTCGGGAAGAAGGGCGCAAGGCGCGCCATCTGCGCATCCGTCAGCCAGAAAAGATCAGACATGTTCACTGCTCGGTTTTCAATAGGTGAAACACCCAACCCAGCAGAAATCAATGGGTCCTGACCCTAGGGGCGGGGCCGTCTCAGTCAAGCTGCTTTTGCATATGACCTTGTCCGCGGGAGCGCGGCTTTTCATGGCGTCCGAGCGAGCCTTCTGTCACCGCCGCCTTCGTTTGAGATCACCCCGGGGTGCATGCTTCGGTCCGTGGTCGGACCCATTGCAAACTCGTGTCGCCCGTCGTCCCGCGAAAGACACATTCCCGCCTTCTTGAGGCTGCCTCGCTTTGCCAGGCTCATGGCCCAGGCTTTCAGCTATGACCATTCCTTCCCTGGGGTCAGCATGGCCTGCGCCGCCTCGTAGAGCAATCCTCGCATCAGACCATCACCACACAAGGACACCTGTCCGATCCGATGGCTTTTGCCCGATTGCTTGAGCATCGGTGTCAGTCCCAGGATTGGCCCGACGGCCCGGGAACGTCGAAAGCGTGCCGGGATGTCGATCGTGCTGATGAAAGCAAGCGAGGTCACCGGCCCAACGCCAGGGATCGTCATCAAGCGAAGGCAGACGGCGTTGTCCCTGACTGATCCATCTAGGTTGGAGCTACAGGGCGTAGGCGCGTGCTGTCCGCTACCCCATTACAGGTGCAACCTCCGCCTTCTGACGCCTTGAGCAAGCCCCGCTGCAACCAGCATCAGGCCGAATGCTGCGACCAAGGGAAGGTGCGGCGAAATGCGATGCATGGCGGCGCCCAGCAGCGGCCCCAGCGTCAACCCCAAACCTTGTCCCATGACGTTCAGCCCCGCGGCCTTGCCCTGCTGGTCGCATCCCGCGCGAAAGCTGAGGCTGGCCAAAGTGCCGGGTAGCATCAGCCCCATTGCGATGCCGAACAGGACCGCGCCCGCCAGAAGCCCCGCGAAGCCGGGCGCGAAGGCGCAAAGCGCCATGCCCAGCACCCCGGACCAGGCACCAAGCGCCATGATCGCCTCGGCCGGGCGCCGCAGGTGGCGCAGCAGGAAAAGCTGCACCGCGATCAGAGCGGCCGCCGTCGCCGCCATCGCGGCACCGGCGCGGGCGCTGGCCAATTCCAGCGGATAGCCCATCGCATCGTGCAACCGCAGCGCCGCAACCTGCTTCAGAATGCCATAGGCCGAGATCACCAAAAATGTGAAGATCATCAGCGGCAGCAGCCGCGACAGCGGTAAGGGTCCCCGTCGATAGATCACCTCGGCTTTGAACAGGCCGTTGATTGTCTCGGCCAAGGCATTGTCATAGCTGTCACCGACGCTGCCCACCGATGGTTCGATGCCAGCTTCCGCCAGCCGCTCACTGTAGCGAATGCTCAGATACTGCGAACCGCGATCGCTATGATGGACCAGCCCCATGCCCTTGGCCGGGCGCCGATCATGCACGGCCTGCTCCAAGGCATCGAGCACGAACCCTGCATGGGCGGAAGTGCTGACGCGCCACAATCTTGCGGGCATAGGCATCAATCACAAAAGCGACGTAAGCGAAGCCTTTCCAGGTGGCGACACAGGTGAAGTCGCTGACCCACAGCATGTTCGGCGCAGACACGCAGAACTGTCGGTTCACCTTGTCCAGCGGGCATGGTGCCGATCTGTCCGGGATCGTGGTCCGGTGTGGCTTGCCGCGAATAATCCCCTGAATGCCCATGCTCTTCATCAGCCTCGCAACCGTGCAACGGGCGATGTCGAAACCCTCACGGCCAAGCTGCCGCCAGACCTTGCGCACACCGTAGACGCGCCAGTTCTCCTCGAATACGCGCAGGATCTCTGGCAGCAAGGCCGCGTCCCGGCGCGCCCGGTCGGACTGCCGCGTAGGATCGGCCCGCTTCGCCAGATGACTGTAATAGGTGGAAGGGGCGATCGGCAGCACGCCACAGATCGGCTCGACCCCATGTAATCCCCGATGCGCATCGATGAACGACACCATCACTTCGACCGGCGGTCGAGCTCCGCCATCGCAAAATATGCGCTCGCCTTACGAAGGATCTCGTTCGTCTGACGCAACTCGCGGTTCTCCCGCTCCAGCGCCTTCATCCTCTCGGCCATATCGGTCGGGATGCCCGCGCGCTTGCCGCTGTCGACCTCGGCCTTCTTGACCCACTCGTTCAGCGTCTGGGGCGCACAGCCGATCTTTGCGGAAATCGACATCACCGCCTGCCACCGCGATCCGTGCTGACCTTCGTTATCGAGGACCAGCCGCATCGCACGGTCGCGCACTTCAGGCGAAAACTTGTTCGTCGTCTTGCTCATGATGCTCCATCCTACTCAGGAGTTGGAGCCTCCGGAAAACCCGGCACGGTTCAGAAGAAGGGGCACAGTGGTTCTTGAAGACTATCGGCATTCTGGGCGGCATGTCCGCAGCATCCACGCAAATCTACTATCGCACCTTGTGCACCCTGGCCCGCGAACGGTTGGGAGGGCTGCATTCTCCGGAACTGCTTATCCGTTCCCTGGATTTTTCGCGGATCGAGCGGCTGCAGGCTGCGGACGAATGGGAACGGGCCGGCGATATTCTGAACGCGGAAGCCAGATCTCTTGAACGCGGCGGCGCCGATCTGCTGATCCTGGCGACGAACACCATGCACAAGCTGGCGGACAGGATGATGCGCGGAGTCTCGATCCCCCTTCTGCATATCGCTGACGCAACCGCGGCGTCCATTTGCCGGAAAGGGCTTCGCCGCCCTGGCCTGATGGCGACGGCCTTCACGATGGAGCAGGCATTCTACACCGACCGGCTGGTCATGGCCGGTCTTGATCCTGTCATCCCGGAAGTATCGGACCGGGCCCTGACGCATCGGATCATATACGAAGAGCTTTGCCGCGACATCGTGACCAAGGAGAGCCGGGCCGTTTTCATGGCGATTGCGCAGCGCCTCGTGGATCGCGGAGCGGATTGCCTGATCCTTGGCTGCACCGAGGTGGGAATGCTCCTGGATCAGGACAATGTCCGGGTGCCGGTGTTCGATACCACGCAGGTGCATTGTGAAGCGGCTTTTGCTGCGGCCCTGAATGCTTGAATGCCCGCCGGGTTTCCGGAACGTGTGGCGCCGCAAGCGCTGAGCCTTGCCTCGCGCATGTCGCGGCCGGGCGGCATACCGAACAGGCGGGCATAGTCGCGGGTGAATTGCGGCACGCTTTCATAGCCCACAGCATGGGCGGCCTGCGCGATGCCCGCGCCGTCCGCCAGCATCTGCCGCCGCGCCTCGATCAGCCGCAGCCGCTTCTGGAATTGCAGCGGCGACAGCGTGGTGATGGCGCGGAAATGCTGGTGAAAGGAGGATTCGCTCATCCCCGCCGCTGCGGCCAGGTCGCCGATGCGCATCGCGCGGGCATAGTCCTGCCGGATCAGCGCCACCGCGCGGGCAATGCGATGGGCATGGCTGTCCACCGCCCCGAGCCCCCGGATCGCGGCGCCGTGGCGGCCGGTCAGGAGCCAGTAATGCATCTCGCGCAAGAGCGACTCGCCCAGCACCGGCAGCGCGGCGGGCCGGTCAAGCAGCCGCATCAGCCGCCCCGCGGCGTCGGTCACGTCCGGGTCGGCCGGCTCGATGCGCAGCGGGGCCGCACCGGCGGGGCGCAGATCGGCCTCGACGGAAAGCCTGCGCAGAAGCGCCGGGTCCAGTTCCAGCGCCAGGGCGTAATAGGGCGCGGCAGGGCTGGCATCGAGGATCCGGCTGGTGGTCGGCACATCGGCGGTGATCACCAGCGCCTCGCCCGCGCCATAGTCGAAGCTGGTCGTCCCCATCGTCACGCGCTTGCGGCCCTGAAGGCAGATCGCGATCAACGGCTTTTGCACCGCCACCTGCAATTCGCCGGGACGCATCACGCGCACGACGCCCAGTCCGGGAAATGGTGTCGGCGCAAGGCCGAAACGGTCGGCATGGGCATCGGCATGGCGGCGGACAAGATCGAGAAGGCTGCGCATCGGTTAGGTCCGGACTGGGGGCTTGCGGTATCAGGCAAGGAAACCGGGCCTGTATGCAAGTCGCATCCGCAGGTTTCGCGGAAACAGGCAAGATTGTGCGAGGAACGGGCAACCAAGGCCGGGCGTGCTGCGCCATGTTCTCCTCATCCGCTCAGCATGAGGAACGAAAACATGAGCAAGATCGCTTTGATCACCGGCGCCAACCGTGGGCTGGGCCGCAATACCGCGCTTTCCATCGCCCGCCATGGCAGCGATGTCGTCGTGGCCTATCGCGGCAACGCAGCGCAAGCCGCCGAGGTCGTCACGGAAATCGAGGCTTTGGGCCGCAAGGCGGTGGCGCTGCAACTGGATGTCTCGCGAGTGGCGGACTTCCCCGCCTTTGCCGACGCTCTGCGCGACAGCCTGCGGAATGCCTGGGGCCGCGACAGCTTCGACCATCTGGTCAACAACGCCGGTCATGGCGAATTCGCCGTGATCGGCGAAACGACCGAGGCGCAGTTCGACGGGTTGTTCGACGTGCATGTGAAGGGCGTGTTCTTCCTGACCCAGGCGCTGTTGCCGCTGATCGCCGATGGCGGGCGGATCGTGAACTTCTCGACCGGGCTGACGCGGTTTTCCCATGCCGGCTTTGCGGCCTATGCGGCGGCGAAGGGCGCAATCGAGGTGCTGACCCGTTACATGGCGCAGGAGTTCGGGCCGCGTGGCATTGCGGTGAACACGGTTGCGCCGGGTGCCATCGAGACCGATTTCGGCGGCGGCACTGTGCGCGACAACCCGGATGTAAACGCCAAGTTCGCCGGGCTGACCGCGCTTGGCCGGGTGGGCTTGCCCGACGATATCGGCCCGATGGTGGCAAGCCTCTTGTCCGACGACAACCGCTGGGTCACCGCGCAACGGATCGAGGTCTCGGGCGGCCAGGCGATCTGAACCGGCAGGGTCAGGGCAGGTCAGGCCCTCGGGGTGCTGACCTGCCTTGCCGTCCTGCGCAGATACAGGATCTGCATCGCGGTGAAAAGATCGAGGAAGCGTCGCCCGGCGCTTTCTTCACCAACCCGCAAAGCCCGCGCGCGCGTGAGTTCCTGCAACAGGTCATTCACTGACCTGAGCGACCACTGCCGATCCGCGCCTTCGCGATCAGCCCCGAAGCGACGACGTGCAGGCATCGGCCGGCCCCGGCACCGGAAAGCGGCGGACAGGGAGGCCCGAGCTTGTTCCGTCGTTGGCGGCTGGTCCGGGCATCTTATATCGAGGCCGCAAGTTCGGCGAGTTTTGCGATGGTATTCATGTTGCGAGCGGTGCCATCCGCGGCTGCGGGAATCGCCAGCTTCGAGCGGCCCATGCCCGCCGCGCCATAAGCCACATAGATTTCCCGCTTGCCCAGCCGAACCTCTTCGTCCTTCCTGTGCTTCATCGTTTCGAGCGTGTCGGCGGGTGGCGGGCTGTCCAGAAATATGGCGACAGTCCCGCTGGGCGGGGCGTCAGGAAACGGGTTTGCGTTGAGAACGTCCGCCATCTCTTTCGCGGTGCGCAGGATGACGCCGACCGGCTTGCCGGCATGGTCTTCCAGACGTTTCTCAAGCGCCCGCTTGACCTCCAACGCGGGCCGGTCGGACGAGAATACGACATTGCCGCTGGCGATATAGGTGCGGACCTTGCCGAAACCCTCGGCGGCGCACATCGCCTTCAACTCCGTCATCGGCAGCTTGCCTGTTCCGCCGACATTCACGGCGCGCAGCAGTGCAACGTATGAGACCATCCGATCTTCTCCCCAGCGTCGGCAAGGCAGTGGCTGGCTGAATGCGCCAGCATCGTGCATCCGAACCGCAAGGTTCATCAAGATTTTACAGAACGGCCACGCTCATGTCATGCCGCCGCTGCATCAGTCGCGCCGGAAATGACAGGAAAGGGACAGCGCGGCATGACGGGTTTGCGGCTGTCGAACATCGGCAAGAGCTATGGCGAGACCAGGGTTCTGTCGGGTATCGACCTCGACATCGCGGTGGGCGAATTCGTGGCCGTGCTTGGCCCCTCGGGCTGCGGCAAGACCACGCTGCTGCGGCTGGTTGCAGGCTTTGACCGTCCCGATGAAGGCACGATCACCCTGGGCGACCGGCAGGTGGCGGGTGGAAATGTCATGGTGCCGCCCGAAGGGCGCGGCATCGGCATCGTGTTCCAGAACTACGCGCTGTGGCCGCATATGTCGGTGGCGGAGAATGTCGGCTATGCGCTGAAGGTGGCGCGCCTGCCCCGGGCCGAACGCGAGGCCAGGGTGGCCCGGGCGCTGGACACCGTCAACCTGGCGCCCTTTGCCGGCCGTCGCCCGGCTGATCTGTCGGGCGGGCAACGCCAGCGGGTCGCGCTGGCGCGCTGCCTGGCCGCTGGCTCGGATCTGGTGCTGCTGGATGAGCCGCTGGCCAACCTGGATGTGCATCTGCGCGCCACGATGGAAGACGAGTTCCACCGCTTCCACCGGGAAAGCGGGGCGACGCTGGTCTATATCACCCATGACCAATCCGAGGCGATGGCCCTGGCCGACCGCATCGCGGTGATGGACAAGGGCCGCCTGCTGCAATGCGCCAGCCCCCGGCAACTGTATCGCGAACCTGCCGACGCCACGGTGGCCGGTTTCATCGGGGGCGGGCTGGTGCTGCCGGTCGAGGGCCTGCGCCCCATGGGGAACGGGCTTGCCATGGCCGATCTTCTGGGAACGCGCGTCCGGCTGCGCTGCCATGCCGGGGAAACCGCCCGGCCATTGGCCATGGCCTCGACCCATCCCGCCGATATCCAGCCCGTCCATCCGGGCGAGGCCGGCATCCCCGCCCGTGTCACCGCCCGCACCTATCGCGGCGGCAGCTGGTCCTACGAGCTGCGCCCCGAGACGGATCCGTCCCTCCGGCTGCCCATGGTGCTGCCCGACACGGCCACGCCGCCCGAACCGGGCGCGCGCCTTGACCTGGCGTTCCGCGACCTCTGGGCCATCCCGCTTCCCGGCACCTCCGCTCCCGGCGCGGCGCCGATCCCTTCCTCCTCCTCCTCGCATCTTACGGAGCAATTCCAATGCGCCTGACTGTCACCACCCTTGCCCTGATGCTGTCCGCGACCGCGGTGTCGGCGCAGACCACGCTGACGCTCTACACCTCGCAATCGCCGGAAATCGCGCAGCAGACCGTCGATGCCTTCATGGCCAGGCATCCCGACATCACCGTGGAATGGATGCGCAACGGCACCTCGCAGCTGATGAACATCCTGACCGCCGAGCAGGAAGCCGGCGGCATCAAGGCCGATGTGCTGCTGGTTGCCGACAGCATCAATCTGGGCACTCTGAAAAGCCAGGGCCTGCTGCTGGCTTGGCCCGAAGCGCCGGTCGAAGGCATCGACCCGCTGATGTACGATGCCGACAAGACCTTCTTCGGCACCAAGATCTCGTCCACCGGCATCGTCTACAACACCAAGATCGCCGCGCCCGTCGCGGGTTGGGCGGACCTGTTCCAGGATGCCAATGCCGGCCAGATCGTCGCCCCGAGCCCGCTTTATTCCGGCGCCGCGCTGGTCCACATGCATTCGCTGGTGCAGGATGCCAGCCAGGGCTGGGACTATTACGAGCGTCTGAATGCGCTTGGCGTGGTGCCCGAGGGTGGCAATGGCCCGGTGCTCAAGGCCGTGGCCGGGGGCCAGGTGAAATATGGCGTCAACATCGATGCCGATGTGCTGCGCGCCAAGAAGGCGGGCTCGCCGGTGGAATTCGTCTATCCGGCCGAAGGCGCCACCTTCTTCACCGAGCCGGTGGCGATCCTTGCCAGCACCGACCAGGTCGAAGCGGCCCAGACCTTCGTCAGCTTCGTGCTGTCGGAAGAGGGCCAGAAACTGGCTGCCGAACAGGGCTATATCCCGGTCAACCCCAAGGTCGCCTCGCCCGAGGGCCTGCCCGCGCTGTCCGAGATCAAGCTGATGCCGCTGGACGCCGACCGCGCGGTGGCCGAGGATGCCGAGGCCCGCGCCAGGTTCACCGAAATCTTCGGCGGCTGACCGGGAATGACCGTCATTCCGCAAAGCAAGGGGGCGCCGCGCGCGCCCCTTTTCCGGCTTTCCTCGGAAAGCATCGTGCTGGCCCCGCTGGCCGTGCTGATCCTGTCAGTGTCCGTCGCGCCGATGCTGCGGCTGGCGCAGGCGGCGCTGTTCGATGACGGCGGGCTGGCGGTCGAGCGGCTGGCAAAGCTGTTCTCGCGCCCGCAGACCGGGGCCGCGATCTGGAACACCGTCCAGATCTCGCTGGCCTCGACCCTCGTTTCCGTGCTGGTCGGGACGATCTTCGCGGTCATCATGGTGCAGACCGATCTGCGCGGCAAATCGGCGCTGGTCTTTGCCTTCGTGCTGCCGCTGATGATCCCGCCGCAGGTGACGGCCATGGCCTGGATCCAGGCCTTCTCGCCCTCAAGCCCGGTACTGGGCCTTCTTGGCCTGTCTATGGAGGCGGGCACGCGGCATCCCCTGTATTCCAAGGCCGGGATCATCCTGCTGCTGGGGATCTACAATGCCCCGCTGGTCTATCTGGCGATGCAGGCCAGCCTGCGCCGCATTCCGCTGGACCTGGCCGAGGCGGCGCGGGCAGCCGGCGCCAGGCCGGGCCGGGTGCTGCTGACCGTGATCCTGCCCCTGGCGCGCGGCGGCATGGTGGCGGCGGCCAGCCTTGCCTTCGTCTCGGCCATCGGGAATTTCGGCATTCAGGCCATGCTGGGCATTCCCGCGCGGGTGCCGACGCTGATCACCCAGATCTATCAGCAGATCAACGGGCTGGGGCCAAGCGCCCTGCCGAACATGGCGGCATTGTCCCTGGTGCTGACCGCGCTGACCGTGGCGGGCGTGCTGCTGGCCGCGCGCGATCGCAGCGATACCCGCGTCGATCTGGGCAGCCGGCCCCTGATGCTGCCGCTGGGACGAAGCGGAGCCGTGATCGCAGCGCTGCTCTGGACCTATCTCGTCGTCTCGCTGCTGCTGCCCCTGTCGGCGCTGATGCAGACGTCGCTGGTCCCCGCATACGGCCTGCCGCTGACGGCAGAGACGATGACGCTGAAGAACTACGTCTCGGCGCTGTTCCAGCAGGTGTCGCTGCGCGATGCCTTCGTCACCTCGCTGTGGCTGACGCTGTTCACCATGGGCTTTCTGATGCTGGCCTCGGTTTTCCTTGGCTATTTCCTGACGTGGCGGCGCGGACCCTTGGTGCGGCTGCTGCATTTCGGGTCCGAGGCCGCCTATACCCTGCCCGGCATCACCCTGGGCGTCGCGATGATCCTGCTGTTCCTGCGGCCGTTGCCGGGGATCGGGGTTTCGATCTATGGCACGCCCTGGATCATCCTGGCGGCCTATGTCGCGGGCTTCTTTGCGCTGGCGCTGCGCCCGGTGCTGTCGGGCTATGCCCAGATCGACCGCGCGCTGGAAGAGGCCGCCCGGGTCGCGGGCGCGGGCTTCCTGCGCCGGATGCGCGACGTGATCTGGCCGCTGATCGCCCCGACCGCCGTCGCCGCCGCCGTGATCGTCTTCATGACCGCGATCAACGAGATCCAGACCTCGATCCTGCTGATCTCCTCGGGCACCCGCACCATCGGGCCGATGATCATCTTCCTCGAGGAAGGCGGGGCCTCGACCCTTGCCGCCGCCGTTGGGTGCCTGATGATCCTGGGCGTGCTGGCGCTGATGCTGCTGTCGACGGCGCTGTCGCGCTTTCTGCCGAAAGGCGTGTTGCCATGGCAGTTCTGACGGCATTCAGCGGGTTGGGCGGCAAATCCCCGGCGGCCTTCCTGCTGGAGATCGCCGGGCGGCGCATCCTGCTGGACCTGGGCGAGGGGCCGACACCGGGCCAGCGCCCGGATATGGACGGCATCGGACGGGTCGATGCGATCTTCCTGTCCCATGCGCATATCGACCATGTCGGGGCCATCGACCTGTGGCCGCGGCTGGGCTGTCCGCCGGTCTTTGCCAGCCGAGCCACCTTCGACGCCCTGCCACTGCTGGGCCGGCATCTGCCGCCCGAAGCCTGCCGCGCCCTGCCGCTGCAAGGCCCTGCGCAATTGCTGGGCCTGCCTGTCTTGGTCGGGCGCAGCGGACATGCTATGGGCGGCATCTGGCTGCATCTGCCGCAGGAGGGCGGCGCGCTTTACATGGGCGACTGGAGCCGGGAATCCGGGCTTCTGCCCTTCGATCCCCCGCCCCGGGCAGATCTGGTGATCACCGATCTTTCCTATGGCGACCGCGATCAGGCGTTGGCCGAGCAGGGGCCGGCGCTGGCGGACAGCATCGTCCCCGGCACGGTACTGCCGGTCCCTATCCTCGGGCGCGGCGCGGATATGGCGCTGCGACTGTCCGCCCTTGGCCTGTCGCCGGTTGTCTGCCCGCAGGTCCGGGCCGAGCTGCGGGGGGCGTTGCGCGATCTGCGCAGCGTCACCACCCCGTCGGAGGCTCGCGAGGGCGATGTGATCATTGCCGCAGATACCGAGCGACTCGGCGATCTGGTGTCATGCCTCATTGCCGATCCGCGAGGCTGGCGCTTCATCTTCACCGGTCATGTCGCCCCCGGCAGTGCGGCGGCAGGGCTGATCGCCGAGGGTCGCGCCAGCCGGCATCCCTGGAACGTGCATCCCCGTGCCCGCGACCAGATCTGGCTGGCCGAAATCACCGGCGCGAGGCATCTGGTTCCCGCCTTCGGGGCGTTGGACGATGCCCCTGAGCTTGCGCTGGCCCTGGCCCCGATCTGGCGACCGGACCGGATCTGCCCCCCGACAAAAGAAAGCCCAATCCATGCTGATCAAGGAAACCACCCGCGAGCGGGCCGAGAACGACACCACGATCCTTGTCCCGGTCCATGACCTGGTCCTGCCCCAGGGCCGGATCTGCCGCCTTTATGTCGGCAACCTGACCGGCGCCAGCGACGGCGCCGCGCTGCTGGCCGCAGGCATCACCTCCTCGCTGAATGTGTCGTTGAACATCGACGTCGCGCCCCTGCAACTGTCCGACGGCACCCATATGCGCCGCGCCAAGGTGGGCCTGATCGACGGGGCGGGCAATACGGCCGCCCACCTCGCCGCCGCCGTGCTGGCGCTGGAAGGGTTGGTCACGCAGACCAGCCCCGGCAAGCCGAACTATCCCGCCCATCGCGCTGGGCATGTGCTGGTGAATTGCCGGGGCGGGCGGTCGCGATCGGTTATCGTGCTGGCGATATACCTGCATCTGCGCGCGCCCGGGACGTTCCCGACACTCGACAGCGCGGTGTCCCATATCCGCAGGGCGCGCGGCAATTCGGACACCTACCCGCTGCCCCCGATGCTGGATCTGGCGCGCGCGGTTCTGGCCAGCGGTAGCCTGCCCGCCCTGCTGCAAGGTTAGTCCTTCCCGGGTTCGTCACAAGCGCGGCTGGCTTGACAGGGGGCGAACAAGCCGCAGCAAAGGGACGACAAGCGGGTCTCCCAGATCGTGCAGGTCTTTGATCCGCTGCCGAGACGCTCTTCATCGGGGAGAGCTGCCCGCCGTCACAGGCAGCTTTCTTGAAACGCCTTGTTGATCGGCTGGCCGGGACGGTGCCCGACCAGCCCCAGGATCAGCGCACGGCCGAGACGACGATCTCGATCAGCACGCCCTTGCCCAGTTCGGCCACGCCGATGGTGGCGCGGGTCGGCAGATGCCCGGCGGGCAGCCATTCCAGCCAGGCCTCGTTCATGCCCTCCTTCTGGTCGAAATCGGTGATGTAGAGCATCGCCGTGACCAGCTTTTCCTTGCTCGAGCCGACCTCGGCCAGCAGCTTGTCGATCTTGGCGCAGATCTGGGCGGTCTGGCCCTTCATGTCCTGGGCCAGGTCGTCGGCGATCAGCCCGCCGAAGTGCAGGATGCCGCCGGCCTCGACGATGCGGTGGTTGATCCGGGTCGGGAAATGGCGCTGGATCATCGGGTTTCCTTTCGTTGGGAAGGTTGTGATCACGCGGCGAAGCGCGCGATCGAGAAGGGCGCCAGAGGCGCATTCGTGCCGCCGGTGGCGATCAGCCCGGCCATGATTTCGCCCACGCCCGGGCCCATCTGGAAGCCGTGGGCGGAAAAGCCGAAGGCGTGGAACAGCCCCTCGTGGCGGGCCGAGGCGCCGATGACGGGAATGTCGTCGGGCATGCGCGCCTCGACCCCGGACCAGCTGCGGATGATCTGGGCGCCGCGCATGATCGGGAACAGCTCGGCGGCGGTCTGCGCCGTCAGGCGCAGTTCGGGAAACAGGATCTCGGACATGCTCGAGGCCGCATCGGCGCGGCCGCGCCTGCCGCCGCCGATGACCACGGTGCCGTTCGGCATCTGCTTGAAGGACAGGGGCCGTCCGGTCGCGCCCACCACCGCGTCGCAGAAATGCGGCAGGCGGTTGGTGACCAGCATCATCGGCGCGATGGCCTCGACCGGGGCCGGCTCGCCCAGCATCCCCGCCAGCCGCCCGCCCCAGGCGCCCGCGGCGTTCAACAGGCGCGAGGCACGGAAATCGCCCTGGGGCGTCGTCACGATCCAGCCGGCGTCGCGGCGGACGGCGGTGGCGGGGCAGCTTTCATGGAAGCGCACGCCCAATGCGGCCGCCTTGCGCTGAAAGGCGAAGGTGGTCTTGTAGGGCTGGGCGAAGCCGTCGCGCAGCGCCGCCAGCCCGCCCAGGGCGTGATCGGCGACGGCGGGCAACAGGCGACGCAGCTCGGCCTGGTCCAGCATCACCTCGTGGTCGAAGCCCATGGCGCGCAGGTCGGCGGCGCGGGCGGCAAGGCTGGCCAGCTCGGCCTCGGTTTCCGCCACCTTGATCTGCGGCGCGATCTGGAAGCCGCAATCGTCGTCCAGGAAATCGGCGATGCCATACCAGATCTGCATGGAATGCTGCGAGATCGGCACCTCGGCATAATGCCGGCCCAGCCGCCGCACCCCGCCGGCGTTCACGCCCGAGGCATGGCGGCCGACGCTGTCCTTTTCCAGCACGATCACCGACATGCCGCGCAGCGCCGCATGCAGCGCCGCCGAGCAGCCATGGATGCCGCCGCCGACCACCAGCAGGTCGGCCGAGCGGCCGGAATGCAGCGCCGCCGTCATTCCGCGGCGATTCCGGGGGCGAAGCCGGCCAGTTCGGCCAACGGGATCGGCTTTAGCGGCGGCCGGATGCGGTAATAATCGGTGACCTGCGGGTCCTCGCCCTTGCGCGCGGCGATGATGCCGGCGACGGCAAGGCCGCAGACCCGGCCCTGACACGGACCCATGCCGGTGCGCAGCATGGATTTCACCTGGTTGGGGCCGGGGGCGCCGAGATCGACGGTGGCGCGGATCGTGCCGGCCGTGACCTCCTCGCAGCGGCAGATGATGGTGTCGTCGGCGGGAGCAAGCACCTCGGGGACGGGGGCGTAGAGCGCCTCCAGGAACGGCCGGATCGCGGCGTCGCGCGCCAGCGCCGCCCGCAGCCGCGCGATGCGGGCGGGATCGCCGCCGGTGATGGACAGCGCCACCAGTCGGCCCTGCAGGGCGGCGGCCCTGGCGCCGCCGATGCCCGCGCCGTCGCCCGCGACGTAAAGTCCGGGGACCGAGGTCTGGCCGCTGGCGTCCAGCACCGGGCGGAAACAGTGCTGGCCGGCATCCCAGAGGTGATCGGCGCGCATCAGCCGGGTGACCTGCTGGTTCGGCACCACGCCCTGATGCAGCGCTATGCTGGTCGTCTCGATCCGCTGCGCGCGGCCGCCGACGGCAAAGACCAGCGCCCGGGCGGCATCCGCACCCTCGACGGCAAGGCCGGTGGCATGGCGGTGGATCGGCACGCCCGCCGCCTTGACCTTGCGCATCAGCGCCAGCCCCTTGGCCAGGTAGGAGCGCGCCCGCAACGCCCGCAGCAGATGCGGCAGCGCCGCCCGCGTCCGCCCGCGCGGCAGGTTCTCGACCACCGCGCGCGGCGGGCAGCCGGCATCGACCATCTGCGCCGCCAGGAGCCACAAGAGCGGGCCCGAGCCGACCAAAACCGCATCCTCGGCCACCACGCCCGAGCCCTTCAGCAGGATCTGCAGGGCGCCGACCGTGGTGACGCCGGGCAGGGTCCAGCCGGGGATCGGCATGGGCCGTTCCAGCGCGCCCGTGGCGGCGACGATGGCCCCGGCGCGCAACTGGTGCGAGACGCCCTGGTGCGAATAGTCGATTACCCGGTCGGTGCCGATGTTCCAGACCAGCGCGCCGGGCAGGTAGGTCGCACCCGAGGCGCGGAAGCTGTCGGCAAGGCTGCGGCCCTCGGCATAGTCGGGGCCCAGGATCTGCAGGCGGCGCGGGCCGGCGGTCTCGATGCCGCGATAGATCTGGCCGCCGGGGGCCGGGGCCTCGTCCAGCAGGGTGACGGAAAGGCCGGCTTTGGCGGCCTCGGTCGCGGCGGCCATGCCGGCGGGGCCGGCGCCGATGACGACAAGATCGGCGAAGGAGATGGTCTGCTGGGTCATGGATGCACCTCTGCCGCGCCGCGCTGGCGGCGCACGGTCAAGCCTTCGGTCACGGGGATCATGCAGGCCTGCCGGTTCGGCTGGCCGTCGATCTCCACCAGGCAGTCGAAACAGGCGCCCATCATGCAGAAGATGCCGCGCGGCTGACCCGAGACCGCGCTGTCGCGCAGGTCGCGGATGCCGGCCGCCGTCAGGGCCGCGGCGACGCTGTCGCCGGCCCGCGCCTCGATCCGGCGGCCTTCGAAGGTGAAGCTGAGCGTCGCCCCTTCGGGGTCAATGCGCCGTGGCATGTCCAAATCTCCTTGCGGTGAAGCGTTCGACCTGTGCGTCCAGCCGGCCGCGCGCGATCATTGGCGCCAGGGCCAGCGCATGAGCGCCGGCCAGCGTGACGCCGGAATGGCAGTTGATGGAAAAGGCGCCGGGAAAGCCCGGGGATTCCTGGTAGATCGGAAAGCCGTCCAGGCTGAGCACCCGCACCGCGCCCCAGCTACGCACCACCCGCAGCCGGGCGATGGCGGGAAAGCAGCGCACGGCATGGCGGGCGATGTCGCGGATCACCGAACTGACGCTGTCGGTGGAATAGCCGGTATCCTCGTGGCTGTCGCCCATCATCACCGTGCCCTCGGCGGTCTGGCGCAGCACATGCGTCGGCATCGGCAGCAGCGGCGCGGCGCGCTCGGTCACCAGGATCTGGCCCTTTTCCGCGCGCAGCGGGATGGTCATCCCCAGCGCGGGTGCCAGTGCGGTATTGCCATGCCCGGCGGCCAGCACGATCTTGCCGGCGCGGTATGTCCCCTTGCCGGTGCGGGCAAAGAACCCCTGGCCGTCGCGCCCGACCTGATCCGCGCGCGCATCCGGCACATAGCGCCCGCCCCGCGCGGCGATGGCGGCGTGCAACCCGCGCAGCAGCCGCAGGGGGCTGGCATGGCCGTCATGCGGCGACCAGCTGGCGCCGATCACGTCCGGCCCCAGCCCCGGCAGCATGGCGTCGAGCTGCTGGCGGTCGATGATCTCGGCCCCGTAGCCCGCGGCGCCGTTCACGTTGTGCATGCGGGCGATCTGGGCGCGCTTGGCCTCCAGCTCGGATTCCGACAGCATGAAATGCACGCCGCCGGGCTTTTCGTAATCGGGCGAGATGCCGCTGTCCTGCTCCAGCAACCCGGCGAATTCCGGCCAGAGATCGGCGGAATGACGGGTCCAGCGGGCATAGTCGTGCAGGCCGTCGCCCTTGGACTGTACCCAGACCAGCCCGAAATTGCCCCGGCTGGCGCGCAGCGCCACGTCGCCTTCGTCCAGGACGGTCACCCGCTCGCCCTCGCGCGCGAGACCGTAGGCCAGCGCTGCGCCGACCAATCCGCCACCGACCACCAGCGTGTCGGCGGCGCGTTCGTTGGAAGTCATGTCTTGCCTTCTCCGATCAGGAGTTTGTCGAGCCCGTAAAGCCGGTCCACCGCCAGCATCAGGGCCACCGTGAACAGGATCGCCACCGTCGAGACCGAGGCGACCAGCGGGTCCGTGGTCTGCGCGATATGCGAGAACATCCGCACCGGCAGCGTCGTGGTCGAGGGGCTGGCGATGAACACCGTCACCGTCAGTTCGTCGAAGCTGGTGATGAAGGCCAGCACCCAGCCGCCGACGATGCCCGGCAGGATGGTGGGCAGGGTGATGCGGCGAAACACCGTCCAGTCGGATGCGCCCATGGCGACGGCCGCCCGCTCGGTCGCGGCGTCCAGCCCCACCACCGAGGCCAGCACCAGCCGCAGGATGAAGGGCGTGACGATCACCACATGGCACAGCATCATGCCGGTGAAGGTGCCGCTGATGCCCACCAGCGTCAGGAAGCGCAGGAAGGCGATGCCCAGCACCACCGTCGGCACCATGAGCGGCGACATGAACAGTGCCTGCAGCGCCTCGCGACCCCGGAAGCTGCCGCGACCGATGGCCAGCGCCGCCGGCACCGCCAGCACCGTGGCCAGCGTCGCCGCGATCAGCGCCAGCTTCAGGCTGATCCAGGCCGCGGCGATGAAGTCGGGATTGTCGAGGATGGCCCGGAACCAGCGCAGCGACAGGCCGCTGGGCGGAAATTCCAGATAGCCCGTGGGCGTGAAGGACACGCCGATCACGACGAGGATCGGGGCCAGCATGAACAGCGCGAACAGTGCGCAGAAGGCCTTGGCGAAGATCCCGTTGCGTCTCATGCGTATTCCTTTCCGACGCGGGCCTCGACCAGCCGGGTCCAGATCAGCATCACCGCCATGATCGCCACCAGCAGGATCATCGCGATGGCGGCGCCAAGCGGCCAGTTCAGCGTGTTCATGAACTCGTCATGCACGGCGGTGGCGGCGACCTTGACCCGGCGCCCGCCGATGATCGCCGGAGTCGCGAAGGCCGAGGCCGAAAGCGCGAAGACGATCAGCGACCCCGACAGCACACCCGGCATCGCCTGCGGCAGGATCACGCGGCGAAACACCGTCCAGGGCCGTGCGCCCAGCGATTCCGCCGCCGCCTCGGCCGAGGCATCGGCGCGCTGCAGCGCCGCCCAGACCGCCAGCACCATATAGGGCAGCATGACATGGACCAGCACCAGCACGATCCCGCCCGAGCTGTACATCAGCCGGATCGGCCGCTCGATCAGGCCAAGATCCATCAGCGCGCCGTTCAGCACGCCCTTGTTGCCCAGGATGATCGCCCAGCCCAGCGTGCGCACCACGACCGAGATCAGCAGCGGACCCAGCACCACCAGCACCATGACCGAACGCCAGAACGGCGTCATCCGGTTCAGGAACCAGGCCAGCGGCACGCCGATGGCGGCGCAGATCAGCGTCGTGGCCAGCGCGATGCCGAAGGTGCGGCCGAAGATCTCGTAGAAATAGCCGTCGCCCAGCACCTCGGCATAGTTCGCCAGGCTCAGATCGCCGCCGATGCCCTCGTAGAAGTCGAAACTGTTGAAGCTGAGCACCAGCGTCATCAGCAGCGGCACCAGCAGCATCAGCGCGAAAAGCAGCAGCATCGGCGCCGACAGCAGCCATTTGCGCGCGGCGGGCGGCAGCGCGGGGCGCGCGGTCTCGCGCAGGGTTTCGGTGGATGCCATGGTCATGCCGCGCCCTCGACCGGCAGGATGCGCAGATGGTCGCGCTGCCATGACAGGTGCACGGTCTCGCCCGGGGCCGCCTCGGGGCGGCCGGTATTGCGGCGCAGGATCAGCAGCGGCCCCAGCGGCGTTTCCACCTTCAACAGCCACTGATCGCCCAGGAACACCTGTTCCGAGACGGTGCCCGAGACCAGCCCCTCGCCCTCGGCCACCAGTTCGATGCGTTCCGGGCGCAGCGCCAGTTCCACCTCGCCCGGCGGCAGATCGGCCGCGGGGCCCTGCAGGCGCAGCCCGCCCAGGTCCAGCGCCGAGCCCTCGGGGCCCTTGCCGGACAGGCGCCCGCGCAGGCTGTTGCTTTTGCCCAGAAAGCCCGAGACGAAAGAGGTCTGCGGCGCCTCGTAGGCATCGAAGGGGGCGGCGGCTTGTTGCAGCCGGCCGCGCTCCATGACGATGACCTGATCGCTCAGCGCCATGGCCTCGGACTGGTCATGCGTGACCAGCAGCGTGGTGACGCCGGCCTCGCGCTGGATGCGGCGCAGTTCCAGCTGCATCTCCTCGCGCAGCTTGGCGTCCAGGTTCGACAGCGGCTCGTCCAGCAGCAGCAGTTCGGGTTGGATCACCAGCGCCCGGGCCAGGGCCACGCGCTGGCGCTGGCCGCCGGACATGGCGCGCGGATAGCGGTCGGCCAGATGCGACAAATGCACCAGGTCCAGCGCCTCGGCAACGCGGCGCTTGCGTTCGGCCCGGTCGACCTTGCGCATCTCGAGCCCGAAGGCGACATTCTCGGCCACCGTCATGTGCATGAACAGCGCATAGGTCTGAAAAACGATACCCAGCCCCCGCTGCCGCGCGGGCACGGCGGCCAGGTCGCGGCCGTTCAGCAGGATGCGACCCGAGCTGACCTCCTCGAAGCCCGCGATCATCTGCAGGGTGGTGGTCTTGCCGCAGCCCGAGGGGCCCAGCAGCGATACGAAACTGCCGCGCTCGACGCTGAAGCTGAGCGAATCGACGGCGGTGAAGGTGCCGTATGTCTTGGTCAGGTTGACCAGGTCCAGGAAAGCCATGCGATTTCTCCGTGCCGTAGGGTGCGGGAAACGGGCGAGGCCGCTGCCGGCCCCGCGCGACGGTTCAGGCGATCAGCGCTCGACCTCGCGCGCCCAACGCTGGGTCCAGTCGTCGCGATTCTGGTTGATCGTGTCCCAGTCCACCGTCACCAGCGACTGGATCTTGTCGCCATAGGGCAGGCTTTCGGCCAGTTCCGGCGGCAGCACCGACTTGGTGTTGACTGGGCCGGCACCCATGGCATCGGCGAATTTCACCTGCACCTCGGGGTCCAGAAGATAGTCGATGAAGGCCTGCGCCTCGTCGGGGACGTCGCTGTCCACCACCGGGCAGGCGGCCAGCAGGAGGGCCACGGCCCCGTCCTCGGGATAGGCGAAGCCGGCCGGGAAGCCAGTATCCGCCAGCGACTTGGTGCGGCCCGAGCCCCAGACCGACAGCGCGATCTCCTCGGACTGGAACAGTTCCGACATCTTGCCGGCCGAGGGTTCGAAGACCAGCACGTTCTGTGCCACCTCGTCGGTCATGGCGGCGAAGCCGGGTTCGATATCCTTCTCGCCGCCGCCCGCGCCACGCGCCAGCATCACCAGGGCGTGCAACCCGTAGGTGTTGGAAATCGACGGAATCGACAGGATCTGGTCATATTTCGGATCCTTGAGATCCTGCCAGCTTTTCGGCGGCTCCCAGCCCTCGCGTTTGAACCAGTCCTTGTTATAGGTGAAGCCGGTCGCGACGAAGCCAAGGCCGATGGCGTTCTTGCCGATGCGGGCCAGTTCGTAGACATCCTTCTTGATCGGCGTATCGGCCAGCGGCGCGCAGAATCCCAGTGCGTCGGTCTGGTACATCGGGCCATCGTCCAGCAGCACCACGTCCAGTTCCTGGGCGCCCTTCTGGGCCTGCAGCCGCGCCAGGTTCTCGGTCGAGTTGCCGGGCACGAAGGCGATCTTCACGTCATGGGTCTTTTCGAATTCGGGGATCAGCAGCTCTTTCATCAGCGTCTCGAAAGAGCCGCCATAGCCGCCAACGGTCAGCGTCTTCTGCTGGGCCAGCGCCGGGCCGGCAAGTGGCAGGGCGCAAAGCAGGGTGGAGGCAAGGGCATAACTGGAGCGTTTCATCTGGCAATCCCTGTTGGTGTTTTTCTTGGCTCAAGGATTGGCGCTTTTCAGAAGCCTGACAATTGAGTTTAGTTCGGAGAGTCATTCCGTTTCATTATGGAGTCTGCATGGCACGCCCCAATATCCGGCAGATCGAGGCCTTCAATGCGGTGATGAAGGGCGGCTCGGTCACCAAGGCGGCCGAGATGCTGTTCGTCAGCCAGCCGGCGGTCAGCAAGCTGATCCAGCAGTTCGAATCGTCCTGCGGCTTCAACCTGTTCAACCGCGGACAGGGCCGCCTGGTGCCGACGCCCGAGGCGCGGCGCCTGTTCTCCGAGACCGAGAAGTTCATGACCGGCGTCGAGCGGATCGAGAACGCGGCCCGCGCCATCCGCAACACCGAGCGCGGCGAGATCTCGGTGGCGGCCTTTCCGGCCCTGGGGATGCGGGTTCTGCCGCAGCTTCTGGCGCCGTTCCTGGCCCGCCGGCCCGAAGTGCGGATGACGATCCTGACGCAAAACTCGCCCGATATTTCCCAATCCATGCTGGCCCGGGCGGCGGATTTCGGTATCTCGCTGGTGCCCTCGCAGGCGCCAGGGATCCATTGCCGGCCCTTCGTCCAGATGAAGATGGTCTGCGCCTTGCCGGCAAACCATCGGTTGGCGGGGCTGACCAGCATCGACCTGGCCCAGTTGGAGGGTGAGGCGATAATCGCGCTGGGGCGCGACGACCAGTCCCATCGCGTGATCGTGGAGGCGCTGAGCCATGCAGGGATCCAGGTCGAAACCCGCGCCGAGGTGCAGATGGCCGACACGGCCTGCGTGCTGGTCAGTCAGGGCTTCGGATTTGCCATCGTGCCCGCCATGGCGCGAATGAGCTGGGATAGCGGTGGCATCGCCTTCGTGCCGATCCAGCCGGCGCCGCGCATGATGATGTGGCTTTACACCTCGTCATGGGAGCCGACATCGCAACTGGCCCAGGCGCTGATCGACCGTGTACGGCAGGGCCTGCTGCAGGTGGATGACCTGTTTCTGGCGCCGCCCTGATCAGCCTGTTCCCATGGGATGGACGTTGACGCCCAAGGCTGCGCCTCCGCGAACCGGTCACGCGTTTGCCGAATGACGGCCATTACCGACGATGTTCCGTAGCGATCAGGTAGAGCCCTTGGGTATCGATGACGAAGGCGACATAGACGAACCCCTTCCAGGTCGCGACGTAGGTGAAATCGCTGACCTAGAGCATGTTGGGCGCCGGCACGCGAAACTCGCGGTTCACCTTGTCCAGCGGGCATGGGGCCTTCTTGTCTGGGAACGTCGTCCTGTGCGGCTTGCCGCGGATGATGCCTTGGATACCCATGTCTTTCATCAGCCTTGTCACCGTGCAACGCGCGATCTCGAAGCCTTCCCGGACGAGCTGCCGCCAGACCTTGTGGACGCCATAGACCCGCCAGTTCTCTTCGAACATACGTTGGATCTCGGGCCGCAGGGCGGCATCACGACGGGCACGGTCCGACAACCGCGCCGGATCAGCCCGCTTCGCCAGGTGATCGTAGTAGGTGGAAGGGGCGATCGGCAGCTCCGTGCAGATCGGCTCGACCCCGTGCGCATCACGATGCGCCTCAATGAAACCCACCATCACTTCGACCGGCGGTCGAGCTTCGCCATCGCAAAATACGCTGATGCCTTGCGCAGGATCTCGTTCGCCTGGCCCAGCTCGCGGTTCTCGCGTTCCAGTGCCTTCATCCTCTCGGCCATCTCGGTCGGGATGCCCGCGCGTCGGCCGCTGTCGACCTCGGCCGTCTTCACCCAGTCATTCAGCGTCTGCGGCGTGCAGCCGATCTTCGCCGCGATCGACATCACCGCCTGCCAGCGCGAAGGATGTTGGGTCTCGTTGTCGAGAACCAGCCGCACGGCCTGCTCGCGCACTTCAGGGGAGAACTTGTTCGTCGTCTAGCTCATGATGCTCCATCCTACTCAAGAGTTGGAGCCTCCGGAAAACCCGGCGCGGTTCACCTTTGTTGCTGACACAGCTTTTAGGATTCTGACTCTATGCTGGCTGGGATGCTTGAAAAAGGTCTGCAATCAGACTAGATTTCAAACCAGTTGATGGAGATTCGCATGCGCGAGATCGGTGCCTTCGAGGCCAAAACGCATCTGTCGGAACTTCTTGCCGCCGCAAAGGCAGGCGAGACGGTGACGATTACCCGGCGCGGCCAGCCCGTCGCTCGCTTGGTGCCTCCAGCAAGCAATGACCGTGCCGCCGCCTTGCTTCGTATGGTTGAATTGCGCAACAGGCTCGCGACAAGAGATGTGCGGCTTGGAATCGACGATATTCTTTCGGCGCGTGACGAAGGCCGCCGCTGATGCTGGTCATCGATGCTTCGGCGTTGATTGCGTGGGTCATGCCGGATGAGTCTGGCGTGGACCTGGCTTCTCTGACCGAGAGACACGAGGAAATCGGCGCTCCCTGGTTGCTGTGGGCCGAGCTGCGTAATATCTTGGTCGTCAACGAGCGACGAGGGCGGTTGCCGGCAGGCGCCGCCGAGCAGATCATCGAGGCGGTGGATGCCTTTGGGGTGCGGCTGGATACCAGGCCGGCGCATTCGGTGGTGATGGATCTGGCCCGCCGCCATGGCCTGACGGTCTATGATGCGCTCTATCTGGAACTGGCGTTGCGTCAGGGCTCTTCCCTGACCAGCCTGGATGCGGCTCTTATTCAGGCTGCCCAGGCTGAAGGTGTGGCGGTTGAGCACAGATAGCGCCTTTCCCGATCTCGGATATTGCACCTAATTTCAGCGGCCTGCCAGAGCTCGCCTGCCATTGTCCGAAAACATCGCCAGGAAATCGGTCCGCGACACCACCCCGTCCAGCCTTGCGCCCAGCTCCATCACGTAGCGAACCGAGCCCTCGGGGAAGGGATCGCTGTTCACCTGGCCGAAATCGGTCGAGAGCAGGACGCGCTCGGGACCGGTCTTGCGAATGGCTAGATGTGCCGGATATTGGCTTTCACCTCGGCCTCGATCTCATCGAAAATCGGAAACCGCTCGCTTCGGCCATAGACTGAACAGCCGTATTTCAGGGTACGGGCGGCCCGATCAGCGCGTGCTGGTCGTCACCCATGTGCGCGAGCTGATCGCGCAGAACCATGCCGAGATGCTGGGGCTCTGGCCCGAGGCGCCGGCGGGCATCTACTCGGCCGGGCTCGGTCGCCGCAATGCGCGTGCCCGGATCCTCTTCGCCGGCATCCAGTCCATCCACGACAAGGCGACGCGCATCGGCCATGCCGATCTGGTGCTGATCGACGAGGCCCATCTGATCCCCGGCCGGTCGAACACCATGTATCGCCGCTTCCTGACGGACCTGCAGGCGATCAACCCCGCGCTCAAGGTGATCGGGCTGACGGCGACGCCCTTCCGGCTCGACAGCGGCATGCTGCACGAGGGCGAGAACGCGCTCTTCACCGACATCGCCTACGAGGTGTCGGTCCGCGACCTGATCGATCAGGGCTATCTCTCCCCGCTCATCTCCAAGCAGACGCAGACCCGGCTCGACGTGACGGGCGTGGGATCGCGGGGCGGCGAGTTCATCGCGCGCGACCTCGAGGACGCGGTCGACCAGGACGCCATCACGCGCGCGGCCGTGGCCGAGGTGATCACCCATGGTGAGACGCGCCGCTCCTGGCTCGCCTTCTGTTCCGGCGTGCGCCACGCCACCCATGTCGCCGAAGAGTTCCGTCGCCGCGGGGTCAGCTGCGCCACCATCTTCGGCAAGACGCCGAAGGACGAGCGTGACGCGATCATCGCAGCCTTCAAGCGCGGCGAGATCAGGGCGCTTGCCTCCATGGGCGTGCTGACGACGGGCTTCAACGCGCCGGCTGTGGACCTGATCGCCATGCTGCGGCCCACCAAGTCGGCCGGTCTCTATGTCCAGATGGCCGGTCGGGGCACGCGGCTCGCCGAGGGCAAGGAGAACTGCCTCGTTCTCGATTTCGCGGGGAATGTCCGCCGGCATGGCCCCATCGATCTGGTCCGGCCGAAGCGGCCGGGCGGTCCGGGCAACGGCCCTCCACCCACCAAGATCTGCCCAGAATGCGGGACCATCGTTGCCATCGCGGCGCTCGAATGCCCCGACTGCGGTTTCGAGTTCCCCGGCCGCGAGGTGAAGCTCGAGCCGACCGCCTCGACGCTGGAGGTGCTGTCCACCGGCAAGCCGCAATGGGCCGGCGTCACCGACGTCACCTTCAGCCGCCACGAGAAACGCGGTGGGCGGGTCTCGCTGAAGGTCACCTACCGCTGCGGGCTCGCCTTCCACACGGAATGGGTCTGCTTCGAGCACGAGGGCTATCCGCGCCGAAAGGCCGCGAGCTGGTGGCGCGAGCGGGCGCCCGAGTTGGAGGTGCCCGAGTCTGTCGACGTGGCGCTCCTGCTGGCCAACCGGCTGCGTCGCCCGACCGAGATCGCCGTCCGCCCCGCGGGCCGCTTCACCGAAATCACCGCCTACAGGTTCGCCCCATGTCTTACAGCCGTGCCGGGCTCTGCGCCGTCTGCCATCGAGAACCACGCGGCTGGGGCTGGTTCGACGCGAGCTCAAGCGTCTCCGACCCGCGGCGCGACACGAGCCGCAGAGACCTCTGCAGCCGCGCTTGCCAGGACATCTGCCACCGGAGGTCGGGCATGATCGATCCGACCCCCCAATGAGACGGCGGCCATGGTCGAGGGTGGCAAGGCCGGTGGCGTCTATCTCGACAGCCTCGGCCGGACCGATCTCGCCCTGCTCACCGAGGAACAGTGGGACACCTTCGTCGAGGTGATCGTCACCGGCTACTGCGGCCACCTGCGCGACCTCGCGGCGAAGGACCGCGCGCGGCTCGACGGCATGATCCCGGAGGTGCCCTTCTGATGGCGGACACCTCGTGGATGGCGCGCGTTGGCGCGCGCCTCGTGACCAACGGCTACGCGATCCTGCCGATCGCGCCCGGCACCAAGAAGCCCGGCCAGTTCGCCCGCGCGGCCTGGCACGACTACGCCCAATGGAACCGGCATGCGAGCCGCGCCACGACCGAGCTCGAGGTCGCGACCTGGTCCAGCTGGCCCGACTGCGGGGTCGGGATCGTCGGCGGTGCGGTCGCCGCGCTCGACATCGACATTGCCGATGATGGCGACCTGGCGCTCCGCATCGAGCGGCTGGCCCGCGAACGGCTGGGCGATACGCCGGCGCTCAGGATCGGCAAGCCGCCGAAGCGGCTGCTTGTCTATCGCACGCGAGAGCCCTTCGCCGGGATCCGGCGCGCGCCGCTGGAAATGCTCTGCCTCGGTCAGCAGTTCGTGGCCTATGCCGAGCACCCCGACACCGGTCAGCCCTATGCCTGGCCGGACGATGGGCTCGCTGATCTCGACATCGAAAGCCTGCCCGCCATCGACGGAACGCAGGCGGCGGCATTCCTTGACGAGGCGCTGGCGATGATCCCGCTCGAGCTGCGCCCGAAGAGCCTCGGCGTGCAGGGTGCGAACGGGACCGGACATCCGTGTCTGCCGGCCCGTCCGCAGGCCGGTACGCTGGCGGCGATCCGGAGCGCGCTCGCCTGGTTGCCCAATGCCGAGCTGGACTACGACAGCTGGATGCGCATCGGCATGGCGCTGAAGGGTGCGCTGGGTGAGGAGGGCGCGACGCTTTTCGCCGACTGGTCGGCGCAGGCGGCCAAGGACGACCCGGCCGCGACGGCGAAGGCATGGACAAGCTTCAGGCCCGCGCGGATCTGCGCCGGCACGATCTATCACCTCGCCATGGAGAAGGGCTGGCGCCCCGATCCCGACCTCCTGCTCGACGGCAGTCAGAAGGTTTGCGCGAGCGACGAGCATCCCGCGGCGGGCCTCCTCGCGCGGCTCGCCCAGCCCGACACCCCGATGCCGAGCCTCGCGCCTGTGGCGTCCTTCATGCTGACGATCCCGGACGGGCTCGTGGGAGATCTCGCGCGCTACATGATCGACACGGCGCGCAGACCGCAGCCGCTTCTCGCGGTGGGCGCCAGCCTCTGCGCCCTCGGCGCGCTTATGGGGCGGCGCTACCGCACGACGACCGACCTGCGCACGAACCTCTACATCGTCGGCATCGCGGACAGCGGATCGGGCAAGAACCACGCCCGCGAGGTCGTCAACGAGCTGTTCTTCGCGGCGGGGCTGGCGCACCACCTGGGCGGCAACAAAATCGCCTCCGGCGCGGGGCTCTTGACCGCGCTCCACCGTCAGCCGGCGATCCTGTTCCAGATCGACGAGTTCGGCATGTTCCTCTCGGCAGCGGCCGATCGGAAGCGAAGTCCGCGCCATGTCACCGAGATCCTCGACAACATGACCGAGCTCTACACCGCCGCCTGCGGGGTCTTCCTCGGCGCGGAATACGCCAACCGCGACGGCTCGAACGAACGACGCGATATCGTCCAGCCCTGCCTCTGCGTCTACGGCACGACCACGCCGTTGCACTTCTGGGGGGCGCTGCAGGGCGCCAACGTCGTGGACGGCTCGCTCGCGCGGTTCATCATCCTGCCAAGCGATGAGGACTACCCGGACGAGAACCGCCGTGCCGGGCTGCGCACGTCGCCCCGACCGCTGATCGAAGGGCTGCAGCGCCTCGCCCAAGGCGGGGGTCGAGCCAGCGGCAACCTGGCGGGCCGGACCTCCGGACCCGAGACGGCGGTCGATCCGATGACCGCGCCGATGGACGACGACGCGCAGGCCAGTTTCGACGCGCTGGGCGAGGAGATCATTGCTGAACTCAGGGCCGCGGCCGGCACATTTCAGACGCCGATCCTCGCCCGGATCGCGGAAAACGCGGCCAAGGTCGCCCTCGTCCTGGCCGTGGGGCGGGATGCGGTCCGTCCCGTCATCCGGTTCGAGGATGCTGTCTGGGCGATCGATTTCGTGCGCCATTTCGCCCGGCGCACTATCGACGCCGGTCAGCGCCACGTCGCCGAATCCCAATGATCTGTCGCACCTTCTGCATCCGCCCTCATATCGCAACCGCTGCCACATTCGCCTGGACCAGCCTCGTCCTTGCGCCCGCCGCCCATGCTGCCGGTTCCTCGATGCCCTGGGAGGCGCCGCTGCAGTCGATCCTCGACTCGGTCGAGGGGCCGGTGGCGAAGATCGTGGCGGTGATCATCATCATCGTCACCGGGTTGACGCTGGCCTTCGGCGACACCGGCGGCGGCTTCCGGCGGCTGATCCAGATCGTCTTCGGCATCTCCATCGCCTTCGCGGCCAGCTCGTTCTTCCTGTCCTTCTTCAGCTTCGGCGGCGGGGCGCTGGTGTAATGTCCGCCGGATTGGAACAGCTTTCCGAAGTTCCCGGCTTCTCGGTCCCGGTGCATCGCGCCCTGACCGACTCGATCCTGATCGGCGGCGCGCCGAGGAGCATCGCCATCCTGAACGGCACGCTGGCAGGCGCCGTCGGGCTCGGGCTGCAGCTCTGGCTCGCCGGCCTGCTGATCTGGGCGGTCGGCCATCTGGCCGCCGTCTGGGCCGCCAAACGCGATCCGCTCTTCGTCGAGGTCGGGCGGCGCCATCTGCGCCTCCCCGGCCATCTCGCCGTCTGACGGAGGTCTCCGATGATGAACCTCGCCGAGTATCGCCGCACCGCCTCCCGCCTCGCCGACTTCCTGCCCTGGGCGGCGCTGGTCGCGCCCGGCGTGGTGCTGAACAAGGATGGTTCATTCCAGCGTACGGCGCGGTTCCGTGGCCCCGATCTGGATTCCGCCGTGGCCGCCGAACTGGTCGCAGTGGCCGGTCGGCTCAACAACGCCTTCCGCCGCCTCGGTCCCGGCTGGGCGATCTTCGTCGAGGCGCAGAGATCCGAAGCCGCCACCTATCCGGACAGTCGCTTCCCCGACCCGGCCTCGGCGCTGGTCGATGCCGAGCGCAAGGCCGATTTCGAACAGGCGGGCAGCCATTTCGTCTCGGACTATTTCCTCACCCTGCTCTGGCTCCCGCCGGCCGAGGAGGCGGCGCGGTTGGAAAGCTGGCTCTACGAGGGCCGCGAGACATCCGGGGTGAACCCATGGGAGTTGCTGCGCGGCTTCATCGACCGCAGCGACCGGGTGCGGGCGCTGCTTGACGGCTTCATGCCGGAATGCGCCTGGCATCGACGATCCTGAGACGCTGACCTATCTGCATTCCACCATCTCCACCAACCGGCAGCGTGTCCGCGTTCCCGAGGTGCCCATGCATCTCGACGCGCTGCTCGCGGACCAGCCGCTGACCGGCGGGCTGGAGCCGCGGCTCGGCGAGCAGCATCTGCGGGTGCTGACCATCACCGGCTTTCCCGGCGCGACGACGCCCGGTATTCTCGACGCTCTGAACCGGATCGCCTTTCCGTACCGCTGGTCGACCCGCGCCATTCTCATCGACAAGGTGGACGCCACGCGGCTGCTGACCAGGATCAGGCGGCAATGGTTCGCCAAGCGCAAGTCCATCGCCGCGATCCTCAAGGAGGTGATGACCAGCGAACCCTCGGCGCTCATGGACACCGATGCCGCCAACAAGGCCACCGATGCCGACATGGCCCTGCAGGAACTCGGCGCCGACATGGCGGGCATGGGTTATGTCACGGCCACCATCACCGTCTGGGACGAAGACGCCCGCATCGCCGACGAGAAGCTGCATCTGGTCGTGAAACTGGTTCAGGGCCGCGACTTCACCGCCATGATCGAGACGGTCAATGCCGTCGACGCTTGGCTCGGCAGCTTGCCCGGACATGCCTATGCGAATGTCCGCCAGCCGCCGATCAGCACGCTGAACCTCGCCCATATGATTCCGCTGTCCGCCGTCTGGGCCGGTGACGGACGGGACGCGCATTTCGACGCGCCGCCGCTGCTCTACGGCAAGACAGAGGGCGCGACGCCGTTCCGCTTCTCGCTGCATGTCGGCGATGTCGGCCATACGTTCGTCCAGGCGGCCCGCGTCATGGGCGCCTCGGACCGGCGCATCATCTTCCGCCATATCCTGCCGGTGGTGTTGCCGACGCTACTGACCATCGCCACGCTGGACTTAGCCTTCGTGATGCTGGCCGAAAGCTCGCTCTCGTTCCTGGGCATCGGCATCCAGCCGCCCGAGATCACGTGGGGCCTGATGGTGGCGCAGGGCCGCGAATACCTGACCACCGCCTGGTGGCTGTCCTTCTGGCCGGGGCTGGCGATCATCCTGACCACGCTGTCGCTGAACCTGCTGTCGAACTGGATGCGCATCGCGCTGGACCCCGCCCAACGCTGGCGGCTGGAAATGAAAGGGCGCAAGAATGGCTGAGCACCTGCTGGAAGTGCGCGACCTGTCGGTCAAATTCCACACCGCCGCCGGCACCGTGAAGGCGGTGCAAGGGGTCAGCTGGCACCTGGACCGGGGCGAGACGCTGGCCATCCTGGGCGAAAGCGGGTCGGGCAAGTCGGTCTCGGCCTCGGCGGTGATGAACTTGATTGACATGCCGCCGGGCAGGATCACCTCGGGCGCGATCCTGCTGAACGGGCAGGACATGCTGGCGATGACGGCCGAGCAGCGCCGCCGGATCAACGGCTGCAAGATCGCGATGATCCTCCAGGATCCGCTGGCGCATCTGAACCCGGTCTATACCGTCGGCGGGCAGATCGCCGAGATGGTGACGACCCATGGCGGCAGCCGCCACCAGGCGCAGACCCGCGTGCTGGAACTGCTGCGTCGCGTCGGCATCCCCGAGCCCGAGGCGGCGATGCGGAAATATCCGCACCAGTTTTCCGGCGGGCAGCGGCTGATGATCGCCATGGCCCTGGCCTGCAAGCCCGACATCCTGATCGCGGACGAGCCCACCACCGCGCTGGACGTTACCGTGCAGGCGCAGGTGCTGGACCTGTTGCAGGAATTGCAGGCCGAGACCTGCATGGGCCTGCTGCTCATCACGCATGACCTCGGCGTGGTGGCCGAGATCGCCAACCGGGTGGTGGTGATGAACGGCGGCTGCATCGTCGAGACCGGCTCGGCCGCCGAGGTTTATGCCAACCCCCGCCATACCTATACCCGCAGGCTGATCGACGCCGCGCCCGGCAAGGGCGCGATGCCCGACGAGCGCGACGGGACCGGCCAGCCGCTGCTGCGGGCCGAGCGGCTGACGAAATCCTATGGTGCCTTCCGCGCGCTGAAGGGCGTCGATCTGACCATCATGCCGGGCGAGACGGTCGCGGTGGTGGGCGAAAGCGGATCGGGCAAATCGACGCTGGCGCGGGCGATCCTGCGGCTGGACGACCCGGACGGCGGCCGCATCCTCTATCGCGGCGATGACCTGATGGCGATGGCGCCGCGGCAGTTGTTCGGGCTGCGCCGCGACCTGCAGATGGTGTTCCAGGATCCGACGCAATCGTTGAACCGGCGCATGACGGTGTTCCAGCTGATCTCGGAAGCCTGGGTGATCCATCCCGACATCCTGCCCCGGGCCGGGTGGCGCGACCGGGTGGCCGAGCTGCTGGTCAAGGTCGGCCTGCGTCCCGAAATGGCCGCGCGCTGTCCGCACCAGTTTTCCGGCGGGCAGCGCCAGCGGCTTGCCATCGCCCGCGCCCTGGCGATGGAGCCAAAGCTGATCGTCTGCGACGAGGCGGTCTCGGCCCTCGACGTGTCGATCCAGGCGCAGGTGATCGCGTTGCTGGACGGCTTGCGCCGGGAACTCGGCCTGTCCTACCTGTTCATCGCCCATGACCTGCCGGTGGTGCGCGATTTCGCCGATCGCGTCATCGTCATGAAATCCGGCGAGATCGTCGAGGAAGGGCCGGTGCGCGAGATCTTCGACGCCCCCGCCCATCCCTATACCAGGGCGCTGCTGGCGGCGAGCCTCGATCCCGATCCCGAGATACAGGCTGCCCGCCGCGCCGCCCGCCAGCTGGAGACCGCATGAAACCCGCAAGCAAACCCGACATCCTGGTCGCCTATGCCCTGCGCCTCCGCTTCATGCAGGAACTCGAGGCGCGCTATGCCCTGCACCGGCTGGATCTGGCCACGGACCGCGAGGCGGTGCTGGCGCAGGCCGGGCCGCTCTGCAAGGCGATGGTGGTGAACGGCCATGTCGCCGTCGATGCGGCGCTGCTGGACCGGCTGCCGGCGCTGCGGCTCGCGGCCTGTTCCTCGGCCGGGTTCGACCTGATGGACCTGCCGGAGATGACGCGGCGCGGCATCACCCTGACCAATACCTCGGTGGCGCTGGTCGATGACGTGGCCGACATGGCGGTCCTGCTGATGCTGGCGGCGCGGCGGCGGCTGGTCGAGGCCGACGCCTATGTCCGTTCCGGCGACTGGGGGCGGCGGGGCATGTTCCCGCTGACCACCGCGGCCGCCGGCAAGCGGGCGGGGATCGTCGGCCTGGGCAATATCGGCTGCGCCATCGCCCGGCGCTGCGAAACGATGGGGCTGCACATCGGCTATTGCGGCCGCCGGCCCAAGCCTGGCGTGGGCTATGATTATTTCGCCGATCCGGCCGCCCTGGCGGCCTGGGCCGACATCCTGATCGTCGCGACGCCCGGCGGGGCTGCGACCCGGAGACTGATTTCCGAGGCGGTGCTGACCGCGCTGGGGCCGGCCGGTACGCTGGTCAATGTCGCGCGCGGGACGGTGGTGGACGAGGCAGCGCTGATCGCGGCGCTGCGCGACGGCCGCATCGCCTCGACCGGGCTGGACGTGTTCCTGAACGAGCCGCAGCCCGACCCGGCGCTGACGGCGCTGCCGAATGTGACGCTGTATCCCCATCACGCCAGCGGCACCGAGGAAACCCGCGACCGCATGGCGCAGCTGACGGTGGAGAATCTGGATGCCTTCTTTGCCGGCAGGCCGCTGCTGACCCCGGTGAACTGAAGCCGGCGCGTCGGCGGCATCGGGGCGGGCCCGCGACACGGCGGCAAAGCTCAATGCTTGCCGAGCGCCGGCCCGGCCGCGGGTTGCGGCATGGCCAGCACTGGGGCCGGCCGGTAGCGCCCTTGCAGATGCGCCGGCGCGGCGGCGGAAAGCCGCTGCAGCCGGACCCGCACCGGCTCGCGCCCCTGCGCGGCCATGATTTCGAACGGGCCGCGCGGGAAGTTCAGCCCAAGCTTCAGCGCCGTGTCGATGTCTTCGGGCGTGGTGCCGCCCTCGGCCAGGAGCCAGCCGGCCTCGTTGACCAGCGCCGCCTCGATGCGCAGGACGATGGCCTCGGCATCCTCGGGGGCGGCGCCGGACTTGTCGGGGAAAAGGAAGCCCCGGCCGGTCTTGCGTCCCAGATCGCCCGCGGTGACCTGCCGCCGCAACGCCTCGAAGACGTGATAGCGCGGGTGGCCCTCCATCGCCGCGGCCAGGCTTTCGGTGGCCGCCAGGTTGATGTCCGCCCCCACCAGGTCGATCAGTCCGAAGGGACCCAGGGGATAACCCGCCGCCAGCATCGCCGCGTCGATTTCACCGGCGCTGCGGCCTTCCTCGAGCAGCGCCAGTGCCTCGCCATAGAAGGGCCGGGCGCAGCGATTGACGATGAAGCCGGGCCGGTCGGGGCAGGGGATCACGGTCTTGCCCGCCGCCTCGGTCAGGCGCCGGGCCCGCTCCTGTGCTGCCGGGCTGGTGCCGGGATGCGCCACCAGCTCGACCAGCTTCATCACCGGTGCCGGGTTGAAGAAATGCAGGCCCAGCAGGCACTGGGGCCGCGAAAGCCCCTCGGCCATGGCGGCAACCGACAGGGACGAGGTGTTGCTGGCCAGAACCGCATCGGGCGCCAGCACCGATTCCAGCGTCGCGAACAGGGCGCGCTTGACCTCCATGCGCTCGACCACCGCCTCGATGGCCAGATCGGCGTGGCCCATGGCCTCGAGGCCGTCGGCCAGGGTGATGCGCGCGAGAATCGCATCCAGATCGGCTTGCGCCAGCTTGCCCGCCTGAACCCGCCGGCCGAGGCCGGCGCGCAGCCGCTCCGGCGCCGTTTCGCGCGCGCCCGGCGCGGCATCGGTCGCCAGCACGGCAAAGCCCGCGGCGGCATAGGTCTGGGCGATGCCCATCCCCATCGTCCCCAGCCCGATCACGGCGATGGTGGTCATGTCGATATCTCCGTCCCTGTCCTTGGCCCATCATGCCATGCGCAGAAATCGTTTCAAGCTTGAAATTTTAAGCTTGAAACGAATCCGATTCGCTGGCAGCGTTCACGCAGCGGGCCGGAAAGGCGCAAGGAGAGGTGGGCGATGAAGATCTTGTGCATGGGCGGCGGGCCGGCGGGACTGTATTTCGCCATTTCGATGAAGCTGCGCGACCCCTCGCACCAGATCACCGTGCTGGAGCGCAACAAGGCCAACGACACCTTCGGCTGGGGCGTGGTGCTGTCGGACGACGCGCTGGGGCGGATGCAGCAGAACGACCCCGCCAGCACCGAGGCGATCCGCAGCCATTTCGCCTATTGGGACGATATCGCCGTGGTGCATGACGGCGCGCGCACGGTCTCGGGCGGGCATGGCTTCGCGGGCATCGGCCGCAAGCAGATGCTGGTCCTGCTGCAAGCCCGCGCGCGCGAGCTGGGCATCGCGCTGCGGTTCGAGACGGTGTTCAGATCGGCCGAGGAATACCGCAAGGACTATGACCTGGTGGTGGGCTGCGACGGCATCAACAGCCTGGTGCGCAGCGAATATGCCCAGGTGTTCCAGCCCGATATCGACACCCGCCGCTGCAAGTTCATCTGGCTGGGCACGCATCAGAAATTCGACGACGCCTTCACCTTCATCTTCGAGCGGACCGAGCATGGCTGGGTCTGGGCGCATGTCTACCAGTTCGACGGCGACACCGCGACCTTCATCGTCGAGACCCTGCCCGAGACCTGGGAGAAGCTGGGCTTTGCCGACATGTCCAAGGAGGAATCGGTCGAGACCTGCCGCAGGATCTTCGAGCGCCATCTGGGCGGCCACGCGCTGATGTCCAATGCCGCGCATCTGCGCGGCTCTGCGGTCTGGATCCAGTTCCCGCGGGTGATCTGCGAGCGCTGGTATCACGAGAATATCGTGCTGATGGGCGATGCGGCGGCGACCGGGCATTTCTCGATCGGTTCGGGCACGCGGCTGGCCTTCGACAGCGCCATCGCCCTGGCCGAATACCTGCATTCCGAACCGACTCTGCAGCGCGCCTTCGAACGCTATCAGGAAGAACGCCGCGTCGAGGTGCTGCGCCTGCAATCGGCCGCTCGCAACAGCCTGGAATGGTTCGAGCAGGTCGAGCGCTACCTGGATATGGAGCCGCTGCAATTCGCCTATTCGCTGCTGACCCGTTCGCAGCGCATCAGCCACGAGAACCTGCGCCTGCGCGACCCCGAATGGCTGGGCCGGGCCGAGGACTGGTTCCAGGAACGCGCCGGCGGGCGCAAGGGCCGGCGCCCGATGTTCGCGCCCTTCCGGCTGCGCGACATGGAGCTGGAAAATCGCGTCGTCGTCTCGCCCATGGCACAATACAAGGCCGTGGATGGCTGCCCGACCGATTGGCATTTTGTCCATTACGCCGAACGCGCCAAGGGCGGCGCCGGGCTGGTCTATACCGAGATGACTTGCGTTTCGCCCGAGGGGCGGATCAGCCTCGGCTGCCCCGGCCTCTACGCCCCTGAGCACGAGGCCGCCTGGAAGCGGATCGTCGATTTCACCCATGCCGAGACACGGGCCAAGATCTGCATCCAGATCGGCCATTCCGGCCGCAAGGGCTCGACCCAGCTGGGCTGGCAGGATGCTGACCGGCCGCTGGCCCAGGGCAACTGGCCGCTGATCTCGGCCAGCGCGATCCCGTGGCAGGACGGCAATGCGGTGCCGAAGGCCATGGATCGCGCCGACATGGACATGGTGCGCGACCAGTTCGTCGCCGCGACCCAGATGGCGGCGCGGGCGGGCTTCGACATGGTCGAGCTGCACGCGGCGCATGGCTATCTGATCTCCAGCTTCATCTCGCCGCTGTCGAACCGGCGCGAGGATGAATACGGCGGCAGCCTGGAAAACCGCATGCGCTATCCTCTCGAGGTGTTCGCGGCGATGCGTGCCGCATGGCCGGCGGAAAAGCCGATGTCGGTGCGCATCTCTGCCAATGACTGGGTGGGCGACGAGGGCGTGACGCCCGAGGAGGCGGTCGAGATCGCCCGGATGTTCGCCGATGCCGGCGCCGACATCATCGACGTCTCGGCCGGGCAGACCAGCACCGGGGCGCGGCCCATCTATGGCCGGATGTTCCAGACCCCGTTCAGCGACCGCATCCGCAACGAGGCCGGGCTGGCCACCATGGCGGTGGGCAACATCACCGAGGCCGACCAGGTAAACGGTATCCTGCTGGCCGGCCGGGCCGATCTGGTCTGCCTGGCGCGGCCGCATCTGGCCGATCCCTACTGGACCTTGCATGCCGCCGTCGAGGCCGGGGACGAGGCCGCGGCCTGGCCCTTGCCCTATCAGGCCGGCCGCGACCAGGCGCTGCGGCTGCGCAACCGCGCGCAGGAGGCGATCCGGGCATGACCGTCACGGGCAAGCGGGTGCTGATCACCGGGGGCGGCACGGGCACCGGCGCCGATCTGGCGCGCGCCTTTGCCGGGGCCGGGGCCGAGGTGGTGATCTGCGGCCGCCGCAAGGCGCCGCTGGAGGCGGTGGCCGAACGGATCGGCGCCCGCGCCCTGACTGCCGACGTGACCGACGAGGCCAGCGTCAGGGCGCTGTTCGCCGAGGCCGGCCCCTGCGACATCGTCATCGCCAATGCCGGGGCGGCGGACAGCGCGCCCCTGAGCCGCACCACGCTGGAGCAATGGAACGCCATGCTGGCGGTGAACCTGACCGGCACCTTCCTGACCTTTCGCGAGGGGCTGGCGCAATTGCCCGGCTGGGGCCGGCTGATCGCCGTGGCCTCGACCGCCGGCCTGCGGGGCTATGCCTATGTCGCGCCCTATGCGGCGGCCAAGCATGGCGTCGTGGGTCTGGTGCGCAGCCTGGCGCTGGAGGTGGCGCGCCGGCCGGTGACGGTCAACGCGCTGTGCCCCGGCTTCCTGGATACCGAGATGACGGCGCGTTCCCTTGCCACCATCATGGACAAGACCGGCAAGAGCCGGGAGCAGGCGCTGGCCGCGCTGACCGCGACCAATCCGCAAGGCCGGCTGATCCAGCCCGCCGAGGTCAGCGCCGCGGCGCTGTGGCTGTGCGGGCCGGGCTCCGAAGGGGTCAACGGCCAGGCCATCGCCATTTCGGGGGGCGAGGCATGAGCGATCCGCTGTCCAAGCGCCGGCTGAAGCTGTGGATCCGCCTGCTGGGCGTCACCCGCGCCGCAGAGGGGCAGTTGCGCGAATTCCTGCGGGTCCGGCACGACACCACGCTGCCGCGTTTCGACGTGATGGCCGCGCTCTATCGCCGTCGCGAGGGGCTGAGCATGACCGAGCTGTCGCGGATGCTGCTGGTCTCGAACGGCAATGCCACGGCGGTGGTGGACCGGCTGGAAAAGGACGGGCTGGCCCGGCGCACGCCGTCCGAGACCGACCGGCGCACGGTCCTGGTGGCCCTGACCCCCGAGGGACTGGCGGCCTTCGAGGGCTTTGCCGCGGATCACGAGGCCGAGGTGAACCGCATTTTCGCCGGGCTGACCGAGCAGGACATCGACCTGCTGACCGAAATCCTGAAACGTATGGGGGGGCCGAAATGACCGAGCTGGCCGGGCTGAAGCCGCAGCACTTCATCTGGGAGATGCGGGGCCGCGTCGCCACCATCCGCCTGAACCGCCCCGAGCGGAAGAACCCGCTGACCTTCGACAGCTATGCCGAGCTGCGCGATACCTTCCGCGCGCTGGTTTATGCCAGCGACGTGGATGTGGTGGTGCTGGCCCCGAACGGCGGCAATTTCTGCTCGGGCGGGGATGTGCATGACATCATCGGCCCGCTGGTCGGCATGGACATGAAGGGGCTTCTGGCCTTTACCCGCATGACCGGGGATCTGGTCAAGGCGATGATCGGCTGCGGCAAGCCGGTGATCGCGGCGGTGGACGGGATCTGCGTCGGCGCCGGCGCGATCCTGGCCATGGCCTCGGACCTGCGGCTGGCGACGCCGCAGGCGAAATGCGCCTTCCTGTTCACCCGCGTCGGGCTGGCCGGCTGCGACATGGGCGCCTGCGCCATGCTGCCGCGCATCATCGGCCAGGGCCGGGCGGCCGAGCTGCTGTATACGGGCCGGGTGATGGGCGCCGAGGAGGGCCATGCCTGGGGTTTCTGGAACGCGCTGCATGACGCGGACGCGCTGGAGGATGAGGCGCAGGCGCTGGCGCAGCGGCTGGCGGCCGGGCCGGTCTTTGCCCATGGCATCACCAAGACCCAGCTGAACCAGGAATGGAACATGGGTCTGGAACAGGCGATCGAGGCCGAGGCGCAGGCGCAGGCGATCTGCATGCAGACCCGCGATTTCGAGCGCGCCTATCGCGCCTTCGTCGCCAGGGAGAAACCCGTCTTTCAGGGGGATTGAGACATGGCGGATCGCAGCTTTCTGGACTGGCCGTTTTTCGAGACCCGCCACCGCGAACTTTCGGCGGCGCTTGAGGCTTGGTGCGCGGCGCATCTGCCGGTGGATCACGGCGACGTGGATGCGGCTTGCCGCGGGCTGGTCGCGGCGCTGGGGCAGGCGGGCTTTCTGCGCCATAGCGGCGCGGCCGAGGGCGAGGCGCTGGACGTGCGCAGCCTGTGCCTGATCCGCGAGACGCTGGCGCGGCACGACCCGCTGGCCGATTTCGCCTTTGCCATGCAGGGGCTGGGCATGGGGGCGGTGTCGCTGTTCGGCACTCCCGGCCAGCGCGAATGGCTGGACCGGACGCGCACGGGCCGGGCGATTTCGGCTTTCGCGCTGACCGAGCCCGGCGCCGGCTCGGACGTGGCCAGCACGGCGACACTGGCCGAGCGCACGCCGGGCGGCTGGCGGCTGACGGGCGAAAAGACCTATATCTCGAACGGCGGCATCGCGGATATTTACGTGATCTTCGCCCGCACGGGCGAGGCGCCCGGCGCGCGCGGCCTTTCGGCCTTTCTGATGCCGGCCGACTGCGCCGGGTTGTCCGTCGCCGAGCGGATCGAGGTCATCGCGCCGCATCCGCTGGCGCGGCTGAAGCTGGACGGGGTGGTGCTGCCGGATGCGGCGCTGATCGGCAAACCGGGCGAGGGCTTCAAGATCGCCATGTCGGTGCTGGACGTGTTCCGCCCCACCGTCGGCGCGGCGGCGCTTGGCATGGCGCGGCGCGCGCTGGACGAAGCTCTGGCGCGGGTGCACAGGCCGCGGGCCGGCGGCGGCGCGCTGGCCGATCATCAGATCGTGCAGGGTCATCTGGCCGACATGGCCTTGAAGGTCGATGCGGCGGCGCTGCTGGTCTATCGCGCCGCATGGGTCAAGGACATGGGCGCCCCCCGCATCACCCGCGAGGCGGCGATGGCCAAGCTCTACGCGACCGAGGCCGCACAAGAGGTGATCGACGCGGCCCTGCAATTGCATGGGGGCGACGGGGTGCGCGAGGGCTTCGCGGTCGAAAGCCTGTATCGCGACATCCGTGCCCTGCGCATCTACGAGGGCGCCAGTGACGTGCAGCGCGTGGTCATCGCCCGGAGCGTGCTGGCATGATCTACCGCCGCCGCATCCAGGTCGAGTTCAACCATTGCGACCCGGCGGGGATCGTCTTCTACCCCCGCTATTTCGAGATGCTGAACTCGGTGATCGAGAACTTCTTCGCCGAGGTGCTGGCCTATCCCTTCACCCGCATCCACATCGAGGAGGATTGCGCCGTCCCGACCGTGCAGATCGAGGCCGGCTTCCAGGCCCCCTCGCGTCTGGGCGAGGTGCTGGAATTCACGCTGGAGCTCCAGCATGTCGGCCGCTCCAGCGCGCGGCTGGTGCAGCGGGCCAGTGCTGGCGGGCAGGTCAGGCTGCAATGCGTCTCGACCTTGGTCTGGGTCACGCCGGACGGGCGCGCCGCACCCTGGCCCGAGGTGATCCGCCGCAAGATGATCGCATTCATGGAGGCAAGCGATGGTGCATGAGGTTCTGCATCCGAGAAACTGGAAGGCGACGCCGGGCTATTCCAACGGCATCGCCGCGACCGGGCGAATGGTGTTCACCGGCGGCATGATCGGCTGGAACGACCAGCAGGAGTTCGAAACCGACGATTTCGTCGAACAGGTGCGCGTGACGCTGAAATCCATCGTCGCCGTGCTGACCGAGGCCGGCGCGCGGCCCGAACATCTGGTGCGCCTGACCTGGTATGTCACCGACAAGCGCGAATACCTGTCCGCGCTCAAGGGCATCGGGCAGGCCTACAAGGAGATCATCGGCCGGCACTATCCGGCCATGGCGCTGGTGCAGGTCGTCGCATTGGTCGAGGACCGCGCCAAGGTCGAGATCGAGGCAACCGCCGTGATCCCCGCCTGACGGGGGCGGGGCGCCCGCGGGCCACGGCACGACAAGATGCCGGCCCGCCCAACAGGGAGACTGAAGATGATAGGCAATCCGCCGCTTGGACCCTCGGCGCATGTCGATACCTTCTCGCGCGACAACCTTCCGCCGGTCGAGCTTTGGCCGGTGCTGAAGCTGGACGGCTTCGACTACCCCGAATACCTGAATGCCGCGGTCGAGCTGACCGACCGCATGGTTGAGAAGGGCTTCGGTGACCATATCGCGCTGATCGGCAACGGCCGCATCCGCAGCTACAAGGAACTGACCGACTGGACCAACCGCATCGCCCACGCGCTGGTCGAGACTTACGGCCTGCGGCCCGGCAATCGGGTGTTGATCCGCTCGGCCAACAACCCGGCGATGGTGGCCTGCTGGCTGGCGGCGACCAAGGCCGGGGCGGTGGTGGTCAACACCATGCCGATGTTGCGTGCGGGCGAGCTGGCCAAGATCATCGACAAGGCCCAGGTCAGCCACGCGCTTTGCGACACAAGGCTGATGGACGAGCTGGCGCTGGCCGCCAAGGACAGCCGCTATCTGAAGACCGTGGTGGGCTTCGACGGCACGGCGAACCACGATGCCGAACTGGACCGCGCCGCCCTGTCCCAGCCGGTGCGGTTTCAGGCGGTGCGGACCGGCCGCGACGACGTGGCGCTGCTGGGCTTCACCTCGGGCACCACGGGCGACGCCAAGGCGACGATGCATTTCCACCGAGACCTGCTGATCATCGCCGATGGCTATGCCCGCGAGGTGTTGGAGGTGCGGCCCGAGGATGTCTTCGTCGGCTCGCCGCCTTTGGCCTTCACCTTCGGGCTGGGCGGGCTGGCGGTGTTTCCGCTGCGCTTCGGCGCCTCGGCCGCGCTGCTGGAAAACGCCACGCCGCCGAACATGGTCGAGATCATCCAGAAATACCGCGCCACCATCTGCTTCACCGCGCCGACCGCCTATCGGGTGATGATGCGGGCGATGGACGAGGGCGCGGACCTGTCCAGCCTGCGCGCCGCCGTCTCGGCCGGCGAGACGCTGCCCGCGCCGGTCTACGAGGAATGGATGGCCAAGACCGGCAAGCCGATGCTGGACGGCATCGGCTCGACCGAGATGCTGCACATCTTCCTGACCAACCGCTTTGGCGACAGCCGTCCGGCCTGCACCGGCCGCCCGGTCGCGGGATACGAGGCCCGGATCATCGGCCCCGACGGGCGCGAATTGCCGCCGGGCGAAACCGGGCGGCTGGCGGTGCGCGGCCCGGTCGGTTGCCGCTATCTGGCCGACCCCGAGAAGCAGCGCGCCTATGTGCAGGACGGCTGGAACCTGACCGGCGACAGTTTCTGGCGCGACGAGCAGGGCTATTTCCACTTTGCCGCCCGCACCGACGGCATCATCATCTCCTCCGGCTACAACATCGCCGGCCCCGAGGTCGAGGCGGCGCTGCTGTCCCATCCCGACGTGCTGGAATGCGCCGTGGTCGGCGCCCCGGACGAGGCGCGCGGCCAGATCGTCGAGGCGCATGTCGTCCTGCGTCCCGGCGCCGCGCCGGGCGAGGCGATGGCCAAGAGCCTGCAGGATCACGTCAAATCCGTGATCGCGCCCTTCAAATATCCGCGGCGGGTGGCGTTCACCGAGGCGCTGCCCAAGACCGAAAGCGGCAAGATCCAGCGTTTCCGCCTGCTGGAGGGGCGGACGTGACCAGGGCCGCGGGCTGATGCGCGAAATCCGTTGCAGCCCGCGACCGCATCATAAAAGCATGCGACATAGGGCAGGGCCTCGTGCTGGACACGCGGCTGATGCAGGTCAAGCGCAACGGCGTGCCGCTGCCGCTGACGCCGCAGGAATACCGGCTGCTGGCCTATCTGGCGCATCAGAAGGGCCGCGTCGTCTCGCAACTCGAGATCGTCGAGCATCTCTATGCACAGGATTACGAGCGTGAATCGAATTCCGTCGAGGTGCTCGTCGGTCGCGTCCGCCGTCGCATCGGACTCGACATCATCCGGACTCGCCGCGGCTTCGGCTATGTCCTGGGCACTGACGCCGGATGAAGGCGAACTCGCTCAGGGTCCGGCTGCTGGTCGGAGGCGCGTTGTGGATCCTGCTTGCGCTGATTCCTGACCGGCATGGCGATCCTTTATCTGTTCGTGGCGACCGCCGAACGCACGGTGCGCGCCGATCTCGAGGCCGGGGCCGCCCTGCTGACCGCGCTGATCCATCCTTCGGCAGAAAGGGTGCAGTTGACCGGCCAGCCGTCGGATCCGCGCTATGACCTGCCGCTCAGCGGCTTTTACTGGCAGATCGGCCCTGCCGACGAAAGCGGCGGCAAGGACGTGATCCGGTCGCGCTCGCTCTGGGACTCCACCATTCCCTATGATCCGCCGCCCCTGCCGCGCGGTCCCGTGCATTTCACCGCTGCCGGACCGGGAGGGCAATGGCTTTCGGCCATGGCGCTTGATGTCAGGTTCCAGGTCGAGGGCGGCCCGCGCGCCTATCGCATCATCGTGGCGCAGGATCGCGCAGTTCTGGACGAGTCGATCGCCCGCTTCGGCAGGGACATGGTGATCGCCCTGCTGGTGCTGGGCCTTGCGCTGGTCGTGGCAGCCATTGCTCAGGTCAGCTTGGGACTACGGCCCCTGCGGGCGCTGCGCCACGATGTCGAAACCGTCAGGCGCGGCGATAGTCCCGCGCTGGATGCCGGCTATCCCGCCGAGGTCCAGCCGCTGGTGCGGGAGATGAACGCTCTGCTGGCCTCTCAGCAGCGTCTCATCGAGTTCGCCCGAAGGCGCGCGGCGGACCTGGCCCATCGGCTCAAGACACCGCTGGCGGTGTTGGGCACGGTCTCGGACCAGTTCCGCGCCCTGGGCGACGACAAGAATGCCGACCTGATCGACGATCTGGCGTCCGAGATGGGCGAACGGATCGACTACCAGCTGCGCTTGTCGCGGCTGCGCCAGCGCGGACGCGGTCAGATGCTGGATACCGGCCTTGAGGAGGTGCTGGCCAGGATCGTGGCCGTGGTCAGTCGGACCGCGCGCGGCGAGCTCCTGTCCTGGCAGGTGGATTGCGACAAAGGCCTGAGGCTCGACATCCATCGCAACGACCTGGTGGAGCTGCTCGGCATCCTTCTGGAAAACGCCTCGGAATGGGCGGCGAGGGAGGTCCGCATCCTGTGCCGGCGCGAAGGCGAACTGGCGCGGCTGCTGATCTCCGACGACAGCGGCAAGTTGACCGCTGCCGATCTTGATGCGCTGTCGTCCGTGCCGCTCCGGCTGGATCAGTGCAGCCGGGGCAACGGGTCGAGACTGGGTATCGCCCAGGAGATTGTGGCGCTAAACGGCGGGAGGATGGGCTTTGCGCTTTCCTCCCGGAACGGGCTGCAGGTTGAGATCCGCCTGCCGCTGGCTGCGTGAGCCCGAACAATGTTTCCCGATATTGCTGGACGTTTCCAAAGGTAAAAACGGGGGATAACCCGCGATATGAAGGGGGTCGGCTGGTTGATCTCCATCGTTCTCCGGGTGTAGGTGACAAAAACACTCGACTGTTCGCCCTTCACCCATCACCAAGCGGGATTATTTCCATGACGCGCACCGGTTCTTCGCTGGCATATGCCTCCATTCTGGCAAGTACCTGCATGGTCGCAGCCCTTCAGGCCCGTGCCCAGGGCACGGAGGAAGTCGTTCTGGACCCGGTCACGCTGCGGGCCACCTATGAAACCGAGGGCACCGGCAGCTACACCACCGAGCAGATCAGCGTCGGCGACAAGGACACCCGCGCCCCGCGCGAGATCCCGCAATCGACCACCGTGCTGACTCGCGAGCGGCTCGAGGACGGCGGCTTCACCTCGCTCGACACCGCGATGCGCAAGACGCCTGGCATCGTGGTGATGACCAATGATGACGGGCGCTCGTCGCTCTATTCGCGCGGGTTCGAGTTCGACTCGCTCCATCTCAACGGGTTGCCGACGCCGCTGACCAGCATCTACGGCACGCAGGCCGACATGGCGACGGTCGACCATGTCGAGATCCTGCGCGGTCCCTCGGGTCTGTTCACCGGCTCGGGCGAGCCGGCGGGTGCCATCAACATGCGCCTGAAACAGGCGCAGGAGGAGCGCGCCTTTCGCTTCAGCTCCGAGGTCGGATCCTGGAGCAATCGCCGCGTCGAGGCCGACGTGACCGGCAAGCTGAACGACAGCGGCACGATCCGTGGCCGCCTGGTCGCCGCATATGGCGACAAGGATTCCTGGGTCGATGGCGTGACGAACGAAAGCCGCGTGCTCTACGGCACCCTTGCTGCCGACCTGACGCCGGACACGACCGCGAGTTTCTCGATCAACCACCGCGCCCGCGACATCACCCCCTTCAACGGCCTGCCGACGGACGCGGACGGCAACCTGCTGGATGTTTCGCGCTCGACCTATACCGGGGCGGACTGGAACAGCTTCGAGAATGAAGTCACCGATTACATCGCCGAACTGGAGCACCGTTTCCAGGATGGCGGCCATGTCAAGGTTTCGGCATTGTATTCGACGGTCGATGCGGATTTCCTTTATGGCTATGCTGCCGGGGCCGCGACGGACGGCACCGTCAGCGGCATGCGCTATCTCTACCGCGATTTCGATCAGAACGCGTTGTCGCTGGATGCCCATCTCAGTAAGCCGTTCCAGTGGTTCGGGTTGGAAAACAACCTGATCGTCGGCATCGACCACCGCCGCGACGACAGCACCATGTATAGCGGCTCGGGACTGATTTCGGGGAGTTTCGACCTTGACGACTGGAACAGCTCGGTCGCGCGCCCGGATGCAAGCTTCTCCAGCAAGCAGGACAGCGATGTGCGGCAAACCGGGCTTTACGCGCAATGGCGGGTCAAGCCCTCCGAGAGCTGGACGCTGATCGCCGGCGGGCGCCTCAGTTGGTATGAGGGCGAGGTGCGCACCACCACCCTGTCGAGCGGTGCAGTCGAGACCAGCAAGGTCGAGGAAAAGGGCGAGTTCACCCCTTATCTCGGCGTGATCAAGGACATCAACGCCACCACCTCGGCCTATGCCAGCTATACCGAGATCTTCCAGCCGCAGAACGTCACCGATGCTTCGGGCGACATGCTCAAGCCGCGGAGCGGGCGGCAATACGAGATCGGCGTGAAATCGGAAATCCTGCCCGGCGTGAACGCCTCGGCCGCCTATTTCGATCTCAAGGACGAAAACCGCGCCGTGTCCGACATCGAGAACAGCGGCTATTACCTGGCGCAGGGCAAGGCGCATATGCGCGGGCTGGAGATCGAGGCCAGCGGCTCGCCGCTGCCGGGATGGGAGCTGACGGCGGGCTATACCTATACCGACTCGGAGTTCGAGGATACCGAGACGGCGGCCGGGTCCGAATTCTATTCGCCCCGGCATATGCTGCAGATCTGGTCGAAATACCGCTTCCAGCAGCCCGGCTGGGATCGGCTGCAGCTCGGCGCCGGCATCAAGGCGTTCAGCAGTTTCAAGAATGTGACGCGCAGCGCAGCGGGAACATCCAGCACGATCGAGGCGCCTGGCTATGCCGTGGTCGATCTGATGGCCAGCTATGACATCACCGACCAGGTGGCCGCGTCGGTGACCGTCAACAACGTCTTCGACAAGTCCTATTACGAGCGCGTCGGCGGAACCTCGGTCTTCAATTTCTACGGCGAGTCGCGCAGCGTGAACTTCAAGCTGTCCGCGAAGTTCTGAGCCATGACCGGGGCTGCGCCTGTCGCGGCTGTGCCCGCTATGGCCGCGGCTCGCGGAGGGTTGGCCGATGATCGTGCAGAGATCATGGCAGCGAGGGGTGAGCTGAAGCCCTAAGGCTTGCGCCCCCCACATTTGCTGGTATGCGCCCGCGGGGATGACCTCATGGCGGTTGCCGTGCGCCGCCGATATGCGCCCCGTCAGATCATGGGCGAGCTGCTAGCTGCCGAGATCAACGAGAGTGAGGCGGGAGCCGCCACCGGTTCAAGGCCACGCCGCACGGCGCGGTCGGTCAAATACCAGATCTCTATCGCCAAGCTGCCCGATGCCCGGGAGATCGAGGAGTTCACCTTCGATGATACGCCGATCAACGACAAGCTGGTGCGCGATCTGGCCGGTGGTTGGCGGCACCGGGACCTGTTTGATCTCACGGTTTGATGATGTGATCCAACTTTGCCCGAAGGCTCAAGACGCTGAGCGGCCTCACGCCCTACGAATACATCGGCAAGATCTGGACTTCAAAGCCAGTCAGGTTCGTCGTCAACCCGGTCCATCAGAGGCCGGGACTAAACAGCCAGCGCCGGCAACACGTCGAAGCCGCTCTGGCAGCGGATATGGGCATGGCAGGGAAAGCGGCGAGCCATGCCCTTGCCGTCTCGCTGGCCGTTGGCTGATCAGGCCAGGCTGCCGAAGAACCGCTGCAGCCGGTCTAGCGCGTCGTTGATCTCATCGACCGACAGCGATCCGAAGCAGATGCGCAGATGTCCCTCGCCCGCGGCACCGTAGAAGCTGCCTGCTTCGACAACGACGTCGGTATCCTCCAGCAGGCGTTCGGCCAGTGGCTGGGACTGCAATCCGGTAGCGGCGATGTTCGGGAAGGCATAGATCGTGCCCTCGGGCCAGGCACAGGTGACCCCGGGCATCTGGTTGAGGCGCGAAACCACGATGTCGCGCTTGGCCTTGTCCTCGGCGATCAGGCCCTGGAGCACCGCAGGATCGCCGGTCACCGCGGCCAGGGCGCCGTCCTGGATGAACGTGTTCACATGGGTCACGTCATTGGCGGTAATCTTCAGCAGCGCGTCGACCGCCCAGCCGGGCGCGGTCATGTAGCCGATGCGCCACCCGTCCATCGCATAGCTCTTGGTGAAGGCGAACATCGTGATGGTGCGTTCGGCCATGCCGGGCAGGCTGGCGATGCTGACATGGCGGGCGCCGTCGAACAGGATGTCCTCGTAAACCTCGTCTGACAGCACCAGCAGGTCATGCTCGATCGCCAGATCGGCCAAGCCCTGCAATTCCTCGCGCGAGTACACGCGGCCGGTGGGGTTGCAGGGGTTGATCAGCACGATCATCTTCGTGCGCGCAGTGATCTTCGGCTCGATCAGCGCCGGGTCGATGCGAAAGCCGTTGGTGGCGTCCAGCGGCGCGGTCACCACCTTGCCGCCGGCCAGTTCGATCTTGCCGATATGCTGGGGATAATAGGGCTCCAGCAGGATCGCCTCGTCGCCGGGATCGATGAAGGCCATGATCGCGGCAAAGGATCCATGCGTCAGGCCATTGGTCACGATGATCCGCTCCAGCGGCACCGCGATGTCATTCTGCCGTTCCAGCTTGGCCCGCAATGCCTGGCGCAGCGCGGCCACGCCCTGCAGGTCGGAATAATGCACCTTGCCCGCCCGGATGGCGCTGATGGTCGCTTCCTTGATGTGGTCGGGCGTATCGGCATGAGGACGGCCAAGTTCCATGTGGATCAGGTCGCGGTCGGCAATGCCGGCGGCCCGGCCATACATGCCGAAGGATTTTTTCGAGGTTTCGGTAATGCGCTTTGCGAGGTGCTTCATCGTCGGACCATATCTATCATCACTTCCCTCCTCTATATGATCGTTTGATCAAATTGGAAAGCCTGTTTTCACGGGACCGATACCATTTGATCAAAGGAAAGCGCGCGGCTATCGAGACAAGGAAAGATGGAGATGCAGGATGACAGGCAAGCCCCTGAAACCCGTGGCCGGGCGCAAGACGGTGCAGGATCAGGTCTATGACCAATTGCGCGAGGCGCTTATGTCCGGCGCCTTCAAGGCGCGGGAAAGCTTTACCATCGCGTCGCTGGCCGATCATTTCCAGACCTCGCACATGCCCGTGCGCGAGGCGCTGCGGCGGCTGGCCGCCGAAAACGCCTTGCGGATCTCGCCTTCGGGCACGGCTTTCGTGCCGGATCTGTCGCCGGAGGAACTGGACGACATCAGCCGGGCGCGCGTGATCATCGAGGGGGCGGCGGCCGAGCTTGCGGTGCCGAACCTGACCGCCGAAGACCGCAGGGCGCTGGCGGTGCTGGTCGACGAACATCGCGCCAACGGCATCAGCGGCGATATCGCCGCCATGGCGGCGGTAAACCGGCGGTTCCATTTCCATATCTACGGTGCCGCCCGCAGCCCGATCCTGATGAGCCATATCGAGAACCTGTGGCTGCGCTCGGGCCCCTATGTCCGCTTCCTGTCCGACCGCATGGGGGCGCTGCTGCAAACCGACCACAACGGCCAGTTCACCCGGCATCATGAGGCGATGCTGGAGGCTCTGGACCGCCAGGACGCGCCCGGCTTCCGCGCGGCGATGGAGAAGGACATTACCGCCACGCGAGACCTGCTGCACCGCTTTCTGGACGACCGCGCCGCCTGATCAGGCCGCGAAGCTTTCGACCGTCTTTAGCGCACCGTCCAGCGCCTTGCCCTGTTCATCGGCCAGCGCGGCCACGCGCAGCCGGCGCATCCAGTCCGCCGCGTCCGGGCGCCCGCGCAGCATCGGCAGGGCCGACATGACGCGGTCGAACCTGGACAGGCCCCGCGCATGGGTATCGGAATAGCCCTTGATCAGGCGGCGGTTGGCAAGGATCTCGGCGGCCAGGGCGCGATCCGCCTTGGCAATTTCCATCGCCCGGTCGAACCAGGCCGCGACATGCGCCATTTCGATCCGGTGGCGCAGCAGGCTGCGGCGCCAGGGGCGCAATGCCGCGACGGCCCACAGCATGCCGAATCCCGGCAGGCTGTCGGTGCGGATGCGGCGGCCCTTGTCCAGGTGGCGCGCGTAGAACCGCCGCGCGCGGTCGCTGCGTTGCAGCCATGCCCCGAGCCGGGCGGGCAGGGTGGTGGTGAGTTCCTCGAACCGGGGGTGGAAATACTCGGTCAGCTGCAACACCTGGCCGTCCCCGACGCGCATCTCGTCGCGCACGCGCCTATGGCGGCTGGCGCGGGTTTTCAGGTCCGCCACGCGTAGGATGTCGTCATAGCACAGCGCATTGGCTGCGTATTTCGCCGCCGCCTGCGTCATGGCGAAGGGCGCGGTATCCAGCCGGGCCGCGCGCTCGACCATGTCGAGATACTGCCCGCCATAGGCGATGTCCTGGTAATCGACGACCTTCTTCAGGCCCAGGCCCGCGATCCCCTGCGTCTCGGGCGGCAGGCGGTCCAGCCGGGCCTCAAGCGCCCGCCAGCCGGCTTGCAGCCTGGCTGGGATGTTCAGCGTGCGGATGCGGGGCTTTGCGGCCTCGGCCGCGGGGGGCGGGACATCGCCCCTGGCGCAGTCGTAGGCCAGCCCGAAAGCGCGCAGCGATGCCTCGACGCCCTTGCCGGCCTTGCGGATCACCGCCTCGTAGCTGTCGCGGGGGAAGGGCAGGGCGCCCGATCCCGCCAGGGCGCCGAACAGGCTGGCCGAGATGACCGAGCCTGCCTTGGCGGCCATGGCTTCCATGTCGAAGGCCACGACCTGGTCGGCGGCAAGGCCCATGGCGGCGATTACCTGCGCCGCATCGGCGCGGCCATCGCCCGGCACGACCTTTTCCGTTACCGCTGCGATCCGGTGGGTCGAGGCGATCAGCGTCGTGCGTCCCGGCGTCACGAAGCCGCGCATCACCGCCCGGCCCGCCTCCATCAGTTCGGCCGCGATCATGATATCCACGTCGCCTTCGGACGGGGACAGCGCAAAAACCGGGATGCGGCCCGTGTCCTTGCACATCTCGACATAATAGACCGTGGCACCGGTGCGCTGCGCGACGCCCGCGACCGAGGTGGACTGGGCGTGATAGCCATTCGCCTCGGCCAGGTCGGTGATCCAGTTGGTCAGGACGCCGCCGCCCTGGCCGCCGACGGCCAGCGCCGCCAGCGTGATGATCTTTTCGCCCTGCGGACCGGGCGATCTGCGGGCGATGATCGGTGCGGGCATGGTCATGGATGTCCCTTTCAGGCAAAGGTCAGGCGGCGCGCGTCGCGGCGCGATTGCAGCCAGCCGATGATGCGGGCCCTGCGCGAGGCGCGGCGTTTCTCGGACGGGGTCGGATTCGAGACGATCTCGGCCTGGTAGAAGCTGGGGCAGAGCACAGCGGCATCCGCGACTTCGCCGCAATTGCCGCAGCCGACACAGCTTTGGTCGATGGCGGCCACCGGATCATCGCGCAGCGGATCGCCGGTGTCCTTGACCGACAGCGACGGGCAACCCGACAGGCGCATGCAGGCGTGATCGCCGGTGCAGATATCTTCGTCCACGCCGAAGCGGGGGCGGATGGTGCGCTTGCCCTCTTTGGTGGCCTTGGCCAGGGCGGGCTTCTCGCGGCGCTGGCGGTTCAGCATGCATTCGGACGAGGCGACGATGACCTTCGGCCCTGCCTCGGGGCTGGTCAGCGCCTCGATCATGGTGTCGCGCATCTTCGCCACGTCATAGGTGCGGTCGATCTGGCGCACCCATGTGACGCCCATCCCCTCGACAGCCTTGGCGATGGGATTGTTGGTCTTGCGGCTGCGGTTCTGCGCGCGCGACGACAGGATGTCCTGGCCGCCGGTTGCCGCGGCATAATGGTTGTCCACGATGACGATCAGCCCGTCATGCCTGTTGAAGGAGGCGTTGCCGATGGAGGAGGTCAACCCGTTGTGCCAGAACCCGCCATCGCCCACGAAGCTGATCGACCGCTTGCCGGTCCTGTCCCGGTTCTGCAAGGCGGATGCCGAGGCCGGACCCAGCCCGTAGCCCATCGTCGTCGAGCCGATGTCGAAGGGCGGCATGATCGAGAACAGGTGGCAGCCGATGTCGGAGGCGATGTGGTGTTCGCCCAGCCGTTGCTGGACCAGCTTGGTCGCGGCAAAGATCGGGCGTTCGGGGCAGCCGGTGCAGAATCCGGGTGGACGGGCGGGCACGACGGTGGATAGATCCGGAATGTCGTTTCGCGCCGGCTCGTTGGTCTTGGCGGTGGCAGGCGGCAGCAGGCCGGGGGCGTGGTCGCGCAGGAAGGCCGCGATGCCTTCGACCAACCGCTTGCCGGTGTATTCGCCCGCCATGGGCAGCACGCCCTTGCCCGCCAGCACGGTCTTGCGTCCGTTGCAATACAGCATGTGGCCGATGGCCTGTTCGATGAAATTGGGCTGGCCTTCCTCGACCAGCAGCACAGCGTCCTTACCGTCGCAGAAATCGAGAATCTGCCTGTCGCACAGCGGATAGACCGCGTTCAGGCACAGGATATGGATGTCGGTGTCGCCATAAATGTCGGCGAGGCCCAGCCGGTTCAGCGCCCGGATCACGCCGTTATAGGTGCCGCCCTGCACGATCAGTCCGATCCTCGAGGCCGGGTTGCCGAAAAGCTCGTTGACGTTGTTCTCCAGGATATAGTTCACCGCATTGGGCCAGCGGCGATCCACCTTTTCATTCTCGTGCAGGAAGACGGCCGGCGGCAGGACGATGCGGGACAGGTCGCGCCTGGGGTTCTGCAACGCCTCAGACACGGTCATCGTCGGGCGCCGGTTGTCGGAGGCGGTGAAATGACCATGGACATGGCAGGACTTGATGCGCATCTGCATCATCACCGGCGTGTTCGACGCCTCGGACAGGCGGAAGCCATGGCCGACCGCTGCCACGATGGACGGCAGGTTTGGCCGCGGATCTAGCAGCCAGATCTGGCTTTTCATCGCAAAGGCGTGGCTGCGTTCCTGCATGATCGAGGAGCCCTCGCCGTAATCCTCGCCCAGGATCACCAAGGCGCCGCCGGTCACGCCGCCGGACGCCAGGTTCGCCAATGCGTCCGATGCGACATTCGTGCCTACGGTGGACTTGAAGGCCACTGCGCCCCGGATCGGATAGTTGACCGATGCGGCCAGCATCGCCGCCGCCGTCGCCTCGGAGGCCGAGTTCTCGAAATGCACGCCGTATTCGGCTAGCAGTTCCTGCGCGTCGGAAAAGACATCCATCAGGTGACTGATCGGCGAGCCCTGGTAACCACCGACATAGCCCACGCCGTTTTCCAGAAGCGCCTTGGTGACGGCGAGGATCCCCTCGCCCCGGAAGGTGCCGCCCGCGCACATGCGGAGCTGCTCGACCTCCTTCTTGAATGACCGTTCTGCCATGGGGTTTTCTCCTGTGGCGACTGTGGATCAGTAGTCGTGATGGCGGATCGACCGCAGGATCCGGCCAAGCGTGGCGGTGAAGGCCGCGCGTTCCTCGGGCGGGATGGCCGCGAACAGCCGGTCCTCGGCCGCCTTCATCGCGGGCCAGGCGCGGGCATGCAGCGCCGCGCCTGCCTTGGTCAGGTGGATGCGGCGGACGCGGCTGTCCTGGCCGCAAGCCTCGCGCCGGATCAGGCCGGCGGCCTCCATGCTGTCCAGCGTGCGCGACAGCGTGGATTGCTTGATCACCGTCAGCACCGAGAGTTCGTTGACGGTATGCGGCCCGTTGCCTGCAAGGACCGCCAGCACGCGCATCTGCGGCACGCTGACGCCTTCGGCCGTCAGGGTCTCGGCCACTCCGGCATTATAACGCGCCATGATCCGGTTCAGCATATAGGGGGCGAACCCCTCCAGATCGCGCGCCATGATCGTCAAGCCGGAACCAGGGCCAGGGCGCGGATGGGGCTGCCGGTGCCGTTCTCGATCTTGAGCGGCGCGGCGATCAGGATCGCGCCCTTCGGCGGCAACTGCGACAGGTTCACCAGCGAAGCCAGGCCATAGCGGTTGTTGGCATGCAGCAGGTTATGGGCCGGGTAGGGCGGCGTCATGCCCCCCGCGATGCCCGCGTCGGTCCCCACGCATTCCGTGCCCCAGCCCAGCACCTTTTTCTCCATCAGATACTGGATGCAATCGGCAGAGGGACCCGGCGTATGCGGGCCGGTTTCATCGGCGTTCAGATACAGCGCCTCGTCGTGGTTGCGTTTGCACCAGTCAGTGCGCATCAGCACCCATTCGCCCTCGTTGATCGCGCCATGCTCGGCCTCCCAGGCTTTCACGCTCTCGGCGGTCAGCAGGAAGTCGGGGTCTTGCGCCGCCGCGGTGGAACAGTCGATGACATTGGCCGGGGCGACGAAGTTCCGGGCGGGAATGGTGTCGGTCGACCCGTCGGGATAGTCCTTGCCGGTGATCCAGTGGTGCGGCGCGTCGAAATGCGTGCCCGAATGTTCGCCGAGCTTCAGCCAGTTCCAGGCCCAGAACGGCCCGCGATCGCCGTATTTGCTGATCGGGTGGATCTCGATCGGGGGCGTGTCGTCGGCAATTTCCGGCGGCAGTTTTAGCAGCGGCGTCCTTGGCCCCAGGGTGGCCGTGCAATCGACGACGCGGATCGTGCCGCTCAGCAGGGCCTGGCCCAGTTCCGCAAGCTTGGTGGTGGCGGTCATCCGATTCTCCTGTTGGAACGGTTCTGTTATGAATACATGCAAATGCATATATGTTTTTGACCGGACTCTGCCATTCTGTGATCAAACAATCAACAACTTTGTGCAGGGCCCGGCGCAGCTGCCCGTCAATGGTCAGGCAACCGTATGGATCGGCTTGCGCACCACGCCATAACTGGCCCCCCAGGCATCCGTCATGTCGCAGCGGATGTCCCACAGTTCGGGAAAGAAGCGATGCCTGGCCCCGGATTCCAGGAGCTGCACCGGCCGACCCTTCAGCGACCGCGACCCCATGCCGATGGACCGATGGACCAGGCAGATGTGCATCGCCCGAAATTTCTGGAACAGTTCGTCATACTCGATCAGCGCCTCGGCCACGACATAGCTGTCGCCATGGTCGTACCTGGCGTCATAGATGTCGGCTACGGTCAGGCCGCGCCCGTCCAGATAGACCGCCTTGAAGGATTCCCACAGGTCATTCGGCATGCGCAGCAACACCTGGAAGCCGGGAGATTCCTGGCCCGAGCCATTGCCCAGCTGCTTGCGCACCTCCTGGTATTCGCGCGGCGACATGGTTTCCAGCAGTTCCAGCTGCTGCGTCATCAGCCGCATCAGGCGATGCACGCGGCCCATCAGCGTCACGACGCGATGCGTGTTGCCCCGGTCGATGAAGTCGCGCACGTCCACCAGCGTATAGGCGATCAGCTTCATCCACAGCTCCTCGACCTGGTGGACGATCTGGAACTGCAACTCGTCGCCGTTGCACAACTGGTCCAGCGGCTTCTGGCATTGCAGCAGCGGTTCGACGTTCAGATAGACGCCGTAATCCAGCATTTTCGGCATCTCGATCAGCTTGTGCCATTCGTCGCGGGTCATGGTTTCCTGTTCCTTGCATTGGCCGGGGCTTATGATGATGTTCCAGAATCGCGGAAACATTGTCCCCTGAATCGCGACAAGCTGCCCGATCATGGGAACGAACGGCAATTTTTGGCTGGATCAGGAGAACGAATGGATCAGATCGACCTTGACCTGCTCGCGACGCTCGAAGCGGATGCCCGCCTGTCCTTCGCGGAATTGGCCGAACGCCACGGCCTGTCCAAGACGCCGGTCTGGAAACGCGTCAAGGCGATGGAGGAGGCGGGCGCGATCCGCGGCTATGCGGCCCAGCTGGACGTCGCCGCCCTGGGCTTTGGGATCGAGGCTTTCGTGCAGGTCACCCTGGCATCGGATGCCGCTGAACGGTTCGAGGCCGTGGTGATGGCCCATCCTGCCATCCGCCGCTGCCATGCGACGACGGGAGCGGGCGACTACCTGCTGCATATCCTGTGCCGCGACATCGCCATGATGGACCGCCTGCTGCGCCACGAGATCGCGCGGATGCCCGGCGTAATGCGCTCCGAAACCATCGTCTCGACGCGGACGGTCAAGGACCGGCATTCCCTGGCTGCCGCGGCCCGGTCGCTGGGCAAGGTCTGATTCGGCCAATCTCCGCGCCTCTGGCAGGTCGCCTTTCTTATATTCCCGCAAATTCAGTGCCTTGCCCGGAAATCCGCTGTCGATGCCAGAAAATTGTTGCAAATCCTGCCGCGGGATGGCCTTTTCTAGGAAAGATGTATTTGATCAAATTATCACTTACATCAGAAGTGCGAATGCAACCGCGCCGATCCCATCCAACAGAGAGAGCCGCCATGACCCTCCGCCCCTTGTTCCTTGCCGCCGCGCTGGCCTGTTCCTCGGCCGGCCTTGCCCATGCGCAGGCTGCCGACAACACCCTCCGCTTTGCTTATAACCAGACGCTGGAAAGCCCGAACCCGTATTTCACCACGCTGCGCCTGGGCGTGATCATCGGCCGCAATGTCTGGGACACCCTGATGGCCCGCAACGCCGAAACGGGCGAATTCGACCCGCTGCTGGCGACCGAATGGACCTGGGCGGACGATACCACGCTGGACCTGACCCTGCGCGACGGGGTCAAGTTCCACGACGGCAGCGATTTCGACGCCGATGACGTGGTCGCCACGCTGAGCTATGTGGCCGATCCTGCGAACGGCATCGTGTCGCAGCAGATCGCAAGCTGGATCGCCTCGGTCGAGAAGACCGGCCCTCTATCCGTGCGGATCAAGGCCAAGGCGCCGACGCCCGCCGCCATGGAATACCTGTCCACGCAGCTGGCGATCTTCCCTTCCGACTATTTCACCGGCCCCCAGGGCGCGACGGCGACGCCGCTGCCGGTCGGCACCGGTCCCTACCGGTTCGAAAGCTATACGCCCGGCGGCGGACTGGTGCTGAAGCGTTTCGACGGCTATCTCGCGGACAGCCCCAAGGAGGGCGCCCAGGTCGAGACCGTGTCGATCCGCATCGTGCCCGACATCCAGACCCAACTGGCCGACCTGATGTCGGGTGGCCTCGACCTGATCATGGGCCTGCCGCGCGACCAGGCGGACCAGCTGGCCCAGATGCCCGGCGTGCAGGTCGTCAGTGGCGAGACGATGCGCATCGTCTTCCTGCAGATGAACACCACCGAAACCGGGCAAGAGGCGTTGAAGGACAAGCGCGTCCGCCAGGCGATCAACCACGCCATCGACCGCAAGGCGATTTCCGAGAACCTGGTGGGCGAGGGCAGCCGCGTGATCAACGCCATCTGCTTCGAACAGCAGTTCGGCTGCGTCCAGGACGTGACCAGCTATGACTACGACCCCGAAAAGGCCAAGGCCCTGCTGGCCGAGGCGGGGGTCAGTGGGCTGAACGTCTCGCTCGCGGCCTATCGCGAGCGCCACATCTCGGAAGCCATCATCAACTACCTGTCGGATGTGGGCATTACCGCGAACCTGCAATTCATGCAGCCCGCCGCGATGCGCGACGCGATGCGCGCGCATCAGGTTGACCTCATGCAGAACGCCTGGGGCGCCTATTCGATGTTCGACGCCTCGGCCACGGCGCCGGTCTATTTCGGCGGCCAGCCCGACGACAACAACCTCGACCCGCAACTGAAGACCCTCTTCGACGAGGCGGGCACGGCCATGGATGCGGAAAAGCGCAAAGCACTTTACGCCGAAGGCTTCAAGAAGATCGCGGACGAGGCCTATGCCGTGCCGATGTTCACGCTGCCGATCTATTACGCCGGGACCGAGGGGCTGAACTTCCAGACCTATCCCGACGAGATCCTGCGTTTCTGGGAAATGTCCTGGACCGACGCTGCGAACTGACCCGTACCCCCCCGGGGTGGCCCGGCACGGCCGGGCCGCCCAGGCAACCGGAGGCCAACGAATGTTGATCTTTATTCTGAAACGGCTGGGGCTGGCGCTGATCGTAGCATTGACGGTCTCGGTCATCGCCTTCGCGCTGCTGCGCGCCTCGGGCGATATCGCGACGGCCCTTGCCGGCGAAGGCGCGACGCCGGAAAGCATCGCCGTCATCCGCGAAACCTATGGTCTGGACCGGCCTCTGATCGTGCAATACTTCGCCTGGCTGTGGGATGTCACGCGCGGCGATTTCGGCCAGTCCTTCTTCTTTCGCACCGACGTGGCGGGGCTGATCATCGGCAAGATCGGCAACACCCTGATTCTGGGCGGGGCCTCGCTGGCCATCGCGCTGGCGCTGTCGATCCCCCTGGGCGTGCTGGCCGCGATCTATTCCGGGTCGATGATCGACCGGGCGGTGACGCTGTTCTCGCTGATGGGGCAGGCGCTGCCGTCGTTCTTCCTGGGGCTGGTGCTGATCATGATCTTCGCCATCCGGCTGCGCTGGTTCCCGGCATCCGGCGCGGACAGCTGGAAGAACTTCGTTCTGCCCGCCGTGACGCTGGGATATTACATCACCCCGCCCTTCATGCGGCTGGTCCGCGCCGGCATGATCGACGCGCTGAACACCGACTATGTCCGCACCGCCCGCGCCAAGGGCCTGCCCGCCCGCCGCGTGGTCTTCAAGCACGCGCTGCGCAACGCTCTGGTCCCCGTGGTCGGCCTGGTCGCGGTTCAGCTGGGCCTGCTCATGGGCGGGTCGGTGGTGGTCGAAAGCATCTTCGCGCTGGATGGGCTGGGATATCTTGCCTATCAAAGCATCAGCTATCGCGACTTCCCGGTGCTGCAGGCGGTCGTGCTGCTGCTGTCGCTGGCCTATGTCGTGCTGACGCTGCTGTCCGATATCATCAATGCGTGGCTCGACCCGCGGCTGAGGGCTGCCTGACATGATCGCCATGACAACCAATCCCCCGTCGCGCACGGCCAAGACGCTGCGCAAGATGCTGCATCATCCGTCGCTGGTCGTGGGCGTTGCCATCGTTGCGGCGATGATCCTGGTCGCGATCTTCGCGCCGCTGTTGGCCCCGCACGATCCCTATGTGCAGGACATCTCTCGCCGTGCCGTGCCGCCGGTCTGGTATGAAAAGGGCACCTGGGAGAACATCCTGGGCACCGACCAGCTGGGCCGGGACTATCTATCGCGGCTGATCTACGGTGCGCGGGTCTCGCTGCTGATCGGTTTTTCGGTGGTGCTGATCTCGGGCATCATCGGGACCACGCTTGGCCTGCTGGCGGGATATTTCGGCGGCCGCGTCGACACCCTCGTGACCTTTATCGTCACCGTGCGCCTTGCCATGCCGGTGATCCTGGTGGCCCTGGCCGTGGTGGCGCTGTTCGGCGGGTCGATGTGGGTGGTCATCACCGTGCTGGGCCTGCTGAAATGGGACCGTTTCGCGGTGGTCGTCCGCTCCACCACGCAGCAGATCCGCGCGCTGGATTACATCGCCTCGGCCCGGAGCGCCGGCGCGTCAACCTTCTGGATCCTGCTCCGCGAGGTGCTGCCCAATATCGCGCCGCAACTGATCGTCATCGCCACGATCGAGGTCGCATCCGCGATCCTGATGGAGGCCGCGCTGTCCTTCCTGGGCCTTGGCGTCCAGCCGCCCCTGCCCAGCTGGGGGCTGATGATCTCGGAGGCGAAAAGCTACATGTTCTTCAGCTTCTGGCTGATCGCCATTCCCGGCACGGCCCTGGCAACGCTGGTCTTTGCCATCAACCTGGCGGGCGACGGCCTGCGCGACATGATCACCCCGGAGAGAAGCTGATGAACAAGCCATTGCTTTCCGTGCGCGACCTCAGGATCGACCTGAACACGCGGCTGGGCGTCCTTCATGCCGTGCGCGGGATTTCCTTTGACGTCGCGGCGGGCGAGACGCTGTGCATCGTCGGCGAATCCGGCTGCGGCAAGTCGATGACCTCGCTGGCGCTGATGGACCTGCTGCCCCGCGTGGCGAGCAGGTCGGCGCAGGGGATCACCTTCGACGGCCAGGATCTGACGCGGCGTCGCATCGCCGGCAAGCTGCGCGGGCGTCGGATGGCGATGATCTTCCAGGAGCCGATGACGGCGCTGAACCCGGCCTTCACCATCGGCGACCAGATGGTCGAGGCCTATCTGTATCACGTCGGCGGCACGCGGGCGAAGGCGGTGGACCGCGCCGTGCAGATGCTGGAAAAGGTGGGGATCGGATCGGCCCGGTCGCGGCTGGGCCAGTATCCGCACCAGCTGTCGGGCGGCTTGCGCCAGCGGGTGATGATCGCCATGGCGCTGATGACCGATCCCGAACTGCTGATCGCTGACGAGCCGACGACCGCCCTGGACGTGACCATCCAGGCGCAGATCCTGCGGCTGTTGAAGGATCTGCAACAGGAACTGGGCCTTGCCATCATCCTGATCACGCATGACCTGGGCCTGGTGTCGCGCATCGCCGACCGGATCGTCGTCATGTATGCCGGCGCGATCGTCGAGGAGGGCACGGCCGCAGAAATCTTCGACCGCCCCGCCCATCCCTATACCCGGGCGCTGATCGACTGCATCCCGCAGCCCGGCAAGACCGAACGCGGCGCGCCGCTGGGCACCATCCCCGGCGTCGTGCCGTCGCTGATCGGGCGGCAGGATGGCTGTGCCTTCCGCGACCGCTGCGCCCTGGCAGGGCCGCGCTGCGCGAACGACATTCCCACGCAGGCCGCGGGCAGCCACCGCTGGGTCTGCATCCACGGAGGACGGGCATGAGCTATCTTCTGGAAACCGTCGGCCTGACCCGCCGCTTCCAGGTCAGCCAGGGCATGTTCAAGCCCAAGGCAAGGCTGCACGCCCTGAACGGCGTCGACCTGCGCCTGAAGAAGGGCGAGGTCCTGGGCATCGTTGGCGAATCCGGCTGCGGCAAGTCCACGCTGGCCAAGATCCTGCTGAACCTGCTGGCCCCGTCCGAAGGCAAGGTGCTGCTGGACGGTCGCGACATCGCGACCCTGGGCCGGATGGAGTTCACGCGCCGCGTCCAGCCGGTGTTCCAGGATCCGTTCTCGTCGCTCAACCCGCGCAAGACCATCGCCGATATCGTCACCATGCCGCTGCGGGTGCATGGCATCGGCACGGGCGCGGAACGCCGCAAGCGCGCGGCCAGCATCATGGACATGGTGGGCCTGCCCGCGCGCTTTGCCGAGCGTTACCCGAAGGAACTGTCGGGCGGGCAGCGCCAGCGCGTGGCGATTGCGCGCGCCCTGGTGATGAACCCCGACCTGATCATCTGCGACGAGCCGACCTCGGCCCTCGACGCCTCGGTGCAAAGCCAGATCCTGAACCTGCTGATGGACCTGAAGCGGGAACTGGGCCTGACCTATGTGTTCATCTCGCACAACCTGTCGGTGGTCGAACACCTGGTCGATCAGGTGGCGGTGATGTATCTGGGCCGGGTCGTCGAACTGGGCACGACCGCGCAGGTCTTCGACGCGCCGCAGCATCCTTATACCCGCGCGCTGCTGGATTCGGCGCTGACCGTCGCGCCGGGGCAGGGTGTGCCCGATATCGGGCTGGGCACCGCCTTCCCGAACCCGCTGGCCATCCCGCCCGGCTGCCCGTTCCAGCCCCGCTGTCCCCGCGCCTTCGATTTGTGCTCGCGGGTCCGCCCGCAGCCCGTCGATGTCGCGACCGGCGGCGCCGCCTGCCTTCTGACCCAGGAACCGCTGAGAGGTGCCGCATGAGCCTTGATCCTGCCCCGACCCGCGTCCGGGTCATTGCCGCGGCGCTTGACGTGCTGGATTCGGGCCGTTTCCAGGCGGATCTCGCGCGGCGCGTGGCGATGCCCACCGTGTCGCGGGAGGAGGCGCACAAGCCCGACCTGCAAGCTTATGTCGATCAGGAGCTGATCCCGGTCTTCGACCGCCTGGGCTTTGCCACGCGGGTTTTCCGTCGCGACGAGGCCCCCGGCGCCTTTCTGCTGGCCAGCCGGGTCGAGGATGCGTCCCTGCCGACCGTGCTGATGTATGGCCACGGCGACGTGGTGACGGGCGTGCCGGAAAAATGGTCCCTCGGCCTGTCGCCGTTCCGCATGACCGAACGCGACGGGTGCTGGTATGGCCGCGGCACCGCCGACAACAAGGGCCAGCATTCGGTGAATTTCGCCGCGCTCGAGGCGGTCCTTGCCGTCAATGGCAAGCTGGGCTTCAACCTGAAATACCTGATGGAGATGGGCGAGGAATACGGATCCCCCGCCCTGTCCGAGCTTTGCGCCGAGGAGGCCGAGGCCTTTGCCGCCGACATGCTGATCGCCTCGGACGGGCCGCGCATCGGGCTGAACCAGCCGACGATCTTCCTGGGTGCGCGCGGCGGCATGAACATCCACCTGGAGGTCGTGGCCCGCGAAGGCTATCACCATTCCGGCAATTGGGGCGGGCTGCTGGCCAATCCCGGCGTGGAACTGGCCCATGCCATCGCCACCCTGATCGGGCCGACCGGCGAATGCCTGGTTCCCGAACTGACCCCCGGCACCATCCCCGCCGATGTGCGCGAGGCCCTGTCGCGCTGCACCATCGAAACCTCGCCTGGCGATCCCGAACTGGACGAATGGTGGGGCGCCCCCGGCCTGACCCAGGCCGAGCGGGTCTATGGCTGGTCCACGCTGGAGGTGATGGAGATCGAGGTCGGCAATATCGCACAGCCGCTTTATGCCATTCCGCCCTGGGCGCGTGCGCGCCTGCAGCTACGCCACCCGGTGGGCGTCGATACCGGCGCCGTCCTGCCCGCCGTGCGGCGCAAGCTGGATCAGGCCGGCTTGCAGCGGGTGAGGATCGTTCCCGCCACAGATGCAGCCTTTCCGGCCAGTCGGTCGGACCTAAACAACGAATGGGTGCGCTTCGTGGCCGGCTCGATGCAGCGGACTATGGGCAAGCCGCCGGTCATCCTGCCGAACCTGGGCGGGTCGCTGCCCAACACGATCTTCACCGACACGCTGGGCCTGCCGACGATCTGGGTGCCGCATTCCTATCCGGGCTGCGGCCAGCATGGTGCCGACGAGCACCTGCCCATCAGCATCGTGCGCGAGGGGCTGGCGATCATGGCGGGCATCTTCTGGGATCTGGGACATCGCTGATGGGCTATTTCCTTTATCATTCGATCGGCACCTTTCCCGACAAGCAGTCGGCGGTGGACCGCGCATTGGCCGATTTCACCGCCCGGTGGTGCGCCGATGACGACGGGCAATGGCCCGCCGCCATGGCCCGCCGCGCGGATTTCATCGCCGCCTGGACCCGCCTGATCGGTGCGCCCGAGGGAACGCTGACCCTGGCCGAAAGCGTGACGGCGGCGCTTTACACGCTGATGCGCGGCCTGCCCGAGGCGCGGCTTTCAGGCGGCACGCTGCTGGTCGCGCAGGACTGCTTTCCCAGCCTGCATTTCCTGCTGGCGGAACTCGGCCGCCGCATGGGCTTTGTCCTGCAGACCGTCGCCCCGACCCAGGGCCGGACCTATGTCACCGACGATGACATGGTGGCGGCCTGGGGGCCGCAGGTCCGGCTGGCATTGCTGACCTGGGTGACCTCCACCGCCTCGCACCGCTGCGACCTGGACCGGCTGATCGACCACGGCCGCCGCATGGGCAGCCTGATCGGCGTGGACGTGACGCAGGGCGTGGGCATCCGGCCCTATGCCGCGAAGGCGGATTTTACCGTCGGATCCTCGTTGAAATGGCTCTGCGGCGTATCGGGGGCCGGGGTTTTGCAGGTCATGCCCGGCCTGTTGGCCGAGTGTGCGCCCGAATTCCGCGGCTGGTTCAGCCAGGCCGATCCGTTCTCTTGGGATCTCGATGCCTTTGCCCTTGCACCGGATGCCCGCCGCTTCGACAACGGCACGCCGAATGTCCTGCCCGCCGTGGCCAGCCAGCCGGGCATCGACCATGTCCTGAACACAGGGGTCGATATCTTGGCCGATCACAACCGGCACCTTTGCGCGCTGTTGCTTGACGGTGCACGCGACCTGGGACTTCGGATCGTTTCGCCCGAGGATGCGGCAATGCGCGGCGGCAGCATCATGGTGGACCTGCCCACCCCCGGGCTGATCGCGTTCCTGCGCGGCCGCGGAATCTTCGCCGATCAACGCGGCAGCATTCTGCGCCTGTCGCCTGGGACCATCACCACCGCCGAGGATTGCCACCTGCTGATCGCGGCGCTGGCCGAGCAGACGGAACGCGCCGCATGATGGCGGATCTGAAACCCATCGTCTCGCGCCGGACAATGGCTGGCGAGGTCTATGGCCAGCTCCGCGCGGCCCTGATGGAGGGCGTGTTCGAGACGGGGCAAAGCTTCGCGATTTCGGACCTGGCGCAACGTTTCGGCACCTCGAACACCCCTGTTCGCGAGGCGTTGCGCCGCCTGACCGACGAGGGCGTATTGGTCGAGGGGAAATGGAACTCGGCCACGCTGCCGCCGCTCAGCACCGCCAGCCATGACCAGCTTTGCACCGCGCGCGCGGTGATCGAGGGGGGAGCGGCCGAATTGGCCGCCGCCAGCATCACCGACGAGGAACTGGAGAGCCTGCGCCGGATTTCGGCCCGCCACCAGGCAGCGCTGCTGAATGGCCGGATGGAGGACATGCTGGCCGGGAACAAGGATTTTCACTTCACCATCTACCGCGCGGCGCAAAATCCCATCCTGCTGGACCAGATCGAAAACCTGTGGCTGCGATCCGGGCCCTATACCCGCTTTCTGGCCGAACAGATGCGCGAGCTTCTGCAGGCCGATGCCACGCTCAGCTATGCCCGCCACCATGACGATGTGCTGGCCGCACTGGCCGCACGCGACGGTGCCGCAGCGCGGGCCGCGATGATGGCGGATATCGGCGGTGTGCGCGACTGGATGGCCCGCTACCTGCCGGGTGCCTGACCGCCAACGGCGACGCGCCTGCGGGGAGTGTGTCTCGAGCCGGCCGGTCAGGCGCGCTGGCAAGCGCCCATGGATGATCGCGGCGGCGATCGGCGGCGTAGGAGGTGCAATCGATGCCTCCCCGTCGGTCGCCCGTTTCGACGGGCCTGCCATTGTCACGGCCGATGTTACCGATGCGTTCCCGCCGATTGATGCCCCCTTTCGAAGCCTGCGCCGCGACATGTCGGGCATGAAGCAAACCTGAGGCATGGAAGGGGGCATGAAGGCAGGCAGAAGCATCGCCGTCGTCCTTGCCTGGTTCAACCGCTCTCCATTCTCGGGCGAGAAGTTGGACACTGTCGAGGGGTTGAAGGCGAGCGGAAACATCGCCCGCGCCCGAACCGCGCTTTTCTTGATGACGACCGCAAGACGCCCGACATGCGCGGGTCCGGGTGGGGACAACGATACCCTGCGCGCCCATCTCGCCTGCACCAAATTTGCGGCCCATCCCTGCCGGATGAAACATGGTTGCATATTCCATCGCAAGTACGAGCGCCTTTTTCGCATCTGCTGCACTATGGTTTCATCGCCAGAAGTGAGGGGAGGCATTTTCCGAAAATCGGCGCCGGGCGGCGCCCTGTATCTGCTTGCGGCGCGTTGTTTGCGCTCGGCAGCCGTCGGGTATCAGGCGCCCCGGATCATTGCATTCCGCAACCCAGCAGGACCGGCCGGACGTGTTCCGGCCGCCGGTTCCGTCGTGGCGAATGCAACAGGGCCCGGTGAAGGATCGCCCCGATTTCTGGCGCGAACCCGCATCGCGATGCGTCATTTGGGAGGAAAGTCATGAGACGAAACAGCGAGGCGACCGCCGATCCGTGCGGTGTCGCCCCCAACGATCCTGCATTGGGGTGGCACAGTCAGGATACCGTCTGGATGCTCGGCCTGTTCGGCACGGCGATTGGTGCGGGCGTGCTGTTCCTGCCCATCAATGCCGGCATCGGCGGCCTGCTGCCGCTGCTGATCGTCACGGTCCTGGCCTTTCCGATCACCTATCTTTCGCATCGCGCGCTGGCGCGCTTCGTGGAGGTGTCCTCTTCGACCGAAGAAGGCATCCTGGGCGTCGTCGGCGAGCAATTCGGCGAGACCGCGCGCCGCCTCATCGCCCTGGTCTATTTCGCCACGATCTTCAGCATCCTGCTGCTTTACTCGATCGCCGTCACCAATACGACGATCAGCTTCATGGAACACCAGCTGCATATGGAGGCGCCCTCGCGCGCCGTGGTCTCGATCCTGCTGATCCTGGCGCTGCTGGCCATCGTCCGCTTCGGGCAGGAAATCACCATGCGGGTGATGAGCGCGCTGGTCTATCCCTTCATCATCTCGCTGGTGGTGATCGGGATCTACCTGATCCCGAGGTGGAGTTTCGCCATCTTCTCGCCGGAATCCATGCAGGGCCTCAGCCTCGGTACCACGACGCTGATGACATTGTGGATGACGCTGCCGGTGCTGGTGATGTCCTTCAACCACTTCCCGATCATCTCGCCCTTCGTGGTGGCGCAGCGCAAGTCCTATGGTGCGGCGTTTTGCGACCAAAAATCCGCGCAGATCCAGAGGCGCGCCATCCTGCTGATGGTCGGCGTGGTGCTGTTCTTCGTCTACAGCTGCGTGCTGACCGTCTCGCCGGCCGAGTTGCAGGAGGCCAAAAGCCAGAACATCTCGATCTTGTCCTATCTGGCGAACCGTTTCGACACGCCCGTCATGGCCTATCTCGCGACCTTCATCGCCTTCGTCGGCATCAACAAGTCCTTTCTCGGCCATTATGTCGGCGCGCATGAGGTGATGCATGACGTGATGACCAAGCTGAACGGCAGCCGGCGGCTTGGCCTGTCGTCACGAATGATCGACAGGCTGATCCTGGCGTTCACCGTCTCCTGCTGCCGGGTGGGGTCTGGCTGGACATCAACGTGCTGAGCATCGTCGAGGGCTTTGCCGGTCCGGCGGGCGCGATCATCCTGCTGCTCTTGCCGATGTATGCAGTCCGCAGGGTCCCGGCGCTGGCGCCATATCGCGGGCGGATCAGCAATGTCTTTGTGACCGTCATCGGCATCTTTACCGTCTCGGCGATCTTCTACGGCCTGCTCGGCTGAGACGGGATGTCAGAAGTTCAGCCTGTTGCCCGTCTTGACGGCGTCCATGCAGACCAATGTGCGGAACTTCCGCACATTACCGCCCTGGAAGAAGGCGCGGCGGGTGAAATCCTCATAGGCCGCCATGCTCTCGACGGCGATTTGCAGGACGAAATCCGTCTCGCCGGTGACATAGAAGCATTGCTGCACTTCGGGGGCGTCGCGCAGCCGGCGCTTGACGGCGTCGATGTCCTCGGGCGTCTCGCTGACCAGTTCGACCAGGGCGAAGATGGTCAGCGGCAGGCCCACCCGGTCCGGGGCGACGACCGCGACATTGGCGGTGATCACGCCCTCCTCCTCCATGCGCCGGATCCGGCGCTGGACCGACGGGGCGGACAGGTTCACCGCCTCGCCGATCTGGCGCTGTGGGGTGGTGTTGTCCTGCTGCAGGATCCGCAGAATGGCGAGATCGAACGAGTCCATGCGTCCCCATGAAACAAGCTTGCACTGATAGGGGTCATATTCAGCGCAAATTTCACTCGAAACGCAATATGATTTCTCAAAAGGAGGATCATCCATGTATCTGATCAACGAACTGCCCCTGCATGGCCAGCCGCTGGACCCCCGCGATGCCGAGACGCTGAGCGTCCAGGGGGCCGATGCCGTGCAGCAGGTGCTGGCGCTGCGCGAGAACAGCCAACCCACGCCGCTGGTTTCGCTGCCGGGGCTTGCCGCGGAACTGGGCCTTGCCTCGCTGCATGTGAAGGACGAGGGCAGGCGCCTTGGCCTCGGCAGCTTCAAGGCGCTTGGCGGCGCCTATGCGCTGATGAGGCTGGTGCAGGACGAGGCCGAGAAGCGGCTGGGACGCGCGGTTGCGCCCTCGGAACTGATGTCGGACGAGATCCGCGCCATCGCCGCCACCATGACATTCGCCTGCGCGACCGACGGCAACCATGGCCGGTCCGTGGCGCAAGGCGCGCAGGTGATGGGCGCCAATGCGGTGATCTTTGTCCATTCCGGCGTCAGCCAGGGCCGCATCGACGCCATCGCCAGCTTTGGTGCCCGCATGATCCGAGTCGACGGCAATTACGACGATTCCGTCGCCGAGGCTTCGCGCGTGGCCGGGGAAAACGGCTGGACCGTGCTGTCCGACACCTCTTGGCCGGGCTATGAATATATCCCCGGCCTGGTGGCGCAGGGCTATACCGCCATCGTGCGCGAGGCATTGGCCGAACTGCCCGAGCCGCCGACCCATGTCTTCCTGCAAGCCGGGGTGGGCGGTTTCGCCGGGGCGGTCGCCGGGCACCTGGCGGTGGTCCTGGGCGACCGGCGGCCGCATGTCACGGTGGTCGATCCGGCCCGCGCGGCCTGCCTTTACGAAAGCGCCAGGGCGGGCAAGCCGGTCAAGGTGGATGAAAGCCAGTCCACCGTCATGGCGATGCTGGAATGCTATGAACCGTCGATGGTCGCCTTCCGCATCCTCGAGCGGGTGGCCGACGGCTTCATGACCGTGGACGAAGAGGATGCGCTGGACGTGATGCGCCGGCTTGCGCAGCCGGTGGCTGGCGATCCGGCCATCGTGGCGGGCGAAAGCGGCGGGGCCGGCCTTGCCGGGGTGATCGCCGCTCTGAAGGACGCCGAACTGGCGGCCCGCATCGGCCTGGGCCCCGAGGCGCGGGTCTGGGTGGTCAATACCGAAGGCGCCACCGACCCCGCGGTTTATGCCGGCATCATCGGCAAGACCCCCGAGGCCGTGCTTGCGGAGGCCGCGGCATGATCGCCTCGATCGACGGAAGCCGCCTGATCGCGCGGCTCGGGCAACTCGGCGATACCGGCCGGGACGAGGCAGGGCGCCTGTGCCGCGTGGCCGCCAGCGATGCCGACAAGGCCGGGCGCGATCTTTTGCGCGATTGGCTGCAGGGCGCCGGCCTGCGGGTCGAGATCGACCGCATCGGCAATATCTATGGCATCTGGAAACCCGAAGGCGCGTCGGGCGCGCCCGTGGTCATGGGTTCGCATATCGACACCGTGATCGACGCGGGTATCTATGACGGCTGCTATGGCGTGTTGTCGGGCCTTGCCGTGATCGAGGCGATGCAGGCGGCGGGCCTGCGCCCCGCGCGTCCGATCGCCGTCGTCGCCTTTACCAACGAGGAGGGCGTGCGCTATGCGCCAGACATGATGGGCAGCCTGGTCGCGGCCGGCGGGCTGGCCACCGACGAGGCGCTGGCGACCGTCGGGACCGACGGCACCACGCTGGGCGCCGAGCTTGCGCGGATCGGCTATGCGGGCCCGCATGAGCCGGGCTTCCTGCGGCCCCATGCCTATGTCGAACTGCATGTCGAGCAGGGCCCGGTGCTCGAGGCCGAGGGCATGGCCCTGGGCGCGGTCGAGAACCTTCAGGGCATTTCCTGGCAGCAGGTCACGATCGGGGGGAATGCGAACCATGCCGGCACCACGCCCATGGCGATGCGCCAGGATGCGGGCGTCGCCGCGGCGCGGGTGATCGTCTTCCTGGACCAACTGGCGCGGTCCACACCCGGCGCCGTGGCGACGGTCGGCACCATCGCCTTCCGGCCGAATGCGATCAACGTCATCCCCTCGCAGGCCATCTTCACCGTCGACCTGCGCAACCCCGACGAACAGCGCCTGTCAAGCCAGGAGGCGGCGCTGGACTCCTTCCTGTCCGACCTGCGCGACGAAGGCTTCTCGGTCTCGTCCGAGCGGCTTGCCCGGTTCCAGCCGGTGACCTTCGCGCCCGAAATCCTGGCGGCAATCGAGGCCTCCGCCGCCGAGCGGCAGCTTGCCTGCCGCCGGATGACCTCGGGCGCCGGGCATGATGCGCAGATGATCGCGCGGGTGGCGCCGTCCGCCATGATCTTCGTGCCGTCCAAGGGCGGCATCAGCCACAATCCCGCCGAATTCAGCGCCGACGGCGACCTGGTCGCCGGCGCCAATGTCCTTCTCGATGTGATAGGGAAACTCAGCCAATGATCGATCTTCGCGACCTGCAGGCGCAGATGACCGCGTGGCGCCACGATTTGCATCGCCATCCGGAATTCGGCTTCGAGGAAAGGCGCACTGCGGCCCTTGTCGCCGAAAAGCTGCGCAGTTTCGGTCTGGATGTCGTCGAAGGCATCGGTGGCACCGGGGTGGTCGGCACCTTGAAGCGGGGAACCTCGAACCGTGCGATTGCGCTGCGTGCCGATATGGACGCCCTGCGCATCACCGAGGCGACCGGCAAGGACTATGCATCGGTCAATCCCGGCACCATGCATGCCTGCGGCCATGATGGTCACACGAGCATGCTTCTGGGCGCGGCGAAGATCCTGGCCGAGGAAGGCGGTTTCGACGGCACCGTCCGCTTCCTGTTCCAGCCGGCCGAGGAATGGGGCAGGGGCGCGCTGGCGATGCTGGCCGACGGGCTGATGGAACGCCTTCCCTTCGACGAGATCTTCGGCTTGCACAACATGCCCGGCGTGCCGGTCGGCCATTTGCAGACCCGCGCGGGCGCCTTTATGTCGGCCGAGGACAATTTCGAGGTCGTGCTTAAGGGCAAGGGCGGCCATGCCTCGCGCCCGCAATGGGGGCGCGAGACGATCGTGCCGGCCTGCGCGCTGGTGATGGATCTGCAGACCATCGTGTCGCGCCGGCTCAGCCCGACCGATATCGGCGTGGTCTCGGTCACCGAGCTGTTGACCGACGGCACCCGCAACGCGTTGCCGGGCCTGTCGCGGATCTTCGGCGATGCGCGCAGCTTTGCCCCGGCCGTTTCGGCGAAGATCGAGGAGGAGATGCGCCGGATCGCCGCGGGGATCGCCACGACCTATGCCGTCGAGGCCGAAGTCACCTATACGCGCGAATTCGTATCGCTCGTGAACGATACGGCCCTGGCGCAAGCCGTGCTTTCGGCGGCGACGCCTGTCTCCACGGCTGCGGTCGAAGTTGAAGAGCCATGGACTGCTTCGGAGGACTTCGCACAGTTTTTGAGGCATGTGCCGGGTTGTTTTGCTTATATCGGCAATGGTGAAGGCTCCGCCCCTCTTCACAACCCGAGTTTCGATTTCAACGATGACGCGTTGACTCATGGCTCGCTCGTCCACGTAGCCATTGCAAGGGAAAGATTGAATGCCATATGACCTATGGGCCGCCGGAACTAACCCGGCGGCCCCCACCCGTGCAAAGCACATGAGTAAATGTATTTTGCTCACAAGTAAGTACGCCGCCAAAATATGTGCTGACCTTCGACTACATTCTTCATATGCCGGGGCCGGTCATCGTGCTGGGCGACATATCATGGGACAAATCCTCAGGCGGCTGAACTGAAAAGTGCGCCATTTCGACTTTGAGCACTGGCCAATTGGAGTTGATTCATTAGTTTCGCCATAGGCAGCAACGTAAATGTGGCGCGAGGATGAGGACCTGCAACCATCTTTACTTGCTCAGGGCGCAAGTGAAGATTAGATCCTGCCCCCGCAACCAAATAGATCCAAAAACATCCATATAAATCAGCAGTCTACATATAGCGCGCCAAACGGCGCGCTTCTTGCATTTGTAGGGAAAGCACTCGAGTCAAGAATTTTTATCAAGCAATATCAATGTTTTGACTGAGTTGATGCGCGAAAAGGTTCAAGTCGGGGTAGGGGAGCCCGCAACCAACACACATCCGGATGGGTGCGGCATTTCGACGGCAAGGAAGGGCGATCAGCGTCTCATCAACTTGCACCTTACGCCGTTTCACGCCATGCCGCGCAGCAGCATCTCTGCTCCCAGCAGGGTGAGCATGATCAGGAACCAGCGCCGGAAGGTGGCGGAACGGACGGCGCGGCGCAGGATCTGCCGCGCACATGCCGATCAGCGCCGAAACCACGGCCAATGCGGAAAGCGCAAGCTGGTCGACCTGCCCGGCCTGGTGCGAGGTCAGGCCGAGCGCCAGGGCGATGGTCGATGTCGTGAAGGACATGCCGAGCGCCTGCATGTAAGGAACCGCGGGAATGACGAACACGCCGGTCGCCCCCCGCAATCACCCCGATGATCAGCCCGACCAGCGGTGAGAGCCAGCGCTGGGCAGCCCCATGCCGGTGACGCCCTTGACGATGCCGGCGGCAAGGAAGGTGACGGTGATCAGAGGAATGGTGAAATCGTTCATGGTCCCTGCATAGCGGTGGGGCGGCAGCCGGCAAACGGTTGCGCCGCTGCCCGGCGTCGATCACCAGCACCTTGCGGCGGGCGCGCGCCAGTTGCAGGGCAGGGGCCATCCCGGCATAGATGTCCCCCGATCACGATCACGTCCTGCAGGTCCTACTCCTGCGCGGTCCGCCTTTGCGCATGACGGCGGGCGAAATCCCGGGCCAGATCGGCCAGCGTCACATCGGCGAAACGGTCGAGCAGCAGCGCCTCGGCCTCTGCAAAGGCGCCCTCAAGCACGGCATTGACCGATTGCTCGACTAGGCATTCCGGCGTCTCGTTGCGTTTGCCGATGGCGAAGATCGCCGGCTCGCCCAGAGCTTCGTGCAACCGGCGCAGGCTGACCGTTTCCAGATCGGCCGAGATGCACCAGCCGCCCGAATGGCCGCGCTCCGCCGTCACCAGCCCAGCCTTGCGCAACAGCCCCATGGTCCGTCGCACCACGACCGGATTGGTGCCAAGACATCGGGCAAGCGTCTCGGATGTCATCGGGCCGTCCTGCTCGGCCATGTGCAGCAGGGCATGAAGAACGGAGGAAAGGCGGCTGTCGCGCTTCATGTAACTATATATGTTACGATTCGAGGCGACCGTCAAGATGCGCACGGCTTCCCGGACCAGGGCGTCTCGTCACCCGACGCGACTTTCCCGGATCTGCGCAGCGTCAACCTCATCCTACCGCCAGTATTATCGGTTTGATCTGGCCATCACGAACGATGTGCTGCCCGAACGCTTCCGGAGGCAGAACGTCGGGCGCGGGAGTTGCGCGATGATCTCGCCGTCCGGAACGTGCATCGTAAGCGGTGTCCCGATCACACGGTGACTGCGTAATTCCACGGGAGCAGGTCTTGGATCTTGCTCTGTCTGTGGCCTTTGACGATGGCGGTGAGCGTGGTTGTCAGCCATGCGTGCGGATCGACAGC
>Ga0180222_1000350_pt1 | contig 70932 bp, 61 predicted proteins | sample eDN5th37CKraftOP_FD_151336 | JGI IMG/M metagenome (GOLD analysis project Ga0180222, IMG submission 151336) | Enriched Organic Plus compost microbial communities from Emeryville, California, USA - eDNA 5th pass 37_C Kraft OP (version 2) (version 2) ... | reverse complement strand
ACAACGAAGAGCCTACGAAGAGCGAAAGCGCGAGGAAGAGGAGACACGCCTCGGCATCATCCGCAGGATCGTCGATCAGGCCGGCACCTGGAAGTCGTGCGACAACCGCGCCTGCCGCCGCCGGAAGAGCTGCGCCGATCCGCGCGCCTGCCAGGAGAAGCACCGGGAAGGAATCCGCGCGGTGTTTCAGGAGGAGATTCTGCCAGCGTTGCGCCGGCGCTTTCCGGCGCAGTGGGGCGCGCCCGCGGGTGCGACGGAAGGGCAACTCGAAGCCGCGTTCGAAGCCGAGCGGGGAGCGGAAGCACGACGCGAAGGCCGCCACACCGACGCAGGAGAGAGCGTCCGCCGCCGCAAGAAACCCCGCGTCGCGCCGTCCGCTCTATGACCCGGGGGATGCCTAACGGAATGCGCTCGCATTTTCCGCTCGTCCCCGCGATCCCCGCTTTCGCACGGACAGGCATGGGGCCCCAGAAAGCCAAATGGCACGCCTCGAGCGAACGTTCGCCGTGCAGCAGGCTACGGCGGGAATCAGCGAACCAGTGGTTGCACGAAGAGAAATGTGGCGCTGCGCTTCGCCATAGTTCCATACCCATCAAAATCACTTGTTCATTCCCGGAACAATCCAGCCGCGATCAATTCGCCGCCACATTCGCGAGCCAACACAGCCGAATGGCCGGGGGGCGTAGATTCGTGCGTGGAGGTTTCCGCATGACCGCTCCCGTCAACTCCGACTCTGCCAAGCGCCGCGGCCGCTCTCGTTCGCAGAGAGAGCTTTCGACCGCGCGCCAGTTGGCCGCGCTCGAGGCGGAGCTTGCGCGCGAGTTGCGGCATGCGGCGGCGCCGTCGATCGCCGATCCGGCGGACGAGGAAGCGCGCGGAGCGGCGCAACACGGCAGCGGCGGAAAGCGCCTCGACGATTTTCTGCGCGACCTGAAACAGCTTTCCGAAACGGAATCCGCGCCGGTGGAGCCCGCGCCTCCGCATGCGCAAGAGCACGCGCCGAACGATCCCGCTCAATCCGCTGCTCGTCCTCCTCGCGACCCGTCTTCGCCAAGGCCGCGGCGGGCGCCGAGGCGTCCGCCCGCCGAAGCCCCGGCGGAGCAGGAAAGCGAAAGCTGGGACCCGCGCCCGCAATTGCACGAGCAAGCTGCCCAGGATCCTTCCCTGGGCTTGACCGGAAGATTGCGCAGGAGTGAGCCGAGCAGGCCCGAAGAAACGGAGCCCGCGCAAGACGCCGCGAACGACCTGGATCCCGGCGGGCGCGAACGCCTCGACTGGCGGACCCGCGCGCTCCGACCCGAGCCCGTGCCCTGGATCGAGCGGCCGGAACGGACGTCGTTGTTCGTGCGCGCCACCCGCGTCGCCGCCACGGTCTTCAGCGTGGTCGCGCTCGTCGGCGTGAGCGCGCTCTTGGTCCTGCTCGCCATCAGCGACGACCGGCCGTTGCCCACCGCTAGGGAAGCGGCGCAGGCGGTGGAATCCGCCGCGACGGCACTGGCGCGCGACACCGAGAAGTGGCCGCCGGTTTCTGCACAGGATTCCGCACGAGAGCTCACGCAGAACGATGGCGCGCCGCTCACCCGCGTGCGCGACGACACGGCTGTCACGGGCTCGATCGGCGCCAAGTCGGAGACGAGCCGCATTGCTTCTGACCCGGTCGCAACTTCCGCACCCGCGCGCGGCACCGGCACGGTGCAGCCTACCGGCGAGCCGATGGGCGGCCCCTATGTCGCCGCGCCATCGGGCGCGCAGCCGATGGAGCCGAAGGTCGTCCGAAGCACCGTGGAGTCGAGGCCCGCGACTGGCGGTGCGCACGAGTCGACAACCTACAGCACGTCGAGCGCGCAGGCTTCCGCGGCCATGCCGCCGTCGCGGGAATCCGCTGCGCAGATGGAGGTTGCCGCATCGCAATCCGAAGTCGACGTGGCTGACGACGACGTCAATGTGGAGGAGGCGAAAGTGGCCGAAAGCCCCGCCGCCGACGCGGCGGAGGCCACCCGCACCGCCGCGGTCACCACGCACGTCAACATGCGGTCCGAGCCGAAGAACGAGGCCACCGTCGTCGCCGTGGTGCCCCAGGGCCGCGACGTCGGCATCGTCGATTGCTCGCAATGGTGCGAAGTTCTCTATGACGGCAAGAAGGGCTTCATCCACAAGCGCTTCGTCAAGAACGCCGGACAGTAGCGATTTGCCCGCCTAAACAAAAACGGCGTGCGCCGCTGATATGGCAGCCGCGCGCGATGTGAAGTATATCGCTTTCGAGGCGTGCCCGACGGCCGCGACGGGGGCGGCCACGCACCTTTGTCTATGGCCGTTTCCTGCGGAACGCGTCGATGCAGAATTGGGAAGACATTCTGGATTTTTGGTTTCCCGAAGGCGAGGGGCTGGATGTCGATCTCGCCACCCATGACGCGAACTGGAAATGGCGGATGCTGGGCGGTGCGGATTCAGAGATCGTCGCGCGTTACTCCGAAACGACCGAGCGCGCCGCACGCGGCGAGTTCGACCAATGGGCGGACGATCCGCACGGTCGGCTCGCGCTCATCATCGTGCTCGATCAGTTCCCGCGCTCCGTCTGGCGCAACTCGCCGCGCGCGTTCGACCAGGACGAGAAAGCGCTTGCCCTCACGCTCGCCGGCTATTCGAGCGGTCATTACGATGCGTTGAAAACGCCGTGGTATCGAACCGTTCACAACCTGCCGCTCATCCATGCGGAAGGGCCGGACCATCTCGACCGTCTCGACCGGGCAATCCTGCTCGCCCGTGAAAATCTTGATGCCGCGCCCCCGCACTTGCGGCCGGCCTATGAATTCATCGCCGGCCAGCCGGCCGAAGTGCGCAAGGTCGTCGCTGCGTTCGGCCGCCATCCGCATCGCAATGCCGTGCTTGGCCGGTCATCAACACCGGAGGAGCAGGTCTATCTCGCCGAGGGGAAGTTTCCCCATCTGCGCGCTCCGGACATCAAGGTGTAGGCCCACGCCGAGATTTAATTCGCGGCCCCCGTGCTCTAGAGTGCGGGCGCCATGCACAAGCTCGCGCAATCCGCCCTGAAGCCCCGCACCGGCGCGCGGCTCCTCGTCGATGCGCTGGCAAGCCACGGCCTCACCCGCGCCTTCGGCGTGCCGGGCGAGAGCTACCTCGCCGTGCTCGATGCGATGCTCCAGAGCCCCGTGGACTTCGTGGTCTGCCGCCAGGAGGGCGGGGCGGCGATGATGGCGGAAGCCGTCGGCAAGCTCACCGGCAGGCCCGGCGTCTGCTTCGTCACCCGCGGGCCCGGTGCCACCAACGCGAGCGCGGGCGTCCACGTCGCCCAGCAGGACTCCACCCCCATGCTCCTCTTCATCGGGCAGGTGACGCGCAAATTCCGCAGCCGGGAGGCGTTTCAGGAAGTCGATCACGAGAAATTCTTCGCGCCGCTCGCCAAATGGGCGGTGGAGATCGACGACCCCGCCCGCATTCCCGAGATCGTCGCCCGCGCCGTGCGCGTCGCAACACAAGGCCGCCCCGGCCCGGTGGTGATCGCGCTCCCCGAAGACATGCTGACCCAGGAGGCCGCCGCCCCCGACATCCCCCCGGTCGAGCCCGCCGAAACCTGGCCCGCCCCCGCCGACATGATGCGCATGCAGAAGATGCTGCACGCCGCCACGCGGCCGCTCGTGGTGGTCGGCGGCAGCCGCTGGTCGGAGAAGGCGGTTGCTTCGCTCAAGCGTTTCGCCGAGCGCTTCGACCTGCCGGTCGCGGCGAGCTTCCGCCGGCAGATGCTCTTTCCCGGCGACCATGATGGCTATGCGGGCGAACTCGCTCTCGGTCCGAATCCGAAGCTGATCGAGCGTGTGAAAGAAGCCGATCTGTTGCTCTTATTTAATGCGCGCTTAGGTGAGATCCCGAGCCAGGGCTACACGCTTCTTGGCATTCCCGATCCCGGCGCGCCGCTCGTGCACGTCCACGCGGAAGCAGGCGAGCTTGGCCGCGTCTATCAGCCCACGCTCGCGATCCACGCGAGCCCGAACGCGTTTGCCGCCGCCCTCGAAGGCGTCGAGCCGCCGCGCGAGATCAAGTGGCGCGCATGGCGCAAGGCCGCTCGCGCGGACTATCTAAGCTGGTCCGAGGAAATTCCGCCGAACCCGGGCGATGTGCAGATGGGCACGATCATGCGCTTCCTGCGCGCGAAGCTGCCGAAGGACGCGATCCTCTGCAACGGCGCCGGCAATTTCTCGATCTGGCTGCACCGCTTCTATCGCTACCCGCAATATGGGACACAGCTCGCGCCGATCTCCGGCTCGATGGGCTACGGCGTGCCGGCCGCGATCGCGGCGAAGCGTATTGCGCCCGAGCGCATGGTGGTGGCGCTCGCGGGCGACGGCGATTTTCTGATGACAGGGCAGGAGATCGCGACCGCCGTGCAATACGGCGTCGCAGTGAAGATCATCGTGATCGACAACGGCACCTACGGCACCATTCGCATGCACCAGGAGCGCCACTATCCGGGCCGCGTCTTCAGCACGGACCTGCGCAATCCGGATTTCGCGGCGATGGCGCGCGCTTACGGTGCAGAGGGATTTTTGGTGGAGAAGAATGTGGAAGTGGCGCCAGCGTTGGAGGCGGCTTTCGCCGCGGAGGGGCCGGCGCTCGTGCACGTAAAGCTTGACAGCGAGGCCATCACGCCGACGGCCACGCTGTCGGAAATTCGCGCCCGCGCAATGAAGAGCGGACGCTGAAATCAGCGGCCGACGCGGCCGGTCGCGATTGCCTGCGGCAGCTCTTCGCGGGTCAGTCCGCGCGCGGCGAGAGCCTTGTCGGAAAGGCGCGAAAGCTCGTCATAGCGGCTGGCCATCTGGTGCCCTTCACGAATGCCTTCAGCGACATCGGCGAAAAACTTGGCGAAACCTGCGAACCAGGGAGCGCCGGTCTTGCGGGGGAGGGTGAGGGTCGTCATTTGAGTCACCTTGGGGGCTGAAACTGCACCCTATATACGCTGGTATTCCAACGAATAAATAGTAACTTACCGCATAGCCGCATGAGTATATTGCATAGCAATATGAAAGGGGATTCAAAGGGTTGAAGCCCTGCGCGCATTCGCGCAGCCGCTGGCGCCGAACCTTGCTTCGCCGGAAAGCGTCGTCTACTTACGGAATCGTCGTCTTCGGCACCGCATGCTTCGCGCACCCGCACCGCGACCGGCTTCCCGGATTGGGGGATAGTTCAATGGTAGAACAGCGGACTCTGACTCCGTTAATCTAGGTTCGAATCCTAGTCCCCCAGCCACTCCATTTCATCACGGAAAGTGCTTCCGCGTCGCTCCGCACTATTCCGCCTCCAGTACTTCCTGGGTGGGGCGATTCCGAATGAAGCGCACGGTAGACCAGGCAAGGATCGCCGCCGTCACGGCGACGAAACCGGCACTGATCGGTCGCTCGACGAAGACCAGGAAGTCTCCGCGTGAGATCAGCAATGCCCGCCGCAGATTTTCTTCGAGGAGCGGGCCGAGCACGAAGCCGAGCAGCAGGGGTGCCGGCTGGAGATCGAGCAGCCGCATCACATATCCGACAATCCCGAACAGCACGACCACACCGACGTCGAACGCGTTGTTGTTGATGCTGTAGACGCCGATGCAGACGAACATCAGCACCGCTGGATAGAGAAGCTGATACGGAATCGTCAGGACGCGCACCCAGATGCCGATCAGCGGAATGTTCAAGACCAGCAGCATCAGGTTGCCGATCCAAAAGCTCATCACGAGGCCCCAGAACAGATCGGGGTGTTTGGTCATGAGTTGCGGACCGGGCACGATGCCGTGAATCATCAATGCGCCGATCATCAGCGCCATCACGACATTGCCGGGAATGCCAAGGGTCAGCGTGGGAATGAAGGCGGTCTGATCGGACGCATTATTCGCCGTTTCCGGCGCTACGATCCCTTCGATGGCCCCCTGTCCGAACCGCGCCGGTTCCTGTGCCACGCGCTTCTCGATGGCATAGGCCATGAAGGAGGCGATCACGCCGCCCGTGCCCGGCAGCGCGCCGAAGAACGATCCGATGCCCGATCCGCGCAGCATCGGCATCCATGATCGGCGCACGTCGTCGCGCGTGGGAATCATCGACGCGAAGCTGATATGCCTGTTCGGCACGCCGGTGCGTACTTCGCGGATGCTCGCGATGACCTCCGATACGCCGAACAGGCCCATCGCCACGGCGACGAGACTGATGCCCTCATAAAGATTCATCGAGCCGAACGTGAAACGCGTCAGCCCGCTTTCGATATCGGCGCCGACCAGGCCGAGGATCACGCCGAGCACCACCATGGAGATGCCCTTGGCCGGCGAAGCCGTGCCGATCGACGAGGCGGCGACGAGGCCGAGCAGCATCATCGAGAAATATTCGGCGGGTCCGAACTTCAGCGCGACGCTCACGACGAGCGGCGAGAAGAACATCAGAATCAGGATTCCGATGCTCGCGCCGACGAAGGAACCCACGGTGGTCATCAGGAGGGCGACGCCCGCGCGGCCCTGCTTCGACATCGGATAGCCGTCGAGCGCGGCGACCGCAGTTGCCGGCGTACCCGGCAGGTTGAGCAGGATCGACGCGATCGATCCGCCGTAGGCCGTCCCGTAATAGACTCCCGCGAGCATGACGATCGCCGAGGTCGGATCGAGGTGATACGTGACCGGCAGCAGCAACGAGATCGCGGCGAGCGAGCCGATGCCGGGCAGGACGCCGACGAACATCCCCAGCACGACGCCGACAAAGCACCAGAACAGGTTGGAGAGGGTCAGTGCGACGCTGAGACCCAGCAGCAGATTGTCGAGGAGGCCCATCAGAACGGCCACCGCATCGGTTCGATCGGTACGCCCAATCCGACCCGGAAGACTAGCACCGCGATGGACGCGAGCGCCGCGCCGAGAATCAGCACGGTCAGCGGGCGGTAGGGACGTTCGGCAAAGGCGGCAGCGGCCACGAGCAACACGATCGCCGGAATCATTCCAAGCACATCGACCGTGAGCACGAAGGCAACCAGACCGGCGATGACGGCGACGAACGGACGAACGTCGGGCTTGAACTCAGGTCCCGGCCTCAGCAGGCCCGAGATCAGGATCGTGGCGCCAATCACCGCAAGGATCGCGCCAAGCCAGACGGGAAACATGCCCGGGCCCATCTGATTGAGGGTTCCGAGCGCATAGTGACGGGCGGCATAGAGCGCGACGAAGATTCCGGCACAGGCCAGCAAGCCGCCCGCGAAGACATCCCGATAGTCGCGCAGATACATGTGCCGGACCCCAAGCCGTTCATAGCCCCCAACGTGCCTCTCGCGCCTCGTCAGAGGTCCCCGCGCGAGCGCCGCGCGTCAGCGAAACTCGTCCTCGATCGCGGCCCAAGTCTGGAAGCCAACGAGCGACTTGAATTCCTCGAACCCCGCACCTTTTCCCTTGAAGCTGAGATCGCCCGCCGCAAGCTGTGCGAGCACCCCCTGCATGGCGCGCACGGAGTGCAGCAGGAGCGAGATGCCGTAGGTCGGCATGCGGAAGCCGAGGTCCGCCAATTCCTTCGGCGTGAGCAGCGGCGTGCGGCCTCCCTCCAGCATGTTCGCCATCTGCGGCACGTCGAACTTGCGTCCGATCTGTTCGAGTTCTTCGACACTGTGCGGAGACTCGATGAAGATGCCGTCGGCGCCGGCTTGCAAGTATCGCTCGGCACGGCGGAAGGCTTCGTCGAGGCCGAGGACGTCGCGCGCGTCGGTGCGCGCGAGGATGAACGTCTCGGGATCGAGCCGGTTCTGCGTCGCCGCGCGGATCTTGGCCTCCATCTGTTCGGCGGGCACGACGTCCTTGCCAGCGATGTGCCCGCAGCGCTTCGGTGCAACCTGGTCCTCCAGCATGAGCGCCTGCACGCCCATGCGTTCATACGTGTGCAGAACATGAACGACATTTTTCACGTCGCCATAACCATTGTCCGCATCGACCATCACCGGCAGGTTGCAGGCCGCAACGATCTCTCTCACGGCGGACGCAATTTCCCCAAGCCCGGCGAGGCCGATATCGGGGATGCCGTAGCGCGCGCCGACGAGCGGAAAGCCGCCGATGAAATAAGCCTTGAAACCCGCATTCTCGATCAGGCGCGCGCTGATCGCATCGTGAGCGCCCGGCAGGACGAGCGGACGCTCAGCCGCGACGAGAGAACGAAAGGTCGGCTTTGATTGGGTAACCGTTTTCATTTCAGTTTGATCTTTCCGGAATCGAATATCTTCTTCCAGCGAGCCGTATCGGCGGCGAGAAGCTCACGAAAACCGGCCGGACCGCGCGCGGACGGTGGCTCCGCGCCGGTTGCGGCGATGCGATTAATGACGTCCTGATCGGAAAGTACCGTATCCAGCTCGCGGTTGAGCCGTTCGACGACGGTGTCCGGCGTCTTCGCGGGCACGGCAAGCGCCAGCCACGAAATTCCCTCGAAGCCGGGCACGCCCGACTCCGCAATCGTAGGCATATCGGGTGCGAGGGAGGAGCGCCTGAGTGTTGTGATACCGAGGCCCTTAAGCTTTCCTTCCTTGATGAGCGGCATAGACCATAGTGTGTTGTCGAACTGGTAGTGGATGCGCCCCTCCATGACATCAGGCGCGGCTGTCGAACCGGTGCGATAGGGAACATGCACTGCTTCGATGCCGGTCTGGGCATTGAAATACTCGCCGATGAGGTGCGTGATCGTGCCGGTGCCGCTCGAAGCGAAGGAGAGCTTGCCGGGATTCGCCTTGGCATAGGCGATGAATTCTTCCACGGACTTCGCGGGCACCGAAGGGCTGACAATCAGCACGTTGGGGAAGATCGCCGTCAGTCCGACTGGCTTGAAATCCTCGACCTTGTAGTTGAGCGCATCCGCAGGCTGCGTCAGCGGCAGGATTACCTGCGCGCTGTTGGTGGTCATCAGCAGCGTATATCCGTCCGGCTTGGCCTGCGCGACCATCGCAGTGCCGATCGCGCTCGCTCCTCCCGCCCTGTTCTCGACGACCACGGGCTGGCCAAGACGGTCCTTCAGCTTGTCGGCGATCAGACGCGCAATACCGTCAGTCCCGCCACCCGCGGCAAACGGAACGACGATCGTAACAGTGCGGGAAGGCCAGGTCTGCGCGTGGGCAGATAGGATGCTTGCAGAAATAATGAGCAGACTTGCAAAGATTCGATTCGCCGAACGTCCGAACGGGCGCATGCCATTTCCTCCCTCAGGTCGGTCTTGATATGCGACGCTATTCTTTTTATCGGCTGCCGACCTTGCCGTTTATCAATAGCAGTCCCCGCGAACAGCGGACAGATTTTTCTTCCGCGCCGACTTGCGGGCGTCCTACCACCCGACAACAAATGGTTGTTGGGAGGACGGCATGCCGCCGCGTGGGGCGCACCCTTTTGTCCGACGGCGTGTCGCCCCTGTGCAGTACCTTCCCGGTTTCGTAAGTGGATTAAGTAGATAAAGTCCTGCGGTGGGCGGGCCGCGGAAACTTTGGTCGGCATTGCAGTTCAACTGTGGGATTCATTCCTCTAGACTGACCTGAACCCCAGGGGGAAGTCGGCCGATGCGGACCACGGCAAGTTCTCCGATCGACCACTCGCATATCGCGCCGGTCACGACCCGCGAAGAGTTGATCTACCTCCTTTCGCACGCCTGCGAGCTCGAGCACGGCGTCGCCTGCATCTATCTGTTCGCTGCCTATTCCCTGAAGAGCGACGCGAGCGAAGGCGGCATGACGCCCGCGCAGGCGGAGATGGTCGGCCGCTGGAAGCGTCGTCTCGCTGCCGTCGGCGTGGAGGAGATGCTCCACCTCGCGCAGCTCACCAATGTACTGACTGCGATCGGCGGCGCGCCGCACTTCCGCCGCACGAATTTCCCGGTCCCGCGCTCCGCGCTTCCCATCAACGATCACATGACGCTCGAGCCGTTCTCGATCGAGTCGATCGAGCGTTTCATGGCGATCGAGATGCCGGAACCGGGCTTGCTCTCGCTGGAAGAACAGGCCGAGGCCGACGCCGTCGTAAAGCGCGTACGCGAGCGGAGTGGAAGGCATGGCCCGATAGAGCTTCACGTCGATCCGCAGACGGCCGGCTGCGAGCCGTTCGATGTCGATTTCGCCACGCAGGGCGAATTTTATCACAAGATCATGAGCGGGATCGCCTGCATCCCGGAGGACGAGCTTTTCATCGGCCCACCGGAAGCGCAGGCCAACGCGCGTTTTATCGATTTCGAGAACCAGCTCGTGCCGGTGACCGGCCGCAAGTCGGCGCTTGCCGCGATTCAGATGGTGATCGAGCAGGGTGAGGCGCCAACCGCGGCACACCCCGACGCACATTTTTGGGTCTTCCGGTCGATCTGGCGCGAGTACCAGGCCGCCTTGCAGGAAGCAAAAGCGAGCGGCGGCGAATTCAATCCGGCGCGGCCGGTCGTCCCCAACCCGATGACGCGCTTCTACGATGACACGACGGGCGGCACGCTGATCTCCGACCCGCTGACCCATCAGGTCGCCGATCTCTTCAACGGCGCCTATGACACGATGCTGCTCATGCTGCTGCGCTTCTTCGCGCACACCGACGAGAGCGATGCGGAGCTGGAGAAGCTCGCGCGCGCCACGCTCCGCCTGATGACGAACGTGACGCGCCCGCTCGGCGAGGCGTTGGCGAAGATGCCGGTCGGTCACGAGCCCCGACACGCAGGGAAAACCGCGGGCGCCGGCTTCGGCTACAACCGCGACATCCATCTCCTCCCGCACAAGCGCTCCGCCTGGGTCTTCTTCGGGGAGCGGCTGCACGACGCGGCGGTCATCGCGACGCGCCTATGGGCGACGAACGCCACCCGGCTGCCGCCGGAAGTGGAGGAGGCGGCCGCCGGCCTGCAGGCGCTTGCCCTCGAGTTCGCCCCGCGCGACAGGCGCTGGAACGCCGGCGCGGAGCTCGCCGAATTCCGCGCGCTGGAAAAAGAAGCGTGCGCCGGAATCAAGCCGTCGCAGCACGGCCCGTTTCTCGTCACCAATGTCGGCGCGTTCTTCAACTCGAAAGGCGAGAAGCTGCCGACGAGCCCGGAAATGGCACTCTGCCGATGCGGAAAGTCGGGCAGCAAGCCGTTCTGCGACGGCACCCATGCGCGCATCGGATTCAACAGCCAGCGTGATCCGGCGCATACGCCCGACGGCGTCGCAGACTACGCGGGCGCCCACATCGTTGTCCACTTCAATAGGCTGCAATGCTCGGCGGCGGAGGAATGCGCGCGCGGGCTGCCGGAGGTCTTCCGTCACGGCGAGAAGCCGTGGATCCAGCCCGACCGCGCCGATCCCGAAAAGCTCGTTGAGGTGATCCGCCGCTGTCCGTCCGGCGCGCTGCGCTACACTTATAAAGGCGAGATTGGCCCCGCGCATACGGAAGCAGCGAGCATCCGCATCCGCAAGAACGGTCCCTACGAGGTGAGCGGCGCTGTTCCACTCCGCACATCTGCCTGGAGCGTAGGCGCCTCGCGGGAGGTTTACGCGTTGTGCCGCTGCGGGGCCTCGAAAAACAAGCCGTTCTGCGACGGCTCGCACTGGCCGGCGAAGTTCGTCGACGAAGTGAATTGATCGCCTGTTTGTCGCGAGGGACGTTTGTAGGAAGATCGAGATGGCCTCTTTCGCCAAGCCGCCCTGCGATGCCGGCGTGATCCGCGCGGCACCACCCGTCGCGCCTGCTGCATCTTCCGCGGCGCCTTGGGTTCTGGCGGCGACGATCCTCGGCTCCGGCATGGTGTTCGTCGACGGCACGGTGGTGAACGTGGCGCTGCCCGCGCTCCAGCGCGATCTCGGTGCGACGCTCGCCGAAGTCCAGTGGGTGATCGAATCCTTCGCGCTCTTCCTCGCCGCGCTCCTGCTTGCTGCGGGCGCGGCGGGCGACCGTTTCGGCCGGCGGCGCGTCTTCTCACTCGGCACGCTCATCTTCGCGCTCGCGTCGGTCTGGTGCGGCTTCGCCCAAAGTCCGCTCGAACTCATCGTCGCCCGCGCCTTGCAGGGCATTGGCGGCGCGTTGCTCGTGCCGAACAGCCTCGCCATCATCAGCGCCTCTTTCAACGACCATGAACGCGGCAAGGCGATCGGCACTTGGTCGGGCGCGACTGCGATCACCGCCGCGATCGGTCCCGTGCTCGGTGGCTGGCTGATCGACACCGTCTCCTGGCGCGCCGTGTTCTTTATCAATCTCCCGCTTGCAGCAGCCGTCCTCGCCGTTGCCTGGTGGCATGTGCCTGAAAGCCGCAACGACGAGGAGCAGGGGAGTCTCGACTGGCCCGGCGCCGCGCTCGCAACGTTCGGCCTTGGTGGCCTCGTCTATGGCCTGATCGAGGCGCCGCAACGCGGATGGGGCAGCCCGGATATCGTGGCGACGCTCGCGTTCGGCGTGCTGGCGCTTGCCGCGTTCGTCTATGTCGAGCGGCACCGGCCGAACCCGATGCTGCCGCTCCGGCTCTTCGGCTCCCGCACCTTCGCGGGCGCCAACCTGCTCACGTTCTTTCTCTATGGCGCGCTCGGCGGTGGGCTTTTCTTCGTGCCGCTCAATCTCATTCAGGTGCAGGGCTATTCGGCGACCGCGGCGGGTGCCGCGCTCCTGCCGTTCATCCTGCTTGTCTTTCTCCTGTCACGCTGGGCCGGCGGCCTGGTCGATACCTATGGCAATCGCCTGCCGCTCGTGGTTGGCCCGCTGATCGCGGGGCTCGGCTACGCGCTCTTCGCCATACCCTCGGTGGGGGGCAGCTATTGGACGACGTTCTTTCCGGGCGCCTTCGTGCTCGGCCTTGGCATGGCGACCGCCGTCGCGCCGCTGACCACCACGGTAATGAACTCCGTCGAGTCGGCCTTCGCCGGCACGGCGTCGGGCATCAACAATGCCGCCTCGCGGGTGGCGGCGCTGCTCGCCGTGGCGTTGTTCGGCGCGATCCTGACGCCGATCTTCAATTTCAGCCTCGATGGCGCGCTGGCAAATCTGAACCTGCCGCCAGCAGCGCTGGAGGCAATTCAGGCGCAGCGCGACAAGCTCGCGGCGATCGAGCTGCCGGCGGAGATCGATGCCGCCGCGCGCTCCGTGGCGAACGAAGCGATCGCGAGCGCCTTTGTTTCCGGCTACCGCTGGATCATGATCATCTCGGCGCTCTGCTGCGTTGCGAGCGCCGTCGTCGCCTGGTTGATGATCGACTGCAGAAAGCAGCCGGTCGCGAACTCTCGCGAAGCCTGATTCGATCATGGCCGCGGCCGCGGTCCGAACGCTCACGTCGCCTTTTTCGGCGAGCGGTGACGGACGATTAAGCATGCTGTCCCGCGCAAGTCCTGCGCTTTCCCAACTCAACAGTTTCTTAAAGTTGCGGCGTTAGGAAGAAACGCAAAAGCGGCGATCATGCGAATCGCCGAACGCCGGAAACGGGGGCAGTCATGATCAAGAAGTTGGTTTTCGCGAGTGCATCGGCATTGATGCTGGTTGCGGGTCCGGTTGCAGCGGCCGACCTGCCGGAGCGCGTATATACGCAGGAACCGGTGGCGCCGGCCCCGTTCAACTGGACGGGGTTCTATGTGGGCATTCAGGGCGGCTGGGCCGGTGGCAGCGATGTCGACGGCTGGTTCGGCGGCGGCCAGATCGGCTTCAACTATCAGGCGCCCGGCAGCACGTTTGTTTGGGGCGGCGAACTGGACGGTGCCTTCTCCAACATCGGCGACTCCTCGACCGCGCTCGGCATCACCACGAAGAGCGAGGTCGACCATTTCGGCACCGCGCGGCTGCGCGCCGGCACGGCCTTCGACGACACGCTCCTCTATGTCACCGGCGGCGCTGCCTGGGCACACAATAAGGTTTCGGTGACGGGCCTGGGCAACGCGAGCAAGACGCACACCGGCTGGACGGTCGGTGCCGGTATCGAGCAGGGCTTCGGCGGTGGCTGGTCTGGCAAGCTCGAATATCTCTATGCGGACTTCGGCAGCGCCAACTACTTCGGCGGCATGAACTCGGGCGGCTTCGACGTCCACGTGCTGCGGGCCGGCTTGAACTACCGCTTCGGCACTTACTGAAGTCAGTTTTCGGAAGAAAATGAGACGGCCCCATACGGGGCCGTCTTTTATATTTGGGCCACCTTCAACTTGCTGTGCTGCGGCGAGCGGCTACGCGGTTTCCGCCGTGATCGTCTTCCGCCCCATCATATAGGCGCGCGCATCGTTGATCGCGTCGACGGCGATCAGCTTGCCGTTCTTGCGGTATTCGACCGAGAAATGTCCGCCAGTCGGATCGCCGACGACCTTTGCTTCGTCGTGGCCGGTCGACAAGCCGGCACTCTGGAATTTGACGTCGTACTGGTCCGACCAGAACCACGGCACCGGATCGTAGGGCGTGCCCTTGCCGAGGATCGCCGCTGCCGCCGCCTTCGCCTGGTCGAAGGCGTTCTGCACGCACTCCAGCCTGATCTTCCTTCCGTAGCGTCGGCTCGGAAGGCGCGTGCAGTCGCCAATGGCGTAAATCTGCGGGTCGGCAGTCCGCGCGAATTCGTCGACGAGAATGCCGTCCTCGCATGCAAGACCCGCAGCGGACGCAAGCTCGTCGTTCGGCCGCGCGCCGGTCGACACGAGCACGACATCGGCAGCCACGCGCTCACCACCCGCGAGCCGAAGACCGCTTGCGTGTCCGTTGCCCTCGATCGCCTCGAGCTTGCAGCCGAGCCGGATGTCCACACCGTGCTTGCGGTGCATGCTTTCGTAGAACGCCGAAACGTCCGCGCAGGTTACGCGCTTCATCACGCGTTCCTCCGCTTCGACGACGACGACCTCGCGGCCTTCGCTGCGCGCGACCGCCGCCACCTCAAGCCCGATATAGCCGCCGCCCACGATCGCGACGCGCTTCGCCGCGTTGAGCGCTGGCCGCAGCTTGTTCACGTCGTCGATCTTCCGCAGCGAGTAAACGCCTTCAAGCTCGATGCCCGGAAGCGGCGGAATGCGCGCACGCGTGCCGGTCGCAATCACGAGCGTACCGTATTCGAAGCTGCGTCCGTCCTGCAGCGCGACCGCGCGTTTCGTCCGGTCGATTGCGGTGACCGGCACGCCGAGCTCGAACGCGATCTTCTGCTCGCGCCAGAAGCTCTCCGGACGGAGCATCAGCTTTTCATACGGGCTCTTGCCGGAGAGAAAGTCCTTGGAAAGGGGCGGGCGCTGGTAGGGGAGGTACGGCTCGTCGCCCAGGATACGGATATCTCCCGCGAATCCGCCGCCCCGCAAGGCGACCGCGAATTCCGTCGCGGCCTGCCCCGCGCCGATCACGATGATGGTCTGGCTCATTGCTGGTGTCGTGGTCCGAAAGTTCGCTGCATTCCCGTCGCAGGCCATTCATAGGCTGTCGGCCTGTCTTGCCGCAACCTTTCAAAACGCCGCGCGTTATTTTCAACGGACTCGGCGTGCGGCGGGCAGAACGGCGCGGCATGAACAACGCGGACCAGCTTTCCCATCGAGCGACGGCGGATCGCTCCTTGGTCGGCAGCAACGGCGATTGGCGGCCAGCGGCGCAGGTCGCCACGGTCGGAATTTTCATTATCCTCCTGCTCGCCGCGCTCAGCTACGCGCAATCGGTCGCGATGCCTGTGACGGTGGCGTTCATCGTCGGCATCGTGCTGACCCCCATCCTGATCTGGGCGGAGGGGAGAGGGATACCGCACTGGCTTTCGGCGCTGGCCTTGGTGCTGCTGCTGTTCGGCGGGCTTTCGGGCCTGCTCATGCTGCTCGCCGATCCGGTCGGCGAATGGATCGACAAGGCGCCCGAGTTCGGCGCCCGGCTGAACGAAAAGCTGCGCATCTTCGACGGTCCGGTCGTGGCCTTCAACAGTCTGCACGAAAGCATTGCCGGCTCTTCCAGGGAAGGGAGCGGGATCGATATCTACGCGGAGCTTGTCCGGCCCGTGCTTGGCGTTCTCACGCCAGCGCTCGGACAAATGGTGATCTTCTTCGCTTCGCTGTTCTTTTTCCTTGCCGGGCGCGAGACCTTGCGCCAGCGCTTTCTGACATTCTGGGGCGACCGCAAGGCCCGCCTCGAAGCGATCTATTTTCTCAGCGACGTTGAATCGGATCTCGCGCGATACTTCGCGGTCATCACGGGGATCAACCTTGCGCTCGGCGCCGTGCTCGCTGCAATCGCGTGGCTCGTCGGATTGCCGAGTCCGCTCGTCTGGGGCGCGCTCGGGTTCCTGCTCAATTATCTGCCGTACATCGGCCCCGCCGTGACCATCGCCATGCTCTTCGGCGTCGGCTTGATGGCGTTCGACTCCCTCGTTCACACCTTGGTTGCTCCCGCCCTCTTTCTCGTTGTCACCACGATCGAAGGGCAGTTCGTGACGCCGGGCATCGTCGGCCTGCGGTTGGCGCTCAGCCCGTTGCTGGTCTTCCTGTCGGTCGTGTTCTGGGCTTGGTTCTGGGGTCCGTTCGGGGCCCTGCTGGCGGTACCGCTGCTTATCATCGGCAGCATCGCCCTCAATCATATGTATCCCCGGCAGGCGAAACTTCCTGGGTGAGCGGCATCGGGAACCGGTAATGCCCAACCGGCGTTGACGATTACGATCAATTTGGGAGCCCGTCATGGCAGAAGCACAAAAAGCCACTTCGTCAGGCAATGGTGGCCGTCTCACGAGTCCGGAAATCGACCGGGAGATCGCCGCGCTCAGGGACGAAGTCGTCGAAATCAACAAGCACCTCAACCGCCTATTCTCGGCCACGGGTCGCCACGCGATGCGCAGTGCCCGCGCCCAATACGGCCGCGCGCGCAAGGTAGCCGACGATGCGGTGGCCGAAGCGAGCGAGTTCGGAGAGGAAGCGGTCGACGCCATCGTGGAGGCCAAGGACACGCTGGCCGATGCCGTCGAGGAGGCCGTGCAGGATCGTCCATTCACGACATTGGCGCTGGCGCTCGGCATCGGCTTCGTGGCAGGCGCGATGTGGCGCCGCTAGGCCGTTCCGTCCAGCAGCGCGAAGGCGAGGGTGATCGTGCCCTTCATGGATGAACTGCGCACGAAGATTGACGGCGCATTGAAGCTCGCGGTCGCGGGAGCGATTTTCGTCGCGGCCGCCTTCGCCGCGTTCGTTTGCTTCGCGGTGGCGCTCTTTCTCTGGACGCAGCAGACTTACGGCGTGCTCGAGGCGTGGCTGGCGATTGGTGGGCTCTTTCTTCTTGTTGCGATCGCCGGCGGAACAGCCGCGCTGGTCGTGCGCCGCCGGCGTCCATTGCCGCCACCGCCCCCGCGTCGTGCCGAACCGGCGGCCACCTTGTTGCAGGATCCGGCCGTGGTCGTCGCGGGGTTGCAATTGGCGCGGACCCTCGGCGCGCGCGGCATCCTTCCGCTCCTCGTCGTCGGCGCCATCGCGGGTGGCTTCCTGATGAACCGGAACGGCCACGCGACGGCGCACCGTCCGCCGCACGTCGACCGCGGGGCGGAAAGCGGCGCTGGCATCTAAGTCCGCCCCGCCACGGCTCTTTTTCGCTATTCAGAACGGGCCGGCTCGCGGGATTGCAGGTTTCCCGCGACGCGATAGACTGTCCGCAACGCAAAACACAGATACCGCGCAGGGCCGTCGAGCGACCGATCCGCTCCGGCGGCGCGGGAAAGGATCGCAATGGCGGACGAGCGCGCGGAAGGCGCGAGCGGCCCGCAGTCGCCGCCGGTGCGCAGCAACCGGAGGCGGCGGCATCGCGGCCCCTGGCACCGCGCCCGCAACCCGGCGGGTGTGCCGGCGGAACGCATTCATTATGCGGCCCTCGATCTCGGCACCAACAATTGCCGGCTGCTCGTCGCGCGCCCGACCGCCGACGCCTTTCGCGTGGTCGACTCCTTTTCGCGCATCGTCCGTCTTGGCGAGGGGCTGGCGCAGTCGGGCCGCCTGTCCGACGTGGCCATGAGCCGTGCGATCGGCGCTCTGCGGATCTGCGCCGGCAAGCTCACCCAGCATGGCCGCGTGCGCATGCGGCTGATTGCGACCGAAGCCTGCCGTGCCGCCGGCAACGGCCATGAGTTTCTGGCGCGCGTCCGCACGGCGACGGGATTGAACCTCGAGGTGATCGACCGCGAGACCGAGGCGCGCCTTGCCGCCTATGGTTGCGCGTCGCTCCTCGATCCGGATGCGTCCGGCGCGATCCTGTTCGATATCGGCGGCGGCTCCTCCGAGCTCGCGTTTCTCGGTCGTTGCACGTCCATCGACAGCGGGCCGCCGCAGGCAAGCATCCGTGCCTGGGTGTCGCTGCCGATGGGCGTGGTGACGCTTGCCGAGCGTCATGGAGGCCAGTCCGTTACGCGCGAAACCTTTGAGGCAATGACCGAAGCGGCAATCCCGTTGATCGCTGACTTCGCCGCGCGCGCGGGCGTCGATGGGATGGAGAATCTGCATCTGCTCGGCACGTCAGGCACGGTGACGACCATGGCCGGCTTGCATCTCGAGTTGCCGTTCTATGAGCGCCGCCGCGTCGACGGCCTCTGGCTCGACGCGTGCGCCCTCGACGCCGTAACCGAACGCCTTCTGAAGACCACCTACGAAGAGCGTGTCGCGCACGCCTGCATCGGCGCCGAGCGCGCCGATCTCGTGCTCGCGGGCTGCGCGATCCTTGAGGCGATCCGCCGCGTCTTTCCCTGCAAGCGCCTGCGCGTCGCCGACCGCGGACTGCGCGAGGGCATGCTGGTGGAGATGATGCGCGCCGACGGCGCCTGGTCGCGGAGTGCGCCCGCATGAGCCGCGCGCCCGGACGCGGCCGCACAAGCCTGCGCACCGCGCGCGGCCGCTCAGTCTCTTCGCAGCGCTGGCTGAAGCGCCAGCTCGATGATCCTTACGTGCGCCGCGCGAGGACCGAAGGCTATCGTTCACGCGCCGCCTACAAGCTGAAGGAAATCGACGACAAGTATCATCTGCTGAAACCGGGCGCGAAGGTCGTCGATCTGGGCGCGGCCCCCGGCGGCTGGAGCCAGATCGCGGCGGCGCGCGTCAAGGCCGGGCAGGGCGGGCGCGTCGTCGCCATCGATCTTCTCGACATCGAGCCGATCCCGAATGTCGAATTTGCCCAACTCGACTTCCTCGATGAGGAAGCGCCCGCGCGGCTGAAGGAAATGCTCGGCGGCCGCGCCGATGTCGTGCTCTGCGATATGGCGGCGAACACCACCGGCCACCGCCAGACCGACCATCTGAAGATCGTCGCGCTCGTCGAAGCCGCGGCTGAGTTCGCGCGAGAGGTCTTGGCGCCGGGCGGCGCGTTTCTCGCCAAGGTCATTCAGGGCGGCGCCGAAAACGAACTGCTCGCCGTGCTCAAGCGTGAGTTTGCGACCGTGCGACACGTGAAGCCGCCGGCGAGCCGTGCCGACTCGGCCGAGCTTTATTTGTTGGCGCAGGGATTCCGGGGCACGCGTTGAAAGACGCGGGCGGTCATTGGACGGCTGTGCCGGCCATCACCAAGAGGTTGGGACGACCCTGCTCGGTCCGATTGCGGCCTTTCTGCTTGGCGCGATAGAGCGCTTCATCCGCCACGCCATAGAGCGCAGCAAAGCTGTAATCGGTCAGGACCGTGGAGGCGATGCCGATACTGACCGTGGCGTGAACGCGCCGCTCTTGAACGCTGCGGCCCACGTTTGCGAACGCCGTGCGTACGCGTTCCGCGATTTCCAAGGCCGCGGACGGTGGAATACCGCGCAGGAGGGCTACGAACTCTTCTCCACCGATGCGTCCGACGAGATCGAGCGGTCGCAGCGACCCCGTCAGGGATTTGGCAAAGGCAATCAGGAGCTCGTCGCCAACCAGGTGTCCGAAGCGGTCGTTGATGCTCTTGAAATGATCGAGATCGCACAGCAGCAGCGTAAGCGGCGTATTGTCCGCCTTGCATCGCGCAATGAGGCGTTCCGCGCGCTCGCTGAAGCCGCGCCGGTTGGGGATTCCGGTCAGTGCGTCGGTGAGCGAAGCGAGTTTGTAGTTCTGCTCGACGCGCTCCTTTGCCAGCGCCAGCAGAAGGAAAGTGATGGCGAATGCATGAAACAGCCACCAGAAAACCATGACGGTCGCCACGCCGTGGCTGGGCGGAAGCGCACCCTGGGGAAAAGGCAAAGACGATGCGAACAGCATGCGGAAGATGAATGCCGTGGCGTGAAATCCGACGATCGCCAGGGTTGGCCAGCGGGAGATCAGCCCGTCATGACGCCCCCGCCATAGCTCCCACATGAACAAGAACGAATAGCCACAGAGTAACAGCGAGCCTAAGAAGACGCGCGCCCATAGCGACGCCAGGAATGCGTCGAAACGGCAGGCGATGAACCAGATCACTGCGCCCGCAGCGGCCCACAACAATTTTGGCGCACGGCCTTCGAAAACGCGCGCACCGCTCCACAGCGCGCCGTAGCCGAGCAGGAACATGATGTTGGCGATTTCGATGGACCAGTAATCGGAAATCTGGCCGCGCAGTCCGAACAGCGCGGTCGCGGGTGCGAGGATCAGATAGGCCGCCCCCCACCATGCAAGCGCCTGCGTGCTGCGGTTCTGCGCCCAGGCAAACATTAGCAGCAATCCGCCGAGCGCCATCGTGAAGACGGTGACGACGAACAGCGTAGAAATATCGAGACTCTCCAGGAGAAACTTGCCTGGGCTGCAGCAACCGAAAGCGGATTGCATGCTGGTCATGCTCGCCCCAACTCTTTAATTCCACACTGGCCGGCGCGATTTCATGAATTATTTCGCATAGTGGCGGGAAGGGCGAGGCGCAATGCATGGCACCGCAGCATCTCAATCTACCGGCTTCTGATTTCCAATTCCTTGCACCGTTGGTCGACTTGAGGTTCCCAAAAAGGGGCTGAGAAGCATTCAAGCCGAGGAATCCGGCTCGCGCGCGCTCTCGGGAAGCTGTCCTCGCCCGGTGAGCGCCGCCCCCGCGTCCCGCCGCAACCGGATGAAGAACGGCACGCAGGACATGGCGATGAGGCCCACCACCACGAATGCCGGTGCGAAATCCTCGGCAATCAGCACGAGATCGCCGCGCACGAAGCGCGTGGCGTCGAGTACCATCGCTGCCACCGCGACACCCATGGCGAGCGCGAGCTGCTGCGCAACGCTCGTGATGCTCGTCGCCTGACTCATCTGCCCGGTGTCGAGATCGGCGAAAGCCAGCGAATTGACGCTCGAGAACTGAAGCGCCCGGAAGAAGCCGCCGATCAATACGACGCCGGCGATCGCCGCATAGGGTGTGGCCGGCGTAAAGAGCGCCGGGGCGGCGATGAACAGCGATGCAACGGCGCCATTATAGACGATCACGCGCTTGAAGCCGACGCGCCGCAGCACCCACGGGACCGTCGGCCGCACCACCATTGCGCCGATGGCGCCCCAGAAGGTGAGCATGCCGGATTGGAACGGCGTCATGCCGAACCCGAGCTGGAACAGGAGCGGCAGCAGAAACGCCATCGCGCCGATGCCGACGCGAAACAATGAGCCGCCGATCACGCTCGCGCGGAACGTGGAAAAGCGAAACAGGTTCACGTTGAGCAGCGGCGCGGTGATCCGGCGCGCGTGCCGCACGAACGCGAATGTGAAGATCGAGCCGACGACGAGCAGGCTCACCGAGATCGCCGGCGGCAACAGGCTTTGTCCGAACGTCGTCAGTCCAAACGCCAGTCCCGACAACCCGATCCCCGACAGCACGAAGCCAAGCCGGTCGAGCCGCGGCATATTCGGCTCGCGGATGTTCTCGAAGAAGATCGTCGCGAGGATGAGACCAAGGATTCCGATCGGGATGTTGATCCAGAAGATCCAGCGCCAGTGAAAATAGCTCGTGATGAATCCGCCGAGCGGCGGACCGAGCATGGGCCCAAGCAGGGCAGGGATCACGAGCCAGCTGAGCGCAGCGACGAGCTCATGTTTCGGGATGGCGCGCAGGATGACAAGCCGACCGACCGGCACCATCATTGCGCCGCCGAGTCCCTGCACGATGCGGAACAGCACGAGATCGTTCAGCCCTTGCGCGAACCCGCAGGCGGCCGAGCCGATTGTGAAGATGACCATCGCCGCGCGGAAGATCGTGCGCGCGCCGAAGCGGTCGGCCATCCAGCCCGAGATCGGAATGAAGACGGCGAGCGAGAGAAGATACGCTGTCAGCGCGAGCTTGAGCGCGATCGGGTCGACGCCGAGGTCGGCCGCGATCGCCGGCAGCGCGGTGGTGATGACCGTCGAGTCCATGTTCTCCATGAACAGGGCACAGGCGACGGTCAGGGGAACGATGATGTATCTCGGCATGGCGGGGAAAGGGGCCGACTCGTGCGGTACTCGCGGGACGATCCCATAGCGCCCGGCAGTGGTTCCGTCACGCGTTTCGGGTTCGCCGGCCGCACGCGACCGCCCACACTTTCCGGCGCTTTACCCTCGTGCGCTTTGGGGCTAACGCATCCGGCTTGGCGGTGTTTCTTTCGCGCCGAATGGAGCAAATGATGGCGATACGGCGCGAGCTTCGCACCGTCCTGATCCTGACCGCTTGCCAGGCATTGGCGCAGACCGGCATGGTGATGATCATCACGGCGGGCGGGCTCGCCGGGCATATGCTCGCGGCCGACAAGGCGCTCGCAACCCTGCCGATCTCCTTCGCCATGATCGGCACCATGATCACCACGATCCCGGCCTCGCTCTTCATGGGCCGCTATGGCCGCCGACCCGGCTTCTGGGTTGGCACGTTGTTCGGTGCCCTAAGCGGCCTCCTGGCCGTAACGAGCCTCCTGAATGGCTGGTTCTGGGCCTTTTGCGCCGCGCATACCCTCTATGGCGTCTATCAAAGCTTCGCGCAGTTTTACCGTTTTGCCGCGGGCGAAGCCGTAGGCCCCGCCTTCCGCAGCCGGGCGATCTCCTACGTCCTGCTCGGGCCGGCAGTGGCCGCCGTTGTCGGACCGCATCTCGCCGCCTTCACGCGGGATTTCTCGGCGGGCGGCGCGTTCGTCGCGACCTATGGGGCGATCGTCGTCCTGAGTCTTGTCGCGACCGCCGTGGTCACGCTCGTCGACGTGCCGAAGCCGGTCATCGAAAAAAGCGATGCCGCCGCACGCCCCGTTTCCGCGATCGTGCGCCAGCCGACTTTCCTCATTGCCGTGATCGTCGCGGCTGTCGGCTACGGCGTGATGAACCTCGCCATGACCGCAACGCCGCTCGCGATGCAGGCCCATCACCACGGCATGAGCGACACGGCCTTCGTGATCCAGTGGCACGTGCTCGGCATGTTCCTGCCTTCGTTCTTCACCGGCAGCCTGATCGCGCGCTTCGGCGCGCCGCAGATCATGCTGGCCGGCATCGCGCTGCTGCTCGGGCACGTCGCGATCGCGCTTTCCGGCGTCGAGTTCCTGCATTTCGTCTCGGCGCTGATCCTGCTCGGTGTCGGCTGGAATTTCACCTTTCTCGGGGGCACCAACCTGCTCACCGAAACCTATCGCCCGTCCGAGCGGGCATGGGCGCAGGGGATCAACGACTTTGCGGTGTTCGCGACCGTCGTGGTCGCCTCCTTCACGTCGGGCGTGCTGCTGCATCTCTTCGGCTGGAACGGCGTGAACCTGCTCGCGCTGCCGTTGTTGCTTGGCGCCGGCGCGGCGCTGATCGCCTTCATGCTCTGGCGCCGCCGACAGCCAGTGACGGCCTAAGCGTGAACGCGATCAACCGGTCTTGCCGAAATCCGGCGGGCGGCGCTCGGCAAAGGCGCGAAAGGCTTCCTTCGCTTCCGGGCTTTTGAGCCGCTTCCGGAATTCCTCGCCCTCCCGAGTCATCACCTCACGGATCGCAGCCGTGTCGCGCAGGAGCCGCTTCGTCGCCTGCAGCGCTTCAGGCGGCTTGGTCGCCAGCTCGCGCGCGACCGCAAGCGCACGCGCCTGTACATCCGCCGCCGGCACTGCTTCGGTGGCGATGCCGATTTCAACGGCCGTCCGCCCGTCGATCGCGCGCCCGAGCGCGAACATGGCGAACGCCCGCGCATAGCCGACCCGTGCCGGCAGGAGCCAGCTCGATGCGGCCTCCGGCACCAGCGCGAGATTGACGAACGGCGTCGTCAGCGCGGCGTCCTCGGCCACGATCACCACGTCGCAATGGAGGAGCATCGTCGTACCGACGCCGACCGCGCGTCCCTGTACGGCCGCAACGAACGGCTTTGCCGCATCGGCGAGCGCCAGTAGGAACGGGTTTGCTCCCACATCGGGAGGCGGTGTCATCCCTGCCGCCACCGCGGCAAAGTCGCTGATGTCATTACCGGCGGAGAACGTATCGCCTTCGGCCTGGAACAGGACGACGCGCACGGCGCTGTCCGCTTCCGCCCGCGTCATTTCGCGTGCCAGCGCCCGGTACATGGCGTCCGTCAGTGCGTTCTTCTTCTCGGGCCGCGCGAGCGTCAGCGTCAGCACGCCGGATTCGAGAGCGGCGCGGACATGGTCGGTCATGGTCGGGCTCCGTTGACGGAGGGGCCATCCCTGTTCTTAGAGCATGTTTGGATCGCGTTTGAGCCAGCAAAAACCGCTCCTCCCCGCGAAAGCGGGGACTAAGAGGAGGTCCGTTCCGGATGCCCGCTTTCGCGGGACGCACGGAGAAAGCGCGGAATTCGGGGTGTTTCCCGCTGGAAATGCCTGGGCCGCCGTGCTATCGGCCCTTGCCAACTCGCTGCGGCGATTCCGGCCAGCCGCGCGGCCACATTTCCGGTCATTGTCCGGGCTAGGAGTTGGCGATGCCCCGTCTGACGGACGGCCTCGCGCAAGAAGCGCTCACCTTCGATGACGTCCTGCTGAAGCCTGGGCTCTCGGATACTCTTCCGTCCGAAGCCGACATCCGTACGCGCCTTACCCGTTCAGTCACGCTCAACCTGCCGATCCTCTCGGCGGCCATGGATACCGTGACCGAGGCGCGGCTCGCGATCGCCATGGCCCAGGCCGGGGGCATCGGCGTCATCCACCGCAACATGGAGCCGGCCGAGCAGGCCGAGCACGTCCGCCGCGTCAAGAAATTCGAATCCGGCATGGTGGTGAACCCGGTCACCATTAACCCGGATCAGCCGCTCGCCGAAGCGCTCAACGTCATGCAGCACCACTCGATCTCCGGTATCCCGGTGGTCGAGCGCGGACCGAACGGCGCGCCCGGCAAGCTCGTCGGCATTCTCACGCACCGCGACGTGCGCTTCGCCACCAATCCGGACCAGCCGGTCGCCGAGCTGATGACCAAGGAGCGGCTCATCACCGTACGCGAAGGCGTGAGCGAGGAGGAAGCAAAGAAGCTCTTGCATCAATTCCGCATCGAGAAGCTGCTCGTCGTCGACGAGCAGTATCGCTGCGTCGGCCTGATCACCGTGAAGGACATCGAGAAGGCGGTGAAGAATCCCAACGCCTGCAAGGACGAGCACGGCCGCTTGCGCGTCGCTGCGGCCACCACCGTCGGCGATCTCGGCTACGAGCGCAGCGAGCATCTGATCGACGCCGGCGTCGATGTGGTGGTGGTCGATACCGCGCACGGGCATTCGAAGCGCGTGCTCGAAGCTGTGAGCCGCATCAAGCGTCTCTCCAATGCCGTGCAGGTGGTCGCCGGCAACATCGCGACCGGCGAGGCGGCCAAGGCGCTGATCGATTCCGGCGCCGACGCGATCAAGGTCGGCATCGGGCCCGGCTCCATCTGCACGACGCGCGTGGTGGCGGGCGTCGGCGTGCCGCAGCTCACCGCCGTGCTCGACGCCGTCGAGGAAGCAAGGAAGACCGACACGCCGGTAATCGCCGACGGCGGCGTGAAGTATTCCGGCGATCTCGCAAAGGCGCTCGCCGCCGGCGCCGAGTGCGCCATGATCGGCAATCTTTTTGCTGGCACCGAAGAAAGCCCGGGCGAGGTGTTCCTCTATCAAGGTCGTTCCTACAAATCCTATCGCGGCATGGGTTCGGTTTCGGCGATGGCGCGCGGCTCCGCCGACCGCTACTTCCAGCAGGACATCAAGGACAGCCTCAAGCTCGTGCCCGAAGGCATCGAAGGGCAGGTGCCTTACAAGGGCCCGCTCGCCACCGTCCTGCATCAGCTTGCCGGCGGCCTGCGCGCGGCGATGGGCTATGTCGGCGCGCGAGATCTGAAGGAGCTGCGCGAAAAGGCGCAGTTCGTGCGCATCTCCGGCGCCGGCCACCGCGAGAGCCACGTCCACGACGTCGTCATCACCCGCGAAAGCCCGAACTACCCCACGCGGGCCTGACCTCATTCCCCATCGGGGACCGGACAATCTCTGAGGCGCGTCTCAGGGATTTCCCCGATGCCGCACGCCACCCCTGTTGTTTTTCACTGCAAGGGCGCGACCGACCGTCGGCGCGCGCGTCGCCGGCATTGCAACCGGCCGGCGCAAATTTTGCGCGGTGGAGCGCGATCGACACAGGAGCGAGTGCCATGGCGACTGACCTCATTGCTTCCATTCAGCGTTTCATCACGCCCGACGTCGTCGGTAGGATTGCCGCCGGCCTCGGGGACGACAAGAACAACGTCAATCGCGCGGCATCGGCCGCCGTTCCGGCGATCCTTGCGGGCCTGGCCGGCCTCGCCGACAAGCCCGATGGCGCGCAGAAGATTTCCAACGTGCTGCAGCAATCGCCGGTAACGCTTGATGAGGTGACGAACTCTGTCACGGGAACAGAGCAGCGATCCATCGCCGATCACGGCGCGAGTGTGCTCTCGACCCTGCTCGGCGGCAACACGATGAAGTCATTGGCGGCGGCCATCACCAACTATGCCGGCGTCGGTCAGGGATCGGGAAAGTCCATCCTCGGCCTGCTTGCGCCGATCGTGCTCGGCGTGCTCGGTCAGCGCCAGCGTGCCAGCGGGCTGGACGCCGGCGGCATCGCCAGTCTGCTGGCCAGCCAGAAGAGCGCGATCGCCGACGCGATGCCCCAGGACTTTGCCCGGCAACTGGCGGGGTCCGGTGTTCTGGATTCCCTCGGCTTGGATGCGAGCGCTGCACAGGCGGGCGTGCGGACTCCCGACATCCCCGCCTACGAAAGAGGCCCGACGGTGAGCGAACCAAGGAGTTCGAACTGGTCCGGCTGGGCGCTCGCCGCACTCGCCGCTGTCGCGGTCGCCGGCGTCTATTGGCTTGTCACCGGTCCGCAGACTGACGAGTTCGCACAACAGACCGCGCCCACCGAGGGAAGAGCGGTTGCAACGCCGGAGGCCCCCACCACGGCGGCGATCGCCCGACAGGCGATGACATCGGTCGAAGGTCTGCGTCTTACGTTGCAAGATATGACGATACCGGGCTCCGGACAGGCGGCTTTACCCAAGCTGCGTAACGTTGCCTCCGAGATCGACAAGCTGAGCGCACAGACCGCGCAGCTTCCGGCCGAGGGCAAGAAGCAGGTCGCCGGCATCGTCTCGTCGGCGATGCCCGCCATCAATAGCCTGGTGGAGAAGGTGCTCGCGGACCCGACGCTCGCGGAGATGGCCCGGCCGGTGATCGAGCCGATCCGCGCCAAGCTGGCGTCGCTCTCCGCCGTCTGACGCGCCCCAGCATAAAGCGACCTCGCCGCAACACGTTTCCGCCCGGCGTGGCAAGGCGCCGGGCGGGATGCTATCGCTTCGCGTCGACCTCAGAGTCGGACCGGAGCCAGCCATGTCCGTCCCCGCCGTCCTCGCCCCTGTCTTCGTTTTGATCGGGCTGACGTTGTTCCTGAACTACTGGATGGGCTACCTGCGCGTGACGGCGGTCGCGCGCGGCGAGGTGCATGCACGCGATGTCGCGCTGCGCCAGTCCAACTGGCCGATCCGCACGACCCAGATCGGCAACGCCTTCCACAACCAGCTCGAGCTGCCGGTTCTCTTCTATGTGCTGGTTGCCTTCGCCCTGATCACGCACAAGGCCGATCTCCTGTTCGTCGCGCTGTCGTGGCTGTTCGTCGCGCTCCGTTTCGTGCATGCCTACACTATGGTCACCAGCAACCGCCTGGGCCGGCGCTTCGTAGTCTTTGCCGCCGGTGCGTTCGTGCTGTTCCTGATGTGGATAATTTTCGCGATCCGGATTCTGGTTGCCGCCTGACGGAGTGAGAAGCGTGAGTCTTGGCGATCTGCGCCGGCATATGATCGATATTGGCGGAATTTCCGTGCTCTTCGTCATGGCGACTGAGCATGAGTACGGCCCGCACCTGAAGGCGCGCATTGACCCGCTGATCACGGGCGTCGGCCCGGTGGAAGCGGCGGCAGCGACCGGCGCGGCACTCGCGTCGCTTTCACATCACGGTGCGCTGCCCGACCTGATCTTCACGCTCGGCTCGGCTGGCTCACGCCACCTCGATCATGCGGAGATTTATCAGGTGGCAAGCGTCGCCTACCGCGACATGGACTGTTCGCCGCTTGGCTTCGAGCGTGGGCTGACGCCGTTTCTCGACGAGCCGGCGGTGATCCCGATCGCGCACCGCATCCCCGAGATTCCGGAAGCAACACTTTCAAGTGGCGCGAACATCGTTTCGGGCGCTGCCTATGATGCGGTCGGGAGCGACATGGTCGACATGGAGACCTACGCCGTCCTCCGCGCCGCGCGTCGCTTCCGTCTGCCGATGATCGGCCTGCGTGGCATCACCGACGGCCGCGCCGAACTCACCGGCTTCCACGACTGGGCGGAATACCTGCACGTCGTCGACGAAAAGCTCGCGGCCGCACTCGATCGCTTCGGCGAGCACGCGCGGACCGGAGCATTCGATCTGCAGAACAGCAAGGGAGATGCCGCGTGACGCTTGCCCGGCGCCCTGTGAAGCGAAGACGCGCGCTCGCCGATCTCGTCGATGATGCCGTGCTGCGCGCGCTGGCGACACCATCCAATTTGCGGCTCGGCCGCGAGATTGTCGCGCGCGGCGAGGTGGAGTTCGTGGATTTTGGCCGGTTCCGCGTAGTCGCACGCGTCGGTGGCGGGCAATGGCGCACCTTCGAGTTGAAGTCCATGCCGGCCGGCCTGCGCTGGAAATGCACCTGCACGGGCCGGCGCGAACGACTCTGCAAGCATGGCGTGGCAACCGGGCTCGCCGTGCGGCGCAGGACGCGGAGAAAGGTCGCCGCGAAAACATGACACCCGCTGCACGGCTCGCCGCCGCAATTGAAATATTCGGCGCGCTCGCGGAACGTCCGCGGCCGGTTGCGGACGTGTTGAAAGAATGGGGCCTCGCGCATCGCTTCGCGGGCTCCGGCGACCGCGCGGCCATTGCCAGCCTCGTCTATGACGCCCTGCGCCGCCGCGCTTCGGCCGCCTGGATCATGGGCGAGGAGACGGCCCGCGCAGTCCTGCTCGGCACGCTCAGGCTTGCGCGTAACCTCGATGTCGAAGGGATCGCAAAGCTCGCCGACGGTTCGCAACACGCGCCGGCGCCACTCACCGACGTCGAGCGCATGCGCTTGTCGAAAGCCAAGCTCGACGACGCGCCACCGCATGTGCGTGGCGACTATCCCGAATGGCTCGATGAGCATATCGCGGCGACCTTCGGCGACGCGCGGGCGGAGGAGGGGGCCGCACTCGCGCAGCGCGCGCCGCTCGACCTCCGTGTGAATACCTTGAAGACCACGCAGGAGAAGGCGCTTGCCGCACTCGCCCATCTCGATTCCGCGCCCGCGCGCTGGTCGCCGCTCGGCATCCGCATCGCGCTCAGGCCCGATGGTCGCCAGCCGCCGGTCACCGCCGAGCCGTTGTTTCTGAAGGGCGGCTTCGAGGTGCAGGACGAGGGCTCGCAACTCGCGGCGATTCTTTCCGGCGCGGCACCCGGGACGCAGGTGCTCGATCTCTGCGCAGGCTCCGGCGGCAAGACGCTCGCGATGGCCGCGTTAATGCAGAACCGCGGGCAGATTTTCGCCTATGACGATGATCCTCGCCGTCTTGCACCGATCCACGACCGCATCAAGCGCGCAGGCGCCCGCAACGTGCAGGTGCGCAGTCCCCGCGGCCACGCCGATGTTTTGGCCGATCTCGCTGGCCATATGGACCTCGTCTTGATCGACGCGCCCTGTACCGGCATAGGCGTCTGGCGGAGGAATCCTGACGCCAAGTGGCGCATGCGCCCCGGCGCCTTGGAAATCCGCGTGAAGGAGCAGGCCGCGCTCCTCGACCAGGCCCCGCGCTACCTCAAGCCCGGCGGCCGCATCGTCTACGTCACTTGCTCGGTGCTCGACGCAGAAAATGGGGCCCAGATTCGCGCTTTTCTTCAGCGCCAGCGCGAATTCCGCGTGCTCCCGCCGGCGGAGGTCTGCCGTGCCTTGGGCGATCGCGGTGCCATCCTCCACGCAGCCGCCCTCGCTCTTCCTGAAGGTCTGCTCCTTACCCCCCGGCGTACAGACACGGACGGGTTTTTCGTTTCGATGCTGCATTGTCCGGCGTGAGCAGGGCTATTCCGGCACCCGGCCTTTAACCGCATTGGCGCGCGCGCCATAGGTGATCTTTCCTGTGGCATCGGCCTGCAGGCGCGCACGAAGCCCCCGTTTCAGGCGCTCCACATCCCCGATCTCCATTTTCGCAATCGTGGCGCCGATGCTCGATCCCAGGCTGACGGACCATAGCTCGTCGAAACTGGCGAATGTCCGCTCGATACCGATCTCGCGAGTCTCCACCGCTTCCAGTCCGCCGTCCTTCCATAGCTTGTGCAGCACGTCGATCCTAGAAGCCTCGGCGCTCGGCGGGTTAGGCGCGGCGATGCCGAGCGCACGCATCTCCTCCCGGAAGGGCTCGAGGGGGAAACCGCCGCCCAGCATATCCCAGGCATAGGTCGCGGCCGTCCCGCCGGGACGGGTCACGCGCACCATCTCGGCCACGCTTCGCGCCGGATCGGCAACGAAGAAGATGACGAGCGCCATGACGGCAATGTCGAACGAGTGGTCCGGGAACGGCAGCGCCTGGGCGTCGCCCTCACTGAAGGAGGCCGGCCGCGCGCCCGGCCGGGCGCGCGCGAAAGCCAGCTGGCCCGCGGAGGGGTCAATGCCGTGAACCGAGGAGGGGGCGCATCGCTTGACGATTAGCTCCGAGAATGCGCCGTTGCCGCAGCCAACGTCGATCCAGGCGCGTCTGGGCGCCGGCGCAAGCCAGTCAAGAAAGGGCGCGCCGGCGAGCTGGCTCCAGACGCCCATTGTCCGCTCATAGGCGGCACCGTCCTCGAAACGAAATTCCTTTGCCAACATATCCTCCATGAAAGTGGACGGTTCACCACCCTGAGCCAGCCCGAATGCTGGCATTGCAGAAGGCCCATCTTATCCAGACCGGGCTCTTCGGCGGCATTGCCGCCCGAGCGCCGATCCGCTACCTGCCTGCCATGAAAGCCCCCGCCCACGACAAGATTCTGATCATCGATTTCGGCTCCCAGGTGACCCAGCTCATCGCCCGCCGGGTGCGCGAGGAGGGAGTCTATTCCGAGATCGTACCCTTCCAGCGCGCCGACGCCGCCTTCCGCGAGATGCAGCCGAAGGCGGTGATCCTTTCCGGCGGTCCCGCCTCCGTGCTCGACGAGGGCGCGCCGCTCGCCCCGCCGTCCTTCTATGAAGCCGGCATTCCCATCCTCGGCATCTGCTACGGCGAGCAGGCGATGGCGCAACAGCTCGGCGGCAAAGTCGAGGGCGGGCACCATCGTGAATTCGGCCGCGCCGAGGTGGAAGTGAAGAAGGAGTCGCCGCTGTTCGAGGGCGTCTGGCGCAAGGGCGAGCGCTATCCGGTCTGGATGAGTCACGGCGACCGCGTCACCGTCCTGCCCAAGGGCTTCGAGGTGCTCGGCACTTCCGAGAACGCGCCGATCGCCGTCATCGGCGACGAGCGGCGCAAGTTCTACGCCACGCAATTCCATCTCGAGGTCGTGCACACGCCGCACGGTGCCGCGCTTCTGCGCAATTTTGTTCGCAGGATCGCCGGCTGCAAGGGCGACTGGACCATGCGTGCCTTCCGCGAGGAATCGATCGAGAAGATCCGCGCGCAGGTCGGCAAGGGCAGGGTGCTGTGCGGCCTCTCCGGCGGTGTCGACTCCGCCGTCGCTGCCGTCCTGCTGCATGAGGCGATTGGCGACCAGCTTACCTGCGTCTTCGTCGACCACGGCCTGTTGCGTCTTGCCGAGGCCGAGAAGGTCGTCGCGCTATTCCGCGGCGCCTACAACATCCCGCTCGTGCACGTGGATGCGTCGGAGACGTTCCTGACCGCACTCACGGGCAAGACCGACCCCGAGGACAAGCGCAAGATCATCGGCAAGCTCTTCATCGACGTGTTCGAGGAAGAGGCAAAAAAGATCGGCAAGGTGGAGTTCCTCGCGCAAGGCACGCTCTATCCCGATGTGATCGAGAGCGTGTCGTTCACCGGCGGGCCCTCCGTTACCATCAAGTCGCACCACAATGTCGGTGGCCTGCCCGAGCGCATGAACCTGAAGCTCGTCGAGCCCTTGCGCGAGCTCTTCAAGGACGAGGTGCGCGCGCTCGGCCGCGAACTTGGCCTGCCGGAGATTTTCGTCGGCCGCCATCCGTTTCCCGGCCCGGGCCTCGCGATCCGCTGCCCCGGCGAAATCACGCGCGAGAAGCTCGACATCCTCCGCCTCGCCGACGAGATTTTCCTGGAAGAAATCCGCCGCGCCGGCATCTATGACGACATCTGGCAGGCGTTCGCCGTGATCCTGCCGGTGAAGACGGTGGGCGTCATGGGCGACCACCGCACTTACGAATATGTGCTCGGCCTGCGCGCCGTCACCTCTGTCGACGGCATGACCGCCGATTTCTATCCCTTCGAGATGAGCTTCCTCGGCCGCGTCGCCACCCGCATCATCAACGAAGTGCGCGGCGTCAATCGCGTCGTGTACGACGTGACTTCGAAGCCGCCGGGGACGATCGAGTGGGGGTAAATCCCCGCCGCAATCCTGTCGCCTAATTTATTCAGTATAGGCCCCCGCGCCCCAGTCGACGGACGCGCTGGCCGGCGCAGGAGATGAAAATGCCCAAGCTGCGCGTTCATGCCTTCGCCATCTCGCTCGACGGCTACGGCGCTGGCCCGGACCAGAGCCTCGAGAATCCGCTGGGCCGGGCTGGCGAGGCGCTGCACGGATGGTTCATCCCGACCCGCACCTTCCAGCGGATGTTGTACGGCAAGGACGAGGGCACGACCGGCATCGACGACGACTTCGCCGCGCGCGGGTTCGAGAACATTGGCGCCTGGATTCTCGGCCGCAACATGTTCGGCCCGGTGCGCGGGCCGTGGCCGGATGAATCGTGGCGGGGCTGGTGGGGCGAGAACCCGCCGTATCACGTCCCCGCCTTCGTGCTCACCCACCACGCGCGTCCGTCCCTCGAAATGGAGGGCGGCACGGTATTCCATTTTGTGACGGACGGCATCGAGGCGGCGCTCGCCCGTGCGAAGGAAGCAGCCGGCAGCCGCGATGTGCGCATCGGCGGCGGCGCCGCTACCATCCGGCAATATCTGAATGCGCGCCTGATCGACGAGATGCACGTGGCTGTGTCGCCGGTCCTGCTCGGCGGCGGCGAGCCGCTCTTTGCGGGCGTGGACCTGCCCGCGCTCGGTTACGAGGTATCGAAATACGCGCCGTCCGATAAGGCCGCCCACATCGTGTTGTCGAAGCGCAACTAATTCCGCAGGTGGTAGGATCTTGAACGCACGCACCGTGTGAAGGCAGCCGCGCCACTTCGCGCGTCGTCAACGAGGCGCATGTCGTCATCCGCGTCGTTCATGGCATCGCGAGCAAGCCGATCGATACGAGCCGGCATCATCACGAACGATTGAGGCAACATTCTTGGCGGCCCTGCCGTTGGTCTGCTTTCGAGCGATCGCGGGATTTTCGGGGAGGGGTTGCCTCGAGAATCCGCTCAACTGCACAGATTTCAACGCGCGCATCGACAATTTTTCGAGACCTTGATCGCAATTGCGGGCTCGAAAATGACGCCGCGGAAATTTCTCCCGTGGTCCGATCGCCCGCAAGAGATCGCGCAACCGGGTCGCCCGTCCAAGCAATGGGAGACCGAAACAGGAGATCGGCAATGGCAACCACGACCGTCTCTCGCTTCGTCGCGTCCAAGTTAAAATCCGGCAGCCGGGCGAAGGCGTCTTCATCTTCGGCATTGGAATCAATCGCCAGCGTACGGCTGATCGTGAACGGCGAGACGTGTCAGCTCGATCTCGATGTCCGGCAGTCGTTGCTCGATGTTTTGCGCGAGACGCTCGATCTTACCGGCACGAAGAAGGGCTGCAGCCAAGGCGCCTGCGGCGCATGCACTGTTCTCGTCAACGGCAGGCGTGTCGTTTCCTGCCTGACGATCGCCGCCATGCACGACGGCGCCGAGATCGTAACGATCGAGGGGCTGGCGAACGGCGGGGCGCTTCATCCGCTGCAAACCGCCTTCATCGAGCACGAAGGGCTCCAGTGCGGTTTCTGCACTTCCGGCCAGATCATGTCCGGTGTTGCCTGCATCGCCGAGGGGCATACGCGCTCGCCCGAAGAGATCAAATTCTGGATGAGCGGCAATATCTGTCGCTGCGGTGCCTATCCGGGCATCGTGTCGGCGATTGCCGACGCGGCGGGAAGGAGCTGACCATGATTCCTTTCACGCTCGAAAAAGTGGACAGTCCGGAGCAGGCAATCACGGCCGCCGCGGCCGGCGCGCGCTTCATCGCCGGCGGCACGACCCTCATCGACCTGATGCGGGAAGAGGTGGAGCGTCCGGAGCGCCTCGTCGATATCAACGCGTTGGACCTCGACGAAATTTACGAAGAGGACGGCACGCTGGTCATTGGAGCGCTTGCCCGCATGTCGGACATCGCAGCCCACCCCGACGTGCTTCGTCTGCAGCCGCTCATCGCCGAAAGCCTGATCGAGGGCGCATCGCCGCAGCTGCGCAACATGGCTTCGATCGGCGGAAACCTGCTCCAGCGCGTCCGCTGCCCTTACTTCCGGATGCTGGACGCAGCCTGCAACAAGCGGACGCCGAAGTCCGGTTGTGCTGCGCTCGATGGACTCAATTCAGGCCACGCGATCCTCGGCACGAGCGAGCATTGCGTCGCGACGCATCCTTCGGATGTCGCCGTCGCCTTCGTGGCGCTCGACGCCACGATGCGCGTGCGCGGACCGGAGGGAGAGCGGAGCTTCCCCGTGGAGGAGCTCTTCCGCTTGCCGGGGAATACGCCGCATCTCGAACATACGCTGCAGCCCGGCGAACTCATCGTTGAAGTGCGCGTTCCCGGTGGCGCCTACAGCCGCCGCGCACGCTACTTGAAGGTCCGCGACCGCGCATCCTACGAGTTTGCGCTCGTTTCGGCGGCCGCTGCGCTCTCCATCGAAGGTGGCGTGATCCGCGAGGCGCGTCTTGCCGTGGGCGGCGTGGCAACCCGGCCTTGGCGCCTGCGTGCATGCGAGGCGGCGTTGGCTGGGCGCAAACCGGGGCGGCGGGCCTTCGAAGAGGTCGCGCAACTCGCGACCGAAGGCGCGCGGCCGCTGCAGCACAATCGCTACAAGGTCGAGCTTTTGCCCCGGACGATCGTCCGCGCCCTCGAAATGGCAGGAGAAGCCGCATGACCCTGAATGTGATCGGAATCCCGCTCGCCCGCGTGGACGGCCGCGCCAAGGTCACCGGCGGCGCGCGCTATGCGGCGGACTTCAACCAGGAAGACCAGCTCCATGCGGTGATCGTCAGCGCCACGGTCGGTCTCGGCAGGGTGAGCGCCATCGACAGCGCCGAGGCCGATCGCATGCCGGGCGTTGCCGCCGTCATCACGCATCGAAACGCGCCGCGCCTGCCGTACAACCCGCACAAGGGGAATATCGATCCCGCTATCGGTGAACGGCTGCACGTGCTGCAGGATGACCGCGTAAGTTTCCATGGGCAGCCGGTCGCGGTCGTCGTGGCGGACACATTGGATCAGGCTGAACGCGCCGCCGCGGCGCTTCACGTCTTTTATGAAGCGGAACGGCCGCTTGTCGATCCGCTCGATCCGGAAGCGCGGGCAATTCTGCCCGAAGCGGCCATGCAGCCCGGCTCATGGGTGCGTGGCGACACCTCCCGCGGCGATGCCGACCGGGCGCTGGCGGAAGCGCCCGTGAAGGTGGATACGACCTATGACATCGCACGAGAGAACCACAATCCCATGGAGCCGCAGGCGACGGTCGCGGCCTGGAACGGCGACCGACTGACGCTCTGGAGCAAAAGTCAGTTCGTCGTCAACGAACAGGAAGAGATTGCTGCTATCTTTGGCATTCCCGCCGGGCATGTGCAGGTGATTTGCCCCTTCGTCGGCGGAGCGTTCGGCACGGCACTCAGAACCTGGCCGCATGTGACACTCGCGGCCATGGCGGCGCGGTTGGTCGATCGCCCCGTCAAGCTCGTGCTTACGCGCAAGCAGATGTTCTTCACGACGGGCCATCGTCCGCGCACCATACAGCGGGTCGCGCTTGGCGCTGACCGGGACGGCAAGCTCGCAAGCATCATTCATGAGGGCGCGGGAGAGACCAGCCTGTACGAGCAGTTCGTCGAACCGTTGCTGAACGTCACAAGCTTCCTCTACTCTTGTCCGAACGTGCGCACGCAGTACCGCCTACGGCCGCTCGACATTGGTACGCCTACCTACATGCGTGGGCCGGGCGAGGCGAGCGGGGTTCTTGCACTCGAATGCGCGGTGGACGAACTGTCGTATGCGCTCGGCATCGACCCGATCGAGTTGCGCCGCCGCAACGAGCCGGTCCTCGACGAAGGCGCAAACAAGCCATTCTCCAGCCGCTCGCTGATGAAATGCTACGGCCTTGCCGCCGGGCATTTCGGCTGGGAGCGGCGAAATCCCGAACCGTGTTCCATGCGCGACGGTCGGCTTCTGATCGGCATGGGTGCCGCGTCAGCGAGCTACCCCGCGCATCACGCGCCGTCGAACGCACGGGTGCGTCTGCTCGCCGACGGCACGGCGGAGGTCGAGAGCGCGGCGAGCGACATGGGGCCGGGAACCTACACCTCCATGACGCAGATTGCCGCTGAAACACTCGGGCTGCCGGTAGAGCAGGTGCAGTTCAGGCTCGGCCACTCCGACTATCCGCCGGCGCCGTCGCACGGCGGATCGTGGACCATGGCTTCCGTCGGCTCGGCGATCCGGGCGGCCTGCATCGCCGTTAAGGAAGAAGCGGCGAAGCTCGCCATTGCCGACCAGCGCTCGCCGGTTTTCGGCGCGTCGCCCGACGGCGTGGAATGGATTGAAGGCCGCTTGCGGCGGCGCGGCGACCGTTCGGCGGGTCAGCCGTTTCCCGACATCGTGGCGAGCGCCGGTCGGCCGATCGAGGCCGATGCTTCCGCCGAGCGCTCTGCCGAAGCGGCCGGCCGCTATTCCATGCATTCTTTCGGCGCGGTCTTTGCTGAGGTCGCGATCGATCCCGACGTCGGCACGATCAGGATGCGCCGGGCGGTCGGCGCCTATGGCATCGGCCGCGTGGTCAATCCGAAGCTCGCCAGGAGCCAGTGCATCGGCGGCATGGTCGGCGGCATCGGCATGGCGCTCATGGAGCGCACGGTGCTCGATCCCCGCGACGGGCGCCCGGTCAACGCCCACATGGCGGATTATCTGTTGCCCGTGAACCTGGATATCCCCGATCTCGACGCCTACTTCGTCGATGAGGAGGACCCGCACGTCAATCCGCTTGGAGTGAAGGGCCCTGGCGAAATCGCGCTCGTCGGCATGGCTCCCGCCATCGCCAATGCCGTCTTCCACGCGACCGGCAAGCGTATTCGTACCCTGCCGATCCGGATCGAGGATGTACTGACGAGCTAGACGCACGCAGCTTCGCGTCGGCGGGCGCTTGGAGCCCGCCGCTGGCGTCAAACCTGTCACCGTTCCCGGTGGGCACATTCTGGTCCACATGACGGCGCACGATTGAACGCGGTCCAGCAGAGAGATCGCGATGGCAGGTGACGCTCCACGCACGTCTCAAAGCCAGTTCGCCGAGCCGGCCCGGCCCCGGATGGAACCCGCGACCGGGGTGCGGCGCCCCACGCTTGCGCCGCATGAAATGACTGACGTTGTGACACCGGTGGACGATCTTTTCGTCCTCGCCCATCTCGGTGTTCCCCGCGTCGACCCCGCGCAATGGTCGTTGCGCATCGATGGATGGGTCGGCCAACCCCGCACGCTGGACGTCGAAGCGCTGAAAGCGCTCCCGAAGAGAATCGTGGAGTCCGTGCACGAGTGTTGCGGCAGTCCGCTCAACCCAACCGAGCCCACGCGCCGTATCGCCAACGTTCGCTGGGCCGGCGCCGACCTTGCCGGCCTCCTGAATGAGCTCGGCGTCGATCCTCGCGCACGATTTCTGTGGTCGTATGGCCTCGACGGCGGCGAATTCGCCGGCACGCCGTGCGACTGGTACGTGAAGGATTTGCCGCTGGAACGGCTTTCCGCCGGCGATGTCCTCATCGCTTACGAGGTGAACGGCGCGCCGCTTCCCGCCGAGCACGGCTATCCGGCGCGCCTCGTCGTGCCCGGCTATTACGGCACCAACAGCGTCAAATGGCTGTGGCGGATTCATCTCGCGGAAGAGCGATCGCAGGGACTCTTCACGACGAAATACTACAATGACGATGCGTCCGCGGAGGACATTGCATCCGGCTTGCCAGCGCGCATGCCAACGTGGGCGATCGCGCCGGAGTCGGTGATCGTGGCGCCCGCGCCCGACGCGGAGGTGCCGCTCGGAAAGCCGGTTGAGATCTGGGGCTGGGCGTGGTCGTTCCGCGGCATCGCCACCGTCGAAGTCAGCGTCGACGGCGGGGCGAGTTTTGCGCGCGCAACGATCGAGCCGCGCCGCGGCTGGGCGCGCCAGCGTTTCTCGCTGCCGTGGCAGCCAACCGTGCGCGGTGCCGCGCTGCTCAGCGTCCGCGCGTTCGAGGCGAACGGCAGGAGCCAGCCGCGCGATGGCGCGCGCAACGCGATCCACGCCGTCGAGGTGAATGTGGTGTGATCTTGATGAAGCAGGCGCTTTGCCGCATCACTCCATACTTGGAAAAAAGGGAGCAGCGCGGCGATGAGCAAGTCCCTCACCATCTACGGCATCAAGAACTGCGACACGATGAAGAAGGCGCGCGCCTGGCTCGACAAGCGCGGCGTCGCGTATGCGTTCCACGATTACAAGACCGCCGGCATCGACCGCGGCAAGCTTGAAGACTGGGCCAGGCAGGCCGGTTGGGAAACGCTGCTCAACCGCGCGGGCACCACCTTCCGTAAGTTGCCGGAGATGGAGCGGGAAGGGATCACGGAGAAGAAGGCGATCGCGCTGATGCTCGCGCAGCCTTCCATGATCAAGCGCCCGGTGCTGGAAGCGGGCGGCAAGCTCCTCGTCGGCTTCAAGCCGGAGATTTACGGGCAGACGTTCGGTAAGCGCTGAACCTTTTTGTCGCCTTTCCCCGCGAAGCGAGGGCTTGGACCATTCGCGATCCATTTCGGCGGGGCGGGTTCCGCGCCGCTCGCTCGCTTGGGTTTCCTGAGCCGGTCTCGGAGTGCTTCCGGACACTCACGGGCGGGTTGACTCTCGCGATTACATGTAACATTAGAAGTTACATGAAATGCGACAGCCGCTTGTCAGGCGTGCTCCACGTCCTGCTGCACATGGCGGAGCACGACGACCCGGTAACTTCTGAAGCGCTCGCGACGGCGATGTCCACCAATCCCGTGGTGATCCGGCGGATTATGGCCGGTCTCCGGGAGCAGGGGTATATCCGCTCGGAGAAGGGGCATGGCGGCGGGTGGAAGCTCACCTGCGACCTGTCACGGACCACGTTGCGTGACATCTACGACGCGCTCGGGCGTCCGTCTGTGCTCGCGATCGGCAATCGAACGGAGAAGCCGGTCTGTCTGGTCGAGCAGGCGGTCAATGCCGCGCTGGGCAGGGCCTTCGAAGAGGCGGAAGCGCTGCTCCTTTCCCGCTTTGGCGAAGTGACGCTTGCCGAATTGAGCGCCGATTTTCACCGCCGCCTCGTTGGCCGTCGCGGCCGTCACGATCTGGAGTCCGTGCATGCATCATGATGCGATCGTCATCGGCGGCAGTTTCGCCGGTCTGTCCGCGGCCACTTACATCGCCCGTGCGCGGCGATCAGTCTGCGTGATCGACACGGGAAAGCCGCGCAACCGCTTCGCCGCGCATTCGCATGGCTTCTTCGCGCAGGACGGCAATGACCCCCACATCATGCTGGCAGTGGCGCGGTCGCAGGTCGCTGCGTATCCCACGACAACGTTCATCCACGAGGAGGCGGAGACCGCCACGAGGCAGGCGGACGGCTTTTCGGTCAGGCTGGCGACTGGTGAAGCGGTCGAGGGCGCGGCTCTCGTGCTCGCCTTCGGAATCTCCGACGAGTTGCCGGCGATTCCGGGGCTTGCCGAACGTTGGGGTCGCTCGGTCATTCATTGCCCCTACTGCCACGGCTATGAGTTCAGCGGACAGCGCCTCGGCGTGCTGAACGTTTCACCCATGTGGGCGCATCAGGCCATGCTGATTCCCGAGTGGGGACCCACGACCGTTTATCTGAATGGCGGAGATTTGCCCGACGAGAAATCCCTTGCCGAACTGGAGCAACGCGGCGTCGCGATTGAGCAGGCCCCGATCAAGGCATTGCATGGTCGTGGCACGGATTTGTCGGAGATCGAGTTCGCCGACGGCCGCACCTCGCGTCTCGACGCGCTCTTTATCGGTCCGCGCAATCGCTTGAACAGCGATATTGCGCAGCAACTCGGCTGCGAGATGGAGGAGACTCCACTTGGCCGGATTGTCCGAACCGATGCGCTAAAGATGACGACGGTGCCGAACGTCTATGCGGCCGGCGATATCGTGCGCGGCGCTCACAGCGTCGCATGGGCGGTCGCCGACGGTGTCACCGCTGGCGTCGCCGTCCACCGCTCGCTGGTTTTTTGATACGTCGCATTCAGTAAAGTCGGGCTGTTCGCTCGCACGCACGGAACGAACGAGGCGGTATCGTATAGCGAACTAAGCCGCCACCTTCAGCCGCAACTCGACCTTGTTGAAGGTGAGCACCGGCCGGAGCTTGCGGCCGTTCCCGTTGATGAGCCGCACGAGCCCGTGGCGCTCCATCGTGCGCAGCGTGCGCGAGAGGTTGCTCTTGGCGCGTCCGCTGACGGATGCAAGCTCTTCGATGGAATCCGGCTGCCGCTCGGCGATCAGCGCCAGGAGGTCGCGGTTCTTTTCCGACAGGATTTTCGCGAAGCTTTCGACCGAGGTGAACCACACGTCGGGGTCATCGGGCTCCCGCCGTCGCCTTCCCGTGGCCACTTCACGCGTATAACGCAAGATCGCCGTACGCGGCGCAATTCCGACTTTCAGCGTCCCCGCCATCCGAATCGCCCCCTTACCAAAATTCTATCTGCAAACAATAACCGCAGCCAAGAATCTGATGCGATTTGCTGGGCGAGAATGTGAACGGCGAGGACAGTTTGCACGATCATCCCCCTGGCGACACGATGGCGGGGGCGGGCAGGGCGGGACTCCCGGCGCTAAGCGTCCTTGCGGGCGGTAGGTCGGCACCCCTTGATCCCTCGGCTCATCTGGGCCACATCCCTGCGATCATGCAAATGCCGATCCGCCAGGCCGAAGCGGCAGCCCGCCCGGACTCACCGCTTGCGGCCGAGGTCGCCCGCCGGCGTACCTTCGCCATCATCTCCCACCCGGACGCGGGCAAGACCACGCTTACCGAGAAGCTCCTGCTCTTCGGCGGTGCGATCAATCTTGCCGGCCAGGTGAAGGCGAAGAAGAACCGCCGCAACACGCGCTCCGACTGGATGGAGATCGAGCGCGAACGCGGGATTTCCGTGGCGACGTCGGTGATGACCTTCGAGTACGGCGGCCGCGTCTTCAACCTGCTCGATACGCCCGGCCACGAGGACTTCTCGGAGGACACCTATCGCACGCTAACGGCGGTGGATTCCGCGGTGATGGTGATCGACGCCGCGAAAGGCATCGAGGCGCGCACGCGCAAGCTCTTCGAGGTCTGCCGCCTGCGCGACATCCCCATCGTCACCTTTATCAACAAGATGGACCGCGAGAGCCGCGATCCGTTCGAGCTCCTCGACGAGATCGAGAAGACGCTCGCCCTCGACACCGCACCGATGACCTGGCCGATCGGCCGCGGCCGGGAGTTCATCGGCACGTTCGATATTGCGACCGGCCAGGTGCGCCTCATGGAAGAGGACGGCCGTACTGGCCCGTTGCAGCCGTTCGATGCGGCGGTGCTGAAAGCGCGCAACCCCAATCTCGACGCCGCCGCCCTCGAAGAAGAGCTCGCCCTTGTCAAGGACGCCTGCAGGCGCTTCAATGCGCAATCCTTCCTCGAAGGCCATCTCACGCCGGTCTTCTTCGGCAGCGCGCTGAAGAATTTCGGCGTGATGGATCTTCTCGACGCGCTCGGCGCCTATGCGCCGCCGCCGCGCGCGCAGGCCGCCGACGTGCGCCGCATCGACGCCGCCGAACCGCGCATGACGGCGTTCGTGTTCAAGATTCAGGCGAACATGGATCCGAACCACCGCGACCGCATCGCCTTCGCGCGCCTCTGCTCCGGCAAGCTCGCCCGCGGCATGAAGGTGAAGCAGGTTCGCACCGGGAAATCCATCAGCCTGCACACGCCGCAATTCTTCTTCGCGCAGGACCGCGCGCTCGCCGACGAAGCCTTCGCCGGTGACGTGGTCGGCATTCCCAACCACGGTACGCTGCGGATCGGCGACACGCTGACCGAAGGCGAGGAGTTGAAGTTCGTCGGTGTGCCGAGCTTCGCGCCGGAGATCATCCGCCGCGTGAAGCTCTCGGACGCCATGAAGGCGAAGAAGCTGAAGCAGGCATTGCAGGAGTTGGCGGAGGAGGGCGTCGTGCAGGTGTTCCGCCCGCTAGACGGCTCGCCCGCGTTGGTTGGCGTGGTCGGCCCGCTCCAGCTCGATGTCCTGAAGGTGCGGCTCGACGCCGAATACGGTCTCGAGGTCGGCTTCGACCAGAGCGAGTTCTCGCTCGCCCGCTGGATTTCAGCCGAGGAGCGCAAGACCCTCGACGAGTTCGCCGCCGCCAAGCGTTCGTCGATCGCGGAAGACCTCGACGGCGACCCGGTCTTCCTCGCCCGCAATCCGTTCGACCTCGATTACACGGCCGAACGCGCTCCCGGCATCGTCTTTACGGACGTGAAGGACACGAAACAGGCCGCCGCGTGACAATCGGGCCTCCGAACGTCTAATTTCCCGCCGCCTCACCGGAGCCCGCCATGCTGTTGATGCTTGCCGGCCTAGCCCTGTTCCTGCTGACGCATGGCTTCACCGCCATGCGCGAGCAGCGCGCGGCCGTCATCGCCCGGATCGGCGAGATTCCCTACAAGGTCCTCAATTCCGTCGTGTCGATCGTCGCCGTCCTCATGATCGCCTACGGCTTCGGCGCATGGCGCGCCGAAGGCCCGGAAGATCTCTGGTACCCGCCGGTCTGGACGCGCCACCTCGCGCTCCTCCTGATGCTCTTTGCCAGCATCATGCTGGTGGCGGGCTATTCGTCCGGCCGCATCAAGGCGGCACTTCAGTATCCGGTGCTCGTCGCGGTGAAGACCTGGGCGCTCGCGCATCTTCTCGCCAACGGTGACGTGCCCACCATCGTGCTCGCGCTCGTGATCCTCGCCTGGGCCGTGCACGCCCGTATCTCCATGAAACGCCGCGGTCCGCCCGTCCAGCGCGGGCCGAAAGGCTGGGCCGGCGATACGCTCGCTGTCGGCGGCGGCCTCGTCGTTTATTTGTTGCTCGCGTACGTCTTCCACCCCTACGTCATCGGCGTGCCGGTCATGCCGGCCTGAAAGATCATGTCCTCGCAAAACGAAATCCGCCGCATCACCGCGCCCGAAATCCACGCCCGCAAGAACGGCGAGCCCATCGTCGTCCTGACCTCCTACCACGCCCACACCGCCGGCCTGCTCGACCAGTATGTCGACGTGATCCTCGTCGGTGACTCGCTCGGCATGGTCATGCACGGCCTGGAGACGACCGTGCCCGTGACGCTCGAGATGATGATCCTGCAGGGGCGCGCGGTGATGCGCGGCTCGAAGCGCGCGCTCGTCGTTGTCGACATGCCGTTCGGCTCCTACGAGGAAAGCCGCGAGCAGGCGTTCCGCAGCTGCGCCCGCGTGTTGAAGGAGACGCAATGCGGCGCGGTCAAGCTCGAAGGCGGCGCGCGCATGGCCGAGACGATCCGCTTTCTCGTTGATCGCGGGGTGCCGGTGATGGCGCACATCGGCCTGACCCCGCAGTCGATCAACACGCTCGGCTCCTTCCGCGCCCAGGGCCGCGACGAGGCGGAATGGGACAAGTTTCTCACCGACGCCCGAGCGGTCGCCGACGCCGGCGCTTTCTCGGTCGTCGTCGAGGCGGTGGCCGAACCGCTCGCCAAGCGCATGACCGAGGAGATCGCGATCCCCACGATCGGCATCGGCGCGAGCGCCGCCTGCGACGGGCAGGTGCTCGTGCTCGAAGACATGCTCGGCCTGTCGCAGCGCGTGCCGAAATTCGTCAAGCGCTACGGCGAGCTCGCCGGCCACATCGAAGGGGCGGTGAAGGCGTACGCGGATGAAGTCCGGGCGCGCAAGTTCCCCGGTCCCGAGCACGTCTATCCGCTGAAGCGGAAGACCTGAGCCTGGCTCGGGGCGGGAATGGTATCGATCGCAGCCTACATCGGTGCCGCTCTTGCGGAGATCGCCGGCTGCTTCGCGTTCTGGGCCTGGCTGCGTCTCAACTACTCTGTGTGGTGGCTGCTTCCCGGCTTGGTCTTCCTCGCCTTGTTCGCCTATCTGCTGACGTTCGCCGAAGCGTCAGCGGCGGGGCGCGCCTATGCAGCCTATGGCGGCATCTACATTGCGGCGTCCCTCATTTGGCTTTGGGCCGTCGAGGGAATGCGGCCGGACCGCTGGGACCTCATCGGGGCGTCGATCTGCGTGCTCGGCGCCCTGGTCATTCTGTTCGCGCCCCGGGGAGCTTCAATCTGAAGTTTTCCAATGGCTTAGGGGCGTTTGCCACGATCCGTCCATATATCTAGTGTACGCGCCAAATCGGGGAACGGCCCGCGTGAGACGGGCGCTGAAGGGATTACATGTCCGACATCATCCGCGAGGTCGAGGAAGAGCTTCGCCAGGAACGCTACAAAAGGCTCTGGGACCGCTTCGGGCTCTACGTCATCGCTGCGGCACTCCTGCTCGTGCTCGGCGTAGCGGCTTGGCGTGGTTGGGAGTGGTATGCCGCGCGCGAGGCGGCGAAGTCGGCCGCCCGATTTGAAGCGGCAGTGCAGCTCGCCGCCGAGGGCAAGCGTGACGAGGCCGAAGCCGCGTTCAGCGCACTGGCGAAGGACGGCACGGCCGGCTACCGCGTGCTCGCCCGCTTCAGCGCGGCGGCCGAGATCGCCCGTAAGGACGCGAACGCGGGTGTTGCCGCGTTCGACGAAATCGCCGCCGACACGTCAATCGACGGACCGCTACGCGACGCAGCACGTCTGCGCGCGGGCTATCTCCTCGTTGACACCGCTTCGGTGCAGGAAATCACCGATCGCATGCAGCCGTTGCTCGGCCCCTCGGCGCCGTTCCGGCATTCGGCGAACGAGCTGATCGCGCTCGCGCACTATCGGGCGGGCGAGAACGCTGCCGCGGCGAAGATCGTTTCCGAGCTTATGGCCGATCCGGAGATTCCGCCGTCCATGCGCCCGCGCCTGCAGGTCCTGAATACCCTCGTCGCCGGCGGGGCGGGCGGCACGGCCGCGGTGCCGGCCACGCAGTGAGAATGATGGCGAAGCCCATGACCCGCGACCGCCGCAGAATTCTTCGCAGCCTGCTGATCGCGTTGCCGGTCGCGCTTGCGCTCGGCGGCTGCGAGACGATGGAGAAGCTCAACCCCTTGGCCGAGAAGGAAACACCGTTGCCTGGCGAGCGGCGGCCGCTCTTTCCCGAGGGCGTGCCCGGCGTCGACTTCGGCGCGCCGCCGCCGCAGCCGTCGAATTCCAACATCCCCATTCCGTCGTCGATCGGTCAGGACGAGAACCAGCCGCCGCAAGCCCAGTCGCCGGCGCAAACGGCCGCCCCGCAGCCGCAGGGCGCGAGATCTTCGCAGGGCACCTCGGATGATGCCTGGTCGGGGACCCGCTAGACTGTAAGACTTGCTTTCCTCTTTTCTGATCGTGTCACGCGATGCGCCCGCTCGTCGCCATCGTCGGCCGCCCCAATGTCGGCAAGTCGACGCTCTTCAACCGCCTGGTCGGCAAGCGCCTCGCGCTCGTCGATGACCGTCCGGGCGTGACCCGCGACCGCCGCTTCGGCGAGGCGGAACTCGGCGACCTGAAATTCGGCGTGATCGACACCGCGGGTTTCGACGAGGCCACGGGGCAGGGGCTTTCCGCCCGCATGCAGGTGCAGACCGAGTCGGCGATCCGCGAGGCGGACGTCGTGCTCTTCCTCATGGACGCCCGTGCGGGCATCACCCCGGACGACCGCGTGTTCGCCAACCTCGTGCGCAAGTCCGGCAAGCCCGTCGTCGTGGTCGCCAACAAGGCGGAAGGGAAGGCGGCAGAGGGCGCCTATGAGGCGTTCGAGCTCGGTCTCGGCGAGCCGGTGGCGATCTCCGCCGAGCACGGCGAAGGCCTGGCCGATCTCTACAACGCATTGGTGGAATCGTTGCCGCAGCGACGCGAAGACGCCGGGCGCGAGGAAGAACGCCCGATCCGCGTCGCCGTCGTCGGCCGGCCGAACGCGGGCAAGTCCACGCTCATCAATCGACTGCTCGGCGAGGAGCGGCTGCTGACCGGCCCTGAGCCCGGCATCACGCGCGATTCCATTTCCGTCGCATTCCAGCGCGGCGCGCAACGCTTCGAGTTGCACGACACCGCCGGCCTCCGCCGCCGTTCGCGCATCGAGGACAAGCTGGAAAAGCTTTCCGCCGCCGATGCGCTCAACGCCATCCGCTTCGCGGAAGTCGTTGTGCTCCTGCTCGATGCGACCAGGCCGTTCGAGGAGCAGGACCTGCGCATCGCCGATCTCGTGGTGAACGAAGGCCGCGCGCTCGTGATCGGCATGAACAAGAGCGATCTCGTCGAGCCGTCCGCGCTCACGCCGCGAAAGCTGCGCGAACAGGCCGACCACTGGCTCCCGCAGGCGAAAGGCATGCCGATCGTTGCGGTCTCGGGCCTGGGCGGGCAGGGGCTCGACAAGCTGATGGACGCGGTGGTGCAGACCCACAAGACCTGGAACCGCCGCATGCCGACCGCAGCACTCAACCGCTTTCTTCAGGCTGCGACCGAGCAAAACCCGCCGCCCGCGATCTCCGGCGGCCGCATCAAGCTGCGCTACATGACCCAGCCCAAGGCCCGCCCGCCGAGCTTTGTCCTCTTCGGCACGCGCACCAACGCGCTGCCGGAATCCTACGTGCGCTATCTCGTCAACGGCTTGCGTGAAGCGTTCGATCTGCCGGGCGTGCCGATCCGGCTCGCCTTCCGCGAAGGCGAGAACCCGTTTGCGAAGAAGAGGCGCAAACGCTGATCAAATTACATTCGTCATGACCGGGCTTGTCCCGGTCATCCGCGCCTTTCTTCGCTGCGTTGTCGACAAGTCGTGGATGCCCGCGCAGGCAAGTTTACGCAGCCTGCGCAAGCTTGGCTGCAAGTGCGGACATGACGATGCTAGTAGGTTGCGTGACGCGACTGCCTTACTCCGGCCCGCGGAATTCGAGAAACTTCTTCACGCGGTAGTCGTAAAGCTTCCCACTCATCTCGCAGCTCGGCAGGCACAGCGGCAAAATGTGCGTCGCCACCTTATGCGGCGGGTCGAGCGTCATCGGGTCCTCGCCCGGCATCGCCTGCGCGCGCATGCGCGTCCGCGTCGGGCCCGGATTGAACAGATTGACCTTCAGGTTGGTCTTCTCGGTTTCCGCCGCATAGATGCGCGCGAGCATTTCCAACCCCGCCTTCGAGACCGAGTAGGCGGCCCAATAGGCGGCCGCCCGCTGCGCCACGCTGGTCGACAGAAACACCGCGCGTCCCGCCTCCGCCTGCCGCAGCAGCGGGTCGAGCGAGCGGATCAGCCGCCAGTTCGCCGTAAGATTGATCGCGATCACGTCGTCCCATGTCTTCGGGTCGATGTGACCGAGCGGGGAAAGGTTGCCGAGGATCGCGGCGTTCGCCACCAGCACGTCGAGCCGCTTGTAGCGCTCATAGAGGCTCGCACCGAGCCGGTCGATAGCCGCGCCGTCTTTCAGGTCGGCGGGAACGAGCGTCGTCGTGCCGCCCGCCTGCTGGATCGCGTCGTCGAGCTCCTCGAGGCCGCCCGAGGTCCGGGCGAGCGCCACCACGTGCGCCCCGGCCCGCGCGAGCTCGAGCGCCACGGCCTTGCCGATGCCGCGCGAGGCGCCCGTGACGAGGGCGATTTTGTCGGTGAGGGGTTTACCTGGCTCGCTCATTCCTGAAATCCCGAATTTATCTCCCTCATCCTGAGGGCCGTTCGCCTGACGAAGTGCAGGTGAACGGCGTCTCGAAGGATGAGGGCGGATAGCACGGATCGCCTCATCCTTCGAGACGCGGCCTTCGGCCGCTCCTCAGGATGAGACGATCCTGTTCGGTGAAAGTCAGCTCGCCTCGGCGAGGAGCGACAATTGCTTCGGTCCGACTTCGGCCTGCCGGTCGGTGAGCGGCGTCGGGTAGTCGCCGGTGAAGCAGTGGTCCGTGTATTGCGGATGCTCCGGATCGCGCCGGTTGTGGCCCATCGCGCGGTAGAGGCCGTCGATCGACAGGAACTGGAGCGAGTCCGCGCCGATATATTTGCGCATCCCTTCGAGGTCGTGCGTCGCGGCGAGCAGCTTGTCGCGCTCCGGCGTGTCGATACCGTAAAAATCCGAATGCGTAATTGGCGGGCTCGCGATCCGCATGTGCACTTCGCTGGCGCCGGCCTCGCGCATCATGCGCACGATCTTGATGGAAGTCGTGCCGCGCACGAGGCTGTCGTCGATCAGCACGATCCGCTTGCCGTTCACGACCGCGCGGTTCGCCGAGTGCTTCAGTCGCACGCCGAGCTCGCGGATCTGCTGCGCGGGCTCGATGAAGGTGCGGCCGACATAGTGGTTGCGGATGAGGCCGAGTTCATAGGGCACGCCGGATTCCTGCGCGTAGCCGATCGCCGCAGGCACGCCTGAATCCGGCACCGGCACCACGACGTCCGCGTCCGCGCGATGCTCGCGGGCAAGCTCCATGCCGAGATTCTTGCGGACCTCATAGACGCAGCGGCCGCCGATGATCGAGTCCGGCCGCGCGAAATAGATGTACTCGAAGATGCAGGGCCGCGGCGCCATCGGCGGGAACGGCTTGAACGACTGAATCCCTTCGCTGTCGATCACGACGACTTCGCCGTTCTCCACGTCGCGCACATAGCGCGCGCCGATGATGTCGAGCGCGCACGTTTCCGAGGTCAGGATGAGGGAGTCGCCGAGGCGGCCGAGCACCAGCGGCCGGATGCCGAGCGGGTCGCGCACGCCGATCAGCTTCTTGTTGGTCAACGAGACGAAGGCATAGGCGCCTTCCAGCGAGCGCAGCCCGTCGATGAATCGCTCGACGAAGCGCGGCAGCCTGGAGCGCGCCACGAGATGCAGCATCACCTCAGTGTCCGACGTCGACTGCATGATCGCGCCGTCCCGCACGAGTTGCCGGCGCAGCGTCAGCGCGTTGGTGAGATTGCCGTTATGGGCGATCGCGAAGCCGCCGGTGTCGAGCTCGGAGAAGAGCGGCTGCACGTTGCGGATGATCGTCTCGCCCGTCGTCGAGTAGCGCACGTGGCCGACCGCCGCGGAGCCGGGGAGGCCGTCGATCACGCTGCGCTTGGAGAAGGTATCGCCGACAAGGCCGAGCCGACGTTCCGAATGGAAGCGCGCGCCGTCGTAGGTGACGATGCCCGCCGCCTCCTGGCCGCGGTGCTGGAGCGCGTGCAGCCCGAGCGCGGTGATCGCCGCCGCCTCCGGATGATTGAAGATTCCGAACACGCCGCACTCTTCGCGCGGACGATCACCCTCGGGATCGAACCCGACCTCGCCGATGTGTTCCTCTAAGGCCATGCGGCCCTCCGCCTCGATCCGTCAGCGCGGCGCGCCGCGCGCAACCTCGAGCAATTGTTCGAAACCTTGGCGTTCGCTGCGCTTGTATCCGATTTCGCCATTGCTCGCGTCGGCGAAACGGGGCGCTTGTCGTTTGCTACCGGACTTGTCCGGCTCGATCGGCCGGACCGGCGACGGCTGCGCGGGCGCGGGCTCGGCAGGTGCCGGTTGAGTGGGCGCCGGCTGCACCGGCACCGGCTGCACCGGCGACGGCTGGACCGGAGAGGGCTGACCCGGGGAAGTCTGGTCCGGCTCGGCTGGCTCCTCGCCGCCCTTCTGCGGCCGCAGCCTCCTCAAGATGGCGGTCTCGGGGTCGTCCGGCAAGAGTGAGAGAAGCCAGTCCCCCGTTGCCTGCAGCACCGCCCGCGAACGGGCATTGGTGACCCAGTCAGGCTGGCTCTTCGCCGGCACCAGCCACGCGAAGAAGAGAAACGCCACAACCATGATAACAAGCCCGCGGGCGAGCCCGAACAGGAACCCGAGCGCGCGGTCGAGCGCGCCGACGCGGCTATCAAGGATGAGATCGGAAATCTTTACCGTGAAAAGAGAAACCACGAGCAGCGTGATGAGGAACAGGCCGCCGATGGCGATGCCCTTGGCGAGCAGGTCGTTTGCGACGTAGTCGCGTACCAGCGCCTCGGCCCGCGCATAGCCGTAAAGCGTGACGGCCGCCGCGATCAGCCACGAAGCGATCGATAGGATCTCCCGCATGAATCCACGCACCATCGCGAGGATTCCGGAGATCAACATGACCGCCAGAAGTCCAATGTCGAGAAGGGTTAGGGGCATTTTGCCCTGAGCTCCGAGGGATTGCCGACTCGCCGGATAGGCCGGGCGCGAGCCTTATAGCGTCGCCCGGGTTCTGCGTCATCCGCCATGCTGCCACGCTTTGCCTAGGAAAATGTCACTTTCGCGCCCGCCGGAGCAAGAATCTGTTGTTGCCCGGCAACAGCCTTGCCGAATTATCAACGGGAGCTTTGATCGAGGCAAACGAAAGGGGGCGGCTGTGCGGCGCCGCCCCTTTTTGTGCCGCCGGCACGACGCGCGGCGTCGCTTATCCGCTCGATTGCGACAGCCGTTGGCCCAGCGTGTTGAAGCGCGCTTTCTGTTCGTCGGTCAGCGCGTCGTAGAAGGCCGAGAGGGCGGGCTGCACTGTGCGCGCGGCTTCGCTCATGGCGCCAAGCCAAGTCTCCATGGCTTCCAGCCGTCCGACCGGCGTCTCCGGCAGGAGATCGGGACACGCTGCCTGCAGCGTCGCGACCGCCTTTTCGGTCGCTTGCCCAAGCGCGTCGAATGCCTGCTGCTGTTCCTCGGTTGGGCGCACGACGTCGCGAATCTGCTCCATGGGCAGGGTAGCAAGCCCGGGTCTCGGGTCTTCGCATGCCTTGTCGTCTTCCACGATGGCGAGCGCGTCGGACTTCCGCGGCCGCGGGCCGATCTCGTTGAAGCGCGCCTTCTGCTCGTCGGACAGCGAGTCGTAGAATGCCGTCAGCGCCGGCCGGACTGTCTGCACGGCCTGCCGTGTCGCCTCGATCCGTGCCGCCATCTGCTCCAGCCGTCCCGTCGGTGTCCGTGCGAACGACGTCGGGCACGACTCCTTGAATGCCGCTGCCGCGTCTTCAGCCGCTGCTTTCACGTTATCGAGCAGCGCGCGTTGTTCCTCGTTCGGCGCGACGTTCTTTTCGATCTGCTCGAACGGCCACGCGGTCACGCCCTGGCCAGGATCGGCGCAAAGCGTCTCGGCCTGGCGCTCCTCGCGTGCGATGGTTCGGCGAGGGGCCGATCTTCCGGCATACGCATAGCGATACGGCGAGTAGGGTGCATAGCCGCCGCCCCAGAACATGGTGTCGAAGAAGTCGTCGTAGATGAAGGCCCAATAGCCCGGCTCGTAGCCGCGCGGCCAGAACGTGTAATAGAACACGTCGGCGTAGGCGTAAGGCCAATAGACCGGACCAAGTCTCGGGACGAAGTACGCCCGGTGCCGGTGCCGCCAGGCTTCTCGCGCCGCGTACTTTCGAAGTTGCGCGCGTCGCCATTGGGCGCGCCGCTCGGCCCGCAGCCTGCGTTCGTATCGCGCCGCAAAGCGGCTGCGGCGGGCTTCCTGCTCGTTCACGCGCGCTCTGCGTTCTTGGAGGCGTTCGGCGCGTGCCTGCGCTCGCTGCGCGTCGAGCCGGTTTTCACGGCGCTCTCTGCGTTCGGCGCGTTCGCCCGTAAGGTTCTGGCGGCGCGCCTCGCGCCGTTGCTCGCGAAGCGCCCGCCTTCGCTCCGCGCGTTCGGATTGCAGTTCGCTCCTCCGCGCGGCTCTCGTCTCGCGTGTACGATCGCGCTCACGAAGCGCTCTTGTTTCCTGCCGCTCCTGGATGCGCTGGGTGCGGCGCTCCTGCCGCTGCTCTGCACGGGCGCGACGCTGCTGGACCGTTCGCTGCTGCGCCGCTCGGCGCTGTTGCACCGCTCGGCGTTGTACCGCTCTCCGTTGCTGGACGGCTCGTCGCTGTACGGCCCTTCGCTGCTGAACGGCCCGGCGCTGCACCGCCCTCCGTGGAGCTGCGGCACGCGACCGGCTTGCGCGCGGGGCGCTTCGCGCTGCAGCACGCGGGGCCGCGCGTCGCTGCGCTCCCTGCCGGCGATCTGCTTGCGCCAATTGCAGTGTCGCAGCTGCCGTCTCCCGCTCGGAGGCGGTTGTGGGTGTCGAAAATGATGGAATGGTCAGCAATGCCGCAACGACGGCCAAAACGCCCATCCGGACCATGCCAAATCCCCTCCGTGTCCGTCTTCTTCAACGCGCCTCGAACGAAAGAGTTTCGGAACAAAGCGGCGCGGAAAAACGGCACGGAAGAGACGCTTGCCTCCCCAGACAACCGGAATAACCGGGTTGTGAGCGAAAGCGTTCGCGGAGCGGATTTTTAGTGTCTTGGACGCTGAACGCGCGTCAGCCGTCGTCGCGTCCAGCCGCTGCTCGCAAGCCCCGCGGCGAGCGCGCGGCGATGTCGGCGACCAGCCGGTCGAGCGCGGCTATCGGCGACAGCGCAATTCCCTCGACCCCTTCGCTACGCCCGCCTTCCGGCAGCACGGCGCGGCTGAACCCGAGCTTCACGGCTTCCTTGAGCCGTACCGGCGCCTGCGGTACGGCGCGCACCGCGCCCGTCAAGCTGATCTCGCCGAAATAGACGGCATCCTGCGGCAGTGCAGCACCCGAAAGCGAGGAAACGAGTGCCGCGGCCACCGCGAGGTCGGCGGCAGGCTCGACGATGCGCAGGCCGCCTGCGACGTTGAGATACACATCATGGCCGGAGAGCCGCACCCCGCAGCGGGCTTCCAGCACCGCGAGGATCATCGACAACCGGCTTGAATCGGCCCCGACGACTGCTCGCCGTGGCGTGCCGAGCGCCGTGGGCGCCACCAGCGCCTGGATTTCCACGAGCAGCGGCCGCGTGCCTTCGATGCCGGCGAACACCGCCGTGCCCGGGCTGCCGAGATCGCGTTCGGAGAGAAACAGCGCCGACGGATTCTCGACTTCGGTCAATCCGCCGCCGGTCATCTCGAACACGCCGATCTCGTCGGTCGGGCCGAAACGGTTTTTCAGCGCGCGCAATACGCGGAATTGCTGGCTGCCTTCGCCTTCGAACGAGAGCACCGCATCGACCATGTGCTCCACGACGCGCGGGCCGGCGATCTGCCCGTCCTTGGTGACGTGGCCGACGAGCACGACGGTCGCGCCGGCTTTCTTCGCATAACGCAACAGCGCCTGAGCTGCGCCGCGCACCTGCGTCACCGTGCCCGGTGCGGATTCCACGGTCTCCGTCCACATGGTCTGGATCGAGTCGATCACGACGAGGGCAGGGGCCGCGCCTTCGGAGAGCGTCGCCACGATGTCTTCGACGTTGGTTTCCGCCGCGAGCTCGACCGCCGCCTTGGCAAGCCCGAGCCGGTCGGCGCGCATGCGCACCTGACCCACCGCCTCTTCGCCGGAGACATAGACCACGCGCCGGCCGGCGTTCGCGAGCTTCGCCGCCACCTCGATCAGCAACGTCGATTTTCCGATGCCCGGGTCGCCGCCGAGGAGCAGCACCGACCCGCGCACAAACCCGCCGCCGGTCACGCGGTCGAATTCCGCGATCCCGCTCGCGATGCGTGGCGCTTCCTCACTGGTGCCGCCGAGCGGCTCGAGATGGATCGAGCGGCCCTTGCGCCGCGTCCGTTGCGCCGCCGGAACGGCCGCGGCGGCAACCGCCTCCTCGATGATCGTGTTCCAGGCGCCACACGCGTCGCACTTGCCCTGCCAGCGCGGAGAGATCGCGCCGCAGGCCTGGCAGATAAAGGTAACGCGGGACTTGGCCATGCTGCTTCGAATGCTCGACTGAGTCGCCGGGCAAGCTAGCACGATCCGCGCAGGCACTCCTCGTCTCGATGGACCGTGGGTAGTGCCGCGCGGTCTAATTGGCGGCGGCACGCGGCCGGCTGGCCTGCGCCCCGCCCGAGAGCCGCGAGGCAAACAGCACGATGGTGCGCTGATAGACCTGCGCCCGATTCCATTCCCGCAGTACGGAAAAATTCTGCGAGCCCTCGCTCCAGCTTCCGCCGGCACTCCAGCCGTGGCCGCGCAGATAATTGGCGGTGGAGCCGAGCGCGTCGGCGGTCGAGCGGATCAGGTTGCGGCGGCCGTCGCCGTCGAAGTCGATCGCGAACCGTTCGTAGGACGACGGTAGAAACTGCGTCTGGCCGAGCTCTCCTGCCCACGCACCGCGCATCTCGGCGGGCGAAAGGTCGCCACGGTCGATAATACGGAGCGCGCTCAGAAGCTGCCCCTGGAAGAATTCACTCCGCCGGCAGTCGTGCGCGAGCGTGGCGAGCGCATTCAAGGTCGGATGCTTGCCCATGTTGGCACCGAAGTCCGTCTCGAGGCCCCAGATCGCCACCACGATCTCGGCCGGCACGCCGAGCTGTTGCTCGATCCGGTTGAAGGTCGCGCGGTGCTGCGAGAGCAGGCGCTGGGCCCGCTGCAGCCGGGCGGCGGTGACCCGTGTCGATGCGAATTGCTCGAAGCTCTGCTTGAACGCGCCCTGCCGCCGGTCGAGGGATATGACGCGCGGGTCGTGCCTCACCGAGGAGAGGGCGGCGGAGACCGTTCGTTGCGAGATGCCCGCGGCTGCTGCTTCGCGCCCGAAGGCGGCGAGCCAGGAACCGAAATCCCCGCCGCACGGCGCCGCGATCGCCATTCCCGCACTGCAGATGCCGAGGGTTAGGATGAGCGGGGCCGCGATCCGTCCGAGAGAGCTGCGCATGGCACGAAGTCTCCACTTGCCGATCCGGACAATATGCCGAGCCTGCGACCGAACGCTCGCCACGATCTGCAATTTCATCAACGAAGGATGACACACTTCATTCGAAATACGACGCAGTCCCGGATCAGGCCGGTGCGAGCCGCCGGTTCCCGGACCGCAGCAGCAGCCAGCTAGCGATCAGGACATTCAGCAGGTTCCACAGGAGGCCGTTCGCGAACGCCGCCTGATACGAGCCGGTCAGGTCGAAGATCAGGCCCGACATCCAGCCGCCGAGCGCCATGCCGATGAGCGTCGCCATCAGGATGACGCCGAGCCGTGTGCCTGCCTCCCGCGCCGGAAAATACTCGCGCACGATGATCGCATACATCGGCACGATGCCGCCCTGGAACAGCCCGAACAGGCCGGAGATCACGTAGAGCGAGGCAAGCCCGTCGAACCAGAGATAGAGGAAGAGCGCGACACCCTGGAGCGTCGATCCGAGCAGCAACGTGGCAACCCCGCCAATACGGTCGGCGACGAAACCGGAGGCGATGCGGCTGACGATCCCGAGCCCGAGCATGAGCGAAAGCATCTCCGCGCCGCGCGCCGCGCCGTAACCGAGATCGCCGCAATAGGCGACGATATGGACCTGCGGCATGGACATTGCGACGCAGCATCCAACGCCAGCAATGCTCAGGAGAATCTGCAGGGCATTCGGCGAGATGCCGAGTTTCGCACCCTTCGAGCCCGCCGCGAACGAACCGCTCGGAACGATCTCCTGCACCGGCCGCGGCCGCCGCAGCACGAGTACGAGCGGCAGCATCGCGACGACGCAAAAGAGGCCGATGCCGACGTGCGTCGGTCGCCAGCCGCTCGTTGCAATGAAGTACTGCACGATCGGCGGCCACACCGTACCGGCGAGATAATTGCCGGATGCGGCAAGCGCCACGGCGATGCCCCGCCGCGCCGTGAACCAGTAGGAGATATCGGCGAGCATCGGTCCGAAGGTTGCCGAGCTTGCGAAGCCGATCACGATGTGCGCGAGCGCAAACGCCCAGAGGTTCGGCGAGAACGCGGCGGCGATATAACCCACGAACAACAGCACCGCGCCGATCACGACCGGCACGATAATGCCGAATCGGTCGGCGAGCCGCCCCATCGCGATCCCGCCGAAGCCGAATCCGAGCATCGTCAGCGTGAAGGGCAGGGAAGCGTCCGCCCGCGCGACCCCGAAATCGGCCTGCACCGTCGGCAGCGCCACCACGACCGACCACATGCCGGCACTGCCGATCGCGCCAAGCAGCAGCGCTGTGGCGAGGCGCAGCCACGCGTAGGCCGAGTAAGGCTCGGGACGGGACCCGCTTTGCAGGGAAGTATTCACGGAGGGCGACATTCCTCGCCCGCCGTCCGCCGGTCAAGTCGTCGCCGTGAAGACCAGCCTCACGAGCCGACCCGGACCACGATCTTCCCGAAGTGTTTGCCGGATTCGAGATGGCGGAATGCTTCGCGCGCCTCGCCGAATTCGAACACCTTGTCGATCACCGGCTTCAGTTTCGCCAATTCGATCGCCCGGTTCATTGCCTCGAACATGTAAACCGAGCCCACACCGATTCCTTGCACGATCGGTCGCCTGGCAAGGATCAGCGTCGGGTTAATCTGGCCCGGTCCGGTAAGCACGCCGATCACCGACACGCGGCCACCGATACGCACGGCTTGAAGGGAGCGCTCGAGCGTGCCGGCACCGCCGACTTCGACCACGTGATCGACGCCCTGGCCGTCCGTGAGCTCGACCGCCGCCTTATCCCATGCCGGCGTCGTTTTGTAGTTGATACCGTGCGTGGCGCCGAGCGCCTTGACGCGCGCGAGCTTCTCGTCGCTCGATGAAGTCGCGATCACTTCCGCGCCCATGAGCTTCGCGAACTGGAGCGCGAAGATCGAAACCCCGCCGGTGCCCTGGATCAGCACCGTCTCGCCGGCCGCGAGATGCCCCAGCTCGACGAGCGAATTCCAGGCCGTCAACGCGGCGCAAGGCAATGTCGCGCCTTCCTCGACCGTGAGATGGCTCGGAAGCTTCACGACGGCATTCTCATGCAGAACCACGTATTCGGCGAACATGCCGTCGAGATTCCCGCCGAGCGCGTCGCGGATATGCTCTGCGCATAACGCGCCGTCGAACCAGTGCGGGAAGAACACGCCGGCCACGCGATCGCCAACCTTGAAGCGGCGGACGCCGGGCCCGACTTCCGCCACTTCACCCGCGCCGTCGGAGAGCGGGATCACGTTCTCGCGGACTGGCGCGCGGTAGGTACCAAGCGCGATCGAAAGATCACGGAAATTGAGAGAGCAGGCGCCGACCTTGATGAGGACTTCGTGCGGGCCGGGCTTCGGCATCGGCAGGTCGACAAGCGTGAGGTCGTCGATGCCGGTTCGTTTCGGCAATTGATATGCGCGCATGGTGCTTTCTTGGTTAGTGGACGCGGGGAGATTTCAGATGGCGGTCGCGGTCGCCCGAGTTGACGCGCACCTCGAACGTATCGCCTTCGCGCCAGATGAGGAGCGGAATTTCGGCGCCTGCTTGTCCGAGCGACCAGATTTTGCGGAAGCACGGCGTGAGTGCGCGCACTTCCGTACCGGCGACCGCAAGCAGGAGATCGCCGGTTTGCAGACCCGCCCGCTGTGCTGGGCCGCCCTTGGCGAGACCGGCGATCACCAGCCGGTTCTCCACCTCGATGACGTAGAGACCGAGCCACGGGCGCGGCGGCCGCCGCGGCCGTCCATATTTCAGCAAGTCGTCGTAGATCGGCCGCAGGAGATCGATCGGCACGATCATATTCATCGGTTCGGGGCGCGACTCCCGCATCCCTTCAAGTTGCAGCGAACCGATCCCGAGCAGATCGCCCGCCGCGCCGATCAGCGCCGTCCCGCCCCAATGTGGATGCGCGGGCGCCGTGAAGATCGCCTCGTCGAGCACGTATTCCCAGTAGCCGGCGAATTCCTGCTTGCCGACGATGCGTGCGGCGACGGAGCGCGAGCGCCCGCCGGCGCCGCCGACAACCACGTGCTCGCCGATTTGCGCGCTGGAGGATTGGTCGAATGCGATTGACGGAAGATTGAGATTGCCGAGCGTCTGCACGAGCCCGAAGCCGGACTCGTAATCGTATCCGATGGCGTGGCCCGGCACGACGCGGCCATCGCCCAGGGTCAGCCAGACTTCTTCCGCTTCGGTGATGAGGTATCCGATGGTGAGGACGATGCCGTCATCGCGGATCAGGACGCCATTGCCGATCCGCTCGGTGCCGAGGATTTCGGCGGTAAACGCATCGGCGGGGATAACGGTGCGTAGCGCCACAACCGACGCGAGAGCGCGATCGAGGTCGTATCCGTAGTCCTCCGGCCGAGGTTGTACCGCCGAGGGAATGCTCCAGTCGCCGAGTGACGGCATGCAACGCTCCGCGTTCCTGCGTATTTACCCATGACGGACGGCGAAACGGCTGTTCTCAAAAGGGACAGAACCGGGCCGCCGCCTTGCCACAATTGCCGCCGCATCCGTGTGCGACGGTGTTGGGGCTGGACGAAACGATCCTCCTATCCTATCGGTGCATCCGTGAACCGCAAACCCACCTATGATCTCGACGGCGAGCTGCTTCTGTTTGAACAGAAGCTGCCGAAGTTCTTTGCGCGCGTGATTGACTGGGTACGTCGCCCAACTTCTCGTCTCGTCCGCATCCCAATGGGCGGCCTGCTCGTCGTCTGCGGCCTGTTAGGGTTCCTGCCGTTCTTCGGCTTCTGGATGCTGCCGCTTGGTTTGCTGTTGCTGGCTCGCGACATTCCGGCCATCGAGCCGCCGCTGGCGCGCCTGTTCGCGTGGATCAACCGCAACTGGCCCGGCTGGGCCGCACGCAAGTCGACCGACTAACCGCCGACATAAACGCGGGCATAGCGCAGGCCGAGACTGGTGAGGGTCTCGTAGCCGATCGTGCCCGCGTGCGACGCAAATTCATCGACGCTGATACCCTCGCCGAGCAGCGTGGCAAGGTCGCCGCGCTTCACGTTCGGCACGTCGGTGACGTCGACGGCGATCAGGTCCATGGACACCCGCCCGACCAGCGGGCAACGGCGGCCGGCGACGACGAGCTCCGCGCCGCTCCGCTTGTCGTTCGACCCCACCGCGCGAAAGATCCCGTCGGCATAGCCGGCCGCGCAGATCGCAATCCTGCTATCGCGCGCGAGCGTCCGCGTCGCGCCATAGCCGACCGACATATCCTTTGCCGCGTTACGGACCTGGAGAATGCGGAGATCAAGCCGCACCACTGGCCGCATCGGGTTCTCCTGTCCGATCACGGCGCGTCCGCCATAGATCGAGATGCCGGGTCGCACGAGATCGAAGTGGGAGTCCGGATGCGCGAGCAATCCCGCGGAGTTCGCGAGCGAAGCGGGCGTGCCGGGGAAAAGCGCTGCGAGTGCGCGGAAGGCGGCGATCTGCTTCGCGTTCAACGGATGCGCCGGCTCGTCGGCACACGCGAAGTGACTCATGACGAGGCTCGGCTTGAAGCGGAGAAGACGCAGACGTTCGGCGAGCAGGCGCGCTTCGTCAGCAGCTAGGCCAAGCCGCGTCATCCCGGTGTCGACGTGAACGGCCGCTGGCAGCGGTTCGCTGCTGTCATGTGCGAACGCATCCCATTCCTCGATCTCCACCCACGAGCCGAGCACCGGCTCCACGCGCAACTTGCGGAATTCCGGCGCGGTGCCCGGCATCAGGCCGTCGAGGACGTAGATCGTGGCCATCGGCAGCGCGGCGCGCAGCCGGCGGGCTTCATCGAGCAGGGCGACGAAGAACGTGTCGCAGCCGGTCTTGGCGAGCGCCGTGGCGACCGGTGTCAACCCGAGACCGTAGCCGTCCGCCTTGATGACGGCGGAGCAACGGGCAGGGGATGCGCGCCGCTTCAGTTCCCGCCAGTTGGCAGCCAGCGCGCCGAGGTCGATGGTGAGTTGTCCGCCTGCCTCTGCGGAAGTCGGCTCTGTCAGCGCCGTCGAGACGTCCGTTTTCATGAATGCTGTCCCGCCCGATACGCCATAGCACCGCAGAACTTGATCGGGCTCAAGTCGTACACCGGCGGGGAAACCGAGGTGGAGTTAAAGTCGTTGCATGGCTAACGCGATGGAGCGCGTCCATGATCCGAAAGCTCAAATCCGGAAAATATCGTCTTTACTCGCGCAAAATGGATCCGCGTACGGGAAAGCGCAGGAATCTGGGCACTTCCCCACGCGGGCGTCGGCTGAAAAACACGAGCGCGCCGTGCAGTTCTTCAAGCGGCGCGGCTGAGCTGCCTCATTCGTAGCGTGTGGGGAGGCGATCGGTGTCGGCGAGATTGCCGAACCGCGTATATTGCGACTCGAACGACAGCTTGACCGTGCCGGTCGGACCGTGACGCTGCTTGCCGATGATGATCTCGGCGCGCCGTTCATGCGCCTTCAGGTCGGCATCCCACTTGAACCATTCCTCGGTGCCTTCGCGCGGTTCCTTGTTCCTCAGGTAATACTCTTCGCGAAACACGAACATCACCACGTCTGCATCCTGCTCGATCGAGCCCGATTCACGCAGGTCGGAGAGCTGCGGACGCTTGTCATCGCGGCTTTCCACCTGACGCGAGAGCTGCGACAGCGCGAGGATCGGCACGTTCAGTTCCTTGGCGAGCGCCTTGAGGCCGGTGGTGATTTCCGTCACCTCCTGCACACGGCCTTCCATGGCGCGGCGCCCTGAGCCCGAAAGGAGTTGAACGTAGTCGACCACCATCAGATCGAGCCCGCGTTGGCGCTTCAGGCGGCGTGCGCGCGCCGCGAGCTGCGCGATCGAGATGCCGCCGGTATCGTCGATATAGAGCGGAATCGACTGCATCACCTGCGCCGCCGCCGCGAGCTTGGCGAAGTCCGGCTCCGTGATGTCGCCGCGGCGGATGCGCGAGGAGGGAATTTCCGTCTGCTCGGAAAGAATACGGGTCGCGAGCTGCTCTGCCGACATTTCGAGCGAGAAGAAGCCGACGATCCCGCCCGAGACCGTCTCGATCGAGCCGTCCGGCCGCGGCTTGCCCCGGTATTCAGCGGCGACGTTGTAGGCAATGTTCGTCGCGAGCGCGGTTTTGCCCATGCCAGGCCGGCCCGCGATGATGATAAGGTCGGACTGCTGCAGGCCGCCCATCAGGTGATCGAGGTCGATCAAGCCGGTGGCAAGCCCCGACAGATGTCCGTCCCGCTGATAGGCTTTGCTCGCAAGATCGACGGCATCCTTGAGGGCATCCGAGAAGCGCAGGAAGCCGCTTTCGTAGCGGCCGGTCTCGGCGAGCTCGTAAAGCCGCCGTTCGGCATCTTCGATCTGGTCCTGCGGAGCGAAATCGACCGGCGCGTCGTAAGCGACGTTCACAAGGTCCTCGCCGATGCGGATCAGGTCGCGCCGCGTCGCCAGATCGTAGATCGTCCGACCGTAGTCGACGGCGTTGATGACGGTGGTGGCCTCGGCCGCGAGCCGCGCAAGATATTGTGCGGGCGTAAGTCCTGCGATGTCCGCGTCGGCGGGCAGGAAGGTCTTGAGCGTGACGGGCGTCGCGACCTTGCCGGCACGGATCAGCCCCGAGGTCACCTCGTAGATTTTCTGATGGATCGGCTCGAAGAAATGGCGCGGGTCGAGGAAGTCGGATACGCGGTAGAACGCCTCGTTGTTCACGAGGATGGCGCCGAGCAGCGCCTGCTCGGCCTCGATATTGTGCGGCGCCTGCCGGTATTCCGGAGTCGCGTCTTCGGTCAGCTTGCGCAGCGCAGATTCGAGGGCCATCGCAGTCCCTAGGTGTTCTTCAGTTTTGCGGGTCTACTGGCGACGTCCGACAGCCGCAGGGTTTCCTTAGCACGGCGCACGGGCGCTCAAAGAGCGTCCGTCGAATCGCGCCAAGTTATGCACGAAGTTTCGAATCACTTGTGCGCAACGAGAATCGATCTTGACTGTGGCGGCAAGTTGGATTTGTGAACGGCAAAGAAACGGCCGTCATTCGCCCGCAAGTCGGAACGGTGCATGCTGGCCGCGCTCCGCAACCCGCAGCCGCTCCTCCGCCGGCCCGATATAGTCTCGGGTGAGCGGCACGGCTTGCTGCGTGCGCGCAAGCTGGATCTGGAACACCATCAATCCGCGGTGGCGGAACGACATCTCCGACGCCGCAAGGTAGAATTCCCACATCCGTACGAACGTTTCGTCGTAGAGGCGCAGCACCTCTTCCTTGCGCGCGAGGAAGCGCGCCCGCCAGGCTTTCAGCGTCTCTGCATAGTGCAGACGAAGGATTTCGACGTCGGTGACGATGAGTCCCGAGCGCTGGATCGCCGGCAATACTTCCGAAAGGGCGGGGATATAGCCGCCCGGGAAGATATATTTCGAGATGAACCTTGCCGTCGTCGTCGGCGGTCCGGAGCGGCCGATCGAGTGGATGAGCGCGACGCCGTCCTCCTTGAGCAGATCGGCGATCTTGCGGAAATAGGCGTCGTAGTGCGTTACGCCCACGTGCTCGAACATGCCGACCGAGACAATTCGGTCGAACGGTCCCTGCACGTCGCGATAATCTTCCAGCTGGAACTGCACCCGTGAATCGAGTTGCTTCTCCTTGGCGCGGTGCGCGGCCTTGGCGAACTGCTCTTCCGACAGCGTGATGCCGAGCACGCGTGCCCCTACGACCTCGGCGAGATAGATCGCGAGTCCGCCCCAGCCGGAGCCGATGTCGAGCACCGAAAGTCCGGGACGGTCCATCAGCAGCTTCGCTGCCAAGTGCCGTTTCTTGGCAAGTTGCGCGTCGTCGAGCGAGGATTCGAGCTGTTCGAAGTAGGCGCAGGAATATTGCTGGTCGGAGTCCAAGAATAATGAATAAAGACGCCCGTCGAGATCGTAGTGATGTGCAACGTTGCGCTTGGCCCGTCCGCGCGGATTGAACTGGGCAAGCCGGCGGAAGACATAATGATAGGCGTCGATCAGCCATCCGACCGCGAGCGGCGTTTTCGTCTGCGGTTGCGAGAGGACGATGTCCAGAAAATCGGCAATCGACCCGCGCTCGATTCGCATCGATCCGTCCATGTAGCATTCACCGAGCTTCAGCTCGGGATTGATCATCACGGACAAGAGCGTCATCGGGCTCTTGAATACGACCTCGACCGGCTCTCCCGTCCCGTCGCCGACCTCGAACTGGTGTCCGGGGCGGGTGGAAATCCGCAGCGTCCCCTTACGGACGAGCCTGTCGAGAATCCGCTCCAACCAGCGATCCATGGCCCGCTCTTTCAATCCCTTCAGAGGACGACCTTTCTCCGTCCTTCCACATTCGTCTTATGTATTACAGCAAAGCTCGGACGAAGGAGCAATCAGCACAAATGCAGCGCAGCATTGACGTCGGGAAAAGTCTGGCCGGCATCTCCATGTGAGAAAATTCCATGCCTTCGGCCCAGCCCCGTCTCCGCACGATCAACCTGGGGTAGTGCGCTACGACTATCCTGCGATCGCCGTCGGTGAGCGGAGTTCCGCAAGCCGTCAAAAAAGTCATAAAACGCGCATTTTTGTGGAGCTGACGCCGCAAAAGGCCCTATCTCGGTTTTGGAATGGAAATTCAATTTTGAAATCAATATGATGACACTATATGGTATTTTCGCAACACGTGAGGGAACTCGCAAAAATTGGGCTTTTTTCGTCATCCCTTCATTGAAAGGGGTGAATGCCACTGATAGTTTCACCCTCCAATAACGAATGGGCTCGGCTGCTTTTGGGGGGCGGTCAGATGCGAATCGCGTATGGCGTGTTGCTCGGCGTCTCAGCGCTGGGCTTTGTCGCGGGGGCACAACCGGCCGTCGCAAAAAATGGCTTTTCGATCATCGATGCCATTCATCAGGCGGTGCAGACGCATCCCGGTGTTGGTGAGGCGTCCGCGAATCGTCGTGCGACGGAAGCGGAGCTTCGCCAGAATCAGGGAACGCTGCTGCCGCAAGTCCGCATTGAGGCGGAGATCGGTCCGCACCGCCTGGACCGACACATCACGCCGGCGCCGAGCAACAACGGCGAATGGATAAGCGGCCGTGAGGCGTCGGTTGCCGTCCGGCAACTGCTGTACGATGGTTTTACCTCGATCAACGAGATCTGGCGGCAGGCTGCCCGCGTGGATGCGGCTGCCGCGCGCGTGCTGGAGCGTACCGAGCTGATCGCGCTCGACGCTGCCGAAGCCTACATTGATGTGACGCGCTATCTGCAGCTCGTCGATCTGGCGAGCCGCAACGTACAGACGCATCGCGGTATTCTGAGCAACGTGCAGGCCCGCTTCCAGGGTGGCCGGACGGGCGAAGGCGATTTGCAGCAGGCGCAGGAGCGCGTTTCCTCCGCCGAGGCGACGCTCGCCGAGTTCCGTCAGGCGCTGGATGAGGCACGCGGCGCATATCGCCAGGCGGTCGGCCTCGAGCCGTTCAATCTCCGCTTCCCGGGCCGCCTGCGCGGTCTGCCGAAGTCGAAGGATGACGCGCTTGCCGTCGCGCTCCGGCATAACCCGACGATCCAAGCTGCCGGGGCCGACGCCAAGGCCGCGCGCTACGGGTTCGACGCGACCGCGGGCTCATTCGGTCCGACGATCTCGCTGGAGGGCCGGGCGCTCGCCGGCGTCAACACCGGCAATATGGACGGCCATCGCGAGGAATACAGCGGCAAGGTCGTGCTGAGCTGGGACATCTTCACCGGCGGCCAGACAAGCTGGCGGCGGGTGGAAGCGGCCGAGCGGCTGACCGAAGAAACCGAGCGGCATGCGCGCCTGCAGCGCGCCGCGTTCGAAGCGCTCGACAAGGCATGGGCGGCCCGCACGATCACGAACGATCGTGCCGCCGCGCTCAGCCAGCAGGTCGAGTCCGCGCGCAAGGTCGTGGGCGCTTACACCAAGGAATACGAGCTTGGTCAGCGCACGCTGATCGACCTGCTCAACGCCGAAAACCAGCTTTTCAATGCCATGGTGTCGCTCGTGTCGACCCGCGGCGTTGCCGTGTTCGCCGACTATCAGTTGCTTGCGACCATGGGCAAATTGCTCGAATACCTGAAGGCGCCGGAACCGGCGGAGGCCGAGCCGCTGAGCATGGCGCCGTTTGGGCTTTATCCGGCCAAACTGCCGCCCGTGATCCTGCGCGCACCCGGACCGGGGCCCGAGCCGCTGAGCACCTTCGAGCCCATGCCGAGGACGGATGCGACCTGGCCCCTCCCGGTGACGGCGCCGAGGACGAAGGTTTCGAACATCCAGCAGCTTTGGCCGCAGATGTATGCGGGTGCGGGTTCGGCAGCTCTGGCGGAAGCCGCGCCCATGCACGCCGCTTCGGCGCAGGACCAGGGGCACTTCCCGTTTGCCTCGGCTGCATTCGAATCCGGCGCGGCCTGGCCCACGACGACGCTCTCCTACGCACCGGCCGTTGCCGGGCTGGAGAGGGGACCGTTTCAACGCGGCACGAACTAATTCAGCTGACATGTTCGGCTGATCCGCGAGCATATGCCCGGCCTGTCCTAGGCCGGGCACGGCTTTTGGACGCGAATTAAGTGACTGAAATCGCTTGTAATTGTCTCGGGTCGGCCCGGCGTCCGCCGTTTACAATGTCTCGATAAGGCTGAGGCGGCTTAGGACAATTTTCGCTAAAGTGTACCGATGATTGCCGGAGGCGTCGTGAACTTGCATCCCCGTGCACCGCAGGGGGCAAGCGACCAGCCAGTCGAAACCCAGACGAGCGAAGCCCGGATCGCAGATCCGCTGGCTGACGCGCTTGTCTATCTCGCCGCGCGGCATGGTCGCGCGTTGAGCCGCGATGCTTTGCTCGCGGGGCTTCCGATCACCGACGGCCGCCTCAGTATCTCTCTGTTTCCGCGCGCGGCCGAGCGTGCCGGCCTCGACGCCGAGGCGGTGAAGCGCGATCTTGCCGACATTCCCGCCCTGGTCCTGCCAGCGGTGCTGCTTATGAAGGACGGCTCGACGAGAATTCTCGTCGAGATCGACCGCCACACCAAAAAGGCGCGCGTCGTCAATCCTTCGACGCGATCGGGCGAAACACGGACCGGCCCCGACGGAAAGCCGCTGCCCGAGCCCGAATATTCCGGTTATGCCTTCTTCGTGCGGCCGGTGCCGGAAGCCGACGCGCGCGCGGTCGCCGCGGGCGACCTGCCGCGCACGCACTGGTTCTGGTCGGTCGTTAGCCGGTTCTGGCGCAACTACAGTCACGTCGCCGTTGCCGCGCTGATCGTCAATATTCTCGCGCTCGCGTCGCCGCTGTTCGTCATGAACGTGTACGACCGCGTGATCCCGAACGGCGCGATCCCGTCCCTGATCGCGCTCGCCATCGGTCTCGGCATCGCGATCGGTTTCGATTTCATTCTTCGCATCGTGCGCAGCCGGATCATCGACATGACCGGCAAGCAGGCCGACGTCGTGCTCGCCGCCAACATCTTCGAACACGTCATGGCGCTGAAGATGAGCCAGCGGCCGCAGTCGGTCGGCATTCTCGCCAACCAGTTGCGCGATTTCGACTCCGTGCGCGAATTCTTCACGTCCGGCACGGTTGTCTCGGTGACCGATCTCGCCTTTGCCATCGTGTTCCTCGCCGTTCTTTATCTCATCGTCGGGCCGCTCGCGATCGTGCCGGCGGTGATGCTGCCGTTAATGATCATTGTCGGTCTCGTCATCCAGCGGCCGCTCGACCGGGCGATGAAGCGCCTGCAGGCCGAATCCGCCGCGCGCCACGGCGTGCTTGTCGAGGCGCTCTCCGGCATGGACACCGTGCGCGCTACAGGAGCCGAAGCCCGTATGCAGACCGCATGGGAGCGCTCGATCGCCGCCACCGCGCGCTCCGGCGAGGACGTGCACTTCTGGGCGTCGCTCGCGCTCACGGCCGCGAGCACCGCGCAACAGCTCACCACGATGGCGATCGTGATCTGGGGCGTATTCCTCGTGATGAACGGCGATATCACGATGGGCGCGCTGGTCGCGGCGTCGATGCTCGCCGGCCGCGTCATGGCGCCCATTGCCGGCATCGCCGCTGTCATCACGCGCGCGACGCAGACGTTCACCGCGATGAAGGCGATCGACCGCCTGATGGCGCTGGAGCGCGAGCGCCCGCCCGGCCGCGTGTACGTTGCGCGCCGCATCGACGAGGGCCGGGTCGCGTTCGAGAACGTGACCTTCAAATATCCGAACGCGCCGGAGAACGCTCTCGACAAGGTTTCCTTCAAGATCGAGCCAGGCGAGCGCGTGGGCATCATCGGACGTGTCGGCTCGGGCAAGACAACGGTCGGCCGCCTGCTGATCGGCTTCTACGAGCCGGAGGAGGGCCGCGTCCTGATCGATGGCATCGATGCCCGCCAGTATGACCCGGCGGACCTGCGCGCTGGCATCGGTTTCGTGATGCAGGATACCGATCTCTTCTTCGGCAAGCTGCGCGACAACATCACGATCGGCAAGACCGCGGCGAGCGACGAGGAAGTGATCGCCGCCGCGCGCCTTGCCGGCGTCGAGAGCTTCATCGCCGGCCACCCGCAGGGCTACGACATGCCGATCGCCGAGCAGGGCAGAAGCCTTTCCGGCGGTCAGAAACAGGCGATCGGCCTCGCCCGCGTGCTGATCCGCAAGCCGAAAATCCTGTTTCTCGACGAGCCCACCGCACACTTCGACACCCGCAGCGAGAACGAGTTTCTGGAGCGCCTGAAGACGCTCGCGAGCCGCGAGATGACGATCATTGTCTCGACCCATCGCCCCTCGCTGCTCGGGCTCGTCGACCGCCTGCTCCTGTTCGAGCGCGGCAAGCTCGTAGCCGACGGGCCGCGCGACGCCGTGCTCGCGCGCCTGCGCGGCGCCGCGCCAAAGCCGGTTGCGCCGGTGCAGGCGGCCGCCGCTGCCGCCGGCCAACCCGGGTTGAAGTCCGATGCGGCAATCTGATTTCGCGTACGTCAACGACGTCCGTGCGGCGGTGGAGCTGAAGACACCGCGCACGTCGCGCATGCTCCTCTTCACGGTGCTGGCGATGATGATCGTCGGACTGGTCTGGGCGCATTTCGCCGTGCTCGACGAGGTCAAGCGCGGGCAGGGAAGGGTGATCCCCTCGCAGCAGATGCAGGTCGTGCAAACGCTTGAAGGCGGCATCGTGCGCGAGATCCTGGTCCAGGAAGGCGCGATCGTGAAGAAGGATCAGCCGCTGATGCGGATCGACGACACGAACTTCGCCGCGCAGTTCGGCGAAGTGCGTGAGCGCCGCGCGGCGATGGCGGCGCGCGTCGCCCGCCTGGACGCCGAGGCGATGGGCGCGAAGCCGGTATTCTCGAAGGAACTCCAGGAAGCCGCGCCGCGCGCGGTCGAGGCCGAGCTGAACGTCTACGAGGCGCGCGCCAAGAAGGTCGCGCAGGACATCGACGTGCTGCAGAAGACGCAGGCGCGTCTCACCGAGAACCTGAATTTGCTGAACCGCGAGCTGGAGCTCACCCGCAAGCTCTATGCGCAGAAGGTGGTCCCCGAGATCGAGATGATCCGTCTTGAGCGGCAGGCGAGCGAGATGCGCGGCCAGCTCGCCGAGACCGAATCGCGCATGCACAACGTCCGGGCGGCGTTCGCCTCGCAGGTCGAGGAGGACCTGGCCAAATCGCGCGGCGATCTCGCCGTCCTCGAGGAAACCATCAAGAGCGCGCAGGATCGGGTGGAGCGCACCGAGCTGCGCGCGCCGGTCTATGGCATCGTGAACAAGATCTATGTCACGACCGTCGGCGCCGTGGTGCAGCCGGCGAACAACGTGATGGACATCGTGCCGCTCGACGACACGCTGCTTGTCGAAGGCCGCATCCGCCCGCAGGACATCGCCTTCATCCGGCCCGACCAGGACGCGGTGGTGAAGATCACCGCTTACGATCCATCGGTCTATGGCTCGCTCAAGGGCAAGGTCGAGCGCATTTCCGCCGACACCATCGTCGAGAAGAACGAGAAGGGCGAGGCGGGGGAGACGTTCTACCGGGTGGTGGTGCGCACCGAGAAGAACGCGCTCGGCACGCCCGAACATCCGCTGCCCATCATCCCCGGCATGGTGGCTACGGTGGAAGTCCTCACCGGCGAGAAGTCGGTGCTCGATTATCTCGTGAAGCCCGCACGCCTCCTGCGCGACGAGGCGCTGCGGGAGCGGTGATCTTTTCCGCTCATTTCCGCCCTCGGGCCTCGTCTTTTCGGCTCGCCCGGCAGGCTCCATCGGGAATCCGGGGCTACCCGTTCGTCTGTGCAGTTTGACTCCTGGGTCCCCGCTTTCGCGGGGACGAGCGGAGAAAGGCCGCGCACATCATCCCGCCACCACTCCCTCAAATTTGAATCAATTCTCGCGGGTCGGCGCAAGCGCGCGTGCACCATCTGATTGATAAATATAGCGAAATCCCCTTCTTTTAACCCGGAAAACAGCCTGTCCGACCGATGCTCGCGCCCATAGCGGGCAGGGAGCGGCGCCGAAGACGCCGCCCGGGGCCCGCCGGGCAGGGGCGATGGCATTCAGCCGCACGGCAGCATGGATTCATTCCGCTCATTCCCGCGCAAGCGGGAATCCGGAGCGGCTTGCGCGTTCCGTTGCGGCCCTGGGTCCCCGCCTTGGCGGGGACGAGCGGAGAGCAGCTCCCGCCGGATACCCGGGCGAAGTGTTCGCCTGGGTGTACGCGGCGGCGCTCGCGCTCGCCGGGCTCATGCTGGCGGCGACGTACGCCGAGGCGAAATCCCCCGCGAAGAGGCCGGCGTCGCCGGCGGCGGTGGTGCAGCCCGCCAGCGCCGGACCCGCGCGCTTCTTCACGCTCAACGAATTGCTCGCCCGCGGCGGCCGCCCGGGCGCCGGCGGCCTCGCGGCGGTCGAGCAGACGAATACCGCGACCGACGCCGGCACCGGCGCGAATACCGGTGTCGCCGGGCCCGGGCCGGAGCCGTTCGGCCTCTATTCCTTCCGTGCGCCCGAGGGGGCGCTGTGGGTGAAATGGCGCGCGCTCGAAGCCGACCTTGAGGCGGAAGCCGGCGCGCTCGCGCAATGCGCCGCCGACGCGCAGGCCTGCACGCCGGAAGCCGCGCGCTTCGCGGCGATCGTCGGAGAGACGCAAGCCCGCGACGGCCGCGCCCGGCTCGAAACCGCGAACCGTCTCGTCAACGGCGCGCTGCGCTACGTCAACGACTACGAGCAGCATGGCGTGGCCGACCGCTGGACCGCGCCGCTCGCCGCGCTCGCCGCGGGCCAGGGCGACTGCGAGGAATATGCGGTGGCGAAGTTCGCCGTGCTGAAGGCGGCGGGCGTCGCCGAGAGCGAGATGCGCCTCGTGCTCGTGCGCGACACGCAGATCCGCGTGGACCACGCCGTGCTCGCCGTGCGCGCGGACGCGGGCTGGCTCGTGCTCGACAACCGCAAGGGCACGGTGGTCGAGGTCGCGGACGTGCGCCACTACCAGCCGCTCTATTCGGTCGGCGCCGACGGCGTGCGGCTGTTCGCGGCGCCCTATGCGAACTGGGGCGAGGGCGAAGGCGGCGAGTTTGCCGCCTGGGCGCTGCGCGGCAGCGACGG
>Ga0180222_1000349_pt1 | contig 70942 bp, 72 predicted proteins | sample eDN5th37CKraftOP_FD_151336 | JGI IMG/M metagenome (GOLD analysis project Ga0180222, IMG submission 151336) | Enriched Organic Plus compost microbial communities from Emeryville, California, USA - eDNA 5th pass 37_C Kraft OP (version 2) (version 2) ... | reverse complement strand
TGCGAAGGCCGCGACTGCCGAAGCTGCCGCCGCGACGCGCCTCGGCAAAGTCCACTGAGACTAGTGTCATGGCGACGAAGGCCGCCGAGAGAAGAGCAATAAATCGAAAGCGTCCGAAGCGCATCACGGCACCGTTCCTCCAGTTGCCCGCTTACGACCGTCGCAAAGCGGGCGCATATCCAAACGGTCCGACATCGCGACGCTTCAAGAAGTTCGCCAGAGGGGCCCGGTCCGCTGCGCTGGATATGGCAATATCCCGCTCCCGTTGCAAGGAGGCGGGATGTTCGATGCGGCAGCAAAGTTGCCAAGCACGGCGTCGGTCTGTTCGACAACTGCCGGCGGCGCATGCCAGCGTTGTGAAGTATCCTATCACGTTGAGTGCAAGTCCGATTCGGCGGCGTAAGGCCGACAAGCAAACTGTGCCTGAAAAAGGGCCCAGAGCGGACTGTCCGGTTCCGGGGACAATCAATGAGCTGCCGTTGAGCATCTCGGTGATGCCGGCGTCGCTTGTCGCCTTCATCTCGGCCATTCAATGACCTGCGGCGGTCTCCCGAAAGCTGCCGCTCGATCAGTTAGCGAGAGTGACGGGATGGGGGCTGACTGGCAGCTTCCCAAGGGGGATGTAAGTGAGCGGACATTCAGCTCGGCGCAGGCTCTGCCCTAACTGACCCTAATGCTATGGCCATTACTCCAGTGCTGAGTGTCCGCTGTATGACTCAGAACGCCGCTTTGCCGAACTCTGGGTTACCGGGCGTCCCACCTGCGCTTCAAAGAAAGCAGTCGAGGATCCGCGTTTAAGCTATGGTCTGCCTTGCCGATGCGTTCTATGGTGCTCTCGATCCCATAGGGCCAAGCCATCGCATTCTCTGGAAGGATTGCATCCAAAATAGCGAGCGTCTGTTCTGGATAGATGTCCACGATGTTGTCCTTCGACTTTCTGAGGTTCGGTAACATTATCGAGTCGCCTTCCGCCTTACTGAGTAGTGGGAGGACAATGGCCGCGCGCCTTATAAAGCGATCCTTGTCGGAAAAAACAAAATTGCATAAGCGTGCTGATGTTTGCGGCGTTTTTGCCAATATTTGACGTGGCCAAACGTCTTCAAGCAATACTTCAATTTTCTCTGACCACCTTATCTCTGCCTGTTCTCTTTCATTCTCTGCCCATCGCGCAGCTTGCCATAGGACATGCGATCTAAACTCTTCGCCTGACTTCAGCAGCAGATCGCGCATTTCATCGTTTGAGATGTTGGGTTGCCCGGTCTCAGGATCAGGTGCGGCCCAACCGACCAACAACATGCCGGCCAGAACTTCTTCATGTGATCGCTTGGAAATTGCGTTGGTCGTGGCGATGCGCATGAGCGCACCTTTCAATTCTCGATAGAGGGATGATGGCGGAATTTTTGCAGCCCAGAAAAATCCTGCCCAAGCCGCATCTCTATCGTCTCCGCTATCACTTCGTAAGACTGGCGAAAGATTTGTCTCCGTCCATTCGGGAGCAACGAAGTTGAACCACACGAGGTTGTGGCAGAATATGACAAGGGCGTGGCACCTCGGCTCGCCCCCCAGGGCAAGAAGAGCATTGGCGTGTTTTAGCCAGTTCTCCGGCAGCCCTTGCCCCTTGCTCAACCCGCTCGTCGAAGGAGCATTGAAGAGGGCCCGTGCGATCTTCCCAGCGGGCGCATTTAGCGCCTCGGTTGCCCAATCGTGATCGCCAGTTCCCCGGATAATCGCGGAATTGCCGGAGGTAGGGTCGGCACGAATGATATCCGCAATTATCCCAACGACCTTGAAGAAGACTGACTCATCGCGCTGCGAAAGGGCCGTGGACACGTTTAGGGCCCACTCTGACAAGGGGTAGATTAGCCCTGAAACGTCCTTCCGCGGATAAGATAGAAGTCGTCTGGCAGTAAGCAGGACGAACCTCGGGCTATCAATCTTGCGAGTCTCCGCCGTGAGGAATGTGCGCCACGCCCATTCAGGGTATTCCCCATTCTTTGCAGCGAGATGCAAGGCTGCCAGTGCTCTAACGGGCTTTTCTTCCACTAATCCGGAGAATGGCGACCTTTCCACAAACTCTTCGCTCCGCCCGCTGAGCTCTTTGGCCTTTGCCAAGATGGCGGACAGAGGAACTGAGACCAAGCTGGACGTGTCTTTTTCTGTTCGAATCCAACCAACTCGGCCCTCTAATGATGCAGCGGCCGACGCGGAGTATTCAGGTTTCCACTTGGGAGCCCGACGTTGAAGTTCCTCACTAAGCTTCGCCAGATCAACCCTAAGACTGCAACCTTGGTCTTCTAGCCAATGTAACCGGTTGAGGACGGCGAATGCCGACCTTTCTATAAATTCCTGTTCCTCTTCATCCTTCCAGCGATCAGGTCCGGCAACGATTCTTTCCTCAATGCGCTGCTGTACCGTTTCGCTAAGTTCATTCCACCGACGTTTCAGTGACAGAAGCAAGTCCCGTTGGTCACGAGCGCCCCAGAACGCCTCATCGGGCAGAAGTTCGGCCTGTCGTGAAAAATCGTCCACAGGAACTAGCGTATTGTTCCCCATCGCCCATATTCGCAGGCGATTGAAAACCGGATCGTCTGAACCCCACGCGCTGACTTCGAATTTGGCTGCTTGAGGATTGATTCCCGCTAACCGCTGCAAGAGAGCGGCATACTCGATTATCTGAGAGCCAAGTCCGTGGTTGCGCTCGTATTGATCGTCGCCAACGTTGTCGTCCGCCACGATGGGGCAAATAGCCATCAAGCCGTAGCCCCCGATTTCCTTTTCCAGAAGAACTGCCATTTCTAGATTCCGGCTCAGGGCCTTGACCGTTTGCGCTAACCACTCGTCCGGGATCTCGATTTGCTCGTGCTTTTCTGGATATTTGACATCCATCCGCACAAGATCACCGACCTGCAAATCGGCCCTCGTACTCGGCGGCGTTGGTCCTCCCCAATAGTTACTCTGGGCTTCAAAATACGGCTGCCGAATAGATGAGTACTGTCTAACTGCGGCGGAATCCCATCCGTCCTTCGCTATCTGGGCCTTGAGTTCAAAGATATCTCGATGAAATTCGCCCCGATAGGAATCCCAACTTTCGAAAAGATACCTCCAGGCCTTACGGATTTCCGGCTTCGAAGGTTGCGGAGCACGTTCCAACTGCCACCTGATGCGGTCCCGTATGTCGGGATGAAGCGCAAATTGGTGCGCCGCCCACCAAACGCTAGCGGCTTGGTCAGACACTCGCGTCAACCAATGGCTCAACACTGAAATGCGGGGTACCAATCGCGGTGCGTTTCTCGCCCAGTGCCCACGCAGCGCCGGAAAATTATCGTCTCTGAGCGCCTGACGATCTATGCGGTTTAGTGCGAATGCATCCCACGAACCACTTGGCGCTTCTCGTCTAACGTTGTGCTCGTCGGGCTCGGGCTTGTCCGGAACAGAGTCGGAGTCCAACCCGTAAAGGTCGAAAGGATCGACGTATTCGCCCTTCTCTACAAGAGTTCCCAAATGCCCCGGTTTTGCATAGCGGCGATATGGATCAAAAACGCAAAGCCATTCCGCAGGAGGCGGGATTTCCTCTTCTGCAAAGCGTTTCGCACCTTCGTATGATGACACGACGTGTGCCACCTGTCCGCGCTCATGTGGAGCTAGAGCCTCGGGCTCTTGTTGCGACATGCGAATAACGTCTCGATACCAGCCATCCACATCTCTGGCTCTTGCAGACCAAGCTTCCAATGTCCGCCAAAGCGCTGCATGACCATCAGAGTCATCGTAGGCGATAGCCTCCACTCCTTTGTGGCGCCATCGCGCCGCCGCGTCGGCCTCACCACCGGACTGTAAGCGTACACATGATCCAGCCGACCGGGTACTTTGTTCAGTGCTTCAAGTAGATACTGGACGGGGGCATCGTCGGCTGCATAACCGACAAAAACGACCACAAACCTCGCCAAAATGGATCGGAAGAACTCCGTCGCCCATCCGTCCGCGAGGTAAGCTCGCCCGAATTCCGAACTTGAGAGAACGAAGCCGTCTCCCTCGGCGCCATCGTATGCTTCGGTGGCACGACCGTGGAGATAGACAATTCCGTTTAGCTCACCTGCTCGTTGCGGATCGGGAAGTCGCGGCGGCTGCCAAGTCTGAAGATCGCAGCCACATTCATCAAACAATCGGTCAAAGTTGGTTGTGACGAGGCGAACCACGCCGTGCGTGGTTGTTGCTAAGTCCAGCAAGACTCGGTGGGCGCTTAGGTCACAGGGTCTGCTTGGCTTCAGCGCCGATGCTACTGCCGCCTCTATATCTCGGGCAACGAATTCACGCTCCAAAAGGCCAAAGACACGATCAGCGGATATCACTCCGGCCACACCGACACGGCCATCGATTTCGCGTGCCTCTTCCACCAGTCGGCACGCAGGGCTGTCTTTAGGCACGCCCAGTGAAGTGATTACCTCTTCCGCAAGGCCGAAGAAGTCAGGAAGCTGCGCTCTAGCCCTAGAAACCCCTGCGCCACAAAAGAATACGACGCGTCCCTGATCGCGTGCCCAAAGCAACTCATCAGGAATTGATGGGCCGTCTTCAACGAATCTCACGGATCCCCCATATGCAGAAAATAATCAAATCCAACACCTAGAGGTCAGGCTACAACATTTGTGAGTTTCGGTACCATGCAATCTCCACTCGAACTGGGATACGCCGTTTGGCCGCCGGAGACGAATCACCACTCTTGGCGTGCGCCACGGCCTCCCGCATGGTCACCCATGATGTTTGCTTTCAGGCATTGGCAAAGCTAACCTTAACGGCCGAGATATCGCGCGTTGCCGCCGAAGTGCGGCTGTCACCTGAATGGCCGCTTTCCCGGCGTGACCGCCCAAAACCGGCCGGTCCGCAAACCACCCCAAATCGGCCGGGTAAAAACCTTAGGGCCTGATGTCTGTTATTGGATAAAAACGTGAGATGTCGGAATGTCCGGTATGGGAACGCACTCACGTCATTGCGCTGCGGAAGCGACGATTTGAATGGAGGCGCGTCTCGTCGGACCATTTCTGCTGCCGATCCTCAAATGAACGGAAGCATCTATCTAAGGCGCTCATGCGCTCGAGTGAGACGCCACCCGGGCCTCATTCTCAGCTAGGCCGGTGATGAATTAACGGCGGCTCATCGGCCTTCTTTGCCGTCGCCGAGGAACTGCTGCAGTCGCGGCACGACGAAATCGAGAAAGGCGCGCACGCGCTGCGGCATTCTGGGCCCTCCAAGAAAGACGGCGTGAATCTCTTCTTCGTCGGGTTCGATCACATCGGCGAGCACTTCCACCAGACGGCCAGCGGCAATGTCGGCCCGCACATGATAGTCGCCCATGCGGGCAAGCCCCACGCCGGCGAGTGCCATGCGCCGCACCGTCTCGCCGTTGTTGGCGAGCAGCGATCCATTCACCACGCGATCGACTGTCCGCCCGCTTTGCCTGAGCGGCCAGACAGGTGCAGCGCGCCGGAAGTTGAAGCCCAGGCAGTTGTGCCGGGAGAGGTCCTCGACCTTGCGCGGCGTCCCGCAGCGGCCGAGATAGGAGGGCGCCGCCACAATCTTGCGGCGGGCGACCCCAATCCGGCGCGCCATCATACCGGAATCGGGGAGGGGTCCCACCCGGAAAGCGATGTCGGTACGATCAAGATAGAGATCGACGATCTCGTCAGATAGCGATAGATCGACGACGATATTGGGATAAGTGCGCCAGAACTCGGGCAAGAGCGGTTCCAGGCCCAGCACCCCTAATGCGACCGAGGCGTTGACGCGGACCGTACCGCCGGTCGCCGTGGCCCCATATGAAAGTTCCCGCTCGATCAGGTCGAGATCCTGGAGGAGTGCCTGACTGCGCTCATAATAGAGTTGCCCCTCCATCGTCAGAGACAAACGCCGGGTGGAGCGCTCGACAAGACGCACCCCGAGCCGCGTTTCCACGCGCGAGATCAGCTTGCTGACCGTAGAGGGCGTCATGCGCAAATGCCGCGCGGCTTCCGAGAAACTGCCCGTCTCCACCACGCGCAGGAAAACCTGCATTTCGCCTATCCGGTTGTCCATGCATGCCTCAGCTATGATTTCGTTTCACAGATGATGTGGAAACAGAAGTGATTATCAAGTCGGAACAGGCACTTTATCTGAGGCGGTATGCAATCGCTCCCACCCTCGAACTCCTTCGCGTCGCCTGATTAACGCTGCCGCCCAACCAATCCAAAAGGAATTCTGCAATGCAAACCGTCACCGCTCATGGCGCGGCCATCCCCGCTCTGGCTTCGGCGTCTTCCGTATGTCCGAGGCTGAGGTAGAGCGCATCATCCCCACGGCGATCGAGGCGGGCTTCCGCCATTTCGATACCGCGCAAATCTACCAGAATGAAGCCGCGCTTGGCCGCGCGCTGGGGCGCGCCGGGGTCCGTCGTGAGGATTTGTTCCTGACCACCAAGGTTTGGGTCGACAACTATAGCGCCGACAGGTTCGCCGCTTCGGTTGACGAAAGCCTCGACAAGCTGAAGGTCGAGCAGGTCGACCTCCTTCTTCTGCATTGGCCGGCCGACAAGGTTCCGGTCGCGGCACAGATCGATATGCTCAATGCCGTCAAGGCCGCCGGCAAGACCCGGTTCATTGGTGTCTCCAACCAGAACATCGCGCAGATGCGGGAATCCGTCGAACGTTCCGGGGCGCCGATCGTCACGAACCAGATCGAGTTGCATCCCTATCTGCCGCAGCGCGCGCTTGTCGCGGCCGCACAGGGCAGCGGTGTCGCCGTCACGGCCTATTACGGCATGGCCGACGGCGCAGTGCCGAAGGACCCGGTGCTGCAGCGGATCGGCGCCAAATGTGGCAAGAGCGCCGCACAAATTGGGTTGCGCTGGCTGGTCCAGCAGGGCCATATCGCCCTTTCCAAGACGGCCAACCCAGCACGCGTCGCCGAAAACATCGCGATTTTCGACTTCGCCCTTGACGAAACCGACACGGCCGCCATCGCCGGGCTTGCCCGCTCCGACGGACGGCTCGTCAGCCCTTCCGGCCTTGCTCCCGCCTGGGACGCTTAAGGAGCATCGATCATGAACACCCATGTCTCGACGGCCGGAACGACGGCCGAAGAAACCTTGTCCGCCCGTCTGGCGCTTCTCGCTCTTGCGATCGGCGCCTTCGGCATCGGCACGACCGAGTTCTCGCCGATGGGGCTTCTGCCCGTCATTGCGCAGGGAGTCGATGTCTCGATCCCAACGGCGGGGCTCCTCATCAGCGCCTATGCGACCGGCGTGATGGTCGGCGCGCCAATCATGACGCTGGCCTTCAGCCGTTTCGGCAAGCGGACGGCGCTGATGCTTTTGATGGCCATCTTCACCATCGGCAATCTGATGTCGGCGATGGCGCCGGGCTACTTCACGCTGCTCGCTGCGCGTCTCGTGACGAGCCTCAATCACGGCGCCTTCTTCGGCTTGGGGGCGGTTGTGGCGGCAAGCGTCGTGCCAAAAGAAAAGCAGGCAAGCGCCGTGGCCGCCATGTTCATGGGGCTGACGATCGCCAATATAGGCGGTGTGCCGGCAGCCACCTGGATCGGCCAGCAAATCGGCTGGCGCATGGCCTTCGCCGGAACGGCACTGATCGGCATCGCAGCCATCGCGGCGCTTTGGATCGCTCTTCCGAAGGGCCAGCGCGGTGCGGTGCCGGACGTGAAGCACGAACTCCGCGTGCTCACCCGGCCTTCGGTGCTGCTTGCCATGGCGACCACCGTCATGGGCGCCGGCGCGATGTTCACGCTCTACACCTATGTCGCGCCCACCCTTGAGACGCTCACGGGCGCGTCAGGCCGCTTCGTCACTTTCGGGCTGGCGTTGATCGGCATCGGCTTCACCATCGGCAATTGGCTGGGCGGGCGGCTCGCAGACTGGTCGCTCGATGGCGCGACCAAGATGTTCCTCGGTGCGCTTGCCCTAATCATGTTGGTCCTTCCGCTGGCCTTCGGCAGTCATGTGGGGGCGGCAGCCGGTCTCCTCTTCTGGGGCGCGGCGGCATTTGCGATTGTTCCCCCGGTGCAGATGCGGGTGATGCAGGCTGCGGCGGAAGCGCCGGGCCTTGCCTCCTCGATCAATGTCGGAGCCTTCAATCTTGGCAACGCGCTCGGGGCCGCGATGGGGGCAGGAGTCATTAGCCTTGGCCTGGGCTATGCCTCAGTCTCGATCGCCGGCGGCGTTCTCGCCGCTGCCGGCTTGGCGCTGGTCTGGCTAGGGAGCCGGAAGAGCAGCACTCTGCAGCCCTGCGAAGCATGACGCATGAAAGGACCCAGAATTTCGACACGATGCTCGGGGCGATGCTTCGCCTGCTAACCTTCGATGGCCACACTGGCGCGAAGCAGCCTTTTGCGTTCCCGGCTCGTGTTTTTCACGGCGTGGGTCGATATATCCAGACGGCCGCTTGTTCTTCAGCATGTGCCCGCACCGCTAGGAACAAGCGGTCGAGCTCGGGAACGAATAGCGACGTGCGCGCGCCGGGCGCGGTGGGAACATGAGCGATCCGGCGGAAGCTGCCGTCTTCTGCTTCGAAGGCATCCAAATAGCCTTCTCCGCAGCTGACATAAATCCGGCGGCGCTTGGCGTCCACGAACACGTCATCGGCATCGCCGCATGCCCCTGTGCTTGCGACAGGCGATCCGTCCTGCATTGAAAAAGCGGTCAGCGTCGCCGGCTTGCGGAATGCAACGAGCAGCCGCCCGGAAGCCTCATCCAGCGCCATTGGATAATTCTCGCTCGCCTGACCAGTCGGCCAGCGGGCTATCACCTCCCGGCGCTGGCGGTCGCCGACTTCAATCATGTGTGCGTCGGGAACGTTCACGAAAATCCGGCTTCCGCCGCTCTCAAGCCGGAAGCTTTCGGGATGGCCATCCAGGGGGACGTCGCCGCTCTTTCGGTTTGCTGCCGCGTCGATGATCGCCAGCGCTCCATCCCCATAGCCGACGAACAGCTGGTTGGCATCGCTGTCGATGCGGATGTTGTCTGCGTCCTCGCCAAGTTGGATGCGGCCGGTTTCCTTCAGATCCGGCCCCTGGAACAGCCGGAGCGACCCGTCGCCGCTTGCCACGTAAAGCGTGCCGGCAGAGGCCAGATATGCGACGCCCTGGGGCTCCTCAAGGCCGCCGATGCGTGCAGCCACCTGCGACTTCTTCAGGTCGACAACCCCAACGCTGTTGTTGCCAAGCTCGGCCACGAACAGGCGTTGCCGGTCGAGGTCGACCGCCAGATGATCGATCCGGCCTGCCACGTCGCCGAGAGGGATCTTGCTTTCGAGCTGCAGAGGGCCGGAATCGGCGGCGTAAGCGTTCGCAAGCTGGACTGCGGCGAAAAGGGCGGTCCAGATCGTCAGCCCTCGGGGATCGGAGAGGCAAGGCATTTTTACGCTCACTGCGTGAAGCCGAATGCTAATTCCGAAGTGGAATTGGTACAATGCCTCAATCGGACGATCCCGTACCCTTATGGCACAGTCAATGCTGGCAGCTAGACCTGGCCGCCGGACTCTTTCGCGTCAGGTATGATCCAAACCGATCTTCGACCGGCTGGCTCATGGAGACAGCGCGCCTGAGCCAAGGTTCTTTATCAAGCTATGAAGTGCCTCCCATTGTCGGCCACCGGCAACATGATCGGCGGCAACAAAAGATGCACAGGCTTGGTGTCACGATAGATAGGCTGGCGATCGGTCAGCGCTCGCCGTCCATCTCCGCAAGCTTTTGCACGCGGCGGCGGAAATCCTCGTCGGTCGAAAACTCCGCCTGCAGGTAGGCCGTGACCAGATCCTTGGCGAGCCAGGGGCCGACGATCTGCGCGCCAATGCACATGACATTGACGTCGTCGTGCTCTACCGACTGATGGGCCGAGTGGACATCGTGACAGACCGCGGCCCGGATGCCCTTTACCTTGTTTGCAGCAATCGAGGCGCCGACGCCTGTGCCGCAGACCATGAGTCCGCGGTCGGCCTTGCCCGCGATGATCGACGAGGTGACGATTTTGGCGATGTCGGGGAAGTCGACCGGATTGGGGTCGTAGGATCCCGCGTCATGCACCTCGTGCCCCAGCGACCTGATGTGATCGATGATGGTCGCCTTGAGCGGGAAGCCGGCGTGGTCAGAACCGATGACAATGCGCATCTTGAAGAATCTCCGGAAGGTTACTGGGCGATCATTCGCGGCAGCCACAACGTGAAATCCTTCGCGAAGGTGAGGATCGCAAGCGTGGTCAGCAGCGGGATGTAGAAGGGAAGCAGCGCCTTGAGCAGCTGCCGGATCGATACCTTTGCGATATCCGATACCAGGAACAGCGACAGGCCCATTGGTGGGGTCAGCAGCCCGACCATCAGATTGAAGATGGTCACGATGCCGAGCTGGACGGGGTCGACGCCTGCCAGCACCAGCGGCGGCGCGATGATCGGAACCAGGAGCAGTGTGGCCGTCGTGGAATCCAGGAACATGCCGGCGACGAAAAAGATGAGGTTGGCGATGATGAGCAGCACCAGCGGGTCGCGCGAAAGGCCAAGGAGTGCTGCCGCGAAGGTCTGCGGCACCTGCTCCACGGCGAGGATCCAGCCGAAAAGTGCTGCGGCTGCGACGATGATGAGGATCGCGGACGAGCTGCGCGCTGTCAGCACGGCCGAGTTCCACAGGTGCTCGATGGTGAGTTCGCGGTAGAAGACGGCGCTTATCACGATCACGTACATCGCCGTCATGGCCGCAGCTTCCGTCGGCGTGAAGGCGCCGTAGGTCATGCCGGCGACCATCAGCGCGGGCGCGATGATGGCGGGCAGCGCCGGCAGGAAGTCGCGAACGACCTCCCAGGGCGTCGGCCAGCGTTCGGCACGTGGATGCTTGTGCCGGATCGCCACGATGAGCACGGTCACCATCAGGAGCACCGTGCAGACGATTGCCGGCATGATGCCTGCGACTAGCAGCTGCACGATCGAGACGCTGGTGACCGAACCGTAGACGATCAGCGGGATCGATGGCGGAAAGATTGGCCCGAGCGTCGCGGAAGCGCCCGTCACCGCTCCTGCAAAGGAAGGATCAAAGCCTCGCTTCTTCATCGCGTCGATCTCGATGCGGCCCAGCCCGCCGATATCGGCAAGTGCGGCGCCCGACATTCCTGAGAAGACGAGGCTGCCGAAGACGTTCACCTGTGCCAAGCCCCCCGGGATGCGGCCGACAAGCGTATAGGCGAAGCGGAATATGCGGTCGGTGATGCCCGACAGGTTCATCAGGTTGCCGACGAAGATGAACAGCGGCACGGCGACCAGCGGGAAGGAGTCGAGTGCGTAGGTGATGCGCTGCGCGAGAAGGCCGAGTGGCAGGCCCTCGATGATCACATAGGCGATGGACGGCAGCAGGATCGCATAGACCACCGGGAAACCGAGCATGAAAAGCGCCAGGAAGGCGATGACGACTGCAAAACCCATGGGCGTCAGACCGCGATGTTGGTATCGGCCTGCGGCGGCTTGCGCAGGTGGAGGAGGTGGATCAGCGCGGCGCCTGCGAAGCCAAACAGCGTCGCGCCAAGAAAGAGCCAGAACGGAATCCCGAGAGTTGGCGTCGCGTTTGTGAGATTGCGTGAAATGTTGGTGGCGGTGACATAGGCGATGAAGCCCGTCGCGGCGATTGCGCTTATCGAGATCGACCAGTTCACGATCCCGCGCAGCCGCTTCGGCATCGCGGCCTTGAATTCCCCCATCACGATGTTCTCGCCGTTTTGCACCACGAGCGGGTAGGCACAGAAGATCAGGCAGATGAGCAGGAAACGCGTAAACTCCTCCGCCCCGATGAACGGCAGCACGAAGACGCCGCGCATGATGACCTGAGCCGTCGGCACAAGCACGAGCCCCGCCATGATGAAGACCACGAATGCCGTGAGAATGCGTTCTGGAATGCGCATCCGGTCCCTCCCTGAAGATCGCTCGGCACGCAAGGCGCCGCCGACAATTGGTCTGGTGGGCGGCCGGGGCGACGGGCGCCTCGGCACGCCAAGAAGACTTACTGCACTGACTGGATCTGCTCGATGAGCGGCGTGAAATTCGGGAAATCCTGGGCGATCTGGGCGCTGACCTTCTCGCGGAATGCGTTGACGTCCAGCCCGTCGGCCTCGGTGATGATGGTCATGCCACGCCCCTTGAGCTCTTCGACAAGCTGGGCTTCACCTTCCTGTGCCAGCTGAAGCGACTTCTTCGCCTCCTCGTCCAGCACCTTCGTGATCGCCGCCCGCTGCTCCTCGGTGAGGCCCTGCCAGACCTCCTCATTGACGAACACCGCAAGCACGGCGCGCATATGCCCGGTCATCGAGATATGCGACTGCACCTCGTTGAGGTTGTTCGACGCGATCATGGTGAGCGGGTTCTCCTGGCCGACGACAACGCCCGTCATGAGAGCAGTCGGCAGTTCGGCGACCTCGACGGGGGTCGGAATGGCTCCGAAGCCCTTCACCATCGAAACCCAGAGTTCAAGCGGAACGGCACGGAACGGTTTGCCGGCAAGATCGGCGGGCGACTTCACCGGGAAATTGGACGATATCTGCCGATCGCCACGATAGATACGGCCGATGATGCGCACGCCTTGTGCGATCAGCTTCTCGTTGATCGCCTGAAGCGCCGGCGAGGTCGCCGGATCAGTTGCCTTCAGGGCATGCTCGCCGTCGCGATAGATGAAGGGCGCATTGAACACCGCAACCTCGGGTACGAGGCGGGCGAGCGAGGCAAAATCGTGGTGGCCCATCGAGATGGAGCCCATCTTGATGCCGTCGACCATCTCGGCGACGCCGCCAAGCTGGCTTGCCGGATAAACGGTCAGCGTGACCTCGTCGTTGGTGGCGGCAGCGATGCCTTTGGCCGCCTCGGCGGCGAAGATCGTCTGTATGTCGCCCTCTGCCCCCACATGCGCATATCGCAATTCGACGGCGAGCGCGGCCCCCGCCATTGCCACCAAAAAGGCGGCACCGGTCAGGGCGCGGATGATGGTCCTCTGCAGCATGTCGAAAATCCTCCCTTGTTCTTCATGCTTCTGCTTAGGTCTGCGGCCTCCTGGTGAAGGCCGAGATGAGGCTGCGGCGGCGGAACTCGTCGCCGATCGCGAAATGATCGCGGAGTTTGAGATCAGCGGCATTTGCGTCCCGCTCCAGGATCGACAGGAACACCTCCCGGTGCGCCTCGACGAGGTAGTCGACAATGCCGGGCTCGGAGATCGTTACTTCACGGCGCTGGACATGGCTGCGGCGCAGCAGCTCGCCGATGGCTCCGTAAAGCGTGGTCAGAGCCTCGCTGTGGCTTGCCTCGACGATCGCCTGGTGGAAAGCGAAGTCGGCTGCACCGCCTTCGACCGGGTCGTGAAGCGTATCCATCAGCTGGGTGAGCCTCGACCCGATGCGCTTGAGGTCGCTTTCGGTGGCGCGCTCGCAGGCCAGCCTGATGGCCTGGCACTCGATGGCAATCCGTGCCTGCATCACGTCATCGAGGATGTCCGGCTGTTGGGCGAGGCTGAAGGTGAAGAAATCGGACAGGACGTTGATATCGGCCTGGCGCACATAGGCCCCTTTGCCATGCCGGATGTCGAGAAAGCCAAGCATTGCTAGCGAGCGCAACGCCTCGCGAAGCAGCGGGCGCGACACGCCGAGCTTCAGGGACAATTCCCGCTCGCCGAGCAGGCGTTCGCCGGGTTTCAACGAGCCGTCGAGCAGCGCATCACGGAAGAAGGCGAACACCTTCTCGGCGCCTGAAAGATCACTGCTCTCGGCTAGCACGGTGGACATCGGGGGCTCCTCCCCACTGGCATTACAGTGGTCAGACCACTTGATTCCCGATCAGCCGTCTCTTGTCAAGCACTCCCAGGTTCAGGTGCGGCGGCACGGGGAGCCCACTCGGCACCCCTCGATGCTGGACGGGCGGGCCGGCCATCTTCAGCGCTGACCAAGTTTTGTGCGGACAGCGAACGACGAGCTGCTGCACTCGATCCTCATCGACAGGGGCATTGCAACCGGCGGTGGGAGAGGGGAGGGCGGAGCTGCGCGAGCGCAAAAAGCTACGCCCGTTACAGAGGCACATCGGGCATATGCGGATCGGCTAGGCTTCGCCTTATCTGAGCGAACCGCCGCCCGCCCGGCGTGACTGCGGCATATCGGAATCCGACTGGCTCGGGATCACCTTGCGAAGGCCCTCAAGGGTAATATGGTAATGCTCGGTCAGCAGCTGACACGCCAACTCCACATTGCGTTCGAGCACGGCATTGAGGATCGCCTGATGCTCGGCCGCAGCGCCTTCGCGCCGGAGTTTGCTCGGATTTGTATTCATCGAAAGGTTCCGATACCGCACCGCCTGGTCCATCAGCGTCGAGCAGAACCCCAGCAACCAGCTCGATCCGCAGCGATCCAGAAGCAGCAAGTGGAACGCCTTGTGCCGAACCTCCCATTCCTCGGAAATCTCGCGCCCCGTTTCTGTAGGCAGCAGCCGCTGCGTACGCGCTAGACGGTGATAACTTACCACCAGCGCATCCTCCCACGCCTCGTCCGCATTGCGCATCGACTGTTCGAGCGCGAGTGTCTCCAGCCAGACGCGCGTCTTCACCAGTTCCTCGAGATCGGCCATCGAGATGGTTGCCACGAAGAAGCCGCGATGGCTTTTCCTGTCGACGAGGCCTTCCGACGAAAGCCGGTTCAAGGCCTCGCGCACCGGCACGGCTCCGATCCCGTAACGCTCGGAAATGGCGTCTATCTGGAGCTTTTCGTTGGGGAACAGTTCGCCGTACAGGATATCGTGCCGAATCCTGTCATAGGCTTGCTCCGATAGGTTTCTGACTTCCACTACATCACCAATGCCGCGACTGCTCATCTCAGCCGATTGCGCCCTGACGTTCGGACTTGTTCCAGAACACAAATCTGCGCTGCGCCCACGCGATCGTGAAATAGAGCGCCAGTCCGAGAAGGCTGAGATAGAGAATGAGAGCGAACACGCGCGGCGTGTTCATCTGGCTGGCCGATTGTCTGATCAGCGCGCCAAATCCTTTGCCGCCGCCCAGGAACTCTCCTGTGATCGCGCCGGCCATCACGCCGACTGAGGCGATCTTCAGGCCGGTGAAGATGTAGGGAAGGCCGGTCGGCAGCTTGAGCCGGATCAGCGTTTGGAATCGCGACGCTCCCATGGATTTGAACAGCATTCGCTCGTTTTCCGACGCGGCGTAAAGACCCGCAGCTGTCGCCACCACGATCGCGAAAGTAGCGATGAAGGCCGCAAGCGCCACTTTCGAGGAGATGTCGAAACCGAGCCACGCTATGAAAAGGGGCGCGAAGGCGATCTTGGGCATCGTGTCGATTGCGACGAGGTAGGGCATGACGGCCCGTTCCCCGAACTTTGTTTCTCCCACCAATACACCCAATGAAAACCCGATCGCCGCGGCTATCAGGAATCCATAGATGACGGTCAGCGTCGTGGTCCACAGCGCCCCCAACATATAGTCTCCGGTGACCAGGTTGTGCCCGACGAAGATCAGGTCGTCCAGCGTTTCCTGCGGACTGGGAAGGATGATGTGAGACACCCAGCCCATGCGCGTGACGAAGTCCCAGATCGCGACCACCGCCACGAACAGGATCGTCATGGCAAGCCATCGCGGAATTCGATCGATCAGCGCGTCCCGTTCGACCCAGACCGTATCCGCACGTTCCGTATGCGAAACATCCGTCATGCGAAAGCCTCCCGGCCAAGTAGGTTGCGTATATGCGCCACGATCTCGCCAAAGCGCGGTGTGTTGATCATTTCAAGCGTTCGCGGTCGCGGCAGATCGATCGGCACGTCTTCGACGATCCGGCCGGGGCGAGCCTGCATGACGAGGATCCGGTCCGACAGTATCACCGCTTCGGCGAGCGAATGGGTGACGAGGAAGGCGGTTGCCTGGCGTTCCATGCAGATGCGCTGCAACTCCATATTCATGAAGTCGCGCGTAAGTTCGTCGAGCGCCGAGAATGGCTCATCGAGCAAAAGGACGGCTGGATCCGCGATGAGCATGCGGCAGATGGCGGCGCGCTGCGCCATGCCGCCGGAAAGCTCACCCGGATAGACATTCCCGAACTCGCCGAGTCCTACGAGTTGCAGCAGATCGCGCGCACGGGCCATGGCAGCCTTCGCGGCCCCGCGGCCGGACCGGATCTCGATCGGCAGCACGATGTTCTCGACCGTGGTTTTCCACGGCAAGAGGGTCGCCTGCTGGAACATCATGCCGATATCGGGCCGCGGCCCGAGCACCGGTTGCCCCTCGAGCACGACACGTCCCCGGGTGGGCGGCAGGAGCCCCGCCATGATTTTGAGCAGCGTCGACTTTCCGCAACCGGACGAGCCGATCACGGAAACGAACTCGCCCTTGCGAAGCGTCAGGTTTACATCGGTGAGCGCGGTCAGGCTGTTGCGGGCGTAGGTCTTCGCCAGCCGCTCGATCTCATAGACCGGCCGCGCTTCCCGCGCGACCGGTTCCGCACTCAGCGGGCGGGTTTTCACCATCGTCATCAGGCGTTCCAGCCCGCCACGAATTCGTTCGTGTACACAGACGACAGATCGTCCAGCGGCTTTTCGAGGGCCCCCGATGCGACTGCAGAATCGTGGATCTTCTGCCAGTGCTCAGGCGGCTGATAGCCGTAGCCCTGAGCAGCGTAAGCCTCAGTCGGCGTCATCCGGTAGATCACACCCTCAAGCAACGAAGCCGCGAAGTTCTTGTCCTCGCCTTCCTGCGGGTTGCCCGCCGCGCAATGCTCCAGCGCCTTGTCCTTGTTGGCCGGATCCATCGCGAATTTCGTGCCGCGCACCAGCGCCTTGCCGAATTTCGGCGCCAGGTCGGGTGTTGCCGCCATCTGGCTTTCCAAGATCGCGATTCCGTTGCCGAAGAAGCCGAGATAGGCTTCCGGGGTGATCTCGCGCAGCTTTAGGCCGCGCGCGGCGAGGATCGCGGCATCGGAGACGGCGCCGGCATAGCACGCGACCTCATCGCGCAGGAAAGCCACCGCCGCCGTACCTCCGTCGCCCACGGGCAAGAACGTGTAGTCGGTACCCTCCTCCAGATTGAGATCGGCCATAATGGCCCGAGTGAAGGAGACTTCGGCGCCATCCGCGGTTCCTACGCCGATCACCTGTCCTTTCAGGTCGGCGGGCTCCTTGAACTCGCTCTCCTCCTTCACCAGCAGGCCGAAGACCGACTTCGGATAGAGATTGTAGATGAACTTGACATCGACGCCGCGGGCACGTGCGCCCAGTACCGGTCCCGGTCCTGGCGCTCCCAGTTGCGCCTGGCCCGCTGACATTGCCTGGAGCACAGCCGATGATCCGTCGATCGCCTCCAGCGTGGGGTTAAGTCCTTCCTCCTCGAAATAACCCTCTCCGACCGCAACCCAGTAGGGCAGCCAGGTCAGAGCCGACGGGTTCGGCACGGCGAACGTGATCGCAGTCTGCGCACGCACGATCGCCGGCATGCCCAGCGCCGCGGTCGCAATGCCGGCGCCAGTCAGCTTTGCGAAGGTGCGGCGCGATACCTGAGTTCTAAGCGTCATGAGTTCCTTCCTCCCACTCATCGTTGCTGGGCACCGACAGGTGAAGATGGCCGCCAGCGCCCATCATTCAAAGGTATACGAACCGCCGCGGATTGCAAAAGAATATATGAAATGACGAAAACAGTGATTTCATATCTTGATCTCGAGGCCGTTATGGGAAATCGTGGCGCGACTTCAAGCGGCAGCCGTCAGGTTGCCAATCATTCATGAGGGAGGACATCTTTGGTTTCTTACGCCGTTCCGACGCCGCCCCAGGCGCATCTCGACATCACCGGCTCGGACGAAAAATTCCCGGTCCGGCGCATTTATTGCATCGGCAAGAACTATGTGGCCCATATCCGCGAGATGAACGCCGACGAGCGGGATCCGCCCGTGATTTTCATGAAGCCGGCGGATGCGATCGTGAAGAATGGCGGGGAAATTCCCTATCCGGTGTTCACGAACAACTTCCATTACGAGTGCGAACTGGTCGTTGCGCTGAAATCGGGGGGCTACAACATTTCCGAGGCGGACGCGTCGAAACACATCTTCGGCTACGCCGTCGGGCTGGACATGACACGCCGCGACCATCAGGCCGCTGCTTTGGCCAAAGGCCTGCCGTGGGAGGTGACGAAAGCTTTCGACCTTTCCGCGCCGGTCGGCCCGATCACCCGAGTTGAAGACTGCGGCGTGCTCACCACCGGTCACGTCAAGCTCAAGGTGAATGGCGAGGTTCGACAGGATTCCGATATCTCGCTTATGATCTGGAAGATCGACGAGATCATCGCCAAGCTTTCCGAGCAGCACCGCCTCATGCCCGGCGACATCATCATGACGGGAACGCCGGCGGGGGTCGGGGCCGTGGTGACGGGAGATGTGCTCGACTGCTCCGTCGACGGGCTCGCCCCGATGCAGCTTCGCATAGGGGCACCCGCAGTGTGACTGCGTGACCGCCTCGCCCCCGCCGAGGGCAGGCGAGGCGGATCATCGAAGGGCTGCGGGCCGGCGGGACGACGTTGGTCCCTGGATTGAGGGGGGGAGGACAATGAGCCTTATCGGAGTTGCTGGTGCCGGCCGGATGGGCACAGCGTTCGCGCGCCGCCTTATCGAAACCGGGCACGAGGTGACGATCTGGAACCGAACGCCGGCGCGCACCGCAGAGGCCGCGCAAGCGGGCGCTGGCCTCGCGTCCGACCTTGCTGCACTGGCCGGATCAGACGTCATTCTGATCTCATTGACGAACGGCACCGCGGTAAACGCGGTCGCCGATGGGCTGATCGCTGCCGGCATCGGTGGGCGGCTCGTCATCGACATGTCCACGATCCTGCCGGACGAAAGCCGCGCGGTGGGGGCGAAAATTGCTGCTGCCGGAGCAGACTTCGTCGACTGTCCGGTCGGCGGCACGGTCGCCCCCGCGCTGAAGGGGCAACTTCTCGGAATGGCAGGCGGGTCGGATGCCGCATTCGCCCGTGCAGGCCCGTTCTGGAGCAGCTTTGCCGCCGCATCGAGCATCTCGGGCCGGTAGGCAGCGGCGCGCAGATGAAACTCGCCATCAACCTGCCGCTGGCGATCTATTGGCAGACGCTGGCGGAGGCGTTGGTCTTGTTGGACGATGCGGGGATCCCGGCGGAGAAGGCGGTGGGACTGATCGCGGACAGTTCGGCCGGGCCGGCTGTGCTGAAGAACCGCGCCCAGGTCGTGGTGGATACGCTGGGCGGTAAGGACCAGCCGGGCACCTTCGACATTTCCGGTCTAGCCAAGGACCTCGACCTGGCATTGCGCTTCGCGGCCGCGGGCGGCAAAGAGCTGCCGATATCCCAGACGGTAAGAGCCAGTTACGCTCGCGCGCTTGCGGAAGGACTCGGCCGTTTCGACGGCGCGAGCCTCACGCGCATGCTTCTGGGTTAAGTGCCTTGGAGATATTCACTGATCCACAGACGCTTTTCGCCCTGATCGCCGCCCTTGTGGTGGCCGGTGCGGCGATCGGCTTCCTCGCCGGCCTGTTCGGGATTGGCGGAGGCGCCATATCAGTCCCGGTCTTCTACGAGATCTTCGGCGTCCTTGGCTATAATCCCGAGGTGGCTATGCCCCTCGCCGTTGGAACATCGCTGGCCGTGATCGTGCCGACCTCGATAAGTTCGGCTCGGGCGCATCATGCCAAGGGAACCGTGGACATGGCGCTCCTGCGCATCTGGGCGGTGCCGGTGCTTGTCGGCGTGCTGCTTGGGGCCGCCATCGCGCGTTACGCCGATCCAGCGGTTTTTCAGGCGGTCTTCGTCGGAGTGGCGACGGTGAATGCGGCAAAGCTGCTCACGGGCGGAAAGGGGTGGCGCTTACGCGAGGAACTGCCGTCAAAAGGCGTGCTGCGCATCTATGGCGCCGCGATCGGGCTCGTATCCGCGCTGATGGGTATCGGCGGCGGGGCGGTGTCGAACCTGGTGATGACGCTGCACGGCGTGCCCATCCACCGGGCGGTGTCCACCGCGGCGGGCGTCGGCGTCCTCATCGCAATTCCGGGAACGCTGGGATACATGATTGCCGGATATGGCCGGCCCGACCTTCCTCCGGACGCCATCGGCTTCGTTTCGCTGGCTGCTTTCGCCCTGACGATCCCAACTTCGCTTCTCACCACGCGCCTGGGCGTAGCCTTGGCGCATGCCCTGCCGAAACGCACGCTTGAGACCGCATTCGGCTTGTTCCTCCTTTTGGTGTCCCTTCGTTTTCTTTGGGATCTCCTGGGATAGCCTGGCGTACCTGTACCAGCCGATACGCCGGCGCTGCCAAAAAGAGCTTGGCTCCGCTCATTGGTTGAGCCTATTCGGATGGCAGGTGCCGCGCTGCCAGGCTCGCTTTTGAACTGACCCAGGACATCAAATGACTGCACCGCTCTACGTCGTCACCGGGGCAATGGCTGCCGGCAAGTCTACCGTTGCCAAGGCGCTCGTGCAGCGCTTCGAAAAATCTGCCCATGTTGGCGGGGACGCATTCCTGCGCATGATTGCCAAGGGAGGGGCCGTGATGGGGCCTGTGCTCAGCACCGAAGCCATCGCGCAGCTCCATCTGCGGCAGGACATCGCCATGGATGCCGTGCGCCGCTTTGTCGGAGCGGGATTCACCACTGTGTACCAGGACATTTTGATCGGGGCAGACTTCGTCCGAGTGACCAAGGCACTCGCCGATCTCTCCCCACGCGTGGTGGTGCTCAATCCCAATGTCGAAACGCTCGCGCACCGCGATGCGAACCGACACAAGACAGGTTATGGCGAACACTTCCCGCCGAATGTTCTTGCCGAGGCCCTGCAGTCTGAGACCCCCCGCGAAGGGCTATGGCTCGACACCTCCGCGATGACGGTCGATGAGGTGGTCGAGCAGATACTCCAGAACTGGTAACGCCGCGCCAACGACCTCTCGGTCAGCTTTGGCTCGCAGCCGCGTCGATCTTGTGTAAACCAGTTCCGCTCCTGATATCGCGTGGCAATAACCGAGCCTGCCTGAGCGCCAAGCACGGCGATGAAATATCAGATTGCGCGTTTGATACATCAGTTATAAAAGTTTTCTCGTTTCGGCGATCAGCTCGGCACAATCTTCGCTTCAGAGGAGGGCGGGGGGATCGTAAAGTGCGGCAGGAAAGCCAATTAGGTAGGGGGGTCTCGCACATGCCTTTCATAGATCGTCGTCGTATTTTGGCAGCGGCGGCTGCCGCCACGTTGGCAGCCACCATCGCGTCGCCGGCATGGGCGCAGGAAACGCCGGAGATCGAGTTCCTCTACTCGCCCTTCGCCGACTACGCGCCGTTCTTCGTTGCCGAAGAGCTGGGCTATTTCGATGAATTCGGCCTGGACGTGACTCTTTCGCCCAAGAGCGGCACAGCGGAAACCATCCAGATGCTTGCCTCCGGCAATGTCGTTTCGGGTGCGGCGACCTGGGGCGCCGGCCTCTTCAACTCCATCAACAGCGGAGCGACCGTGACCATCGTCGCCACGCTGGCCAAGATGCCGAATTCCGTGCCATCGCCGTCGCCTTTCATGGTGTCGGAGCAGGCCTGGCAGGCCGGCATCCGCGAGGTGAAGGATCTCAAGGGCAAGCGTGTCGGCATTCCTGGACCGGGTGGGTTCGGTCTCTATTCGGTTGCCAAGGCGCTGGAGAAGGGTGGGCTTACCCTCGAGGACGTCGAGCAGGTCTTCCTGCCGCCGCCGGCTACCGCGGCTGCCTTCGTCAATGGCGGCCTGGAAGCGGGTTGGAGCATCGAACCCTTCGCGCTGCAGCTAGAAAAGGAAGGGCTGGGGCGCCGCCTCGTGGAAGACCACACCTTCGGCACGGAACTCGGCTTCATCGCCTTCAATAATGAGTTCGCGAAGGAGAACGAGGATTCCGTCGTCAAATTCCTCGCCGCTTTCCTGAAGGCCGCGCGCCAGCTCGACAATGGCGGCTGGCAAGACGACAACATCCTGGAGATCGTTTCCAAATACACGGGCACGGAGAAGGAGACGCTGAAGGGGATCGCTTACACGGTCCGCTCGGAAGATGGTTCTATCGATCTTGCCTCGGTTCGCGAGCAGGAGGAGTTCTTCCGGGCGCGTGGCGCCCTCGAATATGACGGTCCGATCGACATCGAGTCCGTCTATCGGACCGATCTTCTCGAAAAGGCCAACGCCCTTCTCGCAAAGCAATGAATTTGCCCGTCTCAGAAATCGGCCGGAATTCGGTCCCGGTCGATGCCGCCCCAGCCATCGAGGTGCAAAATCTCGTCAAGGCGTTCTACGACGTTGCGGGGGATCGCATCACGCTTGCGACCACTGACGTCAACTTCACGGTCAGGCGCGGCGAATTCGTCTGCATCGTCGGGCCCAGCGGCTGCGGCAAGACAACGGTGCTGCGCATCCTCGCGGGTCTGGAGCAACTCTTGAGCGGGCATGTGCGCATCGACAGCACAACCCCGCCGGCCATGGTCTTCCAGGAAGCGTCCGTGCTTCCCTGGTTGACGGTGGCGCAGAACGTCGCCTTTCCGCTCAGCCTAAAGGGTGTGCCCAGGCAGAAGCAGCGCGAGCGCGTGAGCGAATTGCTGGCGCTGACCGGCTTGACGGATTTCGCCGACGCGCGTCCGCATCAGCTTTCCGGCGGCATGAAGCAGCGCGTTTCGGTGGCACGTGCACTGGTCGATGACCGCGACATCCTTCTGATGGACGAGCCTTTCGGCGCTCTCGACGAGCAGACGCGTCTCACGCTGCAGCAGGAACTGCTTCGCATCTGGGAACGCACCGGCAAGACCGTCGTGTTCATCACGCATAGCGTTGACGAAGCGCTGACGCTGGCAGATCGCGTGCTGGTCATGTCGCCGCGACCCGGTACCATCGTCGCCGATCTGGCGGTTCCTTTCGGGCGCCCGCGCGACGTGGTGGAGATGCGCCGGGACAAGCGGTTCTGGGACCTTACCTACGAGGTCTGGCGATTGCTGGCCACCTCACCGGAGCGTTGAGATGACAACCGCCCATCCTTCTCTCTCGCCGGAAGAGATCGAGCGCCTTAAGGCGCCCGCACGCCGCGAGAACATCTATCGCATCCTGTCCTTTTTCAGCCCGCTGCTGCTCCTCCTGATCTGGGAGGTGGCGGCGCAGGCTGCACTGATCGATCGCCGCTTCTTCCCGCCGCCGAGCGCCATCGCAGGTACGGCCTGGCAGATGATCGTCAGCCTGGAGCTTTTCGAGCATATCGGGGCGACTTTGCGCCGGGTAGCGGTCGGCTATGCGATGGGCGCCATACCCGGAGTGTTGCTTGGCCTGATCCTCGGTCTCTCCACCCGTATCCGGCGTGTCCTGGGGCCGATCTTCGCGGCGCTCTATCCGGTGCCGAAGATCGCCATCCTGCCGCTCATCCTGCTGATCTTCGGCGTCGGCGATGCTTCGAAATTCGTGGTCATCGCAATCGGCGTGTTTTTCCTCATGTTCTACAACACGCTCGGCGGCGTGATGCAGATCCCGCAGATCTATCTCGATGTCGCGCGCAACGCGGGAGCAACGAAGTTTCAGACTTTCCGCCGCATCGCGCTGCCCTCGGCGATGCCGAGCATCTTTACCGGGCTGAAGCTTGCGGCCGGATCATCTTACATCATCATTGCCGCCGCGGAGTTTCTGGGTGCCCGCAGTGGCGTCGGCTTCTTCATATGGGCATCCTGGCAGACTTTTGCGGTGTCGCGGATGTTCGTCGGCATCGTGGTGATTTCGGTAATGGGCTATCTCACCATCCTCGCACTCGAAGCGCTGGAGCGGCGTTTCGTGCCCTGGGCGAAGCATTGAAGGGCTCGGGGGCTATCGCATGACGTTCGATGCCGGTTCGGCCACCACCGCTCCTGCATCTGTTTCGGAGCGCATCTACCTGGCGCTCCGCCAGGAGATCATGCGTTGCGAGATCGCACCGGGAGCGACGCTCGATGCGGCCTCCATCGCGCGTCAGTACGACGTCTCGAAGACACCGGTGCGCGATGCCATGCAGAAGCTCGCCGCCGACGGGCTGGTAACCATTCTGCCGCGCAGCGGCTATCGCGTCGCTCCGATCACCTTCCAGGCGGTTCACGAAATCCTGGACTTGCGCGCGGCGATCGGGCCGCATGCGGCCAGGCAGGCGGCGCGCTACGCCACTGCGGCAGATATCGCGGTGCTGCGCCAGATCGTCTCGGAATATGCCGCTCCCCTCGATGTCGGCACGATGCAACAGGTCGCTCGTCGCTTTCACATCGCAATCGCCCGCTGCAGCCGCAACAAGCGCATCGTCGCTCTCTCGGAGAGCCTGTTCGACGAGCTCGAACGCCTGCTGCGCTTCGCAATCGATTTCTCGGTCAAGACGGGGGAGCATTCCGAAGAGCATACGGCGCTGGTCGATGCGATCGAGGCGGGCGACGGCGAGCGGGCCGCCGCGATCGAGACTGCCCATATCAAAAGCAGCCGAGAGTTCCTGATCGAGCGCCTGATGACATTGGGCTACCTGTCGGAAGGCGAGATCAAGCTTGGCAATGCGCAGGGTGCGGGCGAATGATCGCGGTCTCTGATGCCATCGATCGGTTGTCGACCGCCCTGGGCGGTGGCCCTGCAGCAAAGCTCGCAGCTTCGGCTTTGATCGAGGCGGACGCGCTCGACCTGCCGCGATTTGGTATTGCCATGCTCGATGAGTGGACAGCCGATGCTGCGCCCGTACCGACGGTCGAGGGCCGGCAAGGCATAAGCTGGCTCGACTGCTCATCCGCTTTTGCGCCGCTTGCGGTCGCCGCCGCTACGCTCGATCTGGCTGAGGCTGCGCGGCAATTCGGCATCGCCGCGGTCTTCCTGCGGGGCGTAAGGGGATTTGGCCGGCTCGCGCCCTTCGTTCGCCATTTTGCCGATGCCGGCCTCATCGGAATGGCGGGAGCAGAGGGTCCGCCTTTCGTTGCGCCTTTCGGCGGCACCCGGCCGGTGATCGGCACGAATCCCTTTGCCCTCGCCATGGGGAAGGGCGACGATCGTGTGATAATCGACGTCGCCAGCAGCACAGCCACAATGGCCGATATTCGCAACGCGCGCGCTTCCGGCACGCCCATGCCCGAGGGAATCGCGGTCGACAGAGAAGGACGGTCGACCAGGATTGCCGCCGAGGTTGCGGCATTGCTGCCGCGCGGCGGGCAGATCGGCTCGCTGCTCGGGTTGGTGGTCGAGCTCATGGCCGGCGCCGCCGGCGGGGGCAGGGGCGATCCAAAAGGTCGGGGCGCCTTCATCATCGCGCTCGATCCGGCCAGGGCGGAAGAAGGCGTCGACTGGCAGGCCAAACTTGCCGCGTTGAAGACCGATTGGACCGATGGAGGCGGCCACTGGCCACGGGGCGGCAGCGTGCCGCCCGATGCCGTGCTGGACAGTGTTTTTGCAGAGCGTTTGGAAAGTTATCTCGTCCGGATGACAGGTCAGACAGGCTGATGATGCGGCGCTTCACTGCCTCCGGCAATCCTCCTCCTGATGTGGAAATCCGGACAAGCTGACCGACCCGCAAAGATGGTGAACCTGATGACTGCAAAGCCAGTTTCGACCCCGGTTTTTTCGATCGATCCTATCCATGGCCTGATTGATGAGCCGCGCCGGATTATCGTTTCCGGCCTGGCTCCCGACGAGCTCGTCGCCATATCGGCCCGCACGCAGCGCGCGGGGGGCATTGACTGGATGAGCCAGGCAACCTTCATGGCCGATGCGCATGGCATGATCGATCTGACGCGCGACGCCCCGGTTGGCGGCGATTACGCGGAAGTGTCGGCCATGGGGCTGATCTGGAGCCAGCAACCGGTGGACGGCGCGAGCGCCGAACTCTTTCCCGATGATGTCATGGAGCCACTGCTGACGAAGCTTACGGCCGAAACCGCCGATGGCGTCCAGGCTGAGGCCGAACTCTACCAGCGCTTCGCGGCACAAGGCGTGGAGCGGCGGGAGATTCGCGAGGACGGGTTGGTGGGCACGCTCTTTACGCCTTCGGGCCAAGGCCCCCATCCTGTCGTGATGGTGCTCAACGGCTCCGGCGGGGGGATCAACGAGCCGCGCGCAGCACTGCTCGCTTCTCGCGGCTACCAGGCCTTTGCGCTCGCCTATTTCAAGGCACCGGGCCTGTCGCCCTTCATCACGGAAACTCCGCTCGAATATCTTGAGGCGGGCCTCAACTGGGTGCGCCGGGAGCTGCAGCCGAAAGACGGTTTCGTCGCTGTCAGCGGGCAGTCGCGCGGCGGCGAGCTCGCTCTACTGCTGGGCGCCACCTTCCCGGATCTGGTCTCGGCCGTGATCGCATTTGTGCCCGGTGCCATGGTGCATGGCGCCCAGGGTGCCGGCGATCCCGCACGCGGCGGCTGGCAGGGTGCAACCTGGACCAGAGGTGGCGTTCCCCTGCCGCATCTGTGGCAGGACAACAGTGCCGTCCATTGGCATCCCTGGGCGGGCGACGCACCGCCCAGCCGGCACCACTCGGTTTTTTTCGAGGGGCTGAAGGATAGGGAGCTGGCCACGCGGGCGCGTATCCCGGTCGAGAACATCGCAGGCCCGGTGCTTCTGATCTCGGGTCGCGACGATCGAGCCTGGCCGTCCAGCCTCTATTCCCGCATGGTGGTCTCGACCCTGCGTCGGCATGACCATCCTCATTTGGTCCGCCATCTCGATTTCGACGATGCCGGGCACGCCATCAACCTGCCGATCGTGCCGTCGACGCAGCTGGTCCGCGTTCATCCGGTATCGAAGGTGCCCTACACGAATGGTGGCACGCCTTCCGGCAATGCCAAAGCCAATGACGGCTCCTGGCGCGGAATGCTCGCTTTCCTCGACGAGGTCAGCGGGTCCGCAGGCCACCAGCGCTCTCAAGCAAACACCTGAATTTTTGAAGGGAGACGAACATGCCCACAAGAGAACATTTGGAAGGCCAGTGGCGCGAATGGCGCTACGCCCATGTAGCCAAGATGTTCCGTCCCTACGGCTGGACCTCACTCGTTGCCCAGTACTGGCTGGAAGCAGACGACAAGGGCGTCAGCTTCGATCTGCTTCCCGGAACCTGGTCGGTCGAAGAGGGCCGCATCATGTTCACTCCGCCTGCCTCGGGACCGAACCTTTCAGTGAACGGTGAATACCCCTCTGAGCCCGTGGAAATTGTCCCAGGCCGCAACCAGACCTATGGCCACGGCAAGAGCGTGCCGGTCTATTTCGGCTTGAAGGAAGTCGAGACGATCCTGCGCAGCAACCATGATGGCCACCCCCTCTATGGCGTGCGCGTCCGCGATCCGCTCAAGGCGATCCGGCCTGAGGATGCCGGCGTCACCGCTTTCGACTACGATCCCGCATGGCGCATCCGCGGCTTCTATACGCCGAGCGCGCTCACCGAATTCGAGGCCGAAACCGTGGAGGCCGGGGTGCGTGAATCGACGCCGCGCATCGGCACGTTCACGTTCGAACACAAAGGCAAAAGCTATAGCCTCGTGCTGATCGGCAAGCAGACGGCGACCGGCGTGCAGCCCGTGGCACATATTCGCGACCAGACCAGCGGCCCCATCACCTATGGTGCGGGCCGCGTCATCGAGCTGCAATTTGCGGACGAAACGAACACCCGTATCGATTGGATCGATTTCAACTACGCGGTGGCGCTGCCATGCGCGTTTACCAATTTCGTGACTTGCCCGGTGGCGCCTCCCGAGAACCACCTCGATTTCGAGGTGCTCGCGGGAGAGAAGCGCCCCGCGAAGGATGTGGTAAGGACAATGACCTATCAGCCGGGAGCAAACGGCGCTTCGTGACGGGCGCTGCTCATGCGGGGACGGGTGTCCATCAACAGCAGATGGACACCTGCTTACGCTTCCGCATCGTGTGTTATACGCTGCTCGCTAGCATTGGCATCTCGTCGCGGCGCAGGGTCAAGACATCGACGCCCGTCCCCGTGACCGCGACCGTATGCTCGAATTGGGCGGAGAGCTTGCGGTCCCTGGTGACGACCGTCCATCCGTCGCTCTCGGTCGAGACTCTGCGGGTGCCCTGGTTGACCATCGGCTCTATGGTGAAAACCATGCCTTCGCGCAGCTCGAGGCCGGTTCCGGGCCGTCCGTAATTCAGAACCTGCGGTTCCTCGTGCATCTCGCGGCCGATGCCATGTCCGCAATATTCCCGCACGACCGAAAAGCCGTTTCTTTTGGCGTGCCGGTCGATCGCGAAGCCGATATCCCCCAGATGTGCTCCGGGCCGCACTTGCCTGATGCCTTTCCACATTGCTTCGTGAGCGACCCGCACGAGCCGCTTTGCGGCGGGCGAGGCGTTGCCGACCAGGTAGGTCTTGCTCGAATCGGCGATAAATCCGTTCTTCTCCAGGGTGATGTCGAAGTTGATGATGTCGCCGTCGCGGATGATCTCACCCGCATCGGGCACACCGTGGCAGACAACATGATTGATCGAGCAGCTCAGGACGTAGTTAAAGCCATACTGCCCCTTGCTGGCCGGACGTGCGGCGAGATTCACGGTGATGAAACGCTCGACCAGATCGTTCACCTGCAAGGTCGACATTCCGGCAAGTTCCTGCCCGTCAAGCATCTCGAAGACGGACGCCAGCAACCGGCCGGATAGGCGCATGAGCGCCAGTTCGTCTGGGGATTTCACCATGTCAGGCGGCAGTTAAATCCGCCACATGCACATTCGCCGCGGCGAACTGCATCTTGACGATCTCGTTGAAAGACAGGGTCGGATTGGCTTCCGCCAGCATGCCGATCTTCATCCAGAATTCGGCCTGCGCATTGATGGACCGGCACATCACCGTGCTGGCCCGGCGGGCTTCCTCATGCAGGTCGTCGTCGATTTTTACGATGCCCATGGGCAACTCCCAAGTCGATTAATATACGAACCATATATGTTTCGGATGTTCTGCGGTCAATCCTGCGCTGCGGAACCTGCTGTCGCAGCTTCTGGTCTGGTCGAGGCAGGGGGCTGATTTGGCGGAGACTTTGGTAGAGCGGAAGCCTCAAGCAGAAAGGCGCTGATACACACAATCTTCGCCTGCGCCATCGTGCCTGTGGGAATCTCCGCGGCGATGCTTCGCTCTGCGAGGCGGCGGATGTTAAGGACGTGCTCGAAGGGGTGCCGGATGAAGGTCAATATCGACATGGGCGCCGCGGCCGGCGGAGCCGTGGCGGAGCTGGATCTGGAAGAGCTGCTCGCGACCCGCCTGCTGGTGCAGGGCAATTCCGGGTCGGGCAAGTCGCATCTGCTGCGTCGCCTGCTCGAACAAAGCGCGCCCTGGGTGCAGCAATGCATCATCGACCCCGAAGGTGATTTCGTCACGCTGGCGGAAAAATTCGGCCACCAGGTGGTGGACGCCGCCCGCACCGAAGCGGAGCTGACGCGGATTGCCGGCCGCGTGCGGCAGCACCGCGTTTCCGTCGTGCTCAATCTGGAGGGGCTCGATGTCGAGCAGCAGATGCTCGCGGCGGCTGCCTTCCTCGGCGGCATGTTCGACGTCGAGCGTGACCATTGGTATCCCGTGCTCGTCGTCGTCGACGAAGCTCAGCTTTTCGCGCCCGCCGTTGCCGGCGAAGTCTCCGACAATGCGCGAAAGCTGTCGCTGGGCGCCATGACCAATTTGATGTGCCGCGGCCGGAAGCGGGGCCTGGCGGGCGTCATCGCCACCCAGCGCCTGGCCAAGCTTGCGAAGAACGTCGCGGCGGAAGCGTCCAATTTCCTGATGGGGCGCACCTTCCTGGATATTGACATGGCGCGCGCCGCCGATCTGCTCGGAATGGATCGGCGTCAAGCCGAAATGTTCCGCGAGCTTGCCCGCGGAAATTTCATCGCGCTGGGCCCTGCGTTGTCGCGCCGCCCGTTGCCGATCACGATTGGCCCGGTCGAAACCTCTGCGCGCTCGACCAGCCCGAAACTCATGCCACTGCCGGAGGCGCCGGAGGACGCCCGCGACCTGATCTTCATGCCCGGCCCCGAAGAAGCTTCTCCGGTGGTGCGAAGACCGCCGCCAAAGCCGATTCCGACAGACGAGATTTTGACGCAACTGTCGCGGCCGAGGCTGGCCCCGCAGCCGCCGGCCGAGCCGGTTTTTGCCGTCATCGACGAGGCGGAGCGCGAAGCCGGCATCGATGCGGTGCTGCGCGAGATCCTCGAAGATCCCGATGCCGCCTTCCGCTCCGATGCCGTGCTCTATCAGGATTTTCTGGTGCGCAGCCGCATCCGCCGCGTGCCCGGTGAGCCACTGCCGCTTTCCGCATTCCGCCGTCGGCTGGCGATAGCCCGCGCCGGCGTCGATGAAGGCTCGGATGGTGAAATCTGGGCGATGGCGCTGTCCCTCTCTGAAACATTGCCCGACGATCTTCAGGGCATATTTTTGATGGTCGCCCGCGCGGCAACCAACAACGATCCGTGCCCGTCCGATGCCGCTTTGGCGCGCGCCTATGGCAGCCACTCGCCCCGCCGGGCGCGGCGCCTGCTTGCCTATTTCGAGGAGCGCGGCTTGCTTGTCGCCCGCACCGATTTTCACGGACGTCGCGTGCTCGCTTTCCCAGATCTTGGATGCGAGACGGCGCCGGGCCATCCCGATGCGCCCGACGAGACCCAGCGCGACGCTGCGGAGTAAGCACCTTCTGTCCGGTGCGGATCGCAGGTTTGCCGGTCAGGCCGTCCTCCGAGCCGCAAACCCTTCCATCGCCTGAACGGCAATGGCGTAGCCCTCCGGACCGAAGCCTGCCATGACGGCGGTGGCTATCTTGGATACGAAGGAGTGGTGATAGTAAGACTCGCGCCGGTGAATGTTGGAGATATGAAGCTCGATTATCGGGCCGGGAAACATCTTCAGTGCATCCAGGATTGCGATGGAGGTGAAGGTGAGCGCGGCCGGATTGATGATGATGCCGGCAGCACCTTCGTCGATCGCCTCGTGGATCCAGTTGACGATCTCGCCCTCGAAATTCGATTGATGGAAGCGGACGGGGCGGTCGCCCGCAGCCTTCCGACACATCGCCTCGATCTCGGCCAGCGTCGTCGTGCCGTATATTTCCGGTTCCCGCTTGCCGAGACGGTTGAGATTGGGGCCATTGAGAACGAAGATCGGCTTCGTGATCATAGGATTTCCTTTCAGCCCTGATAGCCCAGGAGACGAGGCAGCCAGAGCACCGTTTCAGGAACGAAGGTGATGAGGGCGAGTGCGCCGATCATGGCGAAGAGGAAGGGGAGCACATCCCTAACGAGATCCTTGATCGGGACCTCAGCGATCCGTGTCATGACGAAGAGCAGGAGGCCGTAAGGTGGTGTGATCAGGCCCAGCATGATGTTGACCACCACCACCACACCGAAATGGACGAGGTCGATGCCGAGCGCTTGTGCGGTCGGGACCAGCACGGGCACGACGACGAGAAGGATCGTCGTACCTTCAAGAAGGCAACCAAGCAGCAGAAGCAGTACGTTGACCAGGATGAGATAGGTGGTTGGCGAGAGGTCCCACGCGGTGAGCAGCGCCCGGATCTCGTTCGGGATGTTTTCGACCGTGACGACGTAGTTGAAGACGAGGGCCCCGGCGATCAGCATGCCGATGGAGGCGCTTGTGCGTGCGCTTGCGAGGACCGAGGCGTAGAAGTCGCGGAAACTCACGCTGCGATAGAGCACCACCGAGATGATCAGGGCATAGGCGGCGGCGATCGCCGCCGCTTCGGTGGGCGTGGTGACGCCGGTGTAGATGCAGCCGAGAAGGACGACCGGCATCATCAGTGTCGGGAATGCGCGCCAGGTGATGCCCGGTAGCGCGCGCAGCGGCGTGGGCTCTTCGACCGGGAAGTTTTCGCGCCGGGCGGCGAGCACGACGATGATCATCTGCGCGAGCGCCATCAGGAGCCCAGGCACCATGCCGCCCAGGAAAAGATAGCCGATGGAGGCGTCCGATACGAGCGCATAGAGCACCATTGGAATTGAAGGCGGGATGATCGGGCCGATCACGGCGGTGGCCGCGGTCAGTGCGGCGGCAAAGCTTGCACGATACTTGCCGTTGGCGGTCATCATGTTCTGCATCATCTTGCCGGTGCCGGCGGAGTCCGCGATCGCTGAACCCGACATGCCGGCAAAGATGATGCTTTGCAGGATGTTGACATGCGCCAGTCCGCCCCGGAAGCGGCCAACAAACGCATCGCAGAACTTCAACAGCCGCTCCGTCATGGAGCCGATATTCATGAGTTCCGCTGCCAGGATGAAGAGCGGCACCGCCAGGATGATGTAGTTGGAATACATCCCGTTGAGAAACTGCTCGGCGGCTGTGCCCATGTCGAGACCGGCGAGCAGGAGATAGAGAATCGAGCCTGCGATCATCGAATGGCCGATCGGCAGGCCGAGGAAGGCGAGGACCGTGATCGCCACGATCGATATGGAGAACGGGCTGGCGAAGCTCATAGGCCGGACCCTGCTTTGGCGGGATCGAATTCCTGCGGCGCGCGGCCGAACATGGCGCGCCAGCAGAGCCAGATGTAGCGAATGATGACCGCGACCACGAAGATGATGTAGATCGAGAAGAGCCAGTCGAAGCGGATCTTGAGATAGGCGGTGCTTTCCACGCGCATGAAGGTCACATAATCGAGCACGGCGGGAAATGAGATGCCGTAGAGCGCTATGAGGGCGAGGGCGGAGACGATGAGCATGATGCGGCGCGCCCGTGGCCCTGCCGAGGCATAAAGGAGGTCGAAGCGGATCTCTTCCTCCTCCTTCAGCACGAAGGCCGCGCCCCAGAGCACCATCCAGATCCATAGGACGACGCTGATCTCGTTCGTCCAGCCGATCGGCAGGTTAAGCGCGTAGCGGAACACGATCTGCAGCAGAAAGGCGGCGAACATCGCCATGAGCATTGCTGCAAGCGCGTTTTCGGCCCGCCGGTAAAGCCAGCCGCCGAGGCTGCTTCTCGTTACGTTCATCGCCCCTCCCGGATTTTCTGCGGTAACCACGAGGGCCGGATGCCTGGGGCTCCGACCCTCCGATGCGGTCGATCAGAGTGCGTTGATCTTCTCGACCATGCCTTCCGGCCAGTCCTTGGCGAGATCGGAAGCCAGATATTTTTCTTGCGCATATGATCGGAAGGCCGCGATATCCGGCTCGTAGATCTTCAGTCCCTTCTCCTTGAAGAAGGTGACGAGCTCGGCCTCGTGCGCCAAGTGCTTTTCGGTGCTGAAGTCGATCGCCGCATCGGCCGCAGCCTGGAAGCGCGCCTGCTTATCCCAGTCCATCTCGTCCCAGACCTTCTTGGAGACGACCAGGAGGTCGAAGCCAACGAGATGCGAAGTCATGACGATCTGCGACATCACCTCGTAGAACTTCATGTTCTCGACATTGGGGAGCGGATTGTCCTGGCCGTCGATCGCGCCGGTCTGCATACCGGTATAGACCTCGGCATAGGCCATCGGCACAGGATTGGCGCCGAGCGCCTCGCCCAAAAACTGCCACGCATCGCCACCGGGCATGCGCAGCTTGATGCCCGCCATATCGGCGGGAGTCCTGATCTCCTTCTCGGGCTTGAGACCCACCTGCCGCGCGCCGAAATAGGTGGGGCCGAGCACGCGGATCCCGAGTTGGTCCTCGGCCATCTTCTTCATCTCGGCACCGAGATCGCTGTTGAAGAAGGTTTTCAGGTGCGCCGCGTCGCGGAAGAGATAGGCGGCCGTCACAACGGACCAGGCCGGGATCTGCTTGGAGATGTCCTGCGGGGCGATGTTGCCCATCTCCAGATTGCCGCGTTGTATGGCGACGAGTTCCGTACCCTGCTTGAAGAGATTGCCGCCGTAATAGCCTTCGAACGTGAAATCGTCCTTTATGGCGTCGGCAAACTGCTTCATCATCTCGGCGCGGATGTCCTGTTCCGAGAACACGGCAGAAAAGCGCAACTTCGGCTTGTCCTGGGCGAAGGCGGGAAAGGCGGCGGCAGCGGCCGCAAGGCCTGTCCCGATCAGGAACCGGCGGCGATTGGTGGTCATATCCATGGTTTTCCTCCCTTTATGGTGCGTTAGAGCGCGTTGATCTTTTCGAGCATTCCCTCCGGCCAGTCCTTCGAAAGCGGGGATTCGAGATATTTCTTATTGGAATAGGTCCGGAACGCCGCGATGTCTGGCTCGTAGACGTCGAGCCCCTCCGTCTTGAAGAATTCGATGAGCTCCGCCTCCTGCCGGATGTATTCGGCATCGCTCCACTCGAAGGCGGCGTCGGCGGCCTCCTGCATTCTTTGCTGCTGTTCGGGCGTCAGCGAATCGAAGAGCTTGGCGTTGATGAGGAGCAGGCCGAAGCCGACATTGTGCCGGGTGAGCACGATCTGGTCCGTCACCTCGTGGAATTTCATGAGCTTGTTGTTGGGGAGCGGATTGTCCTGGGCGTCGATCGCTCCGGTCTGGAGGCCGGTATAGACTTCCGCGTAATCCATCGCGACCGGATTGGCGCCGATCGATTCGCCGAGAAACTGCCAGGCCTCGCCGCCGGGCATACGAAGCTTCACGCCGGCAAGGTCCTCGGGCCTTTCGATCTTCTTGTCGCCCTTGAGATTGAGGTGGCGCGTGCCGTAATAGGCAGGCGCCAGGATGACGACGCCCATCTCCTCACGGGCCATTCGCTTGAACTCATCGCCGATGTCGCTTTGGAATATCGCCTTGAGATGGGCAGCATCACGAACAAGATAGGCGGCGGTCAGGATGCTGAAGGCCGGCACCTGCTTGGCGAAATCGGAGGGCGGCATCAGCGCCATCTCCAGATTGCCGCGCTGGACGGCGACGATCTCGGTGCCCTGCTTGTAAAGCGTGCTGCCGAAATAGGGCTCGAACAAGAACTCCTCGCCAAGCTGCTTGGCAAAGATGTCGACCAGCGCCACGGAGCGCGGTGCGTCGGCCGTGGTTGAATCGGCGAAGCGCAGCTTTATCGGCTCGGCGAATGCCTGCCCCGCGGCCGCAAGCAGCCCGAGCGCGGCAATGCCAGCTGCAAGCGCCCGCCTCGTGAACTTTATCCCCATTTGTTGCCTCCCTAGTGTCCGAAACGATGTTCGGGCAGACCTTGTCCAAGCCCCTCGATAGCCAAAAGCGCGCCTGCCAAGGGCTCCGCCGCTCGCTGGTCCGGAGTCAGGAACTTGGTGGCGCTGGTGATGAAGAGTGTTTTGTAGTCGTTGCCGCCGAAGCAGAGGCAGGTCGGGTTGGTGACCGGCAGCGGGAACGTGCGGTCGATCACACCGTCCGGCCGGTAGCGCACCAGCCTTCCTCCGGCAAAGAAAGCCGCCCATAGGCAGCCGTCGACGTCGACGCAGGCGCCGTCCGGGCGGTCGCCGGTCGCCGAATAGTCCGCGAACACCCGGCGGTTGGTGATCACACCGTCGTCGAGGTCCAGATCGTAGGCATAGCTCAGGTGGCGGCGCGTGTCGGTGAAGTAGAGCGTGCGTCCGTCGGGCGAAAAGGCGATACCGTTGGCGACGATCACGCCTTCCTCCATCCGGGACACCGTTCCGTCCGGATCGACGCGGTAGAGCCCGCCATTGCCGCGATGGAGCTGGTTGTCCATGGTGCCGACCCAGAACCGGCCGCGCGCATCGACACGACCATCGTTCAGGCGGTTGTCGAGCCCCGTCTCCACCGTGGCAAAGGACGTCCTCTCCCCGGTCTCGAGATCGAGCCGGTAGAGTGACAGGTCGGCCGCAAGCAGGCGGCCGCCGCTGCGGGTGAGCGCCTGCGTCCCGGCGAAGGTGCCAGGAAGAGGGATGGCCTCATAAGTCCCGGTCTCCGGGTCGAGGGACTGCAGCTTCGGCCTTTCGATATCGAGCCACCAAAGACGCCCGGTCCGGTCGCACCAGAGCGGTGTCTCGCCCAACTGGTCGGCCCCGTTGAAGAGCACTTCGATGCTGCGGTTTTTCAATTCCAGGTTCATGCCGCGGCCTCGAAATGACGGGCCATGGCACGCATGTCTGCGGCGCGGCCCGTGAAAAGCTCGAAGGCGCGGACTGCCTGCCCGATGGCCATGCCGATGCCCGGCAGGACTTTGCAGCCGAGCTGGCGCGCATGGCGCAGAAGCTCGGTCTCCGGCGGGAAGTAGATGATCTCCGCCACCCAGTGGCCGGGCCGCAAATATTCGGCGGGGAAGGGGAGGCCGGGATATTTCGCCATGCCAACCGGCGTCGCGTTGACGAGCCCATCTGCCGTCCTTAGCGCTGCCGCCGCATCCGTTTCCGCCCGAACGGCCTTGCCCGTTGCCATACACATCTTTTCGGCGAGGAGGCGCGAGCGCGATGGGTCCGTATCGATGATCGAAAGGTTCTTTACGCCGAGTTCCAGCAGCGCATAAGCGACCGCTGCCCCCGCGCCGCCGGCGCCGAACTGGGTTACCCGGTCGAGAGGGACGCCCACCATCTCCCGCCGGAAACTTTCGGCGAAGCCCCAACAATCCGTGTTGTGACCGGTCGCCTTGCCGCCCGAAAAGACGACGGTGTTGACCGCGCCGATGGCGGCGGCTTCGCTTGCGAGCTCGTCAAGGCAGGAGAGCACCTGTTGCTTGAACGGATGCGTCACGTTGAGACCGTTGAAGCCGAGCTCCCGCGCCGCGGCGATGCAGGCCGGCAGGTCGTCGTCGGTGAGGTGCAGCCTGTCGAAATCGGCAAGAACATAGGTGGAGCTGAGGCCGAGTCGCGCCGCCTCGCGCTCATGCATGGCGGGGGTGCGGGAGGATTGGATGGAGCGCCCGACGAGGCCCACGACCACGTCCGATTCGGATTGGCGCAGAACGGAACGCTTCTCCGCAATGAGATCGCGAAACGATGCGACGATCGAATGAACGGCTGCGGGCACTTCTCCTCCGCTTTTCCAGTGCAGACGGCATGCGGTGAGCACGCCATGCTTGTGTTCCCTCCGGCTCGCCCGATAATTGCCCCTGGCGAGCAAGCTTCACTTTGTACGAAATAGTTAGTACACGGAATCGAAAATGAAGACAAGGCACCAATCCATGGCGGCAGAGCCCAGGCGGGGCGGGGATTCCGATACGCTGAAGCGGCAGCAGGACCCTGAGGGCACCAAGCGCGACATTATAGAAACGGCATCTCGCGAATTCGCGCTGAACGGCCTTTCCGGCGCCAGGATCGATGAGATCGCGGCCCGGACCCGCTCTAGCAAGCGCATGATCTATTATTATTTCGGCGACAAGGAGGGGCTTTACCTCAAGGCGCTGGAGAACGCTTATCAAAGGGTGCGCGAGGGCGAGGCCCAGCTCGACACGAAGGGAATGCCACCGATTGAAGCGCTGAAGCGATTGGTGGAATTCACCTTCGACCACCATCACCAGCACGAGGAGTTCATCCGGATGGTGATGATCGAGAACATCCATCACGGCGAGTATCTGGACAAGTCCGAGGTGATCCGCGACTTGAACGTAACCGCCATCGACAACATTGCCGCGATCTACGAGCGTGGGGTGGAGGAGGGCGTGTTCCGCTCCGGGCTCGATCCGGTGGAACTCCATTGGCAGGTGAGCGCCCTTTGCTTCTTCAATGTTTCGAACCGTACGACTTTCTCGAAGATTTTCGGGCGGGATTTCGGCTCGGAGGAGGCGCTTGGCCGGTTGCGGAAGAATGCGGTGGATATGGTTTTGCGCTTCGTCATCCAACCCGAGGCGCTTTCGCTTCTCGACGAATCCGCAGGCTGACTTGCGTCCTCGTCGGCCAATCTAGTATTGTACGAACTAGTACGTTCATTTCTCGGAAGGACATTCGAGGATGAAGACTTCTATTGCCACCGTCTCTATCAGCGGCGACCTGAAGGAGAAGCTCGCCGCGATCGCTGCTGCCGGGTTTGACGGCGTGGAGATCTTCGAGAACGACTTTCTCGCCTTTGATGGGACGCCTGCCGAGGTGGGCCGCATGGTGCGGGACCATGGGCTCGAGATCACGCTGTTTCAGCCTTTTCGCGATTTCGAGGGGATGCCCGAGCCGCATCGGTCGCGCGCCTTCGACCGGGCGGAACGCAAATTCGACGTGATGCAGGAGCTGGGTACGGACCTGATGCTCGTCTGCTCGAACGTCTCGCCTCTGGCGCTCGGCGGCGTCGATAGGGCCGCCACGGATCTCCGCGAGCTTGGGGAGCGAGCTGCGCAACGCGGCCTTCGCGTCGGCTATGAGGCGCTCGCCTGGGGCCGCCACATCAACGACCATCGTGATGCGTGGGAGATCGTCCGGCGGGCAGATCATCCCAATATCGGCCTGATCCTCGATTCTTTCCATACGCTGGCGCGCCGTATCGATGTAGAGACGATCCGGGCCATTCCGGGCGACCGCATTTTCATCGTCCAGCTTGCCGACGCACCCGAGATCGATATGGATCTGCTCTATTGGAGCCGCCACTTCCGCAACATGCCCGGGCAGGGCGACCTGCCGGTTGTAGACTTCATGCGGGCAGTCGCGGCCACGGGATATGATGGCCCGCTCTCGCTCGAAATCTTCAACGACCAGTTCCGCGGCGGATCGCCGAAATCGATCTCCGTCGACGGGCGGCGGTCCCTCGTGAGCCTCATGGATCAGGTTGCGCGCATCGAGCCCGGCATCCGGCTTTCCGTGCCGTCGATCCCCGACAGGATCGTGGTTGAGGGCGTGGAGTTCATCGAGTTCGCTGCGGATGAAGAGGAGGCCCGGGAACTCGCCGGCCTGCTCTCTGCGATGGGCTTTGCCCTTGTCGCCCGCCACCGCAACAAGGATGTCGACCTTTGGCGGCAGGGCGGGATCAACATCGTCATCAACACGGAGAAGGAAGGTTTTGCGCACTCCTCCTATATCGTTCATGGCGCCAATGCCTATGCCATGGGGCTCAAGGTGGAGGATGCCGCCGCTACCGTCGCTCGCGCAAAGGCGCTAGGCGCGGAAATCTTCGAGCAGCGGCATGGACCGGGGGAACTTGCCATACCGGCTATCCGCGGCGTCGGCGGCGGGGTCATCTATTTCCTGGACGGCAGAAGCGAGCTTTCGCGTGTCTGGGAAATCGAGTTTGAGCCCCTGGCTGGCGGCAAGGAGGCGGATGCGGGGCTCGTGGCAATCGACCATGTCGCCCAGACCATGAATTATGAGGAGATGCTGACGTGGATCCTGTTCTACACGTCGATCTTCCGCACCCGTAAGTCACCCATGGTCGACGTTGTCGATCCTGCCGGTTTGGTCCGCAGCCAGGTCATCGAGAGTGAGGATGGGGCGTTGCGGCTGACGCTCAACGGTGCAGAGAACCGGAAGACGCTCGCCGGCCATTTCATCGCGGAAAGTTTCGGCTCGTCCGTGCAGCACCTGGCCTTTGCCTGCCGCGACATTTTCGGGACGGCGCGCGCTCTGAAGGAACACGGTTTCGGGGCGCTGGAAATCTCGCGCAACTATTATGACGACCTCGAGGCCCGCTTCGGCCTTGATGCGGATTTCTCCGACCGGCTGCGGGCGGAAAACATTCTTTATGACCGTGACGGCGAGGGCGAGTATTTCCAGCTCTACAGCACCAATTATGGCGAGGGCTTCTTCTTTGAGATTGTCGAGCGCCGCGGCAGTTACCGCGGCTACGGCGCTGCGAATGCGCCGTTCCGTATCGCTGCGCAGAAGCGCTCGCTGAGGCCTCCAGGACTTCCGAGCCTGGACTTCACCACAATACCATAGGCGTTCTTCGAGCGTGATCGAAGCCGAACGCGGGGTGCATCCCGGTGCAAACACCGGAGATCCGGCGTAGCTTTAACGCGACACGTGCTCCGTCCCGGTTGGGCGAGGGGGAGGCGATTACGTTCCTGCCTTAGGGAACGTGCCAAGTCGTCCGCGCATTCTCCTCACCTGATATCTGCGAGGAGGGGCCATGCTGCGGGACGTCAAAGATTCATTCCGGCCACTCGCCCGCGCGGGGTATGCGGCGCGTGGCTTGATCTATGCCGTGATTGGCTTTTTTGCTGCGCTCGCGGCGATCGGCGGTGGTGAAGCGATGGGTTCTCGCGATGCGTTGATGGTGCTGCTGTCCAGCGGGGCGGGCAATGCGCTTGCCTATGCGCTTGTCTTTGGATTCCTGTTCTATGCTCTGTGGCGTTTTATCCAGGCGGGTTTCGATACCGATCATCATGGAAAGACTGCCAAGGGTATCGCCATCCGAACGGGTCTCGCGATAAGCGGGATCACCTACGCGGCACTCGCCAGTTACACATGGTCCCTTGCCAGAGGTGCGGGAAGCGGCGGTAGCGGCGGCGGATGGGCGGACAGGCTTGCCTCCTTCGTCGGCGCGCGCTGGGTTTCGGCGGGGCTTGCTCTGGCTCTTGCCGGCGCGGGCATAGCCCATGTGATGAAGGCTCTTCGCGAACGCTACGCCCGCTATCTCGAAGCAGACGAGAAAACCATGAAGGTCATAAATCCGATCGCCAAGGCGGGACTGATTGCGCGCGGTCTGGTGTTCCTCGTACTCGCGTTCTTGCTGGCCACACGCTCCGTGCGGGGAGGCGAGGAAGCGAGTTCCAAGGCCGCGCTCCAGTTCATTCAAGGGCTGCCGTTTGGGTGGCTTCTGCTGACGCTGATGGGCTTGGGCCTGATCGCATTTGCAATATATTCGTTCACCGAAGCGATCTATCGGCGCATCAATGTGGAAGACGCTCGGGTCTAGCCCCCGCCCGGCAGAAGCCCCGGCCCTCAAGGCCGGGGCTCGTCTGCACAGGTCTTGTCAGTGCACATTCCGCTCGGCCCTGACCTCGCCCTCGCTGAGACTTCTGACGAACGGTATGAGCTGCCAAATCGCTGACAGGCCAACGAGAACATAGACGATCCGCGAAAGCGTTGCGTCCTGGCCACCGAAGATGGCCGCAACGAGGTCGAACTGGAACAGGCCCACCAACAGCCAGTTCAGGCCGCCCACGATGATGAGCAGCAGCGTTATGATGTTCAATGCGTGCATTTGCTTCTCCTAGAGCTTGATGGCTCCCAACAGCCCCGGTGACGCAACGTTCCCTTGAGGAAATCCCTCGTGAGCTCCCTTCATCGGGAATCTGGATCAACAGCCGCGCCGCCCTCTACTAGCGACCGGACTGCGGTCGCAGACCTGGGAAGTCCGCCTGTGGGAGCAGCTTGGCGGCGACGCATGTCAGCGTTGGACCACGATTTCCGTCTTCAAGCTCTTCTGAAGGGCGATGCCCGAACCGCCCGCGGCTGAAGTAGCTGCGTCGTCAGGCTCAATGGCGGAACCATGGCTTTGCCAGCGCAAATTTTTCGTCGGCGCGCTGAAGGAAGCATGAATGCCTTCGCCCTCCATCCTTCCATGGGCTGTCGGCAGCACGCCAGCGACGCGGCACGCCGCCCTGAAGGCGCGGAAGGCAGCCGCGGGTGCTTTCAGCCCGTCGAGGCAGTCGCGGCAGGCCCGGACGGCACTGCGATATTCTCGGCATCTTGTGATTGGCCATGACCCAAGCAGGCACTCTAGTGCCTCGAAGGCCGTCGCCACGTTGCGCAGATTACCGCCGAGCGAAATTTGCACGGTCAACGGAAAGGCTTTGTCGTTCATGGTATTCGCCGTGTTATTGTCGTTTTTGTCGGTGGCTTCGCCCCATATCAGCCGGCCTTTCAACACCCGAGGCCGCGGTTGGTTCCCCTGGATCGTTCCTTTTTGCGAAGGGGGCGATGAATGCGGTCACCCGCATCGGGCCCGCAGCATGGTGGCGCGTGCTGCGTTGGGTCAGGTGCCCTTAATGGCAGGGGATACGTGGTTTAGGGCCTGCAACGCAGCCCGTCGGATGCTCTTCCCGGCGCCGGCATATCAGAAGCCAGAATGCCGTAGGTCTCGGCAAAATCGAGGAATGCTTCCCAAGCGTTTTCCACAAGCTCGGAGTCTTCCGTGGCGGATACGAACGAGTCAAAAGCGCGTTCCAGGACGGCATCGCTCTCGATCGGGAACTGGGCAACGATGTCGATGGCCTGCTCCAAATCCCAAACCTCGACATTCTCGCCGGGGCTCAACACGATCCTTACGGGAAGCTGGAAATGCGGCTGCATGCTCGTCCCTTTTGCAAGCCAAAGAGCCAAAACGGCCGAGAGCGGCAAAAGTTGCACGTTCATCGCCGGGGAGTCCAGCGACAGGGATCTTAGAGCCGGTATCTGCGCCGCTGCAACAGGCGGTCCTGGCCGAACTTTTTGCCCCGCCGCTTGTTCGAATGTCCCGGCAGATGCCGTGACCCGAACTAGGAGAGCCAGATGCACAAGGACGAAGCAAAGGGTACCGCAAAAAAGATGCGCGGCAGCGTCAAAGAAGCCGCAGGAAGAGCAACCGGCGATGACAAACTTCGCGCCGATGGCAAGGCCGATAAAGCAGAAGGCAGCGTCCAGAAGGGCGTCGGCAAGGCCAAGGACGCGATCAGAGACGCGCTCAAGAAGTAGTGGTGGTTCCCCGAATTTGATCTCGGCTGGGCTCACGCAGCAGTGGCCCAGCCGGAAACGAGGTCAGGCGTTCAACGCAGGATGGCGGCGAGCTCCGCCATAGCGCATCCAGAGCAGAAGCGCTCCAAGCACAGGCACCAGAATGTCGGTGTAGAAGATGATTCCCGCATTCCCCGGCGCAAAATTTCCGGCAGTGACCATCTGGTATACGTGACCACCGGCTGCACCAAGCAGGAAGCAAGCAGGTCCCAGCACGGCGGCCAGGCGCATTTCGAAGCCGCTGCGATAGGCAAGAAAACCGACGACCGCGAAACCTAAGCTCGCCCAGCCCACTTCCGCTTGAAACGGGCTGTTCTCCCACCCGATGAAGGAGGCGGCCATGTCTCCGAAGAAAACGTGCATGACGAAGTTATAGAGAAACGTGAAGCCGATCACGAACAGCGCGTAGAAGGCCAGCGCCGACTCAGCGAACTCAGAGCGCCCCGTTACCCGCGGTCTCGATTGGGAGATCGCGGTCGCAATCGCGGCGATTATGAGAAAAGTCAGCGTGAAGTTGCTCAGCAGAAAAGCGATCAGATTCGCCATCTCTCTCCTCCCGCCTTGATGGCTGCAAGCCGTCGTCGCGCTCAGTCGCGGCCCGGCTTCGGGGGAAATATGGCACAGCAAGGCCTCACCGGATAGCGGTGCAGCATGTATGATCCGCGCAACCCGCCGGATTGATGGGCTAGAGCCGTCGGCCCGCAACCGTGCTGAGCGGAATGGGCGCAATCACCGCCCGGTTCTTGCCGGCCTGCTTCGCCTTGTAAAGCGATCGATCCGCACTCGCCATCATTGCCGAAAGCTGCTCCGACTGATGCCGCGTATGGATGCCGATGCTTATCGTGACGGGATAGTCATCCGGAAGCCCCGTGATTCTTGCACGGTCCAGTTCGCTGCGGACCCGCTCGGCGTATTCGAGCAGATCATGCCGTCGTGTCTGGTGGTAGAACAGCGCGAACTCCTCACCACCTGTACGGCCGACGAAATCGGCAGCGCCATGGAGGGCGAGAACTCTTCCGACACCGGCTATGACCTGATCGCCGACGGCATGGCCGAACGTGTCATTGATCTGTTTGAAATTGTCGATATCGGCGAGCATAAGTGCCGAGGAAAGCGGCGCGGGTGCAATGCATTTTAGTGCCGTGGCTACCTTGCTCTCGAAACCGCGACGGTTGAGGATACCCGTCAGATAGTCCTGGTCGACCTCTGTGCGAAGCTCGTTGAGCATCTGAGCAGCCGCCGCCACCAAGAAGGTCAACGCAATCAGGATGGCAAGCAACGGCGTCACCGCCTGCACGGTTGCCCAGTAGGCCGACCCGTGAACGGAGCCTGAAGAATTGACATCCAAGGCTTTGAACAAAGTGGCCGTCGGCCGTACGACCGCGATCGCGAAGAGGAAAATCGTTACGGCCACGAACAGCCGATCTACACTCGATCTGATTCCGGCTCGTATCAGCAGCCAGCCGGTCACTGCAGAAAGGACCGCAAAGCCAGTGTTCACGGTGTAAATGCGCCCCTCGACGGAAGGGACGACAAGGAGATAGCGGTAGAAGAATACAGCGCAGATCGCACACGTCGTCACGAAAGCCAGGACGGGCACCCGTGCTCTCACGCGCATGAGAGCGCTCACGCAGGCTGACAGGACCGCGCCAAGAAAGAGGCAGTTGACCGCAATGCGAAGACCCGGACCTTCGAATTCGTCGAGAAAGTCATTCGCCACGAAAGCCAGTCCATAACAAAGGAATGCGATCCCAAGCAGCAAGAGATGTTTTTGGGTTGGCTTACTCCACCATAGAACAAGAAACGTCGCGGTTAGGACCGCGGCGATCGCTGGGTTCAGCAACTCAAAAAACAACTGACCTGCCAAGTGTCAGCCTTTTCATTGTAGGAGAGCTCTATGATCTCCCTCTAGATCCACCTGCCCAAGGAAGCGTTAAACCCCAACTTGGTTGAATGCACAGAAGTGGCGGTAACGGCAGAAAGCCGGGCATCCCACTCCGTCGTCATAGGATCGCTACTGTCGCACGCGCCAGCCTGCATATCCCGCCGTTAAGCGGCACTGCGGCCAACGTCACGCCAGCCAATAGGCGAGACAGAACGTTGCCAGGAAAAGCACGCAGACCAGTGCGGTGAAGGTCGCCGGGCGGCTTCTGGGAGCCAGATCCTCGGCCAGAACCTTGAATTTCTTGGGCTCCCCCCATTTCACCCGCCGGAACTTGTAGACGTTATCCCGCATTTTGCGAATTTTGGCGCCGGGGGCGTTAAGAATCAGTCAAGACTGTGCCGGCGCCATGGATATTGGCCTCGACGAAATGCGTTCATTCACACTGCCGGCGAGGACCGCCGCCGTAAGGCTGGTACGTATTGTCCTCCGGCCGATACGAGCGGTATCTGGCAAAGCAGGACTGGATATGTGCCGGATCCAGGTGAGAGGCTGGTGCTCGGGGCGCACTGAAGCTGTTGCCCAACGCGGAGGTTTCCTCTGACGAAGCGCTGACCACCTGCTCTGGTTCGTCCCGTGTTTCGAAAGCGTTGGAGGTTTCGGAGAACGGGGAGACGCACTCGCGTCGCTCGCCGCTATAGGCGGTGTATCTGTTGTCCTCGGGATTGTAGGAGCGATATCGCTCCAAACACCATGCGACATGCGCTGCGTCGGGCTGCGAAGCCGGCTGAAAGGTCGGCTCGGCTACGGCCGAGGCGGTTATAGGGTCGACGGTCGACTCCATAGGATCGATGGTCGACCCGACGTTGAATTCGGCGAGTTGCTCATCGGCAGCGGCTTGCGCCTGCATTGGCATTCCTGCTTTGGCTGGCGCCGGTGCGGGTTTCGTATTCTTCGGCAAAGCTTCCTGATTGGCGCTGACCCTTACGGGTTCGTTGCTCCATGGCCCTGAATAACTCGCATTGAACTGACGGACAGGAACCGGCTCGGCGGTCAGATACACAATAGTGACGGCGGCGCCGCTCACGAAGATGACGAGGGTCAGGAAAAAGCCGCTGATGAAGGCGAATAGATATTTCATAGTGCGCATCCCTGGTTCGTCCCTCCCTTCCAGAATGAAGCGAGCGGCCCAGAGTTCCCTCAGATTTGAGTCGGACAAGGATTTGCGCTGGGGATGCGCAATGAGACAGGCAATGGGAGCTGGACGTTACCTGGTCTGTACCCGCGATCCCGTCAGAAAGAAGCGCCGCGTGGTCTTGCCGGATATTGACCGGTTGCCACTGTTTGCAATCGTATAGTTCTGCATATTTCGAGTGCCAAGGATTTCTTTATGCAGCCAAAGATGCCGTGGCCGTATTTACTTCACCCTGCTTGCGTTATAAATCGCTTCTGGGGAACAATTGGGGAAAGTTGACGTGGAAAACCATCCGCGTTGGAGCTGTCATGGGTGCGACGCCGAATTTCCATTGCGGCTGAACGACAAGTGGCGAACGCTTCGGGTATCGATCAGACATCCCGAAGCTGCATCTCGCCTCGATGAGGTCTTCGAGCTGTGCCCCGCCTGTCACTTGAAGCTGATGGAGCTTGCCCACCCTCGAAAATGGCCCCGGGTGGGCGTTGGCAGCTAGCAGCGACGCGGAAGGGGCACGCCTCTCCCGGCGATGCTGAAGCTGCGGCCGGCACTTTCGCGGTGCGTTCATGCCGGCGGAAGAGCAGGGCGCTCCGCCGTTATAAAGGGCAGCGAGCGCCTCTCATCCCGTTCAGGCGGCCTCGAAAAGCTCGACAATCTCCATCTCCGGAACAAGCACGAGCCCCTTGTCGGTGATGCGGATTTCCGGAATCACCGAGAGCGGGATCAGGTTGAAGCCCATATAGGGAATGGAGCAGCCTGCCTTTTCCCATTCTGCCTTCAGGGCCTTCACCTCCTCTGCAACCTCGGTCACACGCTTGTCTGAAAGCAGGCCCGCGATCGGCAGGGGGACCATTGCAGTCACCTTGCCGTCCACCACCACGCAGACACCGCCTTGAGTCTCTTCGATAGCGCGCAAGGCCGCCTGCATGTCTGCTTCATTGGTGCCGGCCACGATGACGTTATGGCTGTCATGGCCGACGGAAGAAGCGACTGCGCCGCGCTTCAGGTTGAAATTGCTCAGAAGCCCGTGCGCGACATTGCCGGAGGATTTTCCGTGCCGCTCGACGACGGCTACGAAGCAGAGTCCATGCCGGTCGAAATGGTCCTGCCAGTTGTTTGCAGGCTCTAGCGTGATCCGCTCATGGCCGAGGGTTATTCCCGGAAGCTCGGTGCGGATCGCATGCGCCACCACTTTAATGGTCGGCAGATCGGGCGTCAGCTTGACGTTTCGAGGCAGTTTCACCGTCTGGTAGGCGGCTTGCGGGTAATGGTAGCGGTTGGAGAGGGCTGCATCGAGCAGCGGCGTGATGCGGTGGTTTTCCACCACAAGCTCTCCGCCATACCAGGTGTTGACCGGCTTGAAGCCATCATCGAGCAGGACGAGATCCGCGCGGCGCCCGCCGCCGAGGCCGCCGATCTCGCCTTCCAGGCCGAAGCGGGTCGCACCATGGAGCGAGCCCATGGCCCAGGCCTGCTCCGGCTTCATGCCCGCCCTCATGGCTTCCCGCGTGACCCAATCGAGGCCGAAGAGCAGAAGGTCGTCCGCATCCCGGTCATCGGTGCAGACTGCGATCCGCTTGTGCGAGGCACCGAGTTCAGTGATCGTCTTGATTGCCTCCGGCAAGCTGTGCCACGGCGTGGTCGGCGGGCCGCCGCGAAGAAAAAGCCAAATGCCAGCCTCGAGGAGGTCGTCCGCAATATCACGGTCGATCGCCTCATGCGTATCGGTCACGCCGGAAGCCGCGTAAGCCGCGACGAATTCGCGGCCATAGACGTGGCCGGAGACGGGACGTCCGCGCTGGAGCGCCGCCGCCAGTATAGCATGGCTGCGTTCGTCACCCATGGCGACCTGCACGAAATCCATCTTCTCGCCCAGGGCAACGGCTTCGGGCCACTTGTCGAAGAGGGCTGCGATTTTCTGTGCGGTGAGGTCGCCGCCTGCGGTCTCCAATTGCGGAGATGTGGCCGGCACGGTGCTCGGTACTGTGAGGAAGATGGAAAGCGGCGCCTGGCGCGCGTCTTCCAGCATGGCCTCGATGCCCGCTATATCCATCACATTGCCGATTTCGTGGCTGTCGCAGAAGATCGTGGTCGTGCCGTTGAGAAGCGCGGCTTCCGCATAGGCGCAGGCGGTCACCATGCTTGATTCGATGTGGATATGCGGGTCCACTAGCCCGGGAGCAATCAGCCCGCCCGCAGCATCATAGGTCTTGGCGAGGCTTCCCTTGTGGCTGCCGGCCGGCTTCACCGCTGCGACACGCCCGCCCGCAATCCAGATCTCGCGATCGGGCAGGATACGCTCCGAATAGGTCGAGAGCACCCGCGCGCCTTTGATGACGAGGTCCGGGTCGGCGCGACCCGAAGCCACGTCGGCGAGATGCCGCGTCATGGTTGCCAAGGGGCGCACGGAAAAGCGGGTGAGGGAATTCATGGTGACCTCAATGATCGAGAAGCAAGCCAGGCAGGCAGAATGGCCCTGGTATGGTGAAGGATCAAGCGGCCTTGGGCTTGCGCGGTCAACGCTCGCAGAACCTTCAGGACCTTCCCTCGTTATACAGGCGGTCAAAGCAAGGACAATGGGATATGCGTCTCACCGACAGGATAGCGATTGTCACGGGCTCGGATTCGGGCATGGGGAAGGCAATAGCGGAGGAGTTTGCGCGCGAAGGCGCCGACATCGTCGTAACCTACCACTCGGATGAGGAAGGAGCGGAGGAAACCCGCAAAAGAGTGGAAGCTGCGGGCCGGAGGGCACTGGTCCAGCAATTGGACGTCAAGGACGAGAGCAATGTGGTGAGCTTGTTCGAAGCCGTCCAGCGCGAACTGGGCCTTCCGGACATCCTGGTCAACAATGCCGGCATTGGCGGCGGCGGCGCGAGTGTCGCCGAGATGACGACGGAAGATTTCGACCGCGTCGTGAAGACCGATCTCTACGGGCCGTTTTTCTGCTGCCGCGAGTTCATCAAAATCCGCAAGGAGAAGCGCGGCGGCAAGATCATCAACATCACCTCCGTGCACGAAGCAATCCCTAGCCCTCGAAGCGCGGCCTACGGCGCTGCGAAGGGCGGTCTTCTGACCTTTACACGCTCGCTGGCGCTTGAGCTTGCGCCCCTGCAAATCAACGTCAACGCGATCGCTCCCGGGCTCATACGCACGCCCATGACAGCGCAGCGGACAGAGGACCCGGAGAAGATGCGAGAGGAACTGCCAAATATTCCCTGGCACCGTCCCGGCGAGCCTTGGGAGATCGCGAAACTGGCGCTTTATCTCGCATCCGACGATTCCGACTATGTGACGGGCCAGAGCTTCACGATCGACGGCGGCCTGGAGATGAACTGGGGGCAGGGGGCCTGATATTCGCAGGCCTCCCGATCAGGCCTGCAGCTCCGGTGGTGACCTTTTCGACCGCGGTCGCGCGGATCGAGCCAGGCCCGCGCGACTTTCCTTGGACTTTGTCTTTGCAACGCTTTTGTTCCAGCCGAAGGCGCGCTAGAGGTGGCGCGAAACGCGTAGACGTGTGCCGTATAGTCGGTAGGAGGCGTCCTTGAGCGAGCCGGAGACGCAGGAAAGAAACGGAATCCCGGCCGCAGCGTCCGGGCATGATATCTACGGCGAGGATGGCTCCGTCTCTGCGCAGTTTCTCTCGCATGTCGGCGCCGCGATTGCCGATCGGGACACGCTGACCCTTCGCAGGGATGTCGGCACGCTCCACCAGTCGGAGATCGGCCACCTCCTCGAGGCTTTATTGCCCGAGCAGCGTCGTGCCCTGGTCCAACTCATGGGCAACGAGTTCGACTTTACCGCATTGACGGAAGTCGACGACGCCATACGCCACGATATCGTGGAGAGCCTGCCCAACGCGCAGATCGCCCAAGCCGTCCAGCAGCTCGATTCGGACGACGCGGTCTACATCCTCGAGGATCTCGATCCGGAGGATCAGGACGAAATCCTGGCACAACTGCCTTTCACGGAGCGGGTGCGGCTGCGTCGGTCGCTGAGTTATCCGGAAGAGACCGCCGGCCGGCGCATGCAGACGGAGTTCGTTGCCGTTCCTCCGTTCTGGACGGTGGGGCAGACGATCGACTACATGCGCGAGGATCAGAATCTTCCGGACAGCTTTGCGCAGATCTTCGTCATCGACCCGACGTTCCGGCTCGTCGGCGCGGTCGACCTCGATCGCATTTTACGTACGAAGCGCTCGGTCAAGATCGAGGAGATCATGCGCGAGACGCGCCACGCCATTCCGGCCACGATGGACCAGGAGGAAGCCGCGCGCATATTCGAGCAATACGATCTGCTTTCCGCAGCGGTGGTGGACGAGAATGAGCGTCTGGTCGGAGTGCTGACCATCGACGACGTTGTCGACGTGATCACCCAGGAGGCGGAGGAAGACCTTCTGCGCATGGGCGGCGTGGGCGACGAGGAACTGTCCGATTCGGTGCTGGCAGCCGGGCGGTCGCGGGTGCCCTGGTTGATGGTCAATCTTGTGACGGCCTTTCTGGCGGCTTCGGTGATCAGCTTGTTTGACGCCACGATCGAGCAGGTTGTTGCGCTCGCCGTTCTGATGCCCATCGTGGCCGGGATGGGAGGGAATGCGGGGTCGCAGACGATGACGGTGACGGTGCGCGCGCTCGCTACCGGCGACATCGACATTTACAATGCCGGTCGCGTCATACGCCGTGAAATGGGGGTGGGGCTGCTCAATGGCGTCGTCTTTGCCACGCTCATCGGGCTCGTCGCCGGGATATGGTTCCAGAACGGCGACATCGGCGGGATCATCGCGGCAGCGATGATCATCAACATGTTCGTCGCTGCGCTCGCGGGTATCCTTATCCCTCTCTTGCTTGACCGTGTCGGCGCCGATCCCGCGGTTGCCTCTTCCGTCTTCGTGACGGCTATAACGGATGTTGTCGGGTTCCTTGCCTTTCTCGGCCTCGCAAGCTGGTGGTTCGGCCTGCTATGACCTCGCGGCAAGCGACCGGCGCGCGACGTAAAGCGCCACCGCAGCCGCATTCGAGACATTGAGCGAGCGAATGGCGCCTGGCATATCGAGGCGCGCGAGAGCCCGCACCGTCTCCCGTGTCTTTTGCCGCAGCCCCTTGCCTTCGGAACCCAGCACGAGGGCGATCTTCTTGCCTTGAAGCGAGTCTTCCAGCAGCTCCGGCCCGTCCGAATCAAGGCCGACGGTGAAGAAGCCCGCCGCATGCAACTCCTCGAGGGCATTCGCGAGATTACGCACTTCGATGTGATCGATGTGCTCCAGCGCGCCCGACGCGGCCTTGGCGAGCACCCCCGATTCGGTGGGGCTGTGACGAGAGGTGGTGACGAGCGCATCCGCGCCGAATGCCACCGCCGAACGCATGATGGCCCCTACATTGTGAGGGTCGGTCACCTGGTCGAGCACCAGAACGAGGGAGGCCTCGTCCAATCCGGAGAGCGGTTTCGGGCGACGCGCCTCCGCCTCCACGAGCACGCCCTGGTGCACGGCGTCAGGTCCCACCAGCGCGTCGATGATCTTGGGCTCGACGATGTCCGTCGGGAAGGGCAGGGCGTCGGGATTGGCGATCCCCAGCCGCTGGGCGGCATTGCGCGTTATCAGCATGCGATGAATCGAGCGCGCAGGATTGTCCAGGGCCGCGCGCACGGTATGCAGCCCGTAAAGGCGCACGATACCTTCCGGCAATTCCGTTTCCGCCTGCCTTGCGGGCGCGGTGCGGTCACGATGTGCCCTGCGCAGCCGGGCATAGTGGCTATCCTTGGGGGATCCTGGTTTTTTCTGGTCGCTCATGGCCCCTCCTATAAAGGAGCGAAGGGCCAGCGCCTATGGTCGCATGGGCACCTTCTTGCGATTTTCCGCATCGATGTGCCTCGACGCTGTTGACAGCCGGAAATGACGTGGCCATAAGGCGCTCACGAAAGACAGACGCATTGACCTGCGTGCATGTTTTTCCCAAATAGATCCCGCGTGCTACATGCCGCGCGGCTCGGAGGGGTGTCCGAGTGGTTAAAGGAGACGGACTGTAAATCCGTTGGCTTCGCCTACGCTGGTTCGAATCCAGCCCCCTCCACCATCCTGCTTTGATGGTTTCCAATATCGGGACGGTTGACCGTCAATCGAGATCAAGTTCGATCCACACAGGCGCATGATCGCTTGCGCCGTCGCTGCCTCTGACCTCCCGGTCGACGCCTGCCCTGACGAGCTTTTCGCGCAAGTTCGCCGTCAGCAGCAGGTGATCCAGCCGCAAGCCGGCATCGCGCTGCCAACGCAAGCGCTTGTAATCCCAAAACGTGTATATCCGCTCATCGGGGTGGAGAAACCGAACGGCATCGGTCCAACTTCGCCCGAGAAGCTGCTTGAAGGCCGCACGGCTTTCCGGCTGGATAAGAGCATTGTCGCTCCATGACTTGGAGGGGTAGATGTCGAGATCGGTGGGCGCCACGTTGAAATCGCCCGCCAGAACGATGGGAGCGCCGGTTTTCCTGAGTTCGGTCGCGTGCCTTCGCAGGCGTTCCATCCACGCCAGCTTGTAGTCGAATTTCGGTCCGGGCTGCGGATTCCCGTTTGGCGCATAGATCGAGGTGATGAGAACCCCGCGGACAGCCGCTTCGATATAGCGGGCTTGCATGTCGGAAGGATCGCCCGGCAAACGCGTACGGGTAAGAACCGGCTCGCCGACCCGCGACAGAATCGCCACTCCGTTCCAGGATTTCTGGCCCTTCCAGACTGCGCCGTAGCCGGCACCCTCGATTGCATCCCGCGGGAATGCATCATCCGTCGCTTTCAGTTCCTGCAGGCAGACCACGTCGGGCTTGGACGACTGCAGCCAATCAAGAAGATTGGACAAGCGCTTGTTGACATTGTTGATGTTGAAGGTGGCGATCTTCATCGTGCAATGCGATCTGCCCATGCTGCGACGGCTCGCGCAACCGTACGCAGATGGTCGGCGCTGGAGTATCCGGACACGCTCTTTCGGGGCTTCAGGTCGTGATCGCCATCCTCGAGCCAAAGCATTTCGATCCGGTCGGACAAATCGTAAGCGGTGACCTCCTCGCGCGTTCCGAACTCGTCCCTGGTTCCCTGGCAGATCAAACTGGGAGTCTTGAGGTCGACCAGATGTGCGATCCGCAACTGTGCCGGCTTCCCCGGTGGATGGAACGGATATCCGAGGCAGAGCAGGCCGGCGATTCGGTTCTTCGAGTAGAGGTCGTCGGCGATCATCGAGGCCACCCGACCGCCCATTGATTTTCCACCGATGATCAACGGTCCTGAGGCGCTGAGTGCATCGACTGCGGCGAGATATTCGGGTTTCAGCGATTCCGCCCGGGGTGGCGGCTTTCGTTGCCCGCTTCGGCGGCTGGCCATATAGACGAACTCGAAACGCGCGATGCGCAAGCCTTCCGCCGCCAAGGCTGCAGTGGTGGCGTTGAGAGAGGCCGAATCCATCGGCGCTCCCGCTCCATGGGCGAGCAAAAGGGTAACGGGTCCATCTTCCGGGCCGTCCAACAGAAAATCCATGATAACCCCTCTGTTTGGCCGGTCGTTGCTTACTGCCGGGAAGGATCGTCCGCCTTCAGATCGGAACGCAGAAACTCCATAAGCTGATCCGCGCCGCTGGACAGCTGCCTTCGAAGAGAAGCGATCTGGCGGATCTGAAACGTCAGCTCGGGGCCATCGAAATCAAGGATGGTAAGCAAGCCGCGCGCCACGTCCGCTTCGACGCTTCTGGCGAGCGAGCAGGAAATGCCGACGCCGGCTGCGACGAACTCGCGAAGGAAATGATATTCCGTCGCCTGTGCCGCCACTTTCACCTCGCCAATTCCTGCTGATGCGAGCAGCTTGGAAACGGCGCGGCCGAAGCGCGAGGATGGCGGCGGACCGACGAAATCATAGCGTTCGATCTCGCGCGGCTTGATCCGTTTGCGCCCCGCCAAGGGATGCGTCGGCGAGGCGACGAGCACCAGCTTTTCGAGGCCGATCACGTCCGAACGCAGCCCGCGCGTCTCCTCATTGCTCAGGAAGCAGCCCACATCGGCAATGCCGTCCCGAACCTCGTCGATGACGTCTTCCTGTTTGCCGATGCGCACCACCAGTTGAACTTCCGGATGGGAGAGGGCAAAACCTGTGATCTGCTGTTTCAGCGCGTAATTGGCGAGCGAGCGCTGGCAGGAAAGCACCACCCGATGGCCGGTTGCGTTCCGCAGCTTCACCACATCCGCACGCATGTCGTCGGCCTCTGCCAGAAGCTCGCGCGCATGCAGGAGGATGCTGCGGCCGAGATCCGTCAAGACCGGCTTGCGGCCGCGTCTGCGTTCGAAAACATCGCCGCCGACCATCCGTTCCAGTGCCCGGATATGCGCGCTGATCGATGGCTGCGCAATGCCGAAGCGATCCGCTGCAGCAGCGAAACTGCCTTCATCGACAATGGCGACGAACACTTCCATTCGCCGAAGGGTGACGTTCAACATGATCAAACATATAGCCTATAGCTTATCGAAGCGATAGCTGCCTGCCCCGTTGCTCCTGCACGCGCTGTATCTGATCTTCCATCTCGACAAGCAGATGACGGTCCGACCGTCCGCTTGCCCGGCACGATAGTCATCGTTCCGGGGAGGGAGGATGAATGGCAGCGCGAGTTGGTAGGCGTTCCTTCGATCATCCCGGCGGACGGTCGCCGTATCCGGGGATGAGCGAATGAATGTAGTTGGAATCGATATTGGCGGCACTTTTACGGATCTCGTCGGCTATGTGGACGGAGCGATCGTCACCTCGAAAACCTCCACGGTTCCGGCCGATCCGACAAAGGGCATCGTGACGAGCCTGGAGCTCGCCGGATGCCGGACCGACCGTCTGGATGAGATCCTCCACGGCTCCACGATCGCCATCAATACCGTCCTCGAACATAAAGGTGCGCGCACCGCACTTATCACGACCAAGGGCTTCCGCGACGTCTATGCGATCGGCCGTTCGAACCGCATCGAAGCATTTAATCTTTTCTTCAAACGCCCGCAGCCGCTCGTTTCGCGCAGCCTGACCTTCGAAATCCCTGAGCGCATCCTTGCTTCAGGCGAAGTGCTTGAGCCTTTGGACGAGGGAGCACTGGAAGCCGTTATCCGCGAGCTCGATGCCGAGGACGTCCAGGCCGTGGCCGTTTGCTTCCTCCATTCCTATGCGAATCCTTCGCACGAGCGCCGGGTCGGCGAAATCCTGCGCAAGGCGCGGCCTAATCTCTTCGTGACGCTGTCGCATGAGATCCTGCGTGAATACCGCGAATACGAACGCACCTCGACCACTGCCCTCAATGCCTTTGTCGGCCCGCGCGTGGAAGGCTATCTGAAGCGTCTCGAAGGGCATCTGCGCGACGGTGCCTTTGGTGGCAAGATCCACATCATGCGCTCCAATGGCGGCGTGATGTCGATCAAGGTGGCGCAGGAGCAGCCGGTCTCCATGATGGAATCGGGTCCGGTTGCCGGCATGATCGGCGCCGGGCGCTTGGCGAAGCTCCTGGGGTTGAAGCGCTGCGTCGGCTTCGACATGGGCGGTACGACCGCCAAATCCAGCCTTATTACGGACGGCGCACCGGCCATCGAGAGCGGCTATGTGATCGGCGATCATGCAAGTGGCCAGCCGATGCAGCTTCCAGTCGTCAACATCGTGGAGGTGGGTGCCGGTGGCGGCTCAATTGCCTGGGTTGACAAGGCGGGCGGCCTGCATGTCGGTCCGCAGAGCGTCGGCGCCGATCCGGGACCGGCATGCTACGGCAAGGGCGGACAGAACCCGGTCGTGACAGATGCCGACCTGATCCTCGGCCGGATCAATCCGCAGCGCTTCCTGAATGGTGGCATGCCGCTCGACAGGGCAGCGGCCGAACGTGCCATGCAGTTCAAGGTCGCCGGTCCGCTTCAGCTCAGCGTCACCGAAGCCGCACTCGGCGTCGCGCGGATTGCCGATGCGTCCATGTCGCTTTCGGTACGCGCCGTTTCCATCAACAAGGGCGTGGATCCAAGGGACACCGCCATGATCGCATTCGGCGGGGCAGGTCCCCTGCATGCGGTCTCGATTGCCCGCGAGATCCACATCCCGACGGTGATCATCCCGAAGCTGCCGGGCACTTTCTCTGCGCTTGGAATGCTTATGGCTTCCTGGCGGCAGGACTTCGTGCAGACGCTTATCGGGCGCATCGGCGCCTTGTCCACGGTGGAGATCGAGAGGGTTTTCAGCGAGCTGAGCGCCGCCGGACGCGAGCAACTCGAGCGGGACGGCATCGACACAGCTTCAGCTGATTTCCGTTTTTTCGCCGACCTCCGCTATGTTGGCCAGGAGCACGCGATCTCCATTCCGCTGGAGGATGTGGAGATGCTCTCTGGGGATACTTCGGAAATCCGCCGGCGCTTCGACCGCGAGCACGACCAGCGCTACAGTCAGTCCGCGCCCGACGAATCCCTCGAGATCGTCAGCCTTCGCCTGGCTCTAACCGCTGCCCGCAACGATGACGCGGCGGACGAATGGCTGTCGCGGCCATGGGTGCCGGAGGCTGAAGCCGAGGTGACTACCCGCGATGTGGTTTTCAATGATCCCGAAAAGCCGCTTGAAACCAGCATCTATTGGCGTCCGGCATTGGCGGCGGGCACCACGCTCCGCGGACCGGCCGTGATCGAGGAGCCTAACTCCACGATCCTCATCCATCCCGGTGACGAAGTGCTGGTGACCGAGGCCGGCCACCTCGTGATCACGCTCGCCAAGAACGCCTGAAGGAAGAATGATGAAGCACGCCGATCCGATCACGGTTGAAGTCGTCCGCAATGCGGTCGTGGCCTATGCGGACGAAATGGCCGAGGCGCTCTGCAAGTCGGCCTATAACATGATGATCTATGAGGTGCGGGACTATTGCTGCGGCCTCATCGACACCGAAGGCCGCATGATCTCGCAGAACCGCGGCGGACTGCCGATCTTTCTCGCCGATCTCGGGGTCGCGGTGGAGGACGGTATCCGCAAATACGGCCTCGACGGATTCTCGGAAGGCGATGTGCTCGTGATGAACCACGGCCATGTCTGCGGCCAGCATCTGAACAATGTCGTTGTCTACGCACCCTGCTTCCATGATGGCAAGCTGATTGGCTTTGCCGCAAACCGCGCCCACTGGGTTGATATCGGCGGCGGACGGCAGGGCTTCGGCTCGAATGCCACCACCGACATCTTCAGCGAAGGCCTGCAGATGCGATCGCTCAAGATCTACAAGGCAGGTGAGCTCAACGAGACACTTTACCAGATCATCAGCGACAATATCCGCTATCCGGAGGCAAGCCTGGGCGATCTGCGCGCGCAGGTGGCGTCCTGCCAGATCGGTGCGAAGCGCTATGCCGAGCTGGTTGGGCGTTATGGGCGGGAGACGGTCGAGGAATGCGTGAGCACCATTTGGGACCACACGGACCAGGCGGTGCGCCGCGTGATCGAACGCATTCCGGACGGCGTCTACACAGCCGAGAGTTTTCTCGACAATGACGGGCGGAATCTCGACACTCCGCTGCGCATCAAGGTGAGCGTGGCTGTTTCCGGTTCGACCATGACGGTCGATTTTTCCGAGATGCACCCCCAGGTGAACAGCCCCCTCAATTCGGGCCGCTCCGGCGGCATCGCCGCCGCGCGCGTGGCCTTCAAGGCGCTGACTTCGCCGGAGCTCGACGTGAATGAGGGCTGCTTCCGCGCCCTCAATGTCGATCTGCCGGACGGCACGATCCTTAGCGCCCGCCCGCCGGCGGCGCTCGGCCAGTGGAGCATTGCCCTGCCGACGGTGATCGACACCATCCTGAAGGCCCTTGCGCCGGCAGTGCCGGAGCTCATACCGGCTGCGCACAAGGGCGATATGGGCGGCTGCTCCTTCTTCGGCTTCTACGAGGATGGTTCGCGGTTCCTGCTCATGAATATCTTCGGCGGCGGCTGGGGCGGCAGACCACATGAGGATGGCGAGTCCGCAGCAGTCTCGGTGTGCCAGGGAGATGTGCGCAACACGCCGGTCGAGCTGCAGGAGATCAAATATCCCTTCATCATCGAGCAGCATGCGCTTCGGCCCGATTCGGGCGGGGCGGGCGAGCATCGCGGCGGGCTTGGGATCGCGCTCACCTACCGAGTGCTGCGCGATTGCCGTGGCAACATCAATTTCGACCGCACCGTCACACCGCCATGGGGCCTTCACGGCGGCAAGCAAGGGGCCGTCAGCGTGGCGGTCATCGAGCGCGCCGATGGCACGCTTGAGAAGGTGCAGAAGGCGACGGACGTGCAGTTCCGGGCAGGTGATCGGGTGACCTATCTGACCGCCGGCGGCGGCGGCTATGGCGATCCCAAGATGCGGAGCAGGGAACTGGTGGAGGAGGATATCGCCATGGGCATCGTTTCGCCGGAAGCGGCCCGCGCCGACTACGGCTACACCGAACTGCCGCAGAAGCTGGCCGCCAATTCGTGAGCGCTGCGATGAGCACCGCCGAGACGCGTAGGAAACGATTGGCGAGGGCGATGGCGGAGACCGGGCTGGATGCTCTGGTCCTCTACGGCAATGCCTGGCAGAACGACTATCTGCGCTATGCCGTCGATTTCGGCATCCTTGAGGGCGAAGGGATCGCGGTGGTGGGCCGCGACGGCGAGACGGCGCTCTATCTCGACCTTCCGATCGAGGCTGAACGCGCTTCGGTGGAGTGCCCCGAAGCCGATATTCGCCTTGCTTCGGATCTGGTAGGAGAGGTCGCGGCCGTCATCGAGCGTCTCGGCAACAGCCGGGTGGCTGCGGGACCTGCCCGCCATCTCCCCTATGGCCTGGTGCGGAGCGGCAAGCGTTTTGAGGACGCGACCGCGCTGATCGATCGCCTGTTGATGGTGAAGGCACAAGACGAGCTCGACTGGGTTCGCAAGGCTGCAGCAATCGCGGACGAGGGCTATGCCGTCTTTCGCGCCGCAGCGCGACCTGGCCGGCCGGATTACGCATTGATCGCGGAAATCGAAGCCTTCTTCCGCACGAAGGGTGTGGACGACAATTTCATGATCATCGGAGTCGGCGGGCCGGAGGTGCGCGGAATGGCGCCGCCCTCCGGCAAACTCCTGAAGCCCGACGATATGGTCACGACAGAACTTACCCCGTGCATGGGCGGCTATTACGCCCAGATCTGCCGTACGCTGGTGGTGGGCGAACCTTCGCAGGCGCAGCAGCAGGCTTTCTATGTCTTCAAGGAGGCTTTGGAGGCGGGCATCGCCGCTGTGAAGCCGGGCGTGACGGCTGCCGATGTGGCCCGCGCGGAAAATGACGTCTTCCGTCGCTACGGTCTCGGCGACTATGTCACCAGCGAATATACCCGGGTTAGGGGACATGGGGTGGGGCTTTTCCCCGACACGAAGCCGCAAATCCTCGAGGATGTGACGACCACGCTCGAAGAGAACATGTCGATCATCGTGCACCCCAACACCTATCATCCGGAAGTGGGCTATATCGTGCTGGGCGACACGCTGATCATCGGCGCGGACGGTCCGGAGGTGCTTGCGCGCACCCCTCGCGAGCTATTTGCCGGCCCGGCCGGAAAGGAGGGCTGATGCGACGCGGTCTCATGCTTTGGCGCGAGCAGGAACTTTCGGCAACGGACGTGCTGTCGCGCCAGCAGCGGCTGGAAGCCGCCATGAAGGCGGCCGGGCTCGATGCGTTTCTCGTCTATACCAATCATGTGCGTTCGGCGGGCGTGACCTACCTCACGGGGTTCACGCCCTACTGGTCCGACGCACTCCTTCTTATCGTTCCCGGAAAGTCGCCGCTCTTTTCCACCGCGCTTTCCAAGCGGGTCGGAAACTGGATCCGCTCGGTAAATCCCACATCCGAGGTCGCCCACTCGCCAAAGCCGGGCCGCCTCGTCGGCGAACGGCTCGCTGCCGCTGGCTGTCGCCATATCGGCGTCCTGGAACTTGATCGTCTCCCGGCAGGGCTTGCCGAGGAAATCGCATCGGTTTCCGATGTCGAGTTCGTAGACGCCAGTGCAGTCTTTGCCGATGTGCGGGCAACGGCGGATCGGGCGGAACTCGACCTTGTGTTCCGGGCAGAAGCGCTTGCGCGTGAAGCACTTCGGGCGGTCGACCCGAACCAGGAGCGCGCTGGCGAAGCCGTCAGCCTTCTCGAACGCGTGGCGCGAGAGGCGGGCGCAGAGGAGTGCTATGTCGCCGTCGCGCCGGATCTTGAGAAGGACAGCCGTCTCGGACGCCTCGGCAATGTACCCCTCGGGCGGCTCTTCGCGGTCCGGCTTTCGCTTGCCTATAACGGCGTCTGGATCCGCCTGACGAAGACATTCTCGCGTGACGCGGCGGTGCGCGAGCAGGTGCAAAAGCTGGAAGAGGCCTTTGCGGAGATGGCGCCGGAACTCGATCTGTCCGGCCCCCTGGGCCCACAGCTCTTGAAGATGGCCGATGTGAGTGCTTGGCGCCTGGAGGTTCCGAGCGGCACGTTGCCGCTGGCGGAGACGGCCAATGAGAGAGAGGACGTGGGAACGCGGGCTTCCTATGGCAATCTGAGCGCCGCGTTTCTGCTCGGCGGGGCCACCGTTCTTCTGGGAGGACCCGTCGGCCACCGTTTTTCGAGACCAGCCACGGAGGCTGCCGCTTGAACGCACGCGAATTTCTGGCGCCACTTGCCGCGATCGACGGGCAGGATCAAAAGCTGCGGTCCCTTGCAGGATTGCATGCCGCCGACTCCCTTGCCTGCCTGATTGCCGGCGCTCAGACGCTCGAAGGCCGCGCGCTGACAGCCTTCTATCGGTCAGACGGCGTCCCGGAACCATTTGCCGCCGCCGCGGCAGCCGCCGCTGTCATCCGCTTCACCGAGTGGGACGATATTCATGTTCCTTCCTGTGTGACGCCGGGGGCAGTGGCGGTCCCTGCGGCATTGGCATTTGCCGCTGACGAGGCATCCTTCTCGGCGGCCATGGCTTCCGGATACGCCATCGGCACCGCTTTGGGCGAGGCCATCGGCGGTGTTTCGGCGCTTCCTGAAACCTGGCCTGGATTGTTCGCCGCTCCCGCAATAGCTGCCATTGCGACTTCAACTGCGCTCGGCCTCGCCCCCGAGATCAAGGCGCAAGCGCTCGTCCTGGCACTTGCCGGAAGCTCAGGCCGTCATGGCCGGCCTTCCGGCACGCCTTCGGCCCGGTGGCTCGTCATCGGCGAGGCGACGTTGAAGGGCATCCGCGCCGCCTTTGCCGCACGCGCTGGGTTCAAGGGTGATCTTGACCTGCTCTCGCCCGGATGGCTGCGGGCTCAGAGCGGGGCCGCGGGGGAATGGCAACTGCCGCGCCCTGATGCGATCCGATCGGTTGGGCTGAAGCCCGTTGTCGCGGCGCGGCAAGGCATGAACGCCATCGAAGCCTTCCGCCGTTTGATCGCTGCAGGCATGGAGCCGGGGGCGATCGAGGAGATCCGCGTTTCGCTGCCACCCGCGGCCGTGGCGGTGGTAAGCCGCCCGCTCAATCTCGAAGACCGGCTTTCGACGATTGCCCATCTCGGCTTGCAGTTGGGTATTGCAGCATTCGAGCCCGAGCGCTTGAGCGATGTCGGCCGCGCGCTACCGTTCGGGCCTGATGCCCGGAGCTTGGCGGAACGCGTGGTTATCGTCGCGGATGAAGCCTTGTGCGAAGGGGCAGGCTGGCCCGCGAAGGTGGCCGTGCGAATCGGCGCCGAATGGGTCGAGCAAGCTTGCCCTTCTATCCCCGGCGAAGACGGAGACGAAAGTCGGACGCGGGAATTTCTGGGTCGAAAATTCGCGTCAATCCGCGATGTCGATCCGAAAGCCGAGCGCGTCTTTGAAGCTCTGCTTGCAATGGAAACGGGGGCGGTCAGACGCGCATCCGAGATGCTGTATCAAGCGCTTGCGATCCAGGGCACGCGTGGGAATGCCACCCGCCCCAATGGCAGCTCGGTGCGGGAAACCATGGACAACGTGAAGCGGCGGTCGGGCCGCGAAACAAGGGAGGAAAGGCAATGATGAAGTTTTTGAAGACAATCGGCGCAGCCGTGACTGCCCTCGGGCTTGCCACAGGCTTGGCGCAAGCGCAGGCAGCACCCGAAAAGACCGACGTCACCATAGGCCTGCCGGTCACGACTTCAACCTTCATTCCCCTCTATCTCGCGGAGGCGGAAGGTTATTTCAAGGATGAGGGTCTCAACGTCCAGATCGTCGCCTTCAAGGGCGGGACCGACCTCGTGCGCGGCATGGTCGCGGGAGCCGTCGATGTGGGCGTCGGCGCTTTGTCGGAGGCACTTGTCGGCGTGGACACCGGGCAGGGCGTGAAGGTCTTCTATAGCGGTTTCAATATGACCGTCTTCGACTGGTATGCGGTGCCGAATATCAAATCGCTCGCCGATGCGAAGGGTGCGCGCTTCGGCGTGACGACCTTCGGTTCCTCCACCGATTTCCTCACCCGCTATGCGCTGACCATTCATGGCATCGATCCGCAAAAAGATGTGCAGATCATCCAGGGCGGAGGCTCGGCACCGCGGCTTGCCGCAATGGAAGCAGGCCAGCTTGACGTGAATATCTTCGCCACGCCGGAGAAATTCATGGCTGCGGAGCGTGGCTTCCATAAAATCATGAGCCAGAAGGAAATCGCGGAGGATTATCCGTTCCACGTCTTCTACGCAAAGGAGGATTTCCTCCAGTCGAGCCCCAACACCATCAAGGCTCTCCTTCGCGCTTATGTAAAAGGTGTGCGCCTGGCCAAGGCGAACAAGGAACGCGCCGTGGAAGTGCTGGTGGACAAGGTGGGTTTCGAAGAAAAATATGCCTCTCTCGGCTATGACGACTTCATCAACCAGATCTACGAGGATGGCCGTCTTCCAAGCGAAGCGGGCATGAAGGCCTTTTGGGACATGGGCATCCAGAGCGGAACCTACAAAGAGGCTTGGCCGCTGGAGCGCTTCTGGGATCCCACCTATGTGGACAGCTTCAACGAATGGAAGCCCGAGTGATATCGCTCCCGGGTGTTTGCCCGGGGTGATCCCTGCGCCGGCCTAAGGCTGGCGCGGAAGCTGGTAAACCGAAATCGCGCTGGTACGCAGTGCAAGGGGAGAAGCGGCCATGGCCGAAATCGAGATCCGGAATCTGGGCATCGATTACAGGAAGCCGAACAGCGATGAACTTTTCGCCGCGGTGGATAACGTCAACCTCTCCGTGGGTGAGGGCGAATTCGTCTCGATCGTCGGATCGAGCGGCTGTGGCAAGAGCACGCTCCTGCTTTCGGTCGCTGGGCTCGTGAAGATTACCAGGGGCTCCATCACCATCGGCGGAAAGACGGTCACCGGACCCGGCCCGGACCGGGCGGTGGTCTTTCAGGACGCGTCGCTTCTGCCTTGGCGGACCGTGCTCGGCAATGTGCGCTTCGGACTCGAGATGCAGCGCTGGACGGGCGGCGATCTCACCAAGCAGGCGATGTCGATGATCAAGCTCGTCGGACTTGCGCGCTTTGCCGATTACTACCCGCACCAGCTCTCCGGCGGCATGCGCCAGCGCGTGAATATCGCGCGGGCTCTTGCCGTCGATCCCGAGGTGCTCCTCATGGACGAGCCCTTCGGCGCACTTGACGCGCAGACGCGTGAGATCATGGGCGGCGAACTCCTGCGCATCTGGGAGAGCGACAAGAAGACCGCCCTTTTCGTGACGCACGACATCGACGAGGCGATCTTCCTCTCAGACAAGATCGTGGTGATGGGTCGCAATCCCGGCCATGTGAAGGAAGTGATCACGGTCGATCTCCCCCGGCCGCGCACGCCGGAGATACTCGATTCCGAACGCTTCACGGAGTTCCGGCGAAGGCTGCGTGCCCATTTGGCCGCGGATATGGCCGGAATGCATTTCATGGAAGAGGCGGCGTGATGGCCATGGTCGCGACCTCCGCCCGCGACACGGGAAAGACGGGCACGGCGAAAGCCTGGCGTCCTGCTCGTTCCACAATCGTGAGCATAGTCTCCGTCGCCGTCTTCTTTATCCTCTGGCAAGTGGCTCCTGATCTGGGATGGGTCAATGGCCGCTTCACGAGCCAGCCGAGCCAGGTCTTCCTGGCTGCCATCGAGGTCTTGCTCAATGACGATTTCTTCTATCACGCTCGCATAAGCCTGACGGAGTTCTTCCTGGGCTTCGCGCTGGCGCTGGTCGTCAGCATTCCCCTTGGTGTCCTGCTCGGGACGTCCCAGACGGCTCGCTATCTGATCGATCCGCCCCTGATGGCGCTCTATATCGCGCCCACCCTCGTGCTTCTGCCGATCCTCGTAGTGTGGCTCGGCATCGGGATGGCGTCCAAGGTGGCCGTGGTCTTTTTGGGGGCGCTCTTCCCGATCGTCGTCAACACCATGGCCGGCATGCGGGAAGCGGACCCCAAGCTGATCCGCGCGGCCAGGTCTTTCGGCGCAAGTCGGCTGGACGTCTTCGTGCGCATTCTCGTGCCCGGCTCGCTGCCTTCAATTCTTACGGGCATCCGCCTTGCAGTCGGGCGGGCCGTGCTTGGCGTCGTGGTAGGCGAACTTTTCGTCTCCCAGGCGGGTATCGGCTATCAGCTCAACACCTATGGTTCGGCGATGCGCATCGACCGGCTGCTTGTCTACGCGCTCGTCGTCAGCGCCTTCGGTTATACGCTTACGGTGCTGGTCCGCGCTCTTGAGGGGCGGGTGCGCACATGGAGGCCCGAATGATGATGGACATCTTCATGCGCCGGCAGGCGCTTATCCTGGGCACGCTCTCTCTCGTTACCATCGTCGTCCTCTGGCAGCTGGTCGTTGATTTCGGGATCGTCAATCCCTTCTTCATCTCGACGCCCGGCGCGGTTTGGCAGGAGTTTCTCGTCCAGCTCAATGACGGGTCTCTCCTCACCAACATCCTCGCAACCCTCTATTCCTTCGCCCTGGCGCTTGGTCTCGCTGTCGCCGTGGGCATCGGGCTGGGCATGCTGTCGGGGTGGTTTCAGGATGTGGAAGCCGCGCTGGAGCCCTTCATCTGGTTCAAATATTCTGCGCCGACCGTCGCCTTCTATCCGCTTTTCATCGCCTGGCTCGGCTATGGCACGCCAACCATCGTGGCGATTGCCTTCCTCTTCGCGCTGACGCCGATCTATGCGAACACGCTTTCGGGCATCAAGAATGTAGATCGCGACCTGAAGCGGGCAGCAATCTCCTTCGGCGCCCGACCCTACGATATTTTTTTCCGGGTGGCGCTTCCGGGCTCCGTGCCGGTGATCGTGGCGGGGCTTAGGCTGGGCGTGGGGCGTGCGCTCACGGGCGTGGTCGTGGCAGAGCTCTTCGGAGCCAATGCCGGACTCGGCTATTCGATCGCCTATTATGCGCAGATGTTGCAGACGAACCGGATGATGGTGCCGATCGTGACCGTGATCCTGCTCGGCGTGATCCTCACCCAGGCTCTGTCCTATGTCGAAAAGAAGACTGATGCCTGGCGCGTGACGCATGACAATTAGGGGCTGATCCATGAAAATCATCGACTCCCATTTTCATTGGTGGCCGCGCTCGGTCCTGGAGCACCTTCATAGGCGTGACGGCTTTCCCCGCGCCGACCCGAACGATCGTGGCGGATACACATACCAGGGAGCGGGCGGACGCAGCGGCACGGTTGCGAGCTGGGCCGAATGGTACGATCTCGACCGGCAGCTCGAAGCCATGGACGCGCTCGGCCATGAGGTTTCCGTGGTGCTTTCCATCGGCCCGTTATCGATCGCTTTCTCCGAGCTTCCGGTCGAGGAGGGGAGGGACCTCGCGCTGATGTGGAACGAGGAAATGGCCGGCGCGCAACGTCGCTATCCCGGCCGGGTGTGGGCGAGCGCGGCAATTCCGCTGAGCGATACGGGCGTAGCTCTCGATGTGCTTGAGCACGCCGTCCGCAAGCTCGGTCTCATGGGCGTCAATTTGCCGGGCAGCGTTGGGCGCGAGGGCAGGATCGACGAGGAGCGCCTGGAACCCTTCTATGCCCGCGTGGAAGAGCTCGGATTGCCGATGTTCCTGCATCCGACCGATGCCGTTTTCGCCGATCTTCTGGAGGGCTACAACGGCGCCCTTCACCTGAGTCTGGGGCGCGTCATCGAGGTGAGCGCGGCAGCATCGCGGCTTGTGCTGTCGGGGTTGATGGAGCGTCATCCCGGCCTCAAGCTTGTGCTTTCGCACACGGGCGGTGCATTGCCCTACCAGTCCGGCCGCATGGACAAGAACTCTAAGACTGCGGGCCTACCAAAGCCTGTCAGCACCTATCTCAAGCGCATGTACACCGATACGGTCTCACCTCATGCGGCCGGCATGAAATTCGCGATCGAGTATTACGGCATCGACAATGTGATGTACGGCACGGACTATCCTTGCTGGGATCCCGCGACCGCCTTGAGGCTATTGGGCGAACTGGAGCTTTCTCTCGATGACCAGGAAAAGCTGTTCCGAACCAATGCGCAGCGGATTCTAGGCCTGAAAGGCGCCTGACCAGCCTCAATCGGCCAGCTCCCGGACACAGGAATCAATTATTTCAGCTTCAGTCGCCGACATGCCATTCAGGCCCAAGCACGGACTTGACCTCGGCGATTTGCTCGAATAGGTGTGCATTCGCCGCGGGCATGGTGAAATGGTATCACAGGAGCCTTCCAAGCTCTTAGTGCGGGTTCGATTCCCGCTGCCCGCTCCAAACTCCTACGGAACCTACAGCACGCTCTCTGGTTGGGTCGCCAAAACCCATCTCGGAAGGAGAGCACATGCGCAAAACACTTTTAGCAACATCGGCTCTTTTGTTGGTTGCCGCCTTTCCGGCCGCCGCACAGGACACCAGCACCATGCGGGTATGGAGGCTTGTCCCTCAAGGCCAGGCCTACGCGCCGGGAGACTGTGTCGAAGTATCGGGGGGAACTGAACAGTTCCATCCCTCCGGCCAGGATACGCCCTCACAGCAGGGAGCACCCGGCCAATGTCCTCCAGGGATGGCACCCGCCGACCAGCTGACAACCGGCTCTACCAGCGATGAGGGCGAGGAGGATTCAGTTACCGGAGATCAGGACGATTCTTCCGGCCAGGCTGACGGCGCCGGCTCTGGCGGCGCTGATACCGGCGGTTCCGCTGGCGACGCGGGTGGCGGCGGTGCCGGAGGTTCTGACACCGGCGGTGCTGCAAGCGACTGATTGATCAGAGTTCTCAATCCCCGGCGGCCTGGTGCTGCCGGGGAAATCAATTGAACATCAGCCGGTCTGAAGGTCGATGCAGGGCCCTCGTGGCGGCTGGGCTCCCAAGTTTGGAGGCATAAATGGTGAACGCAACTGAGATTCGGGAACATGCGGAAGTCATCGGTGCCGATGGCGTGCATGTCGGGACCGTCGACCGCGTGGAAGGTGACCGCATCAAGCTGACAAAAGCAGACAGTGGCGAAGGCATGCATGAGGGGCACCATCATTTCGTGCCACTTGGCCTGGTCGCCGATATTGAGGGCGACAAAGTGCGGCTCTCGGCCAATGCCGACGTGGCAATCATGTTTGAAGATGAGGAAGACGGCAAGCCGATAGAGTAGAGGCCTCGGCAGGCGATCGGTAACCGTTTTGTGCCCGGTCGCCGCAGATTTCTTGTCCGCATCTAACCCGTGACAGTTTTCGCACTTGCGCCCGAGCCCTTGAGAATATAGGGGTTTCTCCGCTTCGGAGCGTAGCGCAGTCTGGTAGCGCATCTGGTTTGGGACCAGAGGGTCGCAGGTTCAAATCCTGCCGCTCCGACCATGACAATCCAGGTGCCGGCCGAGGCGCGCCGGCCATTTTGCCGTAACGTTGAAAGAACGGGGAAAATTGTCAGTGTCCGCGCGCATCTACAGCCCTTCGAGAACCGCCATGCAGTCCGGCACCGCCAAGACCGGCCAGTGGGTGCTCGAGTTCGAGCCGGAGACGCCGCTTAAGATCGATCCGCTGATGGGCTACACCAGTTCCTCCGACACGCGGCGGCAGGTGCGGCTGAGCTTTGCCACGAAGGAAGAGGCGATTGCCTACGCCCAGCGCAATGGTATCGCCTATTTGATCGAGCCCGAGAAGCCAGTGCGGCGGCGACAGGTTTCCTACGCCGAAAATTTCCGCTATGACCGCAAAATTCCTTGGACGCACTGAATAGCGCGTCCGCAGCGGCCCCGTAGCTCAGCTGGATAGAGCACCGGCCTTCTAAGCCGATGGTCACAGGTTCGAATCCTGTCGGGGTCGCCACATTATTTTCCCGCCTTTGATTTTATTTGCTTTTCTCCGCTATTACCCGCACCGTATTCGAGGTGCGGGGATAAAGCGTTCGCTGCCTGTTCAGCCAAGTGCCGTCTCCTCGCCTTCTTGGTGTAGACCTCGGCCATGCGCGGTGATTTCCATCCGAACATTGCCGCCAGCTGGTATTCAGTCGCGCCGTTCTCTGCCGCAAAGGTGGCCCCCGCCTTCCGAAGCCCGTGAGCCCGGCCCGGCACGCCAGCCTCGACACACTTTTCCGCAAACCACGCCCCGAAGCTTTCCTTCGCCCACGGCGATTTCCTCGAAGTGCACAGCAAAGCAAGATCACCGGTCTCGGTGAGGCGAATAGACTCTGCCAATGGCGGCAAAACGGGGATATCGATCTCAATGCCGTTCTTCTGCGTGCGGTACAGAATGCGGCCATCCTTTATGTGCTGCTTGCCTATCTTAACGACATCGCCTCGCCTTAGGCCGGTGTAGAGCAGAAGATCCATAGCCAGACGCTCTTGTGTCCCGAGCGGGTAATGAGCCTGGTACTGCCGGACCTCCTCTACAGTCCATGTGTGAAAGCCATCTGTGGGAGGGGCTGCGGTCGAAACCTCAGCGGCGGGGTTGCGGTCTATCCATGCATTATCCACCGCGTACTGAAACAGCGCGCGCATAATTTTGACGTACGTCTGCGCGGCGTACGGAGTTCCTTCGCGCCTGACTCGCCCGCGCTGTATGTCCTCCTTGGTGATTTGCCGGAAGTTCAGTTGCCCTCCTGTCTTGCAGACATTCCGCAGGATGCGTCTGCGGACCTCCTGCGTTTCAGGAGCAAGGTTCGTAAACCTTCCACTTTCCAGGTATTGGTTCACCAACCATTGCAGGGAGGATTGCGGGGCGCTTGTTTTCTTCTCTCTCACGTTACCTGAAAGAGCAGCCTCGTAGGCTTCGTTGAATTCAGGAGATCCATACGGCCCCGGCAATCGGATGCGCTTTTCCTTGCCGCGTCGGAAGTACCAGACGGTCTTCCCATGACGGTTGATTTCACGCTGAACGTAGGGCTTTCTCGGGCGCGGCATGTCGCGCATCAGAGATAGCCTTTCTTCTGGTCGTCAAGAGGCTTTTCATCCGGGTGTGGTATTGCGTGCGCTTCCGGCACAAGTCGAACAAGCACATTGCCGACTTGCAACACAGGGGCATATCCTGCCTTGGCCGCGCCTCGGCAGAGCGCCGTCACTTGTCTCTCAGTAAGAGCAAGCGGTTTCGTCATTCTCTCTGCCCCTCCATAGAGCCAGGGGTGAGGCAGCGGATGGCGGCATCCGCCATAATCAGAAAGGCCCGTTTCTCCGCCTTGTCGTTATATCCATCTGTTTCTGGCCACTTGTGGTTCCCCGCTTCACAAATGGCGCGGGCAACCTTTTCCCGATCTATCTGGCGTGGGCCGAGTATGCGGTAGCCTGCGGCGGTGAGGTCGGACAGTATGTTGTTCGCAATGATCTCCCGCGCGCCTACGCCCCATAGGCCACCGTCTACAGCCCTGCCAACGTGGTAATATCCGCCTTCCCAATAGCCGTAATGGGTTCGTGGCTCACCGTTACTGCGGTCAGCGGGAGAGACTTCCCACTCCAGCGGCTTGACCTCCACCGGCCCGCTCGGCTGCGGGGCGGGGTGGGCTGTGCTGGTGCCTACAGTGATCGGCGTGTATTCGCCGTACATGCCAGCCACCGGCTCCCCGGCATTGGCTTCCGCTCTGGCGAGGGCGGCGGCAGCACGGCGTAGAATCGCCAAATCGGCGGCAGACTGATCGTAGTCTGTGTAAAATTCGCCCGCCTCTATTGTGGCGACAACGTCATGTATCGAGCGCTCGACTTCCTTCTCGCTTATCTCAGTCATGGCTCTGTCCTTTCGGGGAGGGGTGGGCCTTGTCGCGGAAGGCGCGGGCGGCGCGGAGTTCGCCCATGTAGATGCCCGGTCTAACTCGCGTCGTGTCTGAGAGGTGAGGGCCATGCAAGTTGTCCATTGCCCCAGCCGCCTCCGCAAACGGCTCGATCACCCGATCCGCTTCGGCCAGCATCTCCTTGAGCCGGGCGCGCTCGGCTTCGGCCTTGAGTTGCTCCATACGGTAGCCCATACGCTCCCGAATGTGTTCGACGCAGTACGGAAGGTCAGCCGTGTACACTTCGCCAATGCGCTTGCCGAAGTATTCGGAACCTCCAACCGTCAAACCTGTGATGGCTATGGTTGCCTCACGCGCGTACTGCTCCAGCGCCGCGTTGCTCTCTAGGAGGGTGCGGTACTCATCGAACTGTTTCCATGCTTGGCAGGTCGGACAGTCGGCGTCATAGTCCGAACAACGATCGCCCCAATAATCTGTGATCGCTTCCGCAATCAGCCCCGCATAGTCTGGTGTGGTGGTCATTGCTGCGCCTCGTCGTAGGAGAGGATGGCGTTGGATATGCTCACTGCGGCCTGATTGACGCCCGCCCAATACGGCCCGTCGAGGCTGTTCTCGCCATGTGCTAGCGCTATCTCCGCCGCCCGCTGATCACGAGCAAGGAGGGCGCGGGCGATTGCGGTAACGTCACTCGCCACACCTCGGCCAAGCTGGCCATAGATGCGGTCGGCCTCCCGCATGATCTCGTCTGGTATTCTATCGGTCATGGCCGGTGGCCTCCTGAAATAGCTTGCGCGGCTTCAGGCTCGGCTTGGGAACACGAGCCTTCTTCTCGAAACCGCGTGAGGGGATTTTCGTCTTGACCTTGGTCTTCAGGCCCATGAACTGCTGGCGCACGGTCTTCGCTGCTGTCGGGATATCCCGGTGCCGTGTCTTCCAAGCATGGCATTTGGGGCAGACGGCGCGGCAGTTCTCCAGGCTGTTATCCTTGGAATTGGCGTCGAGAATGTAGTGGTCGTATTCGACGCCAAGGCTCAGATCTGCCGTGCAGCGCTGTCCTTCCGGCAGGCCATACCAAGCGCCAACAGCCTCGCAGCGTTTCCCCGAGCGCTTCAGTGCGGCCTTGCGGGTTGCGGTGGTGAATTCCTTGCGAACCATCATTCCGCCCCCTGACAAACAAGGGTCTCGTATTCTGCGGCCCTACGGAGAAGAACATCGGCGTGACAAGGAGACCCCGGCTTGCACCAGCAGGCAAGGTTTTTGCCGATCAAGGGTTTGATCCACTGGGCGTATTGTTCTGGGTGAAAGCAC
>Ga0180222_1000346_pt1 | contig 71313 bp, 58 predicted proteins | sample eDN5th37CKraftOP_FD_151336 | JGI IMG/M metagenome (GOLD analysis project Ga0180222, IMG submission 151336) | Enriched Organic Plus compost microbial communities from Emeryville, California, USA - eDNA 5th pass 37_C Kraft OP (version 2) (version 2) ... | reverse complement strand
GGTGCCGGGCCAGCCGGCCGGCCTCGGCGTCCAGCGCCGCATGGCTCAGCGCCACGCGGCCGTCGCAGACCGCGAGCGCGTCCGGCGTGCGCCGCGCCCAGGCGGCGATGCGCCGGTGCAGCGGCGCCGCTTCGGAGCGCACGGGCGCAGCCTCCGCGCCCTGCGGTGCTTCGCAGTCCGCGGTTCCTTCGGAAAGCAGGTTGGAATGGGTCATCGATGGGATCCCTTGTTGTTTTTCTGCGTTGCGGATCCGGCGCGGCAGACGAAGCCCGGGAAACCTCGGGACGGGTCCGCCCTGCGGCGCCGCGAAACGCCGGAGCATGCCTGATCGTCGCGCGGAGGTCGAAACGGCCCCTGCCGCAGCGACGCGCGTGCCGCGCGGCATGGGGCCATTGGCGCGCGCTGCGGCGCCTGCGCAGCGGCCCGCGCACGCGCGGCAGGCGAGCCGGTTGCGCGGCGACCGGCGCGTGCGCGACAGTCCCGCCGCGGACGCCAGGCGGAACCGAAAAGCGGAACGAAAGACATGCGGACCTTCGACCTCTTCCGGCCGGCGGCGGATGCCGCGGGCCAGCTGCGGCGCCTGCGCCTGCTGCACGGCATGAAGCAGAGCCATCTCGCCGCGCTGCTGGGCGTGGACCAGGCCACCGTGTCGCGCTGGGAGCGCGGCGTGCTGGCGCTTTCGCCGCGCCAGCGCGCGAAGCTTGCGCGCCTCTTCGCGGCGTCGGCGTCCGCGCAGGATGCGGCGCTCAGGCGGCTGGTCGAATCCTCGACGCAGAAGGTGCACCTGATCTGCGACCGCACGCACCGCCTGTTCGCCGCCTCGCGCGCGCGCCAGGCGGAATGGCGCGCCGACCCGGCCGAGTTCCTCGGCAGGCCGCTGCTCGGCTACGCCTCGGCCGAGATCCTCGCTGCCGAGGCCACGCTGCGGCCGCGCGGCTGGCACGAGGGCCGGCTGTCCTCGCTCGTGGTCGAGACCGGCGCGAACGCCGACCCGGTGCTGCGCATCCTGCCCGGGCGCGTGCTGTGGGAACGCATCCTGCTCGGCGACGGCAGCGCGGCGCGCCTGGTCACGACGATCGGCTGACGCGAGGCGCGGCCGCGCGCCTCAGGCGACCGGGTACGGGCCGTCCGCGAACGCGACGTCGTGGTAGCCCTTGCTGCCGACCTCGCGCGCGAGCGGGCTGCGAAAATCGGCGCCGCCGCGCAGGCAGTCGAGCACGTGGCCGAAATCGTAGCGCGGCTGCCAGCCGAGCTCCTCGCGCGCGCGGCGGTTGACGTAGACGCGGTCGATCCGCGGGAACAGCGACCAGCCGCGCGCTGCGTACAGCGCCGCGCAGTCCGGGAAGCGCTCGCGCACGAGCGCCGCCGCGTCCCGGCGCAGCGCGGCGAGGTCGTCTTGCGCGAACGGCGTCGTCGCCGAGACGACGTAGCGCGCGAAGCCGATCGCCGGCGCGCGCTCGAGCGCATGCAGGTGCGCGGTGACGACGTCCTCGATGTCCGCGCGCCGGTACAAAAGCTCGTTGGCCTGCGCGTTCGCGGTCGCGTACCGCCCGCGGATCGCCGGATCGTCGTCGGCCTCGGGAAAGAACCGCGACGTGCGCAGCACCAGCACCGGCAGGCGGTGGCGGCGGAAGAACAGCTCGCACAGGCCTTCCGCGGCGAGCTTGGTGACGCCGTAGATGTTCTTCGGCACCGGCGCCACGTCCTCGGTGATCCAGGCCGCCGGCGCGCCGGGCGCCGGCGTCAGCGCCGCGCCGAACGCGCTCGTCGTGCTGGTGAAGACGAAGCGGTCCGCGCCGGCCGCGAGCGCCTCCTCGAGCAGCGCCAGCGTGCCGGCGACATTGGTCTCGACGAAGTCGGCATAGGCATGCGTGGCCACGTGCGGCTTGTGCAGCGTCGCCGCATGGATCACCGCGCCGGCGCCGGCCATCGCGTCGCGCACGAACGCGCGATCGGCGATCGAGCCGACCGCGTCGGTGAACGGCGAGGGCTTGACGTCGATGCCGCGCGCCGGCCGGCCCGCCGCGCGCAGCGTGCGCATCAGCGCCTCGCCGAGATGGCCGGCGCTGCCGGTGACCAGGATCGTCATGCGCGTGCTTCCGTCCGCATTGCAGGACGGCGAAGCTAGCAGCCAGCCGCGGCCGCGGACAACGCATAACGTATGCGCAGCGCGCCGCGCCCGACGCGCGCGCGATCCGCTTCGCGCCGGCCGCCCGACGCGCCTGGCCGGGCCGTCCGCCCGCGCCCCGCGCCGGCTGCCCGGCGGGTCGCTAAAGAATGCGAAAGCGCGCCGCGTCGGCGAGTGGTGTCCTATGCACGCCGAACGAATCGGCGTATCCCAGGAGAAAGCCATGTTCCGCAAGACCTGCACGACCGGCAGCGGCCGCACGCGACGCGAGCGCCGCCGCGACCTCGTCGCCGCGTTCGGCTCGCGCCGCTGGCGCGGCGCCCGCAGCGACCGCCTGGCCGCGCGCTACGCCGGGGCGTCCCCGGCCTGGCCGCCGCTGTTCCGCATCCATGGATGAGGGCTGCGCCGCGTCCGTCCGCGTGCCGGGCCGGCGAGCGCGGCGCGCGGCGCACGTCCGTGTCGTGCGCGACGGGCGCACGTGCTCCCGGGATCGGCAGCTGGAGCACGGCGCGCACGCTGCGCATCGAAGCCGAGCCGCGATCCCGCCACGGCGCGCGCGCGCCGCGCCGCGTACATCCGCTACGATGCGCGGCCGCCTCGCGAGCCCGCCGAACCGATCGTGTCGCTGCCGCCTTTCGATCCCAACCGCGCCGGGCTGCCGGCCGACGTCGCCGCCGACCTGCCGCCGGCCTGGCAGGCGCGGCTTGCCGGCGCCACGTTCACGCGGCAGACGATCGGCTGCTCCGACGCGGCCGTGTTCCGCGTCGAGCGCGCCGGCGGCGAAACCCTGTTCGTGAAGACCGAGCCGCTCGCGCCGCTCGGCGAGCTGCCCGGCGAGGCGACGCGCCTGCGCTGGCTCGGCGCGCAAGGCGTGTCCTGTCCGGCCGTGCTCGACGAGGCGCGCGGCGCGCGCCGCCACTGGCTGCTGACGAGCGCGCTGCCGGGACGCGATCTCGCCTCCTCGCCCTGGCTCTCCGCGCAGGCGGTCGTCGACCTCGCCGCCGACGCGCTGCGCGCGCTGCACGGGCTCGACCCCGCCGCCTGCCCGTTCGATCATCGCAGCGCGCGCCGCATCGCCGTTGCGCGTGCGCGCCTCGAGGCCGGGCTCGTCGACGCGTCGGACTTCGACGACGAGCGCGCCGGCCGCAGCGCCCGGGACGCATTCGCCGAGCTGCTGGCCACGCGGCCGGGGCACGAGGACCTCGTCGTCACGCACGGCGACGCCTGCCTGCCGAACCTGATCGCCGCGGACGGCCGCTTCGGCGGCTTCGTCGACTGCGGCCGGCTCGGCGTCGCCGATCGCCACCAGGACCTTGCGCTCGCCGCGCGCAGCATCGGCGACGGCCTGGGCGAGGTCTGGGTCGACGCGTTCTTCCGCCGCTACGGCGGCGCGATCGACCCAGGCCGCCTGGCGTTCTACCGCCTGCTCGACGAGTTCTTCTGAGCCGCGCGCTGGCGCGGAAAATGCTGGCGCGGCGCAGCCGTGCCGTCCAGGAGAACGCATGTCCCCGCCAACCGTCGCGCCGCGCCGCGCCGGCGTGCTGACCACGCTGTGCCTCGGCGTGCTCGTCGCGCAGATCGACACCTCGGTGGTGAACCTCGCCGTGCGGCCGATCGGCCATGCGCTCGGCGCCGGCGTCGCCGCGCTGCAATGGGTCATGGACGCCTACAACCTCGCCTATGCCGTGCTGCTGCTGAGCGGCGGCCTGCTCGGCGACCTGTACGGGCGCCGGCGCGCGTTCCTCGCCGGCGTCGCCGTGTTCGCGCTCGGCTGCCTGGTCTGCGGCTTCGCGCCGGGCGCGGGCGTGCTGATCCTGGGCCGCGCGATCGCCGGCGTCGGCGCGGCGCTGCTGCTGCCCGCGTCGCTGGCGATCGTGCGCGTGACGTGGACCGATCCGGCCGAGCGCGGCCGGGCGCTCGGCGTCTGGGCCAGCTGCAACGGCCTGGCGTTCGCGATCGGGCCGACGATCGGCGGCCTGCTGATCGAGGGCTTCGGCTGGCGCAGCGTGTTCCTGATCGTGCTGCCGCCGTGCGCGCTCGCGGTCGCGCTGGCGCTGCGTTACGTGCCCGAATCGGCCGACCCCGAAGGACGCCGCCTCGATCCGGGCGGGCAGATCTGGGGCGCGCTCGCGCTCGGCGGCTTCGCGCTGGCCGCGATCGAAGGCCGCGAGCGGCCTGCCGTGCTCGCCGGCGCGGCCGCGCTGGCGGTCGTGGCGGCGCTGCAGTTCGTGCGCACCGAGCGCCGGCTCGGCGGCGCGGCGCTGCTGCCGCTGGATCTGTTCCGCCGGCGCGCATTCGTCGGCGCGATCGCCGCCACCGCGGCGATGACGTTCGGCATGTACGGCCTCCTGTTCCTGGTGCCGCTGTGCTGGCAGCAGGGCGCGCAGGCGATGAGCCCGGTCCGCGCCGGCCTCGGCCTGCTGCCGATGGCGCTCGCGTTCGTGCTCGTCTCCTACGGCTCCGGCGCGTTGCTCGAGCGCGTCGGCGCGCGCCTCGCCACCGCCGCCGGCACGGCGCTGATCGGCGCCGGCCTGCTGACGCTGGCGCTGAGCGACGCCGGGCGCCCGCTGGCGCTGGCGCAGGCCGGCCTGCTGCTCGCCGGCGTCGGCATGGGCGTCAACACCGCGCCGCTGATGGGCGTGGCGGTGGCGGCGGTGCCGCCGCAGCGCGCGGGCATCGCGTCCGCGCTGATCAACGTCGCGCGCATGGCGGGCGCGACGCTCGGCGTCGCCGTGCTCGGCACGGCCTATGCGCTGCGCGGCGGCGCCGGCGCCGGGCTGACCGCGGCGATGCTGGCCGGCGGCCTCGTGCAGCTCGGCGGCGCCGCCGTCGCCGCGGCGACGATCGACCGCCACGCCACGCGCGCCGCAAGCTGAAGCCCGGCTGATGCGCGCCGGCGCGCGCTAAGCCGGCATTGCGCCCGGCGCGGCTATTCCTGCTCCGACGCGGACGACGGCGCGCGCCGCAGCACCGACAGGCGGCCGTTGGGCTCGAGGCGCACGCTGTCGACCTCGGCGACCGAGGCCACCTCGTGCAGGCGCAGCTCGCGCTCGAAGGCCGCCGGCGGCACCGAGGCGCGGCGCAGCGCGCCGGGCACGAGGCGCCCGGCGCGCACGAGCAGCAGCGGCCGGCCCTCGATGAGGCGATCGAAGGCGGGGCTGCGGCTGGCGACGAAGCCGATGAACCTGTCCAGCGCGAGGATCGTGGCGATGCCGATGAAAGGACCGAGCAGCGAGCTGTCGTTGCCGACGATCGCCGAGCGCAGCGCGCCGCCGACCAGGATCAGCACGACGATGTCGAACGGCGACATCTCGCCGAACGCGCGCTTGCCGGTGCAGCGCAACAGGATCAGCAGGCCCAGATACGTGATCGCGCCGCGCACGGCGAAGTGCCACCAGGGCATGGCAAGAGCGAACAGCTCGTTCATCAGCGAGGCTCCGTGACAAGGTCCGTGGAAAAACGCAAGCCGCCGACGCCGGGTCTCGACGCGCTGCCCGCGACCGATGCCGAGGGCCGCCATCTCGCCGTGATCGAAGCGAAGGCCGGCAGCCGCAATAAATACAAGTACGACCCGCATCTGCAAGCGCTGGTGCTGCACAAGGCGCTGCCGCTCGGCACCTCGTTCCCGTACTGCTTCGGCTTCGTGCCGTCCACGCTGGGCGAGGACGGCGATCCCCTCGACGTGCTGGTGTTCATGGACGAGGCGGCCGAGCCGGGCACGGTCGTGCCCTGCCGCCTGGTCGGCATCATCGAGGCGCAGCAGACCAAGGACGGCCGCACCATGCGCAATGATCGCCTGCTGGCGGTCGCCGACGGCTCGCACCGCTACCGCGAATGCCGCCGCCTGGCCGACATCGACGCCGGCGTGCTCGACGAGATCGAGCGGTTCTTCGAGTTCTACAACGCTCAGCGCGGCACGGCGTTCGAGCCGCTGCGGCGCGCCGGGCGCAAGGCGGCCGAGCGCGCGGTGGAAGCGGGCCGGCACGCGCGGCAGAAGGCCTAGGCGCGCATAAAAAATTCCGCCCGCTCCCTGGGGCGCATAAATATTTCATTAGTGCATGATCGCCGCGCGCGGGCGGCGGCTTGCCGGCGCAGCGGCGCCGTTCATGGCACGTTTCCTGTACGGCTCGGCTCGCCCCTGGGGCCGGGATGCCGTCCGGCATCGCCGTTTCCAACGGAATGCCATGCAATGAGCCTTGCCGCCCGCGACACCGCCGCCATCCGCCGTCCTGCTTCCGCGCCGCCGCGCGCATGCGATTCGATCATCGCCGGCTCGCTGCTCGGCGACGTGCAGGGCGTCGCCCGGGAGCTCTGCCGCGCGCTGCAGCACGCGCCGATCGTCGTCTGGATGGACGCCAACGCCGACGTGCTCTACCGCTCGGCCGAGGCCGCGCCGGTGGACGTGGCGCCGGAATGGATCGCCGGCACCTACGGCCTGGGCGCGAGCCTCGCCGACATCGCCGACGACCTGCGCCTGCTGAAAGCCGAGCGGCGCGCCTGCGGCCTGATCGAGGACTGAAAGGCCGCAGCGCGCCGCCGGCCGGGCGCTCTCAGTAGCCGCTGCTGCGCACGATGACGTCGACGTGCCCGTCGCCGGCGCCGGCCAGGGACGCGTTGCGCACGTCCAGCCGCGCGAGCGCCACGCCGCGCGCGTTCAGGTAGCCGCGCACCGCCGCGGCGCGCGCGTACGACGCCGGCGCATCGGGGCCGCCGTACTCTTCCACGCGCGCGACCGTCTGCGGCTCGCTGCGCAGCGCGTACGCCAGCGAGTCGAGCGCCTGCTCGCCGCTTCGCGTGAGCACGGGCCGGCCCGGCTCGAACATGTAGTCGCCCAGGCGCACGACCAGGCCGCGTTCGTCGATGCGCGACTCGACGCCGCCGAGGCGGCTCTGCATCGCCAGCAGGTCGGCGCGCGCCGGCGGCGGGCCGCCGGCGACGGCGGCCGGGCCGCGCGTGCCGGCGCGCGCGAGCAGGCGGTCGCGCTCGGCGCCGAGCTCCGCGCCGCGGCGTTCGGCGTAGCGCGCCATCGCGCTGGCCTCGGCGATCTGCACGAGCTTGCCGGCGACGTACACGCCCTGCTGGTAGGCGTGCTCGTCGAGCGTGCCGGCGTTGCGCGCCAGCGTGTCGACGGCCGCGTCGGCGTTGCCGAGCTCGCTGCCGGCGTTGTCGATGATGCGCGGATCGGCGTGCAGGCGGTCCAGCTCGTTCTGCAGGCGCACGACGTCCGGCGGCGGACCGGGCGGAACCGCGGCGCAGGCCGCGCACAGGCCGGCGATCGCGCCGGCGAGCGTCATCGTTCGGAGCGTCGGAAGCTTCATGGCTGACCTCCCGGACCCAGCTGGGCGCGCAGCGTGTCGACGCTGCGCTGGATTTCGGCCGTGGCGGCCTCGGCGCGCTGCCGGCGCGCCTTCGCCGAGGCGAGGTCGGCGGCGACCTTGGCGCGTTCGGCGTAGGTGGCCAGCTCGGTCCACGCGCCGCGCGCGGACGCCTGGCGCGCGGCGTCCAGCATCGCGCCGGCCTCGTCGTAGTCGGCCGGCGCGTAGCGCGCGGCGTCGTCGCGCTCGGCGGCCTGCATCGCGGTCATCGCCTGGGCCAGCTCGAGCTCGGCGCTGCCGCGGTCGACGACCGCGGCCGCAGCCGGCACGCACAGCGCCAGCGCAAGGACCAGCATCAAGAGCGGAATGCAACGGCGAATCATCGCGATCTCCTCTCGAGATCCTGCCGCTCGCCTTGGCGGCGACCGGCCCCCGCTTCCCGCAGCGACTATCCCCACGGCGGCGTGAATGCGGACGAAATCGCCGGGCCCGCGCCTTCAGCGCGCCGTCATGCGCTGCGCATCAGCCGTGCAGGCAGAAGCGGGCGACGCGGTCGGGCACGAACGGCGCAGGGTCGAGGCCGGCGGCGCGGCAGGCGTCCAGCGCGTCGCGCAGCGCGCGCTCGCAGAGGCGAGCCTGCGCCGGATCGCCGTTGTGCATGCCGTATTCGACCGCGTCGAGCATCGCGCCCGCCCAGGCGAACAGCCGGTCGCTGCGCGCGAGGAGCTCGGCGCGCAGCCACGCCTTCAGCGGACGCTGCAGCGCGAGGCCGTGCCGCTGCGCATGCGCCGCGGCCAGCGCGACGGCTTCGTCGGCGACGCCGCGGAACCATTCCGTGCGGCCGGCCGCCGCCGGCGGCACGATCGGCGGCTCGAGCGCCTGCTGCGGCGCGAACGCGTCCAGCAGGCGGCGTTCCAGGCGGCGCGCCTCGGCGACGCGTTCGGCGGCGACGAGCACGCCGCCGTCGAGATCGAAGAACTCGAAGAAGCGCCGGTGCAGCGTGCGCAGGCGCTGCAGCGGATCGCGCGAGAAGCCGATCTTGAGCAGCGTGTCGCCGCGGCACGGCGCGACGTAGACGTAGGCGCGCCCGCGCGCGAGCTGGCGCGGAAAGCCGGGATCCTCGGTCGGTTCGTTCATGCGCGGGCGGAATCTGCGCCGCGATCGTAGCGCCATCCGGCGCCGCGCGCGGCATCGCGCGGACGTACGCGAACGATCGCGGCATGCACCGCCTTCAGCGCAGCTCGAAGCCGTCGACGAAGATGCGGTCCGCGCGTTCGGCACGTACAGCTCGGCGCTCGCCGCCGGCGGCACGCCCCAGCCGGGCTGGTAGCCGCCGGCGACCAGCACGCGGCCGTCGGCGAGCAGCGCGATCGCGGCGCGGCTGCGCACCTCGTGCATCGAGCCGGCGTCGGCGAACAGGCCGGTGAGCGGATCGTAGAGCTCGGCGCTGGAAAGGATCACCTCGCCGTCGGCGCCGCCGCCGGCGATCAGCACGCGGCCGTCGGCGAGGCGCACCTGGGCGTGGTCGTCGCGCGGCGTGAGCAGGCTGCCGGTCGGCGTGGACGTGCCGGTGGCCGGATCGTACAGCTCGGCCGGCGCGACCAGGGCGTCCTCGCCGGCGCCGCCGGCGACCAGCACGCGGCCGTCGGCGAGCAGCGTGGCCTTGGCCAGGAAGCGCGGTCGCGCCAGCGTGCCGGCGCCGGCGAAGCGGCCGCTGGCCGGATCGTAGATCTCGACGCTGCCGAGCACGCCGCCGGCGTCGATGTTGAAGCCGCCGAGGACGAGCACGCGGCCGTCGGGCAGCGTCACCGCCATGTGGCCGTTGCGCGCGGTCGACAGGCTCCCGGTCGGCGCGAACGTGCCGGCGGCCGGATCGTACAGCTCGGCGCTGGCGGTGATGCCGGCCTCGGGCGAGACCCAGCCGCCGGCGACCAGCACGCGGCCGTCGGCGAGGCGCGCGGCGGAATGGAAGTAGCGCGCCGTGGCCATCGCGCCGGTCGCGAGGAAGCGGCCGCCGGCCGGATCGTAGCGTTCCGCGCTGGCCAGGCGGTGCGCGGTGCCGTCGCCGTCGCGGTACGTGCCGCCGGCGACCAGCACGCTGCCGTCGGCGAGCGGCGTCGCGGTCGCGTCGCCGTCGCGCGGCACGCTCATCGCGCCGGTCGGCGCGAACGTGCCGGTGGCCGGGTCGTACAGCTCGGCGCTGGCCTCGGTGCCCGCGGCGGATACGCCGCCCAGCACCAGCACGCGGCCGTCGGGCAATGCCGCGGCCATGCCGAAGTCGCGGCCGGTGGCCATGCTGCCGGTGACCGCGAAGCCGGCGGCGCAGACCGCCGGCAGGCAGGCGAGCAGGCCGAGCCAGGCCACCGGACGAGGGATCCGACGGATGTCGCGCATGGCGTCCTCGGTGCGGTGCGAACCGGAAGGACACTACCGGCGCGCCGCCCGCGGCCCATTCCGGACCGATGCGGATTCGATGAGCGGACGATCAAGGCGCCATGCGCCGCGCATCGCAGGAATCTCGCCGCGCGCGCCGTCGCGGTCTCACCGGCGTTGCGCGGCCTTTTCCTCGGCCAGGCGCGCCTGCAGCCGCGCGCCGCCCGCCTCGGCGTAGCGGCGGCACGCCGTGCGGTCGACCAGCGCATCCGCCTCGCCGGCGTCGCGGCGCGCCACCCGGTCGAGGAAGCCGCTCGCCTCCGGATGCGGCGTGATCAGCACGTCGCACGGCAGCGCGGCGATCGTGTCCAGGCCGCGGCGGAAGCCCGCCACGCGCTCGGGATGGGCCGGGTCGCCGTAGCGGTAGCCGGCCGCGGACAGCAGCGTGAGGCTGTCGGCATAGACCAGGTCGAGGCAGCGCCCGCCTTCGCAGCTGCGCCACGACCAGGTGGTGCTGCCGGGCGTGTGCCCGGGCGTGAGATGCGCGGTCAGCGCGATCGGCCCCAGGCGCACCGTCTCGCCGTCGGCGAACGTCGCCGCGACCGCGACCGGCGCGAACGCGGCCGCCATGCCGTGCTGCGGGTCGTCGGGATCGTCGCCGCCGCTGCGCAGCGCGCGCGCGCTCGCGGCGCTGGCGCGCACCTTCGCGCCGCTGTCGTGCGCCAGCGCGGCGATGCCGCCGGCGTGGTCGAAATGCGCGTGCGAGTTGAGGATCAGGCGCACGTCCTCGACGCGGAAGCCGAGCGCGCGGATGTTGGCCTCGATCGTCTTCGCGTTCTCGGCCATCGGCACGTCGATCAGCACGTGGCCTTGCGGCGAGGCGATCAGGATCGCGCCGAGCCCGCGCGTGCCGACGTAGTAGGTGTCGCCGTGGATGCGGAACGGCGCCTGCGGCGCGGTCCATTCCGGCGGAGCGGCCGCGGCGGCGGCGGAGCAGAACACGGCGGCGCCGAGCGCGGCGCCGCGGACGAAGCGTTTCATGGGCACGATTCCGTTGCGAACGCCCGCAGCGGGCGCCTGCCGGATTGTGCCAGCGGCCGCCGCGGCGATTGTGGCGATCGCGGGCGCGCGACATGGCGGCGCTCTGCCGGCGGCGCCGTCAGCGGCGCGGCGCGACCTGCCGCAGCGGATGGGCTTCGGTGTTGAACGTCACCGCGTCGAAGTCCAGCGCCTGCGGCGCGAACAGGAGGTAGTAGTACTTGAACGTCTCGGCGAAGAGATAGCTTTCCATGCGGTCCTTGCGGCGCCCGGTCCGCACGTCCGCCAGCGCGGCGTAGCCGGCGTCGGTGCGGCAATGCGCGACGAAGTCGCGCAGCATCGCGCGCCCCATCGCCAGATAGCGCGGATCGCGCGTGGTGCGCGCGAGCACGTAGGTCGACTCGACGATCTCCGGGCGCAGCGCGTAGCCGGGCGAGACGATCCGGCGCCGCCGGTAGTCGTAGACCTCCGGCTCGACGCCGTGGAGCTGCCACATCGCGAACGAGGACGCCTGCAGGCGCGCCGCGCGCCCGGTGTCGCCGGACAGCGCGAGCAGCGCCGGGAAGAACGCATCCAGCGCGCCGTAGTACGTGTGCGTGCGGCGCCCGTCGCGCATGTCGGCGTAGCCGTACCAGAGCGCGCCGCCGACCTCGTCGGCGAGGTGGCGGTTCGCCGCTGCGATGCTCGGCGCCCACATCGCCCGGCAGTCCTCGTCGCCGAACAGGCGCCAGCATTTCCACAGGTACTCGTAATAGGAATCGATGCCGCCGGCGATGCTCGATTCCGCATCGAGCCAGCGGCCGGTCTCGACGTCGATCGTCGCGCCGACGAGGCCGAGCGGCGAGCGCCGCTTCCAGGTCTCGACCAGCGCGCGCTTGGCCTTGTCGTAGTACGCGCCGTTGCCGGTCAGGCGCGCCAGCGTGCCGAACTCGAGCAGCAAGGTGCCGGTCTCGGCCGGGTTCGTCTCGCGTCCGCGCGTGCGGCCGGTGCGCAGGTTCACCTCGACGTAGGGCAGCCCGGTCGGCGAATCGAACGCCGGCAGCAGGCGCGTGCCGAGATCCTCGGCCTTGCGCAGCAGGCGCTCGTCGCCGCTCAGCTGGTACGCCGACAGCAAGCCGCCGAGCAGGCGGATCGTGATCTCGAAGTTCTTGACGTAGACGTCCTGGTCGAAGTCCAGACGCGCGGCGACGAGCTCGCGCACCGCGGCGGCTTCGTCGTCCAGGCCCATGACGATCAGCGTGTCGAGCGCGTCGACCGGCGTCATCAGCAGCGGCGTGCCGTACCAGTCGCGCGGCTTGCGCGAGAGCGGCGCGAGCTCGTCGTGGCCCCAGGCGTGGCGGCGATAGCCCTGCCAGGCGTGCAGGAACTCGGCCTTGACCTCGGCGGCGAGCCGCGCCGATTCGGCGCGATCGACCTGCGGCGCCGGCGCTGCACGCGCCGGCAGCGCGAGCACGGCCGACAGCAGCAGGCCCAGGAACGCGCGCATGTCAGAGCCCCTGCCCGCCGGCCGGCGCCGACCGGCGGCGCAGCAGCGCGAGCACCTCGTAGCACGCGCCCATCGTGTGGTAGTCGGTCTTGCCGGCCGGGCTCTTCTCGTCGGAGTACTTGCGGTTCTGCCGGTCGAGGATGCGGTACCAGGCGCCGTGCGCGTGATCGACGAAATGCCGCCAGGCGTAGCGCCACAGGCGCCGGTAGTCGTCCCAGTAGCGCGCCTCGCCGGTGCGCTCGCCGAGCAGCGCGGCGGCGGCGAGCGACTCGGCCTGCACCCAGAAGTACTTGTCCGCGTCGCAGATCGTGCCGTCCGGCGCGAAGCCGTAGCAGAGCCCGCCGTAGTCCGCGTCCCAGGCCTTTTCGACCGCCGCGTCGAACAGCCGGCGCGCGGTCGGCACGAGCCAGTCCAGCGGGCGCCAGCGCTCGATCGTCAGCAGCAGCTTCGCCCATTCGGTCTGGTGGCCGGGCTGGAAGCCCCAGGGGCGGAACAGGTGCCTGGGATCGTCCTTGTGGTAGTCCCAGTCGACGTTCCAGGCGGCGTCGTAGTGCTCCCAGACCAGGCCTCCCGCCTTGGCGGCCTGACGCCGCGTGACGTGGTCGGCGACGAGCACGGCGCGGTCGAGATAGCGCGGCTGCGCCGTCGCCTCGTAGGCGGCCAGCAAGGCCTCGCAAAGATGCATGTTCGCGTTCTGCCCGCGGTAGCCGGAGAAGCGCCACTGCGGATCGGCCTCGTCGCGATAGAGCCCGGCGTCGGCGTCCCAGTAGCGCGTCTCCAGCAGCTGCCAGGCGTCCTCGACGCCGGCGAGCGCGCCGTCGATGCCGGCTTTCGCCGCGGTCGCATGGGCGAGCAGCACGAACGCGGCGCCGTAGGCGTGCTGCGTGCGGTCCTCGGCGCGGCCGTCGCGCACGGTCCAGGCGTAGCCGCCGCTTTCCGCGTCGCGGTGCACGCGGACCAGATAGTCCAGGCCGTGGCGCGCGGCGTCGGCGTAGTCGGCGCGGCCGAACTCGCGCGCGGCCATCGCGTAGTCGAAGACGAAGCGCGTGCTGCTGACCAGGTGGCGGTGGCTGCGCTCGTAGACCGTGCCGTCGTCGAGGAAATAGTGGAAGAAGCCGCCCGCCGGATCGATGCAGCGCGGATGGTAGAACGCCATCGTCTGCGCGACGTGGCCGCGCAGGAACTCGGCGGACAGGAAATCGGGCTCGGCGGTCATCGTGTCCTCGTCGAAGGTCCGGTGGCGAGCAGCGCGTCGACCTCGTCGCGCCGCGGCATCGCCGCGAACGCGCCCGGCCGCGTGACCGCGAGCGCGCCGCAGGCGGCGGCGAAGCGCAGCGCGGCGGCGAGCGCGCCCTCGTCGGCGGCGAACGCAGCCAGGCCGTGCGGCGCCACGCCTTGCGCGGCCAGCGCGAGCAGCAGGCCGCCGACGAACGCGTCGCCGGCGCCGGTGGTGTCGACCGCCTGCACGGCGAAGGCCGGCAGCGTGCCGGAGCGCGACGGCGCGTGCCAGCGCAGCGGCGCGGCGCCGTCGGTGACGACGACGAGCCGCGTCGCGCCGCGCCACAACGCCTCCAGCGCGGCGCGTTCGCCGCCGGCGCGCCCGGCCAGGAACGCGAGCTCCTCGGCGCTGAGCTTGACCAGGTCGGCCTCGGCCAGCGCCGCGGCGATGCGCGCGGACGGATCGGCGCCGCGCGGCCACAGCGACGGGCGCAGGTTCATGTCGAAGCTGACCAGCGCGCCGGCTGCGCGCGCGCGGCGCATGCCGTGCAGCGTCGCGCCGGCGACGCCCTCCTCGGTCAGCGAGTTCGAGCAGGCGTGGAACACGGCCGCGTCGGCGAACGCCGCGTCGTCGAAATCCGCCTCGCGGAACAGCAGGTCCGCGGCCGGCGGGCGGTAGAACACGAAGCTGCGCTCGCCGGCCGCGTCGAGCGTGACGAAGGCGAGCGCGGTCGGCGCCTCGTGCGTGCGGCGCGCATGCGCGGTGCCGACGCCGGCCGCGGCGAGGCTCTCGAGCAGGAAATCGCCGAACGGGTCGTGCGCCAGCATGCCGACGAACTCGGCGCGGCCGCCGAGCCGCGCCACCGCGACCGCGGCGTTCGCCGGCGCGCCGCCGGCGTGGCGCAGGAACGCCTGCGGCCGGCCGGCCTCGGCCGGCACGGCGAGGAAGTCGATCAGGGCTTCGCCGAAGCAGACGATGCGCTTCATCGCGCGCCTCAGTGCAGCGGCGGCGCGGCGCGCGGCGCGAGCGCCGCGGGCGCGTCCGCCGCGGCCTCGACGCGCGAGCCGCGCAGGCCGTACCAAACGACGTAGAGATAGCACAGCAGCGGCAGCACGAACGCGTGCTGCACGCCGATGCGGTCGGCGAGCAGGCCCTGCAGCAGCGGCACCACCGCGCCGCCGACGATGGCCATGATCAGCAGGCTCGCCGCGCGGTCGGTCATCGGCCCGAGGCGTTCGATCGCCAGCGTGAAGATGTTCGGGAACATGATCGAGTTGAACAGGCCGACCGCGACGATCGTCCACACGGCGACGCGGCCCTGCGTGGCCATCGTCGCCAGCAGCAGCGCCGCCGCCACCGCGGCGAACGCGGCGAGCAGCGCGCGCGCGTCGATCCGGCGCAGCAGCACGAAGCCGACGAAGCGGCCGACCATCGCGCCGCCCCAGTACAGCGAGACGTAGCCGGCCGCCTCGCCCTCGCTGATGGCGCCGATGCGCGGCATCGACAGGTAGTTGATCAGGAAGCTGCCGATCGCGACCTCGGCGCCGACGTAGAGGAAGATGCCGACGACGCCGTAGCGCGCGTGGCGCAGGCGCAGCACGTCGGCGAAGCGGTGCGGCTGCGCGTCGCTGCGCGCCGTCGCCTCGACCAGCGGCGGCAGGCGCGCCAGCCGGACGACGACGGCGAGCACGAACAGCACGCCGGCCAGCATCAGGTAAGGACCGGTGACGAGCGCCGCCTGCTGCAGGCGGTACGCCGCGAGCTCGGCCGGCGCCAGCCGCGCGAGCTCGGCGGCGCCGAGCACGCCGCCGGAAAGGATCAGCAGGCCGCCGATCTTCGGCGCCAGCGTCGTGCCCAGCGAATTCAGCGCCTGCGCGAGGTTCAGCCGGCTCGGCGCGTAGCGCGGGTCGCCGAGCAGGCTGACGTAGGGATTGGCGGCGACCTGCAGCAGGGTGATGCCGCTGGCGAGCACGAAGAACGCGCCGAGGAACAGCGCGAACGAGACCAGGCGCGCGGCCGGCACGAACAGCAGCGCGCCCAGGCCGGCGACCACGAGCCCGGCGATCAGGCCGTTGCGGTAGCCGTAGCGCGCGACCACGCGCCCGGCCGGCAGCGACATCACGAAGTACGCGCCGAAGAAGATGAACTGCACGAGCATCGCACCGGCGTAGTTCAGCGTGAACACCGATTTCAGGTGCGGGATCAGCACGTCGTTCAGCACGGTGATGAAGCCCCACATGAAGAACAGCAGCGTGACCACGGCGAGGGCGACGGGAGGGCTGGCGGTACGGTTCATCGCGAGGTCCCTCGGAAAGCCGGAGGCGGGCAGGCGCTTTCGCGCACGACGAGCCGCACCGGCGCGACCGTGCGCGCGATCGGCAGGCGCGGATCGCGCGCGCGTTCGAGGATGCGCGCGGCGGCCTGGCGCCCGCGCGCGCGCGGATCGGCGGCGACCGTGGTCAGTGGCGGCAGGCTGACCGCGGCCTCGGGAATGTCGTCGAAGCCGACGACGGCGAAGTCGCGCCCGGGGCGGCGCCCGCGCGCGGCCAGGCCCAATGCGAGTCCCAGCGCGACGGCGTCGTTGTAGCAGACCGCCGCGGTCGGCGCCGGGTCGCGCACGAACAGCGCGTCGACCTGGCGCGCGGCCTCGAGCCGCGTCGGCGCGGTCTCGACGAGCCACTGCGGCTCGACGGCAATGCCGGCGGCGGCCATCGCCGCGGCGTAGCCCTCGCGGCGCGCGCGGCACGAGCTCGAGTCGCGGTGGCCGCCGAAGAACGCGATGCGGCGGTGGCCGAGGCCGAGCAGGTGTTCGGTGGCGAGCTGCGCGCCGTGCCGGTTGTCGAGCACGAGCAGGTCCCAGTCGCCGCTGGGCAGCTCGCGATTGAACACCAGCACCGGCGTGTGCGCGCCGACGATGCGCGCGATGCCGGCGCCGTCGCTGCCCTCGGCCGGCGACAGGATGATGCCGGCCGGCGCATGCTCGATCAGCGAGGCGAGCACGGCGCGCTGGCGTTCGGCCGATTCGCCGGTGCTGCCGAGCAGCGTGACGCAGCCTTCCGCGCCGAGCGCCTCGTCGACGCCGGCGGCGAATTCGGCGAAGAACGGGTTGGAGAGGTCGTTGACGACCAGCGCGACGCAGGACGAGGTGCGCCGGCGCAGGTTCGCCGCGGCGCGGTTGTAGACGTAGCCCTGGCGCGCGATCTCGCGCTCGACGCGCGCGCGCGTGTCGGCGTGCACGAGCGGGCTGCGCTGCAGCACCAGCGAGACCGTCGCGCGCGACACGCCGCAGCCGCGGGCGACGTCGGCGAGCGTGATCTTGCGTCGGGGCGAGTTGCGCATCGCTTGGATCGTTCCAAAATCCGCGCCGATACTGCCGGCCGCGGGGTCCGGACGCATCCTGCGATGCAGCATTACGGCCGCGGTCCGGAGTGGTAGCGTCGCCGGTTTGGAACGATCCAAACTGCCGCAGGTAATGCCATGATTCGCGCCTCAGCTCTCCCTGCCCGCCCGCGCCCCTGGCGCCTGGCGATGCTCGGCGCCGTCGCGCCGCTGCTCTTCGCCGCGGCCGCGGCGCACGGCGCGGACGATGCCGCCGCACGCGCGTACGCGGCGGTGGACCCGTTCATCGGCACCGGCGGCGAAGGGCACACGTTCCCCGGCGCGGTCGTGCCGTTCGGCATGGTCCAGCTCAGCCCCGACACGCAGCTCAAGACGCGCAAGGAGGGCTACGCCTGGGCGGCCGGCTACCGCTACGGCGACGACACGATCTACGGCTTCTCGCATACGCACTTTTCCGGTACCGGGCATTCCGATCTCGGCGACGTGCTGACGATGCCGATCGCCGGCGAGGTCCGGCTCGACCCTGGCGACGCCAAGCAGCCGCGCAGCGGCTACCACTCGCAGTTCAGCCACGCCGACGAGAAGGCCGAGCCGGGCTACTACGCGGTGACGCTGGCCGACTACGGCATCCGCGCCGAGCTCACCGCCGGCGAGCGCGTCGGCGTGCACCGCTACGCGTTTCCGGCCGGCCAGCCGGCGCACGTGCTGGTCGACCTGCGCCCGAGCATGTACGACTACCCGGGCAAGGTGACGTGGTCGCGCCTGCGCCTGCGCGCCGACGGCACGCTGACCGGCTACCGCCAGACGCGCGGCTGGGCGCCGGGGCGCGCGCTGTATTTCGCCATGCGCTTCTCGCGCCCGCCGAGCGGGCACGCGCTGCACGACACCGAAGGCGAGGTGCCGTACAAGGGCTTCGCGCCGCCGGCCGAGCGCGATCCGCGCGCCCGCGCGCAGGTGCAGGGGCGCGCGCTGGTCGGCGTGCTCGACTTCGGCAGCGACGGCGGCGAGCTGATCGTCAAGGTGGCGATCTCGCCGGTCAGCGAGGACGGCGCGATCGCCAACCTCGACGCGGAAATGCCCGGCTGGGACTTCGACGCGGTGCGCGCGGCCGCGCGGCGCGCCTGGAGCGAGGCGCTCGGCGCGTTCGACGTGGACGCGCCCGAGCCGATGCGGCGCAGCTTCTACACGGCCGTCTACCACGCGTTCATGGCGCCGAGCCTGTTCATGGACAGCGACGGCCGCTACCGCGGGCCGGACGACGCGGTGCATCGCGCCGAAGGCTTCCGCAACTACTCGACGTTCTCGCTCTGGGACACCTATCGCGCGCTGCATCCGCTGCTCACGATCGTGCAGCCCGAGCGGCGCACCAACGACATCGTGCGCTCGCTGCTGGCGGCGCGCGAGGCGAGCCCGTACGGCATCCTGCCGGTGTGGGCGTTCCACGGCCTGGAGACGTGGTGCATGATCGGCTACCACGCCGTGCCGGTGATCGCCGACGCCTGGATGAAGGGCATCCGCGGCTACGACGCGAACGCGGCGCTGGAGGCGATGGTCGCGAGCGCCACCTACGCGCCGTACGGCGGGCTCGACGGCTACATGAAGCTCGGCTACGTGCCGATCGACCGCGAGGGCGAGGCGGCGTCGAAGACGCTGGAATACGCGTTCGACGACTGGACGCTCGCGCGCATGGCCGAGGGCCTCGGCCGCAAGGACGTCGCTGCGACGTTCTTCGCGCGCGCGAAGAACTGGCGCCACGCCTACGACGCGAAGACCGGCTTCATGCGCGCGCGCCGCTCCGACGGCGCGTTCCGCGAGCCGTTCGACCCGACCGCGAGCGGCTACGGCACCGACTACACCGAAGGCAACGCCTGGCAGTACTCCTGGTACGTGCCGCAGGACGTCGCCGGGCTGATCCGCGCGCACGGCGGCGACGAGGCGTTCGCGAACATGCTCGACCAGGTGTTCGACGCCAAGGTCGATCCGAAGCTGTTCGCGCACATGGAGGACATCACCGGCCTGATCGGCTGGTACGCGCACGGCAACGAGCCGAGCCACCACGTGGCCTATCTCTACGCCTACGCCGGCCGGCCGTGGCGCACGCAGGAACGCCTGAAGCAGATCATGGACACGCAGTACGCCGCGCGCCCCGACGGCCTCGCCGGCAACGACGACCTCGGCCAGATGTCGGCCTGGTTCGTGTTCACCGCGCTCGGCTTCTATCCGGTGGCGCCGGCCAGCAACGAGTACGTGATCGGCCGGCCGTTCGTCCAGCGGGCGACGCTGAACCTGCCGAACGGGCGGCGCTTCACGGTCGTCGCCGACGGTCTCGACGACGCCCATCCGTACGTCGGCGCCGTCACGCTGAACGGCCGGCCGCTGCGGCGCAGCGCGATCCGGCACGCGGACATCATGGCCGGCGGCGAGCTGCGCTTCACGATGCAGGCCGAGCCGGAGCGGCGCTGGGCGACGCGCCGCGACGAGCGGCCGTACTCGGCGAGCGGCGGCTGACCGCGCCGTGCGACGTGGCGCGCGGCTCCGCCCGCCGGCGCTTGCATGCGGCGCGAACTCGGCTGCATCCTATGCCGACTGCGCCGCGAAGGCGCCCGCACTCGCCCCTCGCACAGGTGTCGGCCCTTCGGCAAAAGCAGCCCGCGCATGATCGAATTCGGACACAGCACCCACGTCGGCCTGCGCCGCGAGCACAACGAGGACACCTACTACGCCGACGGCGACCTGCGCCTTTGGCTGGTGGCCGACGGCATGGGCGGCCACGAGCACGGCGAGGTCGCCAGTGCGCTGGCGCGCGACACGCTGGTGCGCGAGGTCGGCAACGGCACCGAGCTGGTCAGGGCGATCCAGCTCGCCGACGAGGAGATCATCCGCCACTCGACGCGCCGCTCCGAGGCGCTGCCGATGGGCACGACGATCGCCGCGCTGCGCATCACCGACGAGTCGGAATTCGAGGTGGCCTGGGTCGGCGACAGCCGCGTCTACCTGTGGAACGCCGACGGCCTGCGCCAGCTCTCGCAGGACCATTCCTACGTGCAGGAGCTGATCGACCAGGGCGCGATCACCAGCGAGCAGGCGCGCAGCCATCCGCACCGCAACGTGGTCACCCAGGCGCTGGGCGTGACCGACCCGCAGTCGCTGCGCGTGGAGAGCGTGCGCGGCCAGCTCCGGCCCGGCATGCAGCTCCTTTTGTGCAGCGACGGGCTGACCGAGGAGGTCAAGGACGCCGCGATCGCCGCGATCGTCGCCCGCGAGGACCTGACGCCGCAGGAATGCGTCGACCACCTGATCCTCGCCGCGCTCGACGGCGGCGGCTCGGACAACGTCACGGTGATCCTCGTGCGCGCGCGCTGACGCGCCGCTCACCGATTCTCACGCTCGCACGTTCTCGCGCTCGCCGTTTCTCGTCGGATCTCTTCGCGCCATGCCCTCACCCGGCGCGCGATGCGCCGACCTCTCCCGCAAGCGGAGAGGCAAAGGCTTTCGCTTCTCCCGTCGTGAAGAAGGCAGAGGCTCTCCCGTCTGCCGGCGACGGAAGGTGTCCGCAGGGCGGATGAGGGAACTCCCGGACCGCGTTCCGCCGTCAGGCGCCCGCTTCGGCGAGCTCCAGCACCGGGCCGGCGAGCAGGCGGCGCCAGACGCAGGCGCCCTTGCTCGCCTTGTCGATCGCGGCGAGCCGCGCCTCGTGCAGCGCGAGCTCGGCCTCGCTGGCGCGCAGCACGCGCGGCCGCGCGGCGATGCGGTAGACGACGGCGCGCGCGCGCGTCTCGACCGTGGCCGCCTCCTCGTCGAAGCCGAGGCTGCCCTGGCCCGCGGTCAGCGCGAGGTAGACGTCGGCGAGCAGGTTCGCGTCGAGCAGCGCGCCGTGCAGCTCGCGATGGCTGTTGTCCACGCCCAGGCGCTTGCACAGCGCGTCGAGGCTGTTGCGCTGGCCGGGGAACTTCTCGCGCGCGAGCGCGAGCGTGTCGAGCACCTGCACGCGCTCGGCCAGGCGCGCGGGCGCGACGCCGGCGCGCTGCAGCTCGGCCTCGATGAAGGCGACGTCGAAGTCCGCGTTGTGCGCGATGAGCTCGGCGCCGTCGATGAAGGCGAGGAACTCGTCGACGATGTCGGCGAAGCGCGGCTTGTCGCGCAGGAAGTCGTCGTCGAGGCCGGTCACCGCGCGCGCGCCCTCATCCATCGCGCGGTCCGGGTTCAGGTAGTAGTGGAACCTGCGCCCGGTCGGTCGCCGCTGCACCAGCTCGACGCAGCCGATCTCGACGATGCGATGCCCGCGCTGCACTTCCAGGCCGGTGGTTTCGGTGTCGAGGATGATCTGGCGCATCGCGGACGGAAAGCTTCAGGTGGCCGGCGCGAGCATGCCAATGCCGGCGCCTCGCCACAATGCTTCATTTCGTGCCGGCGGCGTAGTAGGACGCCGCGCCGCTCAGGCGCCCGGCCCGCGCATCGCCAGCGCCGCCGCGCGCGCCAGCAGGTCGACGCGCTCGTTCTCGGCATGGCCGGCGTGGCCCTTGACCCAGTGCCAGTGCACGCGATGGCTGGCGATCGCCGCCGACAGGCGTTCCCACAGATCCTGGTTCTTGACCGGCTGGCGGTCGCTGGTGCGCCAGCCGTTGGCGCGCCAGCGCGCCATCCATTCCTCGACGCCGCGCTTGACGTACTGCGAATCGGTGGTCAGCACGACCTCGCACGGACGCTTGAGCGCTTCCAGGCCGGCGATCGCGGCCATCAGCTCCATGCGGTTGTTCGTCGTCATCGGCTCGCCGCCGCTGAGCTCCTTCTCGCGGTCGCCGAAGCGCAGCAGCGCGCCCCAGCCGCCGGGACCGGGGTTGCCGAGGCAGGCGCCGTCGGTGAACAGCTCGACGCGCGCGGCGCCGCTCTGCGCCGCCGTCATGCGCTCGCGCGCCGGCTCGGCGCGGCCAGGTGCGGACGGATCGCCACGCGCTCGCGCACGCGGCGCGGCCGCAGCGGCGTCAGCACCGCGCGCTGCTTCGACGCGGCCAGCAGGTAGGCCGCGCGCAGCGGCGCGAGCACGCGCGCGCGATGCAGCGCGGACGGCTCGCCGTGCAGCGGCCAGCAGCTGCCCAGGTGCTCGGTCGCGGCCGGCGTCAGCTGCCGCTTGTGCAGGCGCATGCGCGTCACGTCGGCGTGCATGACGCGCGGCACCGGCAGGCCGCTGCGCGCCTGCCAGTGGATCCAGGCCAGCCACGGGCTCCACGGGCTCAAGCCGAACCACAGCAGCACGCCGCCGGGGGCGAGCACGCGCGCGAGCTCGTCGAGCAGGTCGCCCGAGCTCGGCAGCGCGTCGCCGACGTGCTGGGCGACGATCAGGCGGAACGCGTCGTCCTGCCACGGCAGCGCATCGGCCGTGCAGATCGCGTCGCCGGCGAGCCCGCCGCGCTCGACGTGCATGCGCACGGCGCCGAGCGGACGCAGGTCGGCCTCGAACCGCCGGCTCGCCGCGCACGGCTGCAGCAGCAGCGCCTGGCCGGCCGGCTGGCGCGCGGCGTGCGCGGGCACGCGCACGAGCTCCTCGCGCAGCAGCGCCTCGAGCTCGGGCAGGGCGAACAGGTTGTCTGTGCCGATGATCACGGATGGCGCGCGCGGCCCCGGAACGGAAGCGGAAGTGTAGCGCGTTCGCCGCACGGCTAATGTTTGCTTAACGTCGTTCAGGAAATCGCTGGCTATAGTCCGGCGGCCCATGACCGACCCGAGCCTCATCGCGCTGCCCGCGCTCGCGGACAACTACATCTGGCTGCTGGCCGACGCCCACGGCGACGCCCTCGTCGTCGATCCCGGCGACGCGGCGCCGGTGCGCGACGCGCTCGCGCGGCGGCAGCTGCGCCTGCGCGCGATCCTGCTCACGCATCATCATCCCGATCACGTCGGCGGCGCCGCCGAGCTCGCCGCCGCGACCGGCGCGCGCACGTACGCGCCGCACGACGCGCGCATCGCGCATGCCGACGCGCGCGTCGACGACGGCGACGTCGTCGCGCTCGACGCACCCGCGCTGCGCTTCGACGTGCTCGCCGTGCCGGGCCACACGCGCAGCCACCTCGCCTACCACGGACACGGCCTGCTGTTCTGCGGCGACACGCTGTTCAGCATCGGCTGCGGCCGGCTGTTCGAAGGCACGCCGGCGCAGATGCTCGCCTCGCTGGACCGCCTGGCCGCGCTGCCCGGCGACACGCGCGTGTGCTGCGGGCACGAATACACGCTGGCCAATGCCGCGTTCGCGCGCACGCTCGATCCGCACAACGCGGCGCTCGCCGCGCAGATCGAACGCGCGCGCGCGCTGCGCGCGCAGGGCCGGCCGACGCTGCCGACGACGCTGGCCGACGAGCGCGCCGCCAATCCGTTCCTGCGCGTCGACGCGCCGGCGCTGGCCGCCGCGCTCGGCGCACAGGCCGACCGCGTCGAGCGCTTCGCCGAGCTGCGCCGGCGCAAGGACGTCTACCGGGAGCCTGCCGCGTGAGGTCGCGGCGGTCCGTGCGCCTGCGCTGCGCGCTGCCCGGCCTGGCCGCGGCGCTGCTCGTCGGCTGCGCGACGCCGCCGGTGCGCGAGCCGGCCGTTCCGCAGCCGCTGCCGCCGGCGCCGCCCGCGATCGCGCCCGACCGCGCCGAGGCGCCGCCGCCGCAGCCGGCGGCCGTCGAGACCGGCGACTCGCCCTGGCCGCGCCTGCGCCGCCGCTTCGCGATGCAAGGCTGCGACTACCGCCCCGAGGTGCAGCGCTGGGCGCAGCACTACGCGCGCTCGCCGCGCCAGTTCGCGGCGAGCTGGAAGAGCGCGATGCCGTTCCTGCTGATCGTCGTGGACGAGTTGGAGCGGCGCAAGCTGCCCGGCGAGTTCGCGATGCTGCCCTACGTCGAGAGCGGCTACGAGCCGGTGGCCTCGCGCGGCGACCGGCCGGCCGGCATGTGGCAGCTCGTGCCGGACACGGCGCGCGGCGCCGGGCTCACGGTCGGCGCCGACTACGACGGCCGCCTCGACGCGCTCGCCTCGACGCGCGCGGCACTCGATCTGCTCGAGCGCTATTACGAGATCTTCGGCGACTGGCGCCTGGCCAACATGGCCTACAACAGCGGCGAGTTCCGCGTGCGCAAGCTGATCGGCGACCGCGACCCGCACACGCTGTCGGCGCAGGAGCTCGCCGCCGTCGCGTTCAATCCGGTCACGCACGAGCACCTCGACCGCCTGCTGGCGCTGTCGTGCATCATCGAGGAGCCGCAGCGCTTCGGCGTGCGCCTGCCCGAGCCGGGCGAGGACGACCGCCTGCAGAGCGTGGCGCTCGAAGCGGGCATGGACCTGCGCCTGGCGGCGCGCCTGGCCGGCCTGTCGGCGGCGGACGTGAAGCGCTGGAACGCCGGCTACCGACGCAACCGCATGGCCGCCGCGCCGGCGCACCAGCTGCTGCTGCCGGCTTCGCGCGTGCAGCGCTTCCGCGCGGCCGCCGAGGCGGTGCCGGTCGCGTACTGGGGCGACTGGCGCGAGCAGCGCGCCGCGGGCACGCGCGGCATCGGCAGCTGGGCCGCGCAGATCGGCGTGCCGGTGACCGTGCTCGCGCTGGCCAACGCGGTCGGCGAGGACTCGACCGTGGCGCCGAGCACGCGCCTGCTGCTGCCCGGACGCGAGCCCGAGCCGGCCGCCGAGGCGCCGCGCAAGCGCGAAGCGCGCACCCACGTCGTCGCCGCCGGCGACACCCTGTCGGGCATCGCGCGCCGCTACGCGGTGCCGCTGCGCCGCCTGAAGGAGCTCAATCCGCAGGCACGCGGCACGCTGCACCTGGGCGACCGCCTGCGCATCGACGGCTGAGCGCGGCCGGCGCCGGCCCCGGGCGGCGCGCAGGTCCCGGCCGCCGCCCTGCCCCTGCTAGACTCCGGCGCCTGCATTCCCCCGCTTTTCGGAGAGCCCATGGGTTTCCTGCACGGCAAACGCGCCCTGATCACCGGCATCCTCAGCCAGCGCTCGATCGCCTGGGGCATCGCCAACGCGATGCATCGCGAAGGCGCGCAGCTCGCGTTCACCTACGTCGAGGAGAAGCTCAAGGACCGCGTCGACGAGGCGGCGGCGACGTTCGGCTCGAACATCGTGCTGCCGTGCGACGTGACGCGCGACGGCGACATCGCCGCATTGTTCGAGTCGCTCGGCAGCCACTGGGACGGCTTCGACATCCTCGTGCATTCGATCGGCTTCGCGCCGCGCGAGGCGCTGCAGGGCGAGTTCCTCGACGGGCTGACGCGCGAGAGCTTCGCCGTCGCGCACGACATCTCCAGCTACAGCCTGGCCGCGCTGGCGAAGGCGGCGCGCCCGCTGATGCGGGGGCGCGGCGGCGCGATCCTGACGCTGACGTACCTGGGCGCCGAGCGCGCGCTGGCGAACTACAACGTCATGGGCCTGGCCAAGGCGAGCCTGGAGGCGAACGTGCGCTACCTCGCCTACAACCTCGGCCCGGAAGGCACGCGCGTCAACGCGATCTCCGCCGGCCCGATCAAGACGCTGGCGGCGTCAGGCATCGCGAACTTCCGCAAGATGCTCGATCACGTCGAGCAGAACGCGCCGCTGCGCCGCAGCGTGACGATCGACGAGGTCGGCAACGTCGCCGCGTTCCTGTGCTCGGACCTCGCCTCGGGCATCACCGGCGAGATCACCTACGTGGACGCCGGCTACAACACGCTGGGCATGACCGGGCTGTAGGCGCTGCCGGCCGCGCGACGCGGCCTGACGCGCAGACCCCGAAAACGAAGGAGCCGGCACGCGCCGGCTCCGTTCGCCCTTCCGATGCGCACCGGCGGAAGATCCGCCGCGCGCGGCGCCGGCTAGAGCTCCTGCAGGCGTTCCTCGGAGATCTTCACCTTCGTGTCACGGCGCAGCGCCGCGACGAACTCGCGCACGACCTCGGATCCGGCGCTCTGCGCGAGCGTGTTGCGCGCGGCTTCCTTGGTCTTGGCGTCGAGCTTGGACGGATCGCCGTCGACGACCTTGTCCAGCTCGAGCAGCGCGTAGGTGTCCCCGCCCAGGTCGACCAGCCGCGTACCGGGCTTGTCCTTCGGGCGCGGCATCTCGAACGCCGCCTTGACCAGCGCGCTGTCGACGTTGGCCGCGTCACGGCCGATGCCCTTCTGCTCCTCGATCTTGAGCTTGCGCTCGGCGACGAGCTCGTCGAGCGTGCGGCCCTTGCCGAGCTCGGCGTACAGGCTGTCGGCCTGCGCCTTGGCCTGCTTGGACGCGCGCTCGGCGAGGATGCTGGCGCGCACCTTCTCGCGCACTTCGTCGAGCGGGATCGGCGTCGCCGCCTTGTGCTCGGCGACGCGCACGACCACCACGTGGTTCGGCCCGAGCTCGATCGGATCGGAATTGTTGTTCTGCACCAGCACGGCGTCGGAGAACGCCGCCTTGACCACGGCCGGGTTCGCCGCCAGGCCCTCGCTGCCGCCCTGGCGCGGGAACAGCGCGGTCTTCTGCACCTTGAGGCCGAGCTCCTTGGCGGCGCCTTCCAGCGAGGACGGATCCTGGTAGGTCAGGTCGGTCAGCTTGCCGGCCTTCTCGGCGTAGACGCGATCGCGCTCCGACTCGGCGTATTCCTTGGCGAGCTCCGCCTTCACCTCCTCGAAGCTGCGCGTCTTGCCCGGGCGGACGTCGCGCAGCTGGATGATGTGATAGCCCTCGGACGTCAGCACCGGCGCGGAGATTTCGCCCTTCTTCAGCGCGAACAGCGCGTTCTCGAACGCCTCGTCGGTGGTGCCCTTGTCCAGCCAGCCGAGGTCGCCGCCCTGGTTCTTGGAGCCCAGGTCGGCCGATTCCTGCTTGGCCAGCGCGGCGAAGTCCTTGCCTTCCTTGAGCTGCTTCTCGATCTCCTCGGCCTTGGCCAGCGCCTGCTTCTGGTCGTCGGGGCTGCCCTTGCCGCCGACCTTGACCAGGATGTGCGAGGCCAGGCGCTGCTCGTTGGTGACGAAGCGCGCCTTCGCCTTCTCGTAGCGCTCCTTGAGCGTGGCGTCGTCGGGCGTCAGGTTCACGTCGAGCTTGGACGCGTCGAGCTCGACGTACTCGAGCGCGACGCGCTCGGGCACCATGAACTCGGACGAATGCGCCTTGTAGTACGACTCGATCTCCTCGGCGGAGACCTCGGTGTTCTCGGCGGCCGGCTTGTCCAGCTTGACGTAGCGGAAGTCGCGCAGCTGGTCCTTGAGGCGCAGGTAGGCGTCGACCTCGGCGTCGGTGACCAATGCCGTCGAGGCGATCTGCACCGGCAGCTCGCGCACGCCGATGTTCTGGCGCACCTCCTGCTCGAACGCGGCCGCCGGCATCGCGCGCATCGCGAGGAACGCCTTGTACTGCTCCGGATCGAACTTGCCTTCGACCTGGAACGCCGGCACCGACATGATCTCGTCGCGGACGCGGCTGGCCGGCACGGTGACGCCGAGCTTCTCGTTGGCGTGCAGCAGCAGCTGCTCGTTGATCATCTGGTCGAGCACCTGGCGCTTGACCTCCGGCCGCTCGAAGTACGAGGCGTCGAACGCGCCGCCCATCTGCTGCATGCGCTGGCGGAACTGGTTCAGGCGGTCGCGGAACTGCTCCTGGGTGATCTCGGTGTCGCCGACCTTGGCCACGCTGGTGCTCGTCGTGGCGACGAAGTACGACTCGATGCCGAAGAACGAGAAGCCGATGGTGATGACCACCAGCGCGATCTTGACGAACAGACCGGATTTCTTTCCGCGGAGGAGTTGCAACATGAGTTCAGAACCTGTTCTGGTTGAGCCACGGTTCGGTGCGCAGCCGCCGGACCGGTCATCTTACGCGGTTTGCCGATCGCCGCCGGCGGGCCGGGAAAGACGAGGGCGCCGCTGGGGCGCCCTGGCTGGATCGGGAGTTGACGGGTGTCGCCGCGCCGCGTCGGCGCCGCATCCGGCACGCAGGTCTCGGCACGTCCCCTCCCCCCGGATCCGGCGCTCCCGCTGCGGCGTCCGCCGCGGGGATCTGGTGGGTGCTGAGGGTTTCGAACCCCCGACCCTCGCCTTGTAAGGGCGACGCTCTACCGCTGAGCTAAGCACCCGTAGCCTTCCGCGGGATCGTCGCGGAAGGGAATGCGCGCGGATTCTAGCCCAGCGCGTCCTTCAGCGCCTTGCCGGCCTTGAACGCGGGAACCTTCGACGCCTTGATCTTGATCGTCGCGCCGGTGCGCGGATTGCGGCCGGAGCGCGCGGCGCGCTTGCGCACGACGAACGTGCCGAAACCGACCAGCGAAATCGATTCACCCGCCTTCAGCGTCTTCTTGACGACCTTGAACATTCCTTCGACGGCACGCTCCGCGTCAGCCTTGGTCAAGCCGGAGGCATCCGCGATGGCTCCAACGAATTCGCCTTTATTCATGTAGGACTCCCGCACGGAGCAGCGGCTCCGCAGTGTAATTTGATCGAGCCGAAACACGCGTGTGCCGGGGTTTTTCGTGCGCCCCGCATTCGCCTGCTCCGTTACCCCGCAATCGCCTGGACTTGGCGTCACCCTGGATCGCGGCGCGCCCTTTATACCAGCGGCCCTAGGGCCACGCAACAAAGTGCAGGCGCGCTTTTGCGCGGTTTTCACGCGTTTTTTCGCATGGATCGGCGCATCCGCGCCGGGTCGGCCGAGGGGGTTCGGCGCGTCGAACGCCGCGCGCGAGGACCCCGCCGCATGCGCCTGCGGCGGGGTCGGGAGCCTCAGTGCGGACGGGCCGGCGTCTCGGCGGGACGGTCGTCGCGGCCGTGCGGCGCCTCGGAACCGGCCTGCTCGGCGGCCGGCGTCAGCGGGCGCTCGAGCGCGAGGTCGAGCACCTCATCGATCCAGCGCACCGGGTGGATCGACAGCGACTCGGTGACGTTCTTCGGGATGTCGGCGAGATCCTTGCGGTTCTCCTCCGGGATGATCACCGTGGTGATGCCGCCGCGATGCGCCGCGAGCAGCTTCTCCTTGAGACCGCCGATCGGCAGCACGCGGCCGCGCAGCGTGATCTCGCCGGTCATCGCGACCTCGGAGCGCACCGGCACCTTCGTCAGCGCCGACACCAGCGCCGTGCACATCGCGATGCCCGCGCTCGGGCCGTCCTTCGGCGTCGCGCCTTCGGGCACGTGCACGTGCACGTCGAGCTTCTGGTGGAAGTCCGGGTCGATGCCGAGCCGGTCGGCGCGCGCGCGCACGACGCTCAGCGCCGCCTGGATCGACTCCTGCATGACGTCGCCGAGCTGGCCGGTGTGGATCAGCTTGCCCTTGCCCGGCACGATCGTGGCCTCGATGCTGAGCAGGTCGCCGCCGACCTCGGTCCAGGCCAGGCCGGTGACCATGCCGATCTCGTTCTGCTGCTCGGCGCGGCCGTAGGTGAACTTGCGCACGCCGAGGTAGTCGTCGAGGTTCTTCGGCGTCACGCTGACCTTGCGCTTGGCCTGCTCCGCACTCTTGCCCTTCTTGGCGGCCTTGGCCGCGGCGAGGCTGAGCTCCTTGACGACCTTGCGGCAGATCTTCGACAGCTCGCGCTCGAGGTTGCGCACGCCGGACTCGCGCGTGTAGTAGCGGATCACGTCGCGGATCGCCGCCTCGCTGATCGCGAGCTCGGACGGCTCGAGGCCGTTGGCCTTGAGTTGCTTGGGCACGAGATAGCGCTCGGCGATGTTCAGCTTCTCCTCTTCCGTGTAGCCCGGGATGCGGATGACCTCCATGCGGTCGGCCAGCGCCGGCGGAATGTTCAGCGAGTTGGCCGTGGCGATCCACATGACCTCGGACAGGTCGACGTCGACCTCGAGGTAGTGGTCGTTGAACGCGTGGTTCTGCTCCGGATCGAGCACCTCCAGCAGCGCCGCGGACGGGTCGCCGCGGAAGTCCATCGACATCTTGTCGATCTCGTCCAGCACGAACAGCGGGTTGCGCGTGCCGACCTTGGCCAGGTTCTGGATGATGCGGCCGGGCATCGAGCCGATGTAGGTGCGCCGGTGGCCGCGGATCTCGGCCTCGTCGCGCACGCCGCCGAGCGACATGCGCACGAACTTGCGGTTCGTCGCCTTCGCGATCGACTGGCCGAGCGAGGTCTTGCCGACGCCGGGCGGGCCGACGAGGCAGAGGATCGGGCCCTTCATCTTGTTCACGCGCTGCTGCACGGCGAGGTATTCGAGGATGCGCTCCTTGACCTTCTCCAGGCCGAAGTGGTCGGCGTCGAGCACTTCCTGCGCGCGCTCGAGGTCGCGGCGCACCTTGGTCTTCTTCTTCCACGGCACGCCGAGCAGCGAGTCGATGTAGTTGCGCACGACGGTCGCCTCGGCGGACATCGGCGACATCTGCTTGAGCTTGTTGAGCTCGGCGCGCGCCTTCGTCTCGATCGGCTTGGGCATGCCGGCGGCGCCGATGCGGCGGCCGAGCTCCTCGAGCTCGTTCGGCGAGTCCTCGATGTCGCCCAGCTCCTTCTGGATCGCCTTCATCTGCTCGTTGAGGTAGTACTCGCGCTGGCTCTTCTCCATCTGCGTCTTGACGCGGCCGCGGATGCGCTTCTCGATCTGCTGCACGTCGATCTCGCCGTCGACCATGCCGACGAGGAGCTCCTGGCGGTCGGCGACGTCGACGGTCTCCAGCACGCGCTGCTTCTCGGACACGCGCACGGCGATGTGCGAGGCGATCGTGTCGGCGAGCCGCGACGGGTCCTCGATGCCGGCCAGCGTGGCCATGAGCTCGGGCGGGATCTTGCGCGACAGCTTGACGAGCTGCTCGAACAGGCTGACCAGCTGGCGGCCGATCACCTCGATCTCGCGCTCGCTGCGCGTGTAGGTCGATTCGAGCAGGCGCGCGTGCGCGACCATCAGGCCGTTGCGCTCGCCGAAGGTGACGATCTCGGCGCGGTCGGTGCCTTCGACCAGCACCTTGATCGTGCCGTCCGGCAGCTTCAGCAGCTGCAGCACGCTGGCGACCGTTCCGATCGTGTACAGATCGCCGGCGGCCGGCTCGTCGACGTCCGGGCTGCGCTGGGCGACCAGCAGGATCTTCTTGCCGCCCGCCATCGCGTTTTCGAGCGCGCGCACGGATTTCTCGCGCCCGACGAACAGCGGAATGACCATGTGCGGGAACACGACCACGTCGCGCAGCGGCAGCACCGGCAGCTCGATCGGGTCGGCGGAGGTCTTCTGGGGCTTGTTCGGTTTGTCGGTCATGGACTCGGAAGGTAAGGCGGGCGCGCAGGCGCCGCAAATGCGAACGGCAGCGTGGACCCACGCTGCCGTATCGTCAAGTGAGGATGTCGGCCGCGTTTACAAGTACGACAGCCGGATGACCGCGCCGTCTATTCAGACGCGGCCCGGTTCTGCATGTTGCCGCGGTAGATCAGGTACGGCTCGGCCTGGCCGTTGATCACGGCCTCGTCGACGACGACCTTGCTGACGTGCTCGAGCGACGGCAGCTCGAACATCGTGTCGAGCAGCACCTGCTCGAGGATCGTGCGCAGGCCGCGCGCGCCGGTCTTGCGCTTGATCGCCTTGCGCGCGACCGCGGTCAGCGCGTCCGGCCTGAACTCGAGCTCGACGCCCTCCATCTCGAACAGGCGCTTGAACTGCTTGGTGATCGCGTTCTTCGGCTCGGTCAGGATCTTGACCAGCGCGGCCTCGTCGAGTTCCTCGAGCGTGGCGACGACCGGCAGGCGGCCGACGAACTCCGGGATCAGGCCGAACTTGATCAGGTCCTCCGGCTGCACGTCGGCGAGCAGGCGGCTCGTGTCCGCCTGGCGGTTCTTGCTGCGCACCTCGGCGTTGAAGCCGATGCCGGTGGCCTCCGAGCGCTGCTGGATGATCTTCTCGAGGCCGGCGAACGCGCCGCCGACGATGAACAGGATGTTCTTCGTGTCGACCTGCAGGAATTCCTGCTGCGGGTGCTTGCGCCCGCCCTGCGGCGGCACCGAGGCGACCGTGCCCTCGATGAGCTTGAGCAGCGCCTGCTGCACGCCTTCGCCGGAGACGTCGCGCGTGATCGACGGGTTCTCGCTCTTGCGCGAGATCTTGTCGATCTCGTCGATGTAGACGATGCCGCTCTGCGCCTTCTCGACGTCGTAGTCGCACTTCTGCAGCAGCTTCTGGATGATGTTCTCGACGTCCTCGCCTACGTAGCCGGCTTCGGTCAGCGTCGTCGCGTCCGCGATCGTGAACGGCACGTTCAGCAGGCGCGCGAGCGTGTCGGCGAGCAGCGTCTTGCCGGAGCCGGTCGGGCCGACCAGCAGGATGTTCGACTTGGCGAGCTCGACTTCCTCGTTGCGGTTGCGCGTCTCCAGCCGCTTGTAGTGGTTGTACACCGCGACCGCGAGCACCTTCTTCGCGCGCGCCTGGCCGATGACGTACTGGTTCAGCACGTCGAGGATCTCGGCCGGCTTGGGCAGGTCGCTGCGCGCGCTGGCCGCCTTTTCCTCGAGCTCCTCGCGGATGATGTCGTTGCAGAGCTCCACGCACTCGTCGCAGATGAACACCGACGGGCCCGCAATCAGCTTGCGCACCTCGTGCTGGCTCTTGCCGCAGAAAGAGCAGTAGAGAATCTTGCCGTTGTCGCCCGATCGGCTCTGCCGCTCGTCTGTCATGCCCCGCCTCGGGATAGTGCCGTCCTCGATGACGGCTGAGAATAGCACAGGGCGCCCGGGCCACTAGCCCGGGCGGCTGGCATAGGATTGGTCAAAATTGTGCGAACGCGTTCGTTCAGGTAGCGGACGCCGCCGCCTCGGGCGGACGCCGCTCGAGCACGGAATCGATCAGGCCGTAGGCCTTGGCTTCCTCGCCGCTCATGAAGCGGTCGCGCTCCATGTCCCGCTCGATCTGCTCGAGCGGCTGGCCGGTGTGCTTGACGTAGATCTGGTTCAGGCGGCTGCGCAGATACAGGATCTCGCGCGCCTGGATCTCGATGTCGGTCGCCTGGCCCTGGGCGCCGCCGGACGGCTGGTGGATCATCACCCGCGAGTTCGGCAGCGCGTAGCGCTTGCCCTTGGTGCCGGCCATCAGCAGCAGCGAGGCCGCGCTGGCGGCCTGGCCGATGCACATCGTGCTGACGTCGCAGCGGATGTACTGCATCGTGTCGTAGATCGCCAGCCCCGCGGTCACGACGCCGCCCGGGCTGTTGATGTACAGATTGATGTCCTTGTCCGGGTTCTCCGACTCCAGGAACAGCAGCTGGGCGACGATCACGTTCGCCATGTAGTCGTCGATCGGACCGACGACGAACACCAGACGCTCCTTCAGCAGGCGCGAGTAGATGTCGTAGGCGCGCTCGCCGCGCGAGGTCTGCTCGACCACCATCGGGACGAGGTTCAGGCCGGTCGCGGGCTGGATCCTCGACGAGAAGCTCTGGTTGGACATGGAATTCTCCTGGGCGCCGCGGCGCTCAGGCGCCGGGCCGCATGACGTCGTTGAAGCTCAATACCTGCTCGCTGTGCTTGGCGTGATCGGCGATCCAGTCGACGACCTGGTCTTCCATCACGCGGTTCTGCAGCGCGCTCATCAGTTGGGGGTCGCGGGTATAGAGTTCAACGACCTTCTCGGGTTCCTCGTAGGTCGAGGCGATCGTCGACAGCGCCTCGCTGACCCGGCGCGGGTCGAGGCGGATGTCGTTCTGGCGCGCCAGCTCGGCGATCAGCAGGCCGGCGGCCACGCGGCGCTGCGCCGGCGCCAAGTACGCGCGGAACGCGTCCGGCCCCTGCGCGCCGGCCTGGCGGGCGAGCAGCTGCGCCTCGTTCTCGACCATGCCCTGCGGCACCTCGAGGTTCGGATGGGCGTCGACGAGCTTCTCGATGACGCCGGCCTTGAGGCGCGCCATCAGCACGCCCTTGAGCTCGCGCTCGAGATTGGCGCGCACGTCCTCGCGGAACTTGCCCAGGCCGCCTTCCTTGACGCCGAAGCTGGCGGCGAACGCCTCGTCGACGGCCGGCAGCTGCGCTTCCTGAACGCGCACCAGCTTGACCTCGACCTTGGCCGCCTTGCCGGCGAGCTCGGCCACGCGGAAGCCCTCCGGGAACGTCACGTCGACCGAGAACGCGTCGCCCGCCTTGCGGCCGACCAGCGCGTTCTCGAGCTCGGCCGAATACGCGCCCGAGCCCAGGATCGTACCGACGCGGTCCTCGCCGGACTGCGGATGGCGCACGCCGTCGGCCTCGGCCGAGTACTCGAACAGCGCCATGTCGCCGGACTGCGCGGCGCGGTCGACCGCGCTCCAGGTGCGGCGCTGCAGGCGCAGCGTCTCGATCATCTGGTCGATGTCGGCGTCGGCGACGCTGGCCGTCGGGCGCACGATCTCCAGGCCGCTGACGTCGATCTGGCCGATCTCCGGCAGCACCTCGAACGTGGCGGTGTACTCGATCTCGCCGTTTTCCGGGCGCCCCGTGGTCGCGATCTGCGGCTGCACGGCCGGGCGCAGCTTCTGCTGGCTGACCGCCTCCTGGAAGCTCGAACCGATCATCTCCGACAGCGCCTCGTTGCGGATCTGGCTGCCGAAGCGCTGCTCGATGATCTTCGTCGGCACCTTGCCCGGACGGAACCCTTTCAGGCGCGCGCTGCGGCCCATCTCCTGGATGCGCGTGCGGATCGTGTCCTCGAGGCGCTGCGCGGGAAGGCGGACGGTGAGCTTGCGGCCGAGCGAGCCGACGTTTTCGATCGAAACTTGCATGGGGTGTCCCTCTAGATCGGAATGCGCAGCCGCGCCCCTAAGCGCGACCGGAGGGCCGCCTGCGGTGCCAGCGAGCGCGATCCATGCGGGGGTGTGCGAAAGGAGAGACTCGAACTCTCACGGGTTGCCCCGCCAGAACCTAAATCTGGTGCGTCTACCAGTTTCGCCACTTTCGCCCGGATCTGCACTTCGCCCGCGCGACCGGCCGCTGCACCGGCTTGCCTGCGTTAGGGAAAAATGGTGGGCCGTCTAGGACTCGAACCTAGGACCAAGAGATTAAGAGTCTCCTGCTCTACCAACTGAGCTAACGGCCCGCTTGCTGATTGTAACGAAGTTGGGTGGACGAGGTGACTCGGGCCCCCGACAACCGGAATCACAATCCGCGCGAACTGAGCCGGTGATCATACGGGCATCGGGCGAGGGCGCGCAAGAGGGTCAACCTGGACGTCGCGCCCATGAAGGGACGGCACGGACATCTTATGACTCCTCCGAACCACCAGTCTCCGCGCCATCGGCACCTGTCACTCTGTGTCGCAGTCAATGGCATGGTGGACGTCCGCCCACTTCAACTTCTCGGCCAGCCGTGGACGAGACATGCTGGCGCCGCCCTCGACCAAGAGCGGCGCGCAGGCTGGACCCCATTTGCACGGCTAGGGCACAACGTTAACTGGCCAGCCTCAACTGGGCCAGTCTCGGGGAGGAACGCTGCGCGGTCCTCTCGTAATCTTGTTCATCGTGTCGGGCATTCCGCCTGGCTCGTCAAAACATCCGGACTGTGACCGTACCCAAAGGAAAACCCCGGATTAGACCGGGGCTTCCCCATAATCGGATTAAATGCACTCAACGATCGTCCCGCTCGGCAGGCGGCCCAGAGCCGATCACGCACCCGGTCTCGCGGCCGCCAATAATGGAGCTGCAGCTACCGCCCCAGTCCCCGCCGCCTCCGCAATTACCGTAGCAGCCACCAGGTGGGTTAGCTCCACCGCTCCCACCATTGCCACCGCCACCGCCGCCTCCTCCGCCACCGCCTGTGTCCGCGACGACAGCGTACCCGGTATCGGTCATGAAGAGCGAACCATTGCTGTAGGTCCAGGTCGCATAAAATCTACGTGACCCTTCCCAGGTATCAAAAATGCGCAGCTGGTCTCCCTGCTTTAGAGTCGTCCGCACGGAATCGACGATCGACCGAACGCTGCGATCACTACCATCCGTCGGATCGCACTGGATCGGACAGTATTTTTCTATAAGACGGGCACTCGCATCCATAGACGACAGCATTAGAATACCAGCAAAAATGAACAGCAATCCCCTTATCATTGGCATCCTCCCTAAGGCTCATCGTTTACAGCATTGATTGAATATCTCCTGCCCCATTGCTGTGGCTTTTGATACTTGCTCTCCTGTCAATCGCGCCTCCTTCTCCGCTGCAATATCGAAAATCGCGCCACCCTTCTGTCCTGTCGCCATCAGATAGGCGTAAAGGTAGGCGTACTCCTTTTCGTCATCCGGTGGGTACAACGGACTCTGTCCGCCGTATGCTTCACTAGCAGCCAGCAGTGCATCCGGGTTTCCGTCTCGAATTTCGCGCGTCAGCATCTGGTCCGCTGTCGCCTTGTAGTCTTTAAGCCGCGCCCAATAATCCGCGCTGTCCACCATCGCCGGCGGATTGCTTATGTAAGCTATGGCCGCCTTGTGCGACCCGAGTTTGGCGGCCAACTCCAACCACTCACCCCATGACTGCCGCTGCTCCCTACTTAGGATGCTGCACTTTTTGAAACGGTCGGTCATGAATTGGCGCGCGCTCGCGTCCGCCTTGTGTTCTTCGAGCAGTCCCTCAAAAAAAGTCGGGTCGGAAGGGACGTCAGCGCACGCATACGTGCCACGGTACAGTTCATACGCGGCATCTACGTCGCCTTTGCGGGCCGCCGAGGCTAGCTCGGCATAACGACGAGCGAAATCCGCAATATCAATGTCCACCAGTCGGGTGCGGGGAGAGGATTGCGGCGCGGCGTGCGCGGGCTGTTGCGGCGGCTCGGCCGCGGAGGCGACACCGGCCGCCGCGCGTGGAGGCAGTTCGTTCGGCCGCTCAGCGGCGGTCGGTTTTGAAACAGTGGAAGAAGAAAAAGAAGAAGAATCGGTCAGCGGACGCAACGAGTAGAAGTACACGGCGAGCACGCTGCCAAGGATCAATGCCAGAACCGAAATCGCGCGATAGCGTTTCACGCCCCCTCCTCCGAGAACGTGGGAACCGAACAGGCAGTCAGTCTATCGCAGCAAAACCCGGCCGGAATTGAAGAATCAACCGCGGCACCGCGGGCAGTCCTGCGCCCTCGCAGAAATTTCTCCGGCAGCAGACGTCAAGTCCATAGGGGTAGACCCTAAATCGCCTCCACGCGCGCTGGGCGTAGCGTCGGGGAGCAACGCGGTTCCCTCGCCCCGGGGAAGAGCATGCGAGTCGGCGCGAGCAAGCTGTGCTCGACGCCATGCGCGCCGACCCCGACGCCCCCAAGCGTGACCTCATAGCCATCGCGCGAGGCGCCCAGGCTGCCGCCAAAGCGCGCACGCGGGCGGACGGCTCCCTCACCCTCGGCGAGGCTCGTGACCTCATCCTCAACGACCCAGAGGGTTGGAAGGCGGTGCGCAGCCGCGGAGACTACGAGCGCAACATCAACCTCTCCCTGCCCCACCTCGGCGGCGAGAAGGCGCCAACCCGTGGGGTCACCAAGGACGCCCTCGGGCAGCTCCGCGACGCGCTTCTAGCGGGAGGCAACGCCGAGGCCACGGTAAACCGCAAGGTGTTCGCCGTGATGAAGATGCTCCGGTTCGCTCACGCACAGGGGCAAGCTCCCCACCGAGCCGCCGAAGATCAAGCTATTCGACGAGAGCGAGAACGAACGCCAGTACGTCCCGGACTACGAGGCGGAGGCGGCGCTGATAGGAGCCGTCCGCAACCACGCTGAGGACGAAACAGCCGGTTCCGAGAAGGTGGCCATCCCCGCAAGGATGACGGCGATGCGTATGCCGACCTCCTTCGTACTCATCGGGACCGGCATGCGTCTTAGCGAGCGCATCAAGCTCCCCTGGAACCGGATCGAGGACGGCAGCGTCAAGCTGTGGGACAAGCAGGCGATCAAGAACAAGCTGCCCCGCTCCATCCCCCTCTCCACGCTCGCTAGGGAGGCCCTAAAGCGCCGCGCAAGCACCAAGGGCGGACCGTTCCACGGCTGCAGGAAGAACCACGCTCAGCAGCTCTTTGCGCCCGTACGGAAGAAGGTCGGGATTGAGGGACCGGGATTTGCGTCATCCACTCGTTCCGGCTCGCCGCGGCCACCCGCATGCCGGAGGAGACGGACAACCTCCTCTTGACCATGCAGTACCTGGGGCACAAGGACATGCGGACCACGAAGAAGTACGCAAAAGTCGGCTCAACGGCCCTGACGGCGGGGGTCGAAAAAGCTCGAAGCGCGCCGCGCCGCGGCGAAGAAGGGAGGTGACGCCGAAAAGCTGCATTCCGGGACAGGAAACCTTGCCAAACCGGCAATGTTGCCATCGTGGAATGTTTCTATGCCCCCGATAAGCTTCAACTTTTCTATCGAAGGGCTTGGAAAAGGTGGGGTGGACGAGGGGATTCGAACCCCCGACAACCGGAATCACAATCCGGTACTCTAACCAGCTGAGCTACGTCCACCACATGTACGCTTGCCGCCGGTCGATGCGGCGCATCGTCCGGCTCCCTCTTCCGCAGCTCCGGCGGCCTCGACGGCTGGCACGCCCGACAGGACTCGAACCTGCAACCGTCGGCTTAGAAGGCCGATGCTCTATCCGGTTGAGCTACGGGCGCATCGTCAGCCGCATTGTCGCGGGAACCGCACGCGGAAACGAGTCCCCGCGCTCCCGGCCGCATGCCTGCGGGTCGGAATGGTCGGGGTAGAGGGATTCGAACCCCCGACATCCTGCTCCCAAAGCAGGCGCGCTACCAGACTGCGCTATACCCCGTCGCATGCTGCTTCCGCGGCCCCGAGAAGCCTCGGAAAGGGGCGGCGATACTACGGAACCCGGCCCGGTCGCGTCAATCCGCGCGCGGATCGGCCAGCGCTGCCTTCGCTGCAAACAAAAAGGGTGCCGAAGCACCCTTCCTGTACAAATGGCGCGCCCGGAGAGATTCGAACTCCCGACCACCAAGTTCGTAGCCTGGTACTCTATCCAACTGAGCTACGGGCGCACTGAAACCTTTGTCGCTCCGCCGACTGCGCGGCCGCCCAGTCTAGCACAAGCGGCTGCCGATGCCCTCGGCGAAGAGCGCGCGATTATTCTGATCGACGCCGCCCGCGTCAACCCTTTTCTGCACGAAGCCGGAGAAAAGGGCTGCCGTCGCCTCGCCGCATGCGGCGGATATGCAAGGCAGCGACGGGGTGGCCGCGCTTGCTGCCTTCGTGCCCGCCGAAAGCCGGCGGGAGCTGCGTCGCCGGTCCCTGCTTCGCGCACGACGCTCTGCACGAGGCGTCGATCGGTGCCCGCAGACGACGACGGAAAGACTCGTCCTGCGCGCTCCGGAGCCAGCCTGCGGCTGTCCCGATCCGCCTGCGGCGAACCGGTCGAACCGGCCGGTTCTCCACCCTGCACGCTCCGCCGGAAAAGCAAAACGCCCCACGAGGGGAGAATGCCGTTCGGCGGAGAGAGGGATGGTTCGGCTCGTTCCGAGCCTCGCCCCTGCGCGCTGCGCGCTCCGGGCCAGCCTGCGGCTGTCCCGATTCGCCTGCGGCGAATCGGTCGAACCGGCCGGTTCTTTCGAGCCGGCCGGTTCTCCACCCTGCACGCTCCGCCGGAAAAGCAAAACGCCCCACGAGGGGAGAATGCCGTTCGGCGGAGAGAGGGATGGCTCGGCTCGTTCCGAGCCTCGCCCCTGCGCGCTGCGCGCTCCGGGGCCAGCCTGCGGCTGTCCCGATCCGCCTGCGGCGAATCGGTCGAACCGGCCGGTTCTTTCGAACCGGCCGGTTCTCCACCCTGCACGCTCCGCCGGAAAAGCAAAACGCCCCACGAGGGGGCGTTTTGCTTTTCTGGCGGAGAGAGAGGGATTCGAACCCTCGATAGAGCTTTTGACCCTATACTCCCTTAGCAGGGGAGCCCCTTCGGCCTCTCGGGCATCTCTCCGGATCTTTCGCTGCCGCCGGCCGGACGACCGCACCGGCGTTTCTTCCGCGGCATCGCGGGGCCGCGCAGAATAGCGGCTGTGGCGCCTGCGGTAAAGCTCAGCTCGCGGCGCCGCCCCCGGAACCCTCCTGCGATTCCTCGCCCGGAGCGAGCTCGCGCTTGATGCGCTGGTAGATCTCCTCGCGGTGCACGGCCACGTCCTTGGGGGCGTTGATGCCGATGCGAACCTGGTTTCCTTTGACACCGAGCACGGTGACGGTCACCTCGTCGCCGATCATCAGTGTCTCGCCGACGCGGCGAGTCAAAATAAGCATGTGGTGCTCTCCGTAACACGTTCCATCGGTCCGATGGATGTCGTCCGCGCACGCATTCCTCACCCCGCGCGAGGCATCCCGGGGACCAAGCAGCAGCCTCCCTTGCTGCTCCTCCCCTCCTATCCGGCCCGTCGTTGTGTTTTTTTCCGCGGATTACCGCCGGCGGCGGCGACGATGGCAGGACCTTTCGATACTAAGCCAAGCCGTCCGCCGCACGCAATGAATCGTGACGCCGGAAAAACCACATTTTCTTTACATTTACGTTCACTCCAGCCGCCCGGCGACCCAGTCGGGGAGGGCCTGCAGCGCAGCATCCAGCGCCGGCGAATCGACGCCGCCGCCCTGCGCCATGTCGGCGCGGCCGCCGCCCTTGCCGCCGATCAGCGCGGCGACGTGCGCGACCACGTCGCCCGCCTTGATCCGGCCCAGCGCCGTGCCGCTGACGCCGCCGGCGAGCGCGGCCTTGCCGTCGCTGCCCGAGGCCAGCAGGACGACGCAGTCGGCGAGCTTCTGCTTGAGCCCGTCCACGCCCTCGCGCAGCGCCTTGGCGTCGAGGCCGTCGACGCGCGCGGCGACCACGGCGATGCCGCCGATCCGGCGCGCGCCGGCGGCCAGGTCCTGCGTCGCCGAGCTCGCCGCCTTCGCCTTCAGCGACTCGAGCTCGCGCTCGAGCTTCTTCTGGCGCTCGAACAGCTGGCGCAGCTTGTCGACGACGTCCGCGCCGCTGGCCGACAGCAGCGCGCCGATCTCGCCGAGCCGCGCCTCCTCCTCGGCGACGAACGCGAGCGCGGCCGCGCCGGTCACCGCCTCGATGCGGCGCACGCCGGCGGCGACGCCGCTCTCGGCGACGATCTTGAACAGGCCGATGTCGCCGGTGCGCCCGACGTGCGTGCCGCCGCACAGCTCGGTCGAGAACTCGCCCATGCGCAGCACGCGCACCTCGTCGCCGTACTTCTCGCCGAACAGCGCGAGCGCGCCGAAGTCGAGCGCGTCCTGGTAGGCCATCTCGTGCACTTCCGCCTCGGTGTTGCGGCGGATCTCGTCGTTGACCAGCGTCTCGATCCGGCGCAGTTCCTCGGCGCCGACCGGCTGGAAATGCGAGAAGTCGAAGCGCAGCCGGTCGGGCGCGACCAGCGAGCCCTTCTGCTGCACGTGCGTGCCGAGCACCTTGCGCAGCGCGGCATGCAGCAGATGCGTGGCCGAATGGTTGAGCACGATTGCGGCGCGGCGCTGCACGTCGATGGCGGCGTGCACGGCGGCGCCGACCTCGAACCGGCCGGAGCGTACGCGGCCGACGTGGGCGTGATACTGGCCGGCGAGCTTGCGCGTGTCGCTCACGTCGAACGCGGCGCCGCCCGCGGCCAGCACGCCGGTGTCGCCGACCTGGCCGCCGGATTCGGCGTAGAACGGCGTCTTGTCCAGCAGCACGACCGCTTCCTCGCCTTCGCCGGCGAAGGTCACGGACTGGCCGTCCTTCAGGATCGCGACGACGCGTGCGTCCGCGCCCTCGGTCTCGGCGCGCTCGTAGCCCAGGAACACGGTCGGCGGCAGCTGCGCGGCGAGCTGCGCCGGCAGGGTCAGGCCGCCGCCGAACTTGCCGGCGGCGCGCGCGGTCTCGCGCTGCTGCTCCATCGCCGCCTCGAAGCCGGCCATGTCGACGGACAGGCCGCGCTCGCGCGCGATGTCCGCGGTGAGGTCGACCGGGAAGCCGTAGGTGTCGTAGAGGCGGAACGCGTCCTCGCCGGGAATCGACTGGCCGCACCGCCTGGCGACCTCCTCGAACACCTTCATGCCCTGCTCGAGCGTCTCGCCGAAGCGCTCCTCCTCGGTCTTGAGCGCGCGTTCGACGAGCTCGCGCTTGGCCGGCAGCTCCGGATAGGCCTCGCCCATGACGTCGACCAGCGCCGGCACCATCGCGTGGAAGAACGGCTGCTTCTGCCCCAGCATCCAGCCGTGGCGCAGCGCGCGGCGGATGATCCGGCGCAGCACGTAGCCGCGGCCCTCGTTCGACGGCAGCACGCCGTCGACGATCAGGAACGCGCAGGCGCGGATGTGGTCGGCGATCACGCGCAGCGACTTGTTCTCCAGGTCGGCTGTGTTCGTCAGGCGCGCCGCCGCGCGGATCAGGTGCTGGAACAGGTCGATCTCGTAGTTCGAGTGCACGTGCTGCAGCACGGCCGCGAGGCGCTCCAGGCCCATGCCGGTGTCGACGCAGGGCGCCGGCAGCTTCGACAGCGTGCCGTCGGCGGCGCGGTCGAACTGCATGAAGACGAGGTTCCAGATCTCGATGTAGCGGTCGCCGTCCTCGTCCGGCGAGCCGGGCGGGCCGCCCACGATCTCCGGGCCGTGGTCGTAGAAGATCTCGGTGCACGGACCGCAGGGGCCGGTGTCGGCCATCTGCCAGAAGTTGTCCGAGGCGAACGGCGCGCCCTTGTTGTCGCCGATGCGCACGATGCGGTCGGCCGGCACGCCGATCTCGTCCTTCCAGATCGCGTAGGCCTCGTCGTCGGTGTGGTAGACGGTGACCCACAGCCGGCCCTTCTCCAGCTTCAGCACGCCGGTGAGGAATTCCCAGGCCCAGGCGATCGCCTCGCGCTTGAAATAGTCGCCGAACGACCAGTTGCCGAGCATCTCGAAGAACGTGTGGTGGCGCGCCGTGTAGCCCACCGAATCGAGGTCGTTGTGCTTTCCGCCCGCGCGCAGGCAGCGCTGCACGTCCGCGGCGCGCACGTAGCCGAGCTTCTCGCTGCCGAGGAACACGTTCTTGAACTGCACCATGCCGGAGTTCGTGAACAGCAGCGTCGGATCGTTGGACGGCACCAGCGAGCTCGACGGCACGATCGTGTGGCCCTTGGAGCGGAAGAACTCCAGGAACGCGGAACGGATGTCGGAGGTTTTCATGCGGCGGGATCGGGGATGGAAGGCTCGGAATCGAAAAACGGGCACGCCGAAGATGCGGCCCGGATGTCGAGTGATCAATCGATCCCCTCGTCCGGATCGCCCGTTTCGGCGCGCGTGACGGCGCGTACTGTCGCCGCATCGAAGCCGCGGCGCAAGAGAAAGGCTGCGCGCCGGGCGCGCTCGGCGGCATCCTTCGGGGCCTTGGCGCCGGCGTGCCGGCGCAGCTGCGCGGCCGCGTTCGCCGCCCAGTCGGCCTCGGCCGCGCCGATGGCCTGGCGGATCGCCGGATCGGCCAGGCCGTGCGACTTCAGCTCCGCCTGGATGCGCAGCGGACCGTAGCCCTGCGCCGCGCGCCGGCGCGCGAGGCTGGCGGCGAAGCGCTCGTCGTCCTGATAGTGCTGCTCGCGCAGGCGGCCGAGCGCCTGCTCGGTCTCGTCGCCGGGCTGGCCGCCGGCACGCAGCTTGACTTCGAGCTCGCGCGCGGAATGCTCGCGCCGCGCGAGCAGGCCGAGCGCCTGCTCGTAGGCGCTGCGCTTGGCGGATTTTCCGGGTCGTCGCGGCATGGCCGCTCGGCGTTCCTGCGACGGCGAAGCGGGCGGATCAGGGCAGCTTCTGGCGCGCGGCGACCAGCGCGGCGATGCGTTCCTCGAGGTCGTCCACCGGCTGCCCCGCCGAGTTCGCGACGGCCTGGATCGCCTCGGCCTCGAGGCCGCCGATGCGCGACGCCTCCGCCAGCGCCCAGGCGCGCACGGCGCGGCGCCCGCTGCGGCAGTAGATCAGCACGGGGTTGTCGGGACGCAGGATCGCGCGCGAGACCGCGTCGACCGCCGCCGCCGGTACCTCGCTGCCGGCGACCGGCGAATACGCGAATGCGAGGCCCGCATCGCGCGCGGCGACCTCGACGGCGGCCGACGAGGGCTGCTCCGGCGCCTCGCCGTCGGGCCGCAGGTCGATGATCGTGCGGATGCCCTGCGCCTTCAGCTCCGCAACCTGCTCCGGCACGACCTGCCCGGCGATCCAGACGTTGCCGACGAGCGGCCGCGGCGTCGCGCCGGCGTCCTGCGCCTCGCCCGCGGCCGCGAGCGGCACGCACGTGGCGAGGAGGAACGCGGCGCGGACGAGCGCCGACCTCGCTCCGGACACCCGCCTGCCAGCCGGACGCATCACGCCTCCTCGACCTCGACCGCCGGCAGCGGCGAGGCGCCGTTCTTGGCCAGCAGCTTCACGCGCAGCTGCGCGTCGATCGCCTCGGCCACCTCCGGATGCTCCTTGAGGTACTGGCGCACGTTGTCCTTGCCCTGGCCGATGCGGTCGCCGCCGTAGCTGTACCAGGCGCCGGACTTCTCGATCAGGTTGTGCGCGACGCCGAGCTCGATCAGCTCGCCCTCGCGCGAGGAACCCTCGCCGTAGAGGATCTCGAACTCGGCCTGGCGGAACGGCGGCGCGACCTTGTTCTTGACGACCTTGACGCGCGTCTCCGAGCCGATGACCTCCTCGCCGCGCTTGACCGAGCCGATGCGGCGGATGTCCAGGCGCACCGAGGCGTAGAACTTCAGCGCGTTGCCGCCGGTCGTCGTCTCCGGGTTGCCGAACATCACGCCGATCTTCATGCGGATCTGGTTGATGAAGATGACCAGCGTGCCGGACTTCTTGATGTTGGCCGTGAGCTTGCGCAGCGCCTGGCTCATCAGGCGCGCCTGCAGGCCGACGTGCGAATCGCCCATCTCGCCCTCGATTTCGGCCTTCGGCGTCAGCGCGGCGACCGAGTCGACGACGACGACGTCGACCGCGTTCGAGCGCACCAGCATGTCGGCGATCTCCAGCGCCTGCTCGCCGGTGTCCGGCTGCGAGACCAGCAGGTCGTCGACGTTGACGCCGAGCTTCTCGGCGTAGCTCGGGTCGAGCGCGTGCTCGGCGTCGACGAACGCGGCGGTGCCGCCGTTGCGCTGGCAGTTGGCGATGACCTGCAGCGTCAGCGTGGTCTTGCCGGACGATTCCGGGCCGTAGATCTCGACGACGCGCCCGCGCGGCAGGCCGCCGACGCCGAGCGCGATGTCCAGGCCCAGCGAGCCGGTGGAGACGACGTCGATCGCCTCGTCGGTCTTGTCGCCCATGCGCATGACCGCGCCCTTGCCGAACTGCTTCTCGATCTGGCTGAGCGCGGAGGCGAGCGCGCGGCGCTTGTTGTCGTCCATCGTGGAATCCTCTCAAGGTTGTCGCGGCGAGTGTGCCGCCGGCGCGTCTCAGCGGCTAAGACGCGGCGAACGGAGGCCATTATCCCACAGCGGCAGGAGTGCGCAGTCCGCTCACCGCCGCGTCAGCTCGTAAGAATCCGCCGCACGCCGTCGAGCGCCGCGCGCACGGTCTGGCGGCGCACCGCCTCGCGGTCGCCGTCGAAGTGGAACAGCTCCGCGCGCGCGTAGCCGCCGCGCCGCTTCCAGCCGATCCAGACCGTGCCGACCGGCTTGTCCGGCGTGCCGCCGGACGGTCCGGCGACGCCGGTGACCGCCACGGCGACGGTGGCGCCGTAGCGCGCCAGCGCGCCGGAGACCATCTCGACGACGGTCTCCTGGCTGACCGCGCCGGTGCGCTGCAGCGTCTGCGGCTGCACGCCGAGCAGCGACTCCTTCGCCTCGTAGCTGTAGGCGACCACGCCGCATTCGAACCAGGTGGAGCTGCCGGGAACGTCGGTCAGCACCTTGGCGATCCAGCCGCCGGTGCACGACTCGGCGGTGACCATCGTCTGCCCGCGCGCCAGCAGGCACTCGGCCACCGCCAGCGCCTGCGCGTTGAGCTGCTCGTCGGTGACTGGGGACACTCGGACCTCCGCACGCGCGATGCGCGTCGCCGCAGCGAGCCGGCGCCTGGCGCCGGCAGGCCGGCAGGATACCGCAGGCGCGCCCCGCCGGCGCGAGCCCGCAGGCGGGGACGCGCCGCCGCCGCGGCGGCCCTCCGTGCCGCGCGCGGCCGCTACGCGGGCAGCGCGCGCCCGACCGGCACGGCGCGGCCCGCCTCGTCCACGGCGACCATGACGAACTCGCCGATCGTGGCGAGCTTCTGCGCCTCGCCCGGCACGCTCTCGCGCAGCAGCGACACGCGCACGTTCATCGAGCTGCGCCCGACCGCGGTCACGGCGGCGGCGAGCTCGACGATGTCGCCGAGCCGCACCGCCTGCTTGAAGTCGATGCGGTCGGAGCGCGCGGTCACCACCGTGCGCCCGGCGAAGCGGCTCGCGACGAGGAACGCGGCCTTGTCCATCCAGGCGAGCGCCTGGCCGCCGAACAGCGTGCCCAGGTGGTTGCAGTGGTGCGGAAAGACGATCTCGACGAAGCGCGCCTCGGCTTCAGAACGCATGATCGAACCCGACCTCGCCTTCGACGGCGACCTGGTAGGCGGAGACGCGGCGCTCGAAGAAGTTCGTCAGCTCCTGCACGTCCTGCAGCTCCATGAACGGGAACGGGTTCTGCGCGCCGTAGCGGGCCGGCAGGTGCAGCATCGCAAGGCGCCGGTCGGCCACGTATTCGAGGTACTGGCGCATCTCCTTGATCGTCATCCCGGCCACGCCCTGACCGAGCACGTCCTCGGCGAACTGCGTCTCGCAGTCGACCGCCTCCTCGATCATCGCGGCCACCTGCGCGGCCCATTGCGCATCGAACAGCTGCGGCTCCTCGCGCCGCACGGTGTCGAGCACCTCGAACGCGAAGCCCATGTGCGCCGACTCGTCGCGGAACACCCAGGCGGTGCCGGCGGCGAGGCCCGGCAGCAGGCCGCGCGAGCGCAGGAAGTAGACGTAGGCGAACGCGCCGAAGAAGAACAGGCCTTCGATGCAGGCGGCGAAGCAGGTCAGGTTCAGCAGGAACTGCCGCCGGTCGGCGTCCGAACGGATGCGGTCCAGCGTCTGGATCGAATCGATCCAGCGCAGGCAGAACTCGGCCTTGCGCCGGATCGACGGGATGTTCTCGACCGCGGCGAACGCCTGCGCGCGCCGGTCCGGCTGCGGGATGTAGTTGTCCAGCAGCGTCAGGTAGAACTGCACGTGCAGCGCTTCCTCGAAGAGCTGGCGCGACAGGTACATGCGCGCCTCCGGCGCGTTGACGTGCCGGTAGAGGTTCAGCACGAGATTGTTCGCCACGATCGAGTCGCCGGTGGCGAAGAACGCGACCAGGCGCTCGATCAGGTGGCGCTCGGCCGGCGTCATGCGCTGGGCGAGGTGGCCGAGGTCGATCTGGAAGTCGATCTCCTCGACCGTCCAGGTGTTCTTGATCGCCGCGCGGTACATCTCGTAGAACTGCGGATAGCGCATCGGCCGCAGGGTCAGGTCGAAGCCGGGGTCGAGAAGGTGGCTCATGGCGAAAATGGTTCCTTGCATAGTCGTTCGCGGCGAATGCCGCGCATCGGCCGCCTCACCGCTCCCGCTTGCGGGAGCGGTCGCGCCGTAGGCGCGGGTGAGGGGATGTCGCAGATGCCCTCATCCGCCTGCCGGCACCCTCCGGCTACCGGAGGGTAGCCGTCGATCCCGCGAGCGGGAGAAGGGCTCAGAACGAAGTTTTTGAATGGAGAAGTAGCCGGAAGCCTTGGATTGGCGGCCTTTCCATGCGTAAGCGAGTGACAGCGAGCGCTGATATGCATACCCAGCCCTCTCCCCGCTCTCGCGTGCCGCTTCATTTCGGCGATATTCGAAATTCCGGCACTTGCGTTCGTGTACGGGTATTTCATCCGGTCGGAGAATTGCACGAGAATCGAATCGTCGTTCGCCTGATCGGCGACGGCGCCCGACGATCCGCTCAGATTCATGTAGCGATTCACGAGTCCCTCCCCGCCGACGTTCGCGGCCTACTGGCACGCCTCGCACATCTGCGGATTCTCCAGCGAGCAGGCCAGCGCCTCGGCGTCGGTATAGGCCTTCGCCGGCGCCGCGCCGACGGTCGTCTTGGCGATGCGCGTGGCCGGGCGCGAACGCAGGTAGTACGTCGTCTTCAGGCCCTTCTTCCACGCGTACATGTACATGCTGGAGAGCTGGCCGATGTTCGGGTTCTCGATGAACAGGTTCAGCGACTGGCTCTGGTCGATGAACGCGCCGCGGTCGGCCGCCATGTCGATCAGCGCGCGCATCGGCATCTCCCAGACCGTGCGGTAGATCGCCTTGAGCTCGGCCGGCAGCGCGGCGATCGGCTGCACCGAACCCTCGGCGAGCTTGATCGCGTCGCGGATCTCGGCGGTCCACAGGCCAAGGCGCTTCAGCTCGTCGACCAGATAGCGGTTCACCTGCAGGAAGTCGCCGGACAGCGTCTCGCGCTTGAACAGGTTCGACACCTGCGGCTCGATGCACTCGTAGCAGCCGGCGATCGAGGCGATCGTCGCGGTCGGCGCGATGGCGATCAGCAGCGCGTTGCGCAGGCCGTGCGCCTTGATCTCCTCGCGCAGCGCGTCCCAGCGCGCGGCGTCGCGCGGCGTGACGTTCCAGGCGTCGAACTGCAGCTCGCCGCGCGCCGCGCGCGTCTCGGCGAACGCCGGGTGCGCGCCCTTCTCGCGCGCGAGCTCCAGCGAGGTGCGCAGCGCCCAGTAGTAGATCTCCTCGGAGATGCGCGCGGAGAGCGCGCGCGCCTCGGCACCGTCGAACGGCAGGCGCAGCGCGAAGAACACGTCCTGCAGGCCCATCAGGCCGAGGCCGACCGGGCGCCAGCGCAGGTTCGACGCGCGCGCCGTGTCGATCGGGTAGAAGTTGAGGTCGATCACGCGGTCGAGCTGGCGCACGGCGACCTGCACGGTGTGCGCGAGCTTGTCGAAGTCGAACGCGACGCCGTCGTGGTGGCGCGCGAGGTTGATCGAGCCCAGGTTGCAGACCGCGGTCTCGGCGTCGCTGGTCACCTCGACGATCTCGGTGCACAGGTTCGACAGGTGCACCGCGGCGCCGGGCCTGGCGGTCTGGTTGCAGGCGCGGTTGCAGGCGTCCTTGAACGTCATCCAGCCGTTGCCGGTCTGCGCCAGCGTGCGCATCATGCACGCGTAGAGGTCGCGCGCCTTGACCGTGCGCTTGGCCAGGCCCCGCGCCTCGGCCTGCGCGTAGGCGCTCTCGAATGCCTCGCCCCACAGGTCCGGGAAGTCCGGCACGTCCTTCGGGTCGAACAGCGACCAGGTGCCGTCGGCGTCGACGCGCCGCATGAACAGGTCCGGGATCCAGTTGGCCAGGTTCAGGTGGTGCGTGCGGCGCGCGTCGTCGCCGGTGTTCTCGCGCAGCTCCAGGAACGATTCGACGTCGGCGTGCCAGGGCTCCAGGTAGACGCAGGCCGCGCCCTTGCGCTTGCCGCCCTGGTTGACCGCGGCGACCGAGGAATCGAGCGTCTTCAGCCACGGCACGATGCCGTTGCTGAGGCCGTTGGTCGAACGGATCAGCGAGCCTTCCGAGCGCACGCGGTGCCAGGCCAGGCCGATGCCGCCGGAGAACTTCGACAGCAGCGCCACGTCGCGGTACTTGCCGTAGATCGCCTCCAGCGAATCCTCCGGCGAATCGAGCAGGAAGCAGCTCGACAGCTGCTCGTGCCGCGTGCCGGAGTTGAACAGGGTCGGCGAGCTCGGCACGTAGTCGAGCCCGGCGAAGAGCTGATACAGCTCGATCGCCTCGGTCGCGCCTTCGCTGAGCGCGCAGGCGATGCGCATCCAGAAATGCTGCGGCGTCTCGATGACCTGGCGCTGCGTCGGATGCCTGAGCAGGTAGCGGTCGTACAGCGTGCGCAGGCCGAAATACTCGAAGCGCAGCGTGTGGCGCAGATCGACGGCGTCGTTGAGCTTGCGCGCGTTCGCCTCGACGAAGGCGAGCACGCGCTCGTTGATCAGGCCGGCGTCGAAGCCCAGGCGGATCGACTGCGAGAACGAATAGACGCCCAACCCCTGCACTTCCTTGTCGATGTAGCCGCCGAGCAGGCGCGCGGCGAGCTTGGAGTACTCCGGCTCCTCGGCGATGAACGAGGCGGCGGTGCGGATCGACAGCTCGTCGAGCTCGCGCGTCGTCGCGCCGTCGTAGAGCCCGGCGATCGTCTTCAGCGCCACGCGCATCGGATCGACGTCGGCCAGGCCGTCGCAGCAGCGCGTCACCGCGCGCACGATCTTGTTGAGGTCCACCGGTTCCTTCGCGCCGGAGCGCTTGGTCACCTGCATCGAGGCCGGGCCGGCATGCGGCGCGGTGAGGCGGAAGCCGGCTTGTTCGTGGGAAGAGGCGGACGAAGGCGCGGCGGCGGCAGCTTCGGGGGTGGTCATGCGTTTCTCCTTCGCGAGCGATCGAACCCGAGGAGAAAGGCACGGCGACGCACGGCGTGAGACACGCCGCCGCGATCCGCCAGCCTCGCTCCCGCGAGCGAACCGGTCCCGCGCGGGAAAGCCGTCGAAAGGCGGCGGCGCGGCACGAAGGCGCGCACGACGGCTTTCGGCCTGCCCTCCCGCGAGGGTCCGAGCCAGGCGCCGCGCGTTTCGGCGCGGCGGACGCGGCAGGTATTCGGACTGACGGGCGCGAGGCCCTGGGGCCTCACCTACTGGACGCGCTTCCCAAGCCGAGGCTCAGTGCTGATGCGTCGGTCGCTCCCGATGACCGCTGCGGGGCAGTTCCGGATTCGCACCGGATTCCCTGATTCCCAGATGTTGTGCTGGGCAACCGCGACGGACACAAGATATGCCCTCCGGAGCCGATCCGCAATCTATTCTTTTCGCTCCGGAGGTGGTATCGGGCGCCCCCGGTCAGGGCGCCGTCCGCGCCGGACGCGCGTCGTCGCCGGCCAGGCAGGAACGCAGGTGCCGCTCGAGCACGACCAGCGGCATCGCCCCCTGGCCGAGCACGCAGCCGTGGAAAGCGGCCAGGTCGAACGCGGCGCCGGCGCGGCGCTCGGCGTCCCGGCGCAGGCGCAGCAGCGCCTCGTAGCCGATGCGGTAGGCCAGTGCCTGGCCCGGCATGTCCGCCGCGTAGCGCAGCGTCTCCGCGCCGATCTCCGCATCGGACAGGGTCAGGTGCTCGCGCATGTAGGCGGCTGCGCGCTCGCGCGGCCAGCGGTAGTGGTTCATGCCGGTGTCGACCACCAGGCGCACCGCCATGAACAGGTCCAGCGCGAGCTGGCCGTAGCGGTCGTAGGGATCGGCGTACACGCCCATCTCCACGCCCAGCCAGCTCGCGTAGGTGCCCCAGCCTTCGACGAAGGCCGTCGGCAGGCCGAGCCGGCGGAACTCGGGAATCGACGCGTTCTCCATCTGCAGCGAGAGCTGCAGATGGTGGCCCGGCAGCAGCTCGTGCAGGGCGATCGCGCGCGCCTGCAGCATCGAGCGCTGGTCCAGGTGCGAGGCGTTGTAGTTGTAGTAGCCCTTGGGATCGTGCGCGGACGGCGGGTCGTAGTAGCCGAACGCCTGCGCGCCTTCGAGCGAGGCGTCCAGCCGCCGCAGCCCGTAGGGCGCCTTCGGCAGCCGCGGGAAGTAGCGCCCGATCACTGCGCTCACCTCGGCCACCGGCCGGGCCAGCCGCGCCTCGACGTCCGCCGGCGTGGCGGCGCGCAGGCGCGGATCGGTGCGCAGGAGCGCGCGGAACTCCGCCTCGCTGCCGGCGAAGCCGGCCTGGCGGCGCACCTCGCGCATCTGCGCTTCGATCTCGGCTACCGCGTCCACGCCGCGCGCGTGCACCGCTTCCGGCGTCAGGTCGAGCGTGGTGTGGAAGCGCACCAGGTGGCGGTAGTACGCCTCGCCCTGCGGGTACTGGTACAGCCCGGCGGCGGCCGGCGCCTGCGCGCGATACGCGCCGGCGACGTAGTCGCGCAGCGCGCGGACGCGCGGATTCACCCGCGTCCGGATCAGGCGGGCGACCTCGGCCTGGAACGCCCGCGCGTCATCCGCGTCGACGCGCGCGAGGCGCGCATCGGCGACGCGCAACGGGCTCCTGTCCGGCTCGGCCGCATACGCATCCAGCAGCGCCAGCACCGCCGGCAGCTCGTCGCGCGGCAGCACGATGCCGCGCGCGGCCTGGCCGCGCGTGAACGCCTCGATCGCGGCGACGAAGCGCGCCATCTCGCCGAGCAGGCGGCGATAGCTTTCGAGGTCCGCGCGCCGGTCCAGCGGATGGCCGGCGAGCAGGGACTGCGCCGAGTTCAGCGGCGTCGAGTACGGCGTCAGCAGCGGCTGCAGCCAGCAGAAGCGCGCGCGTTCGATGCGCTGCCCGGCGTCCCAGCGCAGCATCTCGAACGTGACGCGGTCGCCGGCGTCGAGCGCTGCGGGGTCGATGCGGCCCAGTTCGGCGAGCCGGCGCCGCGCGGTGCGGGCGTCGGCCGCGCAGCGGCCGGCCGAGACGATCGGCAGGTGCCGCGGCGGACGCCCGACGATGCGCGCGACGTCCAGGTTCTCGTCCTGCTCGCGCCGCCAGAACTCGTCCGCCGCACGCGCCAGGCGCGCCTTCGCCTCAGCCCCGGCCGGCAGCCGCGCCTCGGCCGCCGCCGCGTGCGCGGCCAGCACGAACAGCGCTCCCACGATCCACCCGCGCATCGCATTCCCCCGTAGACAGGTCTACGGAATGACCATAGAGTAGTCTACGGAAACGCGCAAGGAGCGTTGCACGATGGCATCCGACCGACGATCCGCCGCAAGGCGCGCAGGCGCCGCCGCCAGCCTGGACCGCGCGCAGTGGCTCGACGCCGCGCGCGCGGCGCTGGTCGAAGGCGGCGTCGAACGCGTCAAGGTCGACGTGCTGGCGAAGACGCTGGGCGTGACCGGCGGCAGCTTCTACTGGCATTTCCGCGGCCGCCAGGACCTGCTCGACGCATTGCTGGAGCACTGGCGCACGGCGAACACCGCGCCGTGGTTCGAGGCCGTCGCCGACGCCGGCGACGACCCGTACGACCAGTTCGAGGCGATCGTGGCGATGTGGATCGACGAGGCCGGCTTCAGCCCGGCCTACGACTCGGCCGTGCGCGACTGGGCGCGCACCTCGCCTGCGGTCGAGGCGGCCGTGCGCGAGGTCGACGAACGGCGCATCGGGCTGCTCGCCGGCGTCTTCCGCCGCTTCGGCTACGACCGCCGGCGCGCGTTCGTGCGCGCGCGCGTGACCTACTTCCACCAGGTCGGCTACTACGCATTGCGCATCGTCGAGACGCGCGCGCAGCGCCGCCGCCTCAAGCCGCTCTACTACGAAAGCCTGCTCGGCGCGGACGTGCTGCGCCGCCACGCCCAGGCCACGCCGCGCCGTGCGCCGCGCGCGCGCTGAAGCCCCACCCCGCCCGTTCCGAGGAGCCCCGCCGATGTCCGCCGTCCGATTCCGCCTGGCCGCGCTCGCCGCGGTCCTCGTCCATGCCGGCAGCGCCGGCGCCGTCGACGCCGCCGACTACGCGCGCGCGGAGCGCGTGCTCGACTCGAGCCTCGCCGGCGCGCTGCGCAACGCCTACGTCGACGCGCACTGGCTCGACGGCCGCCGCTTCTGGTACCGGCGCAGCGGAGCGGACGGCGCCGAATACGTGCTGGTCGACGCCGCGCGCGGCACGCGCGCGCCGCTGTTCGACCGCGCGCGCCTGGCCGCGGCGCTCGGCGCCGCGGATGCCGCCGCGATCGAGGTGAGCGCCGTCGAGTCCGGCGACGGCGTGCTGCAGGCCGAGATCCGCCGCAGCGGCGGCGGAACGATGCGCTGCCGGCTCGACCGCTACGCCTGCGCACCGGCCGCGCCGCCCGCCGCGGCCGACGCGCTGCCGGCGCCGGACGGCCGCCGCGAGGCGTTCGCGCGCGACGGTGACCTGTGGCTGCGCGAGCGCGGCGGCGCCGAGCGCCGGCTGACGAGCGACGGCGCGCCGCACTTCGCCTACGGCAAGCTGCCCGACACCTCGCTCGCCAGCGTGCCGGCGCTGCGCAGCAAGGCCGCGCTGCCGCCGGTCGGTATGCTCTGGTCGCCGGACGGCCGCCGCCTGCTCGGCACGCGCGTGGACGAGCGCGCGGTCGCGCCGTATCCGTTCGTCGAATGGGTGCCGCAGGACGGCAGCTTCCGCCCGATCGCCTATTCGCTGCGCATCCCGCTGCTCGGCGACGCGGCGCAGCCGGTTCCCGAGGCGTTCGTCATCGACGTCACCGACGGCACCAAGCACGTGATCGACGCCGGCGACGGCACGTTCGCCGACGGCGTGCTGGCCTGGTCGGCCGACGGCCGCAAGGCCTACCGCCTGCTGCAGGGCGAGCGCGGGCGGCGCCTGAGCCTGGCCGAGATCGACCTCGCCGACGGCCGGCTGCGCCGCGTCGTCGACGAGACGGCGACGACCGCGATGCGGCCGAACAACCTGCTCTACAGCCCGGCGAACGCGCGCGTGCTGACCGCGACCGGCGAGGCGATCTGGTTCTCCGAGCGCAGCGGCTGGGGGCACCTGTATCTGTACGACCTCGCCAGCGGCCGCCTGAAGCGCGCGCTGACGCGCGGCGACTGGCTCGTGCGCGACGTCGTGCACGTCGACGCCCGGCAGCGCACTGTGTGGTTCACCGCGAGCGGGCGCGAGAAGGGGCGCGATCCGTACTACCGGCACCTGTACCGCGTCTCGCTCGACGGCGGCGAGCCGGTGCTGCTGACGCCGGAGGACGCCGAGCACGAGGTCGAATCGCCGCTGCCCGGCATCCTGCCGTCGCCGCGCACCGGCACCGCGTTCTCGCCGGACGGGCGCTATTTCGTCGACACCTACTCGACCGTGGCGGCGCCGCCGGTCACGCTGCTGCGCGACGGCCGCGACGGCCGCGTCGTCATGAAGCTCGAGGACGCCGACGCCGCCGCGGTGCGCGCCGCCGGCTGGCGCCCGCCCGAGCGCGTCAGCGCGAAGTCCGCCGACGGCAGGACCGACCTCTACGCCGTGGTCTACCGGCCGCCCGGCTTCCGCCGCGATCGCGCCTATCCGGTGATCGACGCGTTCTACGGCGGCCCGCAGATGCTCAACGCGCCGCGCAGCTACGCCGAAGCCGTGGCCACGTTCAACCCGGTCTCGCGCGCGAGCCTGGCCGAGCTCGGCTTCGTCGTCGTCACGATCGACGCGCGCGGCACGCGCGGCCGCTCCAGGGCCTTCGCCGACGTGGGCTACGGCAACTTCGCCGACCCGCAGATCGACGACCACATCGCCGTGATCCGCCAGCTCGCCGCGCGCTACGGCGGCTTCGACCTCGATCGCGTCGGCGTCTACGGCCACTCGTTCGGCGGCTACACCTCGGCGCGCGCGATCCTCTCGCATCCGGAGTTCTACAAGGTGGCGGTGTCCTCGGCAGGCCCGCACAACTACCAGGGCTTCTACGACGGCCTGGAAGGCCTGCTCGGCGAGCCGGACTACGGCGACGGCCGGCGCGTGCGGCCGACGCCGCAGAGCGTGCCCGCGAACTTCAAGGCGATGGACAACGCCACGCTCGCGCCGAACCTGCGCGGCCGCCTGATGCTGGTCTACGGCGACATGGACGAGAACGCGTTGCCGGCGGTCACGCTGCAGCTCGCCGACGCCCTGATCAAGGCGAACAAGCGCTTCGACCTGGTGTATCTGCCGAACCGCACGCACGGCTATTTCCGCACCGACCGCTACTACACGCGCCTGCTCTGGGACCACTTCGTCGAGCACCTGCTCGGCGAGCGGCCGCCGCAGGACGTCGACCTCGGCCGGAAAGCGGGCCCGTGACCGGGCCACGAGCGACGCGGATTCGGGCGCAAGCAACGGAGTGCGCAGCGGCGCGCGGCACGGCAGGCTGCGCGTCTCCGAGCCGCCTGCGCGCATGAATCCGCCCGTTCCGCCTCCGCATCGCGAAAACGCCGCGACGCCCGCCGCTTCGCCGGCGCACGCGCTCGCGGCCGCGGCCGCCGCCCGGCGCGTCGCCGCGCAGGACTGGCCGGAACGGCTCGACGCGCTGGACCGGCACGGCCACGTGGTGCTGCCGTCGCTGCTCGCGCCGGACGCATGCGAGGCGCTGGCCGCGACCTACGCGCACGACGCGTCGTTCCGCTCGACGATCGTCATGGCGCGGCACGGCTTCGGCCGCGGCGAGTACCGCTACTTCGCCTATCCGCTGCCGCCGTTCGTCGCCGCGCTGCGCGAGGCGCTGTATCCGCGCCTGGCGCCGCTGGCGAATCGCTGGAACGCGGCGCTGCGCATCGACGTGCGCTATCCGGACGAGCACGCCGCATTCGTCCGCCGCTGCCACGAGGCGGGCCAGACGCGGCCGACGCCGCTGCTGCTGCGCTACGGCGCGGGCGACTACAACTGCCTGCACCAGGATCTCTACGGCGAGCACGTCTTTCCGCTGCAGGTCGCGGTGCTCCTGTCCGAACCCGGCCGCGATTTCGACGGCGGCGAATTCGTCCTGACCGAGCGGCGCGCCGGCCGGCCGGCGCGCGCCGAGGTCGTGCCGCTGCGCCAGGGCGACGCGGTGGCGTTCGCCGTCCACCAGCGCCCCGTGCCCGGCCTGCGCGGACCGGCGCGCGCGGCGATGCGCCACGGCGTCGCCGCGGTCGGCCGCGGACGCCGCCACGTGCTGGGCGTCATCTTCCACGACGCGCGCTGAGCCGCCGGCGCGGCGCATCGCCTCGAATTCGAGCGCAAGCGCCGGAGTGCCCGCCGCGCGTACGGGTCCTATCGTGCGTCCCGGCATCGCGAGGCACCCGGCCTCGCGGAACGGACTTCGGAGGACGCCATGGCCCTGTCGCTGCACAGGTTCGATTCGCCGCTCGGCCCCTTGCATCTGGCCGGCGACGCGCACGGGCGCCTGCGCGCGCTCGACTTCTCGCGCACGCGGCTCGACCGCGGCCTCGCCGAGCGCTGCGGCGCGCCCGCATGCGTCGAGACCGGCGAGCCGCATCCGGCCGCGCCGGCGCTCGCGCGCTACTTCGCCGGCGAGCTCGACGCATTGGAGGCGATCGAGCTGGACGCCGGCGGCAGCGGCCTCGACGGCGACGTCTGGGCGGCGCTGCGCGAGATTCCCGCCGGCCGCGTCGTGTCCTACGGCGAGCTCGCCCGCCGCATCGGCCGTACCGATCCGCGCGCGGCGCGCGAGGTCGGGGCGGCCAACGCGCGCAACCCGATCGCGATCGTCGTGCCCTGCCATCGCGTCGTCGGCAAGGACGGCTCGCTCAAGGGCTACGTCTGGGGTCTGCCGCGCAAGCGCTGGCTGCTCGCGCACGAGCGCGCCCGGCGCGACGACGCCGCGCCGCAGCTGCCGGGGCTCTGAAATGGCCGCGCGCGTCCCCATCTCGGCGACAGGCGCGGCCGTCGCGCCGACGCCGGCCGCCTGCCGCGGCCAAAGGAATTCGACCGCAAGCGACGGAGTGTCCGCCGCCGCGGCCGGCCGTATCGTTCGGACCTACGATCCGCATCCGGACTTCGCCATGAATGCCGACCGACGCTCCCGACGATCCCCTCGCCCGCCGCAAGACCCGCGCTGGGCCGCCGTGCTCGCCCGCGACCCGGCGGCGGACGCGCGCTTCGTCTACGCGGTGAAGACCACCGGCGTGTACTGCCGGCCGAGCAGCCCGTCGCGGCTGCCGCGGCCGGAGAACGTCGAGTTCTTCGACACGCCCGCGCAGGCCGAGGCCGCCGGCTACCGGCCGAGCCGGCGTGCGGCTGCCGACCGCAGCGCCGTCGCCGCCCAGCACGCGGCGCTGGTCGCCGCCGCCTGCCGCCGCATCCAGCAGGCCGAGACGCCGCCGTCGCTGGCCGAGCTGGCCGCCGAGGCGAACTTGAGCCCGTACCACTTCCATCGCGTGTTCAAGGCCGTGACCGGGCTGACGCCGAAGGCCTACGCGGCCGCGCAGCGCGCGCAGAAGCTGCGCCGGCGGCTGCGCCGCAGGGCCTCGATCACCGAGGCGATCTACGACGCCGGCTTCAACTCCAACAGCCGCTTCTACGAGCGCTGCGGGCAGATGCTCGGCATGCGTCCGCGCGACTACCGCGCCGGCGGCGCCGGCAACGCGATCCGCTTCGCCGTCGGCGAGTGCTCGCTGGGCTCGATCCTGGTCGCGCGCAGCGCGCGCGGCGTGTGCGCGATCCTGCTCGGCGACGACCCGGACGCGCTGGCGCGCCAGCTGCAGGACCAGTTCCCGAACGCCGAGCTGATCGGCGGCGACGCCGAGTTCGAGTCGCTCGTGGCCAAGGTCGTCGGCTTCGTCGAGGCGCCGGCGATCGGCCTGGACCTGCCGCTGGACATCCGCGGCACCGCGTTCCAGGAACGCGTCTGGCAGGCGCTGCGGCGCATCCCGCCTGGCACGACCGCCTCGTACGCGGAGATCGCGCGCCGCATCGGCATGCCGCGCGCGGTGCGCGCGGTCGCGCAGGCTTGCGGCGCCAATCCGCTGGCGGTGGCGATCCCGTGCCATCGCGTCGTGCGCAGCGACGGCGCGCTGTCCGGCTACCGCTGGGGCGTGGAGCGCAAGCGCGAGCTGCTCCAGCGCGAAGCGGCCGCATGAGCGCGGCCGGCGCCGGCGGCGACGGCTGGCTGCAGCGCTTCGCCGCATTCGACCAGGATGCGCTCGCCGCGGCGCTCGCGCGCGACGGCAGCGCGCGCCTGCCCGGCCTGTTCGCGGCACGCGACGCCGCGGCGCTCGCCGCGCGGCTCGATGCGCCGCCGCCGTTCGCGCTCGCCGCATCCGCGCGCGGCGAGGACGGGCAGCGCCGCTTCGCCGCCCTGCCACCGCCCTGGCCGGCGCTGCACGCCGCGCTGCAGGCATGCCTGGCGCCGATCGCGCGGCGCTGGAACGCGGCGATCGGCGCGGCGCCGCCGCCGTCGGCGCCACGGTTCGCGCACGACCGCCCGGCGATGCGGCTGGCGGCGCTCGGCGAAGGCGGCTTCGAGGCGCTGCACGGAGACGACGACGGCGCGTTCGCGTTCGCCGTCGTCGTGCTGCTGTCCGCGCCGGAGCGCGATTTCCACGGTGGCGAGCTGGTCACCGTCGAGCAGCGCCCGCGCCTGCAGTCGCGCCCTGCGGTCGTGCCGCTGCTGCAGGGCGATGCGGCCGTGCTCGCCGCCGGCAAGCGGCCGGTCGCCGGCCGGCGCGGCACCTACCGCGCCGGCCTTTGCCGCGGCGTCAGCCGCGTGCGCAGCGGCCGGCGCATCGCCGTCGAGCTGCTGCTTCCCGCGCCGGCACCGTGAGCGGCCGCGCCTGGATCCTGGTCGGGCGCGACGGCCGGCCGTACGCGAGCGACGCGCCGGGCACGCTCGGCGGCCATCGGCGCAGCCGCATCTACGGCCGGCTCGACTGCCCTGCCGCGCGGCGCGCGATCGCGCACGGCGGCTACGTCGGCCAGCGCGTGTTCTTCCGCGACGAAGCCGACGCCGTCGCCGCCGGCTATCGCCCGTACGCGGCCTGCCTGCCGCAGCGCCATGCGGCGTGGAAGGCGCAGCGGTCCTGCTGAACGCCTCGCCGGCCCCTCGCGCCGGGAAAACGCACCCGTCCGCTCCGCCGCCGGCGGCACGTCGCACGCGCGCGTCGGCGCGCCCGGATCGCCATTGCGGCGATGTAGTATCCGACGTACAATCATGCACGTCGTGCACTATTTTCTCCCCACGCGAATGATGAACCCGGATGCCGAATCGGGCCGCCGCGCGCGCAAGCGCGTGCAGATGCTCGACCACCTGGCGGCGACCGCCATGCGCCTGTTCGAAGCGCACGGCTACGACGCGGTGACGATGGAGCAGATCGCCGACGCCGCCGACGTCGCCAAGCGCACGCTGTACAACCATTTCCCGACCAAGGACGCGGTGCTCGCGCACTGGCTCGACGCGGAGCTGGCGAGGGATCTGGCGCATCTGCAGGCCGACGTGGCCCGGCGCCGCACGTTTGCCTCGCGGCTGGCGTGCCTGCTGGACGCGTCGGCGGCCTGGTGCGAGACGCATCCGACGTACCTCGCCGCGTACCTGCGCCACCGCTTCGTGAGCTTCGCCGCCGCGGACGATCCCGGTGCCGCCAGCAGCAGCGACATCGCGCTCGCCTGGCGCGAGCTCGCGGCCGCCGGCCAGCGGGCCGGCGAACTCGGCACGCGCTTCTCGGCCGACCAGCTGGCGACGTGGTTCCACTACCTGTATCTCGGCGCGCTGATGCGCTGGCTGACCGTGCCCGGCCTCTCGCTGCGCGCGGAGTTCGCCGGCATCGCCCGGCTGTTCGTCGAAGGCGCGGGCCGGCGCGCGCGCTCGTAGCGGAGGCTCGATGGATCCGATCGTCGTCATCGGCGCCGGCCTGTCCGGCCTCGCCGCCGCGGCGCACCTGGCGCGCCACGGCCGCCGGGTCGTCGTGCTCGAGGCCGGGCGCGCCGTCGGTGGATGCTGCTCCACCGAGGACGTGGACGGTTTCCGCTTCAACAACGGCGCGCTCTACGTCGCGACCCCGGCGCTGCTGCGGCATGCGTTCGCCCGCCTCGACATCGATTTCGACGCCTGCGTGCGGCTGCGCCCGATCGCCGTGCCGCAGCTCGCCGTGCTCGACAGCGGAACGCGCGTGTTCACGACCACGGCGGAGGGTGCGTGGATCGAAGGCGCCGACGCGGCCGCGCGCACCGCGCGCTATCGCGCCGAGCTCGGCCGGCTGCAGCAGGCCTGGCGCCCGCTCTACCGGCGCCTGATCGGCCGCGTGCTGCCCGCGGAGTCGTCGCTGCCGCGCGCGCTGTTCGAGCTCTGGCGCCATCTGCCGCTGCTGAGCGGCACGGTCGCCGACGTGCTGCGCCGGCACGTCTCCGATCCGGAGGCGCGCGCCGCCGCCGGCGCGATCACGCTCTACACCGGCCTGGCGCCGGAGCACACGCCGGCGACGCAGATCGTCGGCCTGATCGCGCTGCTGGAAGAAGGCTTCTTCCTGCCCGAAGGCGGCATGGGGCGCATCCCGCAGGCGATCGCCGAGCGGCTGCGCAGCGACGGCGGCGAGCTGCGCCTGAACGCCGCGGCGAGCCGCATCGAGTTCCACGGCGCGCGGCTGCGCGGCGTGCGCCTCGCCGACGGCGGCTTCCAGGCCGCGCGCGCCGTGATCGCCACGCCCTCGGCGCTGGCCGTGGTCGCCCGCCTGCTCGATCCGGCGATCGTGCCGCCGCGCCTGCGCCGGCGCGCGCGCCGCGCGCCGCTGTCGCATCGTGCGATCTCGATCCAGCTCGGCATCGAGCCCGCCGCCGCCGCGCCGGCGTTCGCCGTCAACCACGTGCCGCTGCTGGAGGACCAGCACCGCTTCCATCTGCCCGCGGAACGGACCGCGCGCTGGTTCGGCTACACCAGCCCGAGCACGGTGCTGGCGGACCTCGCACCGCCGCGGGCGGCCGTCGTCGAACTGTTCGCGCCCGCCCCGCCGCGGCGGCTTGCCGGGGAGACGACGCGCGCCGAGGTGGACGCGATCGCCGGACGCTACGTCGAGGCGCTGTGCCGCGAGCAGCCGCTGCGCGTCGTGCGCCGGCGCGTGCTCGGGCCGCAGGACTTCGCCGGCCAGCGGCATCTGCACGAAGGCGCGCTGTACGGCCTCTCTCCGGCGGCGACGCCGACCGACTACTTCCCGCGCCGCTCCGGCCTGCCCGGGCTCTACCTCGCCGGCCAGACCACGTATCCCGGCTACGGCGTGCCGACCGCGCTGCTTTCCGGCATCCACGCGGCCGAGGCGGCGATGCGCGAGGCGCCGTGACGCGGCCGGCGCGCGCCGGCGCGACGCCTATCCGGCGGGCGCCGCGAGGTCGCGCCGGCGGCCGTCCCGCTCGCGCCGGGCGATCAGCTGCCTGACGCGCTCGGCGTCCTGCGGCGTGGCCGGCGCGTAGACCACCAGGCCGAGGTCCGGGCGGCTGAACCTGCCCGTGGCCGCGAAGTCGCCCGATCCCGACATCGACCGAGCCATGCCGGGACCGGTGCGCGTGGACCTGCGGCTTCAGGGGATCGTGATCGCGGCGCCGGTCCTGTCGTAGGCATAGTCCACGATCGTGGCCGGGAAGCCGCGCGGCGCGGCCGTGCGCAGGTGCACGTAGCCGTAGCAGAGGCCGCTCGCCGGCGGATCGGGCAGGCCCGAGCAGTTGAAGCGGAAGCCGAGATACCCGTCGACGTCCGCCCCCCATTGCGCGGGCCCGGGCTGGTGCACGGTCGACCACGTCGATGCGGGACCGACCACCGCGCCGGAGCGCAGCACGAGGAAGTCCGAGCTCGACGCCGAGCTGGACACGCCGGCGATGTCCGGGGCGCCGCCCTGCCAGTAGAAGGCCAGCTGCGCGTCGTTGTCGTAGGCGTTGAAGTGCGCGCCCGGAAACTCGGCGTCCTCGACGCGCCCGCTGATCCAGTCGACCGACGTGCCCTCGCGGTCGATCGCGATCGCGTGGTCGATCGGCCCGCTGCGCACGATGTTCCCGTCCGCGGGCGGCTCGCGGCAGGCGCCGCCTTCCCCGGCCTCGAACCCGCTGCAGAACAGGCCGTCGACGACGACGGCCGGCGTGACCGTCAGGCTGACCGGCACGGCCACCAGCGGCCGCGCCGGATCGTTCGTCGCCACGCACAGGTGGGCGGCATAGGTGCCCTCGGCGAGCGCGCCGGCGTCCGCGCTGACCGGCACGTCGGCGAACGCCCCCGGCGCGACCGTGCCCGCCGGCTGCAACGCCGCCAGCCACGGGACGTCGACCGGATGGCTGCAATCGGCCGGCGCGGGCTCGTCGGCCAGCTCGACGACCATCGTCAGGTGGAAGTCCGGGAAGCCGATCGCCGCCGCGCGCGTCGGCGCGACGATGCCGCACTGCGCCGCCGAGATGAAGGTCGGATGCGTCTCGGGCGTCGCGTTCGCGCCCGGGTAGAACTGCCCGCTTCCGTCGTCGAGCCCGTCGACGTGGTACTCGACCACGAGGTCCTTGCCCGCGGTGTCGTCCACCGTGCCGCCGACCGGGATCGTGAGCGAGACCAGGCCGCTGTCGATGGTCGCGCTGGCCGTGCCGATCAGCACCAGCGCATCGGTCGGGATCGTGTCCACCGGCGTCGCATGTGGCAGGGTGTACAGATTGACCGTGACCGGCATCGGCGACGGCCCTGCGCCGCCCGAGGAAATCGTGACGCCGGCGATGTCCGCGCGCGCGCCGACCTGGGCGTGCTCGGCGAAATAGAAGCGCCGCCACCAGCTGTTGGCCGCCGTGCTGGCGCCCTGCACGCCGCAGGACACGCCCTCGCTGCCCGGGCTGTCGTCGAGCATCTGCGAGATCGTCGTCGCGTCGAGCACGGGCGGGTCGCCGGACCGGTCCGGCGCCTGCGTCCGCGCCAGCGTCGCGCCGGCGAACGCCGCGGCGGACTTGGGCTGGCGGACGTTCCTGTAGCTCGGCGGGTTCGGACGCGCGGCGGTTTCGGATATCGCGTAGGCGAGATCGCTGCCGCCGAGGTTGCCGATCCGAAGCGGCGTCGAACCCGTCGCGCCGGCGGCGACGGAAAGCGCCAGCGGACTCGGCGTGACCGTCGCGACCGGCGCGCCGCCTCCGCCCGTGGCGACGGCGAGGCTCACCGGAACGGCGACCACCGGCCGCGCCGGATCGTTGCTGACGATGCAGACGTTCGCCGAGTAGGTGCCTGCGCCGAGGCCTGCCGCGTTCGCGGTGATCGTCACGTCGGCGCTGCCGCCCGGCGCCACGCGGCCCGCGGCCGGCGTCTGGCTGAGCCAGGCGACCTCGCCCGGCTGGCGGCATTCCGGCGGCGCGGCGTCTTCCAGGTTCACGACCATGGTCAGATGGAAGTCCGGGACGCCGAGATTGGCCGCGGTCACCGGCTCGTCGAGCTCGCAGGCCGCCGAGGACATGAAGGTCGGGTGCGTCTCGGGCGTCGCGTTGGCGCCGGGGAAGAACTGCCCCTGCCAGTCGCCGATGCCGTCGGTGTGGTATTCGACCACGAGGTCCTGGCCGGCCGTGTCGTCGATCGTGCCGAACACCGGAATCGTCACGGATGCCAGGCCGCTGTCGATCGTGCCGCTGGCGCTGCCGATCAGCGTCAGGCCGCTGGTCGGAATCGTGTCGACGGGCGTCGCATGGGCGATCGTGTAGAGGTTGATCGTGATCGGCAGGCCGGCCGGGCCGAAGCTGCCGGACGACACGGTGACGCCGGTGACGCTGGCCCGCGCGCCGACCTGCGCGTGCTCGGCGAAATAGAAGCGCCGCCACCAGCTGTTGTCGGCCGTGCTCTCGCCGAGGATGCCGCAGGAAAGGCCTTCGTCGCCGGGGCTGTTGTCGGCCATCTGCGAAATCGCCGTCTCGGCGAGCGGAGCCGGCGCGCCGGCGGACGCGTGCCGCCGCGCCGGCCGGTTCAGCGTCGCACGCGGCGTCGCCTCGCCGCGCTGCTTGCGCGCGCGCGCCGTCCTGTAGCTCGGCGGGTCGGCGTGGGCGAGATGCTCGACCAGGCTGAAGTCCAGATCGCTCGCGCCGGCGTTGCCGATCGCCAGCGTCAGCGACTGCGACATCCCGCTCGAGACCGCGAAGTCCAGCGCCGCGGGAGTGGCGACGACGACCGGCGGCTGCGCGGCAGTGGGGATCACCGTGAGCTCGACCGCCACGTCGATCGCCGCCTGCCGCGGATCGTTGGTGGTGACGCAGAGCGTCGCCGCGTGGCTGCCCTCGGCGAGCGCCGCGGCGTCCACCGCGACCGCGATCGCGCGCGTCGCGCCGGGCGGCGCGCCGCCCGCGGCGCCGTCCAGGCTCAGCCAGGCGACGTCGCCAGGCTGTGCGCAGCCGCCTTCGGCCGCGCCGTAGTCCAGCGCGGCGCTGCCGACGTTGGCGATCGCCAGCGACAGCGTGCGCGAGGCGCCTCGCTGCAGCGTCAGGGCGAGCGGGTTCGGCGCGACCTGCGCGGCCGGCTGGCTCGTGCCGGTTTCGCCGGTGAAGAAGTACCCCATGCCCTGCAGGAAGCTTCCGCCCGGGCTCGCCGCGGCCGAGGCGAGCAGGACGGTGGTGCCGTCGACCGCCGCGGTCGATCCCAGCGAGTCGTTGGCGGCGGCGTCGCTGGCGACGAGCTTGCGCGCGTAGTGCCAGTCGCCGTCCGACTCGGTGAACACGTAGCCCGCGCCGGCCCACGACTGGCCGCCGACCGTCGCCGCGTTCGCGCTCGCGACGATCGCGGCGTCGGTCAGGCCGACGGCGTAGCCGAAGTTCGCGAACGGCTCGCCTTCGGGCGTGCGGATCGTGTGCGTCCGGCGCCAGGAGCCGTCGAGCTCGGCGTAGACGTGGACCACGCCTTCCGCGTCGAGCGTCGGCGCGCCGGCGACGAGCCGGTTGCCGCGCGCGGCCAGCGAGGCGCCGAGGTTGGAATACGCCTCGCCGACGAGCTTCTGCCGCTGCTGCCAGACGCCGTCCGCCTTCCTGAAGAAATACAGCGCGCCGGGAAAATCGAGGTTGCCGAGCTGGGCGCTGACGATGAGGCTGGCGTCGGAGAACGCGACGCGGTAGCCGAATCCGTCGTTGTCGCGCGTGTCGACGCCCTTGATCTTCTGCACCTGGGTCCAGGCGCCGTCCGCCGCCTCGAACAGGTAGGCGGCGCCGCGCGGCTGGCCGTTCACGTGCGCCTTGTGGGCGCCGACCAGCGCCATGTTCCCGGAGAGCGCGACCGCGTTGCCGAAGTTGTCGCCCGGCGCGCCGTCGGCCGCGGCGAGCTTCGCCACCTGGGTCCAGCTCGCGCCGTTCCTGCGGAAGACGTAGGCGGCGCCCTGGCCGGGACGGCCGGAGACCGTGGCGGCGTCGGCGCCGACGATCGCGGTCGTGCCGTCGAGCGCGATCGAAGCGCCGAAGCGCGCGCCGTCGCCCGGCGCGCCGTCCGCGGCGAGCAGCTTCTGGGTCTCGCTCCAGAGGCCATTGGCGCGCGTGAACACGTAGACCGCGCTGCGGCCGGTGGCCGTGTCGTTCGTGCCGACCATCGCCGTGTCGCCGGAAAGCGCCACCGATTCGCCGAAGCGCTGCAGCTCGCTGCCGTCGCTGGCGACGATCTTCTGGTCCTCGTGGCGCTCGACGGCGGCCGGCGCGGGCGCGCCGGGCGCAAGGAACGACGCCGCGCCGGGCCCGATGCCCTGCCCGGCCTGGCGCAGCGCGCGCGGCGCCGCCGCGTCGTCGGGACGGACCGCCGGCGCGGCCGCGGGCAGGCCGGCGATGCCGCCGCTCGCGGCGAGCAGCATGACGCGAAGAGCGACGCCGCTGAATGGTGTTTTCATCGATCTCATGTGATTCGCCTTTGTGGCCGTACCTCGTCGGCCGGAAGTCCGCCGGCAGCGCGCGATGCCAGGGGCATGCGATGCCGGCCGGCTCCGGGCCGACGCGAAAGAACGTTCCTTCCCCTTCGAAGGATTCGAAAGCCCGGAACAGACGCGAGCCGCAGGACCCGAGGCTGCGTCGTCCGGCACGGCACCGTGCGGCGAACGCGCGCCTGGCGCCGCGCCGGCGGACTGCCGACCACCCCACGCTACCAACGCGGCCGGCGCGGAGCATGAGATCCGTGTTGCAAACGCGCTTACGGGGTCTTTCAGGAGGTTTTACCGGCGATGCCGCCGAGCGCCGGCGGCGCAGAATGCCGTTCCATGCGCCGGATTTTGCTGGGAAATGCGCACCGACGCCGCCGACCGCAGCCGGCGCTCTGGTCAGGCGCCCGCGCGCCGTTTACGCTCCCCGCGGTGGCACGACGTCTTCGCTTCGGCTCCCATCTCATCGATCTTGCGACACGCGAGCTGGCCGACGGCGGCCGCCTGGTGCAGCTCTCGCCGCGCGTGTTCGACTGCATCGCCTATCTGATCGAGCATCGCGATCGCGCCGTCGGCCGCGACGAGCTGATGGCCCACCTGTGGGGCAAGGCCGACGTCGCCGACACGCAGCTGGCACAGGTGATCCTGCGCGCGCGGCGCGCGACCGGCGACTCGGGCGAGGCGCAGCAGACGATCCGCACGATCGCCGGATTCGGCTACCGCTGGGTCGGGGAGATCGTCGAGGCGGACGAAGCGCCCGCGCCGCCTGCCGTTCCCGTCCGGTCCGCTGCGCGGAACGTCGCTGAAGCGGCGGCGCATGCCGCGCAGGCGGAAGGCCCGCGTCCGAGCGTCGTCCCTGCCGCGGCGGCGAAGCCGGCGCGCCGGCTGCTCGCGCTCCTGGCCGCCGTGGCGCTGGCGCTTGGCGCCGCCGGCCTGCTGGCATTCCGCCACGGCGGCGACCAGCCGCCTGCCGCCGGCGTCGCACCGGCCGGCGCTGCCTCGGCCGCCGCCGCGGCCGAGGCCGACCGCACGATCGCGGTGCTGCCCGCCAGCGTCGATGCCGCCGAGGAATGGGACTGGCTGCGGCTCGGCGCGATGGAATTCGTCGCCGGGCGCCTGCGCAAGGCGGCGCAGGCCGTCGCGCCCAGCGAGAACGTCATCTCGCTCATGCGCTCGGCCTCCGGCTCGAAGGCGATGACGCCCGCGTTGAGAACGGCGCTGGACCCGCGCTGGATCGTCGCGCCAGCGCTGCGCAAGGCCGATGCCGGCTGGAGCGCGCAGTTGGAGCTGGTCGAGCGGAACGGCACCACGCGCGAGTTCCAGGGCCACGCCGCCGATCCGCTCGGCGCGGCGCGGCTCGCCGCCGAGCGCCTGCTCGGCGCGCTCGGCCCGGCCGCCGACGCGCTGGGCGACGGCCCCGCCGATGCGGCGGAGGAGCTGCTTTCGCGGATCGACGCCGCGCTGCTCGTGGACGACGTCGAAGGCGCCAGGCGCCTGCTCGCGGGCACGTCCGACGCGGTGCGCGCCACGCCCGAAGCGCGCCTGCGCCTGGCGACGATCGAGTTCACCGCCGGCCGCAACGACGCCGCGGCCGACAGGCTGGACGCGCTGCTGCGCGACGTGCCCGCCGAATCCGATCCGCTGCTGCGCGCGCGCATCGTCAGCCTGATCGGCGCCGTGCACATCCGCATGGGCCGCGCGGCCGACGCCGAAGACGACATGAATGCGGCGATCGCCCTGCTCAAAGGCTCCGACGCACCGGCCCTGCTCGGCAAGGCCTACATGCGGCGCGGCGTGGCCCGCTCCGGGCTGGGGCGGACCGACGCGGCGCTGGCCGACTTCGCCCAGGCGCGCATCGCCATGCAGCTCGCCGGCGACGCGCTCGGCCTCGCCCTGGTCGAGCTCAACGAAGGCGCGCTCAACGGCGTGCGCAACCATCCGGCCGACGCGCTGGCGAGCTTCGTGCGCGCGGAGCGGCACTTCGAGCGGCTCGGCGTGGCCGGCGAGCTCGCCAACGCCGTGACCAACCAGGTGCTGGCGCACCGCCTGCTGCTCGCGCCCGACGCGGCGCTCGCCGCGAGCGAGCGCAGCCTGTCCCTGCTCGGCCACCTGGCCAGCATCGAGGCCACGCATCTGGTCCAGGTCAGGCGCGCGCAGGCGCTCGCCGACGTGGGCCGCTGGAGCGAAGCCGGCACCCAGCTCGAGGAGCTCGCGCGCGCCGTCGACCGGACGCGCGAAGCGGAGATCTGGGCGATGGCCGACACCGAGCGCGCACGCATCGAGCTGGCGCGCGCGCGCCCGCAGGCCGCGCTGGACCTGGCCGGACCCGTCGCCGCCACGCTGCTCGCCCCCGAGTTCGCCGCCACGCGGCGGGACGCCTGGCTGACCGCGATCCGCGCGATGCGCCTGCTCGGCCGCAGCCGCGACGCCGACGACGCCGTCGCGCAGTTCGCCGCCTGGGCCGACGCCTCCGGCAGCCCCAGCTTCGCCCTGCGTGCGCGGCTCGCCCAGGCCGAGCAGGCCGAAAGCGGCCGGCGAACCGCGGACGCCGACGCGGCCTACGCGCAGGCGCTGGCCATCGCGAACCAGGGCAACGTCCCGCTGGACATCGCCGACGTCGCGATTTCCTACGCCGATGCGCTCATCGCGCGCGGCGAGCTCGAGCGCGCGGTCCCCGTCGGCGGTCTGCTCGACCGCTACGCCGCGCGCAGCTACGACGCCGCCGTGCTGCAGGCGCGCCTGTATCACGCCCTTGGCCATGCGGAAGCCTGGCGCAGCGCGCTCGCGAGCGCCCGCGCGCTCGCCGGCGAACGCGCGCTGCCCGCCGGGCTCGCCACCGAGCCGGCGCAGGCGCAAGCCGGCGTGCCGGCCGGCTGAGCCGGGCATCCGCGCTTCGCCCGGCCGCATCGCAGGCCGAGACCCGGCGCGATCCGGGGATGCGGTCCGGCTCCGGCACATGGACAATGCGCCCCTCGGGCGCCGGGCCGCGGCCGCTCGTCGGCGCACGCCATCGGAAGGACATCGAACGCAGAGCCATGAGCAGACCAGAAACCCTCGCCACGGGCGCCGGCTCGAAGGAGCACACGCCGCTGATGCGCCAATATCAACGTGCTGCCGCAAATGGCCTGAAATAAGGGATTTCTGACCGACATGGCACCCAGTCTAGGAGATTGGGCTACATATGGGCTACAGACTTTGACGCACGCAGGGGGAGGAACTCCTTGGCTGCTCCAAGGACTAGTGGCGACCTTCTAAATAGCCGTCGCTTGTACAATCCGGACTGGTTGCGGCACAGGGGGAGAAGCGATGCTCAAGCGACTACTCAGCTCCGGATATTTTCCGGAAGGGCTCACGCCGATCTTCGACACATCGTCGATGGCGACTTTCTTCACGTCCGCCACGCGTTTTCCTCAAGCGTTCACGCAAGCGAAGCCCATAGAGACGAGGCCATGCAGCCATAACCTGGCCAGGTCTGGCGGCCTTCGACGTCGCCTCACCCTTACCAATCCAGTGAGCTTCTTTCGACTGGCAACTGTTTTTGACAATAACCTCGCTGAACTTCGGGCGGCCTGGAGCGCATCGACGTACTCGCTGACGAAGCCTTCCACTTCGAAAAAGAACATTCGGGCACTGGGACCTAAGAAATCCCAGCGTGCGCTTGAGAACGCCCAGCGAAGAATCGGCAAACGCTTCCTTACGAAAACAGACGTCTCGGAGTTTTACTCTTCTATCTACACGCACAGCATCCCGTGGGCCCTTCACGGAAAGCAGTATGCCAAAGAGCACAAACACGACGCCGACCTACTCGGCAACAAGCTCGACCTGGAAGTCCGATCGGGTCAGGACGGGCAAACAAAAGGGATTCCCATCGGTTCCGACACTTCATTGGCCTTGGCGGAAATCGTCATGGGGTGTGTAGACAAGCAGTTGCATGCCTCATTCCCCAAACTGATGGGCGTTCGGTACATTGATGACATGTACTTCCTCACAGACACGCAAGCTGCTGCCGAAGATCTTTTGCTTTGCCTTGAAGACGAACTCAGCAAGTTCGAGTTGCAGCTCAATCAAAAGAAGACATCCATCGAGCGCATGCCCCAGACCCTCGACCACGGCTTTCTGAGTGAGCTTCGAGCACGCATGCCGGAGCGAAACACGAAGTCCAATCTCGCTTGGGCTGACTACTTCGATGGCGCGTTCGCCTTGGCGAAAAGTCATCCCTATGACAACGTATTGCGCTATGCGGTGTCGCTCGCCTCTAACGTTGCGGCGAGCGCTCGCACATGGGCAGTGGTCCAACATCTTTTTTGGCAAACGGTTGCCATCGACCCGGGGACCATCAGATTTGTCTTGCCTGCCCTCCTAAGGAACCGCGCCAAGGGCCGACGTCTTGATGTCCAAATCGCGGGAGACGCACTCAATAGCCTCATCCAGTCCAGTGCTCCCTACGGACATAGCAGCGAAGTCGCATGGGCACTATGGGCATTTGCAGTTCTCGAACTGAAACCAGAAGCTGATACCTGGGCCGCGGTGCTCGGAATGTCGGACGACATCGTGGCCATCTCCGCTCATGCCACCAACCAACTTGGCGGGTGGAAGTTGGATGTCGCTTCGGACGTGTGGGAATCTTGGCTGGAACCCGGCTGCTTCCAAGAGGAACACTGGCTGTATGCCTACGAGGCGTGCCGAAACACCTGGTGCGCCAAAAGCAAGAGGAAGACGTTGTTTGCAGGCGAGCAAGGGGCACCCGCGAAGTTTCTATATGCCAACGGCGTGAGCTTCATAGACTGGAATGCTCCCAGCGACTTCGCCACGGCAAAGGCTCAGAGAAGCTTCGGCTACTGACGGATGCTCACCCAGCGCCGTGCGTACCTTCGCATAGGAACGGCCTGAATGCCGTGGCCACGACCGATACATTGCACCGGCCTGGCCAATGAAACTCGATGGTCGGTCCTCCAAAAAATCTTCAGCGTGTAGATTTTGCCTACACCTGACCCCGCGTTTCCTGAGCGCTGACACCCTCGTCGTTGAGCGTAGAGTGGCGGCGATTCGTCGCTTCGTAGAGAGGTCGCCATGCACACAGCGCAGTTGTTTGCAGGGCTTCGGATACCGGCCGACCTGGTTGTGGAGTCGTAAGCTCCCCCGCTAGTCAGACAGGTCGAAAGTAGAACTTTCTGGCACATTGAGACCAGGAGGTTCGGATGAAGAAGTCACGATTCAGCGAAACACAGATCGTTGCGATCTTGAAGCAGGCAGA
>Ga0180222_1000344_pt1 | contig 71434 bp, 63 predicted proteins | sample eDN5th37CKraftOP_FD_151336 | JGI IMG/M metagenome (GOLD analysis project Ga0180222, IMG submission 151336) | Enriched Organic Plus compost microbial communities from Emeryville, California, USA - eDNA 5th pass 37_C Kraft OP (version 2) (version 2) ... | reverse complement strand
GGTGATCGACATGCCGCTGGAGCAGTTGGACGAGAAAGTGCCGAGCTTGAACTGATTCTTCCTGTGAAGCGGATGCATGTTTCTGGCCATTGGAACCCCTTCCCCACGCGATGTTGCCCGCAAGGTGACGGGTCGGGGGCCGGGAAGCTATCCGAATCGCGCTTGCATTAGCCGCTCACCGCATCGCCATTTCATCGCGGGAAAACCATCATTGCAGCCGGATCACTTTTCCCGTGCCACCCTGACGGCGATGGTGCAATCTGGCGCCCATGCCATGGTAGGCGGGCTTTGCGCTGGCCGGGCACAGAGGAGGACCTGATGGAAATACCCGCCGACATCTTCACGGAACCCGATGCCAGCTCGGACACGCTCGCCAATCTGGGGCCGCTGCGGCGTCTCGCCGGGATATGGGAGGGGCACCGGGGCGTCGACCTCAACCCCAAGGCCGATGGTCCTGAACGGCGCGAATATTACGAGCGAATCGAGATGCAGCCGATCGACGCGCAGACCAACGGACCGCAGCTCTTCTACGGCCTGCGCTACCACGTCCACATCAATACCACCGAAGAGCAGATCGCCTTTCACGACCAGCTGGGCTACTGGCTCTGGGAGCCCGCCACCGGTCTCGTCCTCCAGACCCTTGCGATCCCGCGAGGACAGATCGCGATCGCCGCCGGGCATGCGGAGCCGGACGCCACGAAGCTGACGCTCAGGGCCGAACGCGGGCAGACCGAATACGGCATCTGCTCGACGACCTTCCTGGAACTGGCTTTTCGGACCGATTCCTACCGGATCGAAGTCGATTTCAACGCCGACGGTTCCTGGACCTATGTGTCCGAAACGAGCCTGATGGTGCGCGGCCGCACCGCGCCGTTCCTGCATCGCGACACGAACACATTGACGAAGATCGCCGAACCCGATCCGAACCCATGGGCACGGATCGCCGCGCAGGCGCATAAGCCATAGCCGGCTCCGCGCGAGGGGCCTGATTGCCTTTCATACCCAAGAGGTATGAAATCGGACCCACTCAATCTTTCCGCTTCCAGCGCCGAAGGGCTATCCGCTGGCGTCGGGGAGATGAGGTGCGCGATGGTTGAAATTGAACGAATCGAAGCTTTTCTTGTCGATCTTCCGACAATCCGGTCGCATGTTCTGGCGATGGCGACGATGCACAGCCAGACGCTGTGCCTCGTCCGCCTATATTGCTCTGACGGTATCGTCGGTATCGGCGAGGCGACCACCATCGGCGGGCTTTCCTATGGCCCGGAAAGCCCGGAAGGCATCAAGCTCGCCATCGACACCTATTTCGCGCCGCTGCTGGCCGGGTGCGACGCGACCCGCCCGGCCGGGGCGATGGCGCGGCTGGCCGCCCATATCGCCGGCAACCATTTCGCGAAGAGCGCGATCGAGACGGCGCTGCTCGACGCGCAGGGCCAGCGGGTCGGCCTGCCGGTGAGCGAGCTTGTCGGCGGCCGGGTGCGCGACCGCCTGCCGGTGCTCTGGACGCTGGCGAGCGGCAACACCGCGCTCGACATAGAGGAGGCCGAAGCGATGATCGAGCGCGGCCGCCACAATGCGTTCAAGCTGAAGATCGGCAAGCGCCGCCTCCACGAGGATGTCGCCCATGTCGCCGCGATCAAGCGGGCGCTGGGCGATCGGGCGTCGGTGCGCGTCGACGTCAACATGGCGTGGGACGAAACCACCGCGATCCGCGGCATCGAGATGCTGGCCGATATCGGGTGCGATCTGGTCGAGCAGCCGATATCGCGCCACAACCGGGCGGGCATGGCGCGCCTGTCGGCCCGCGCGCGCATTCCGGTGATGGCGGACGAGGCGCTGAACGGACCGGAAAGCGCCTATGATCTGGCGGTGCACGCCGCCGCCCATGTGTTCGCGGTGAAGATCGAGCAATCGGGCGGATTGTCCGCCGCCCGGCAGGTGCAGGCGATCGCGGACGCCGCCGGGATCGGCCTTTACGGCGGCACGATGCTGGAGGCGGGCGTCGGCACCGTCGCCTCGGCCCATCTGTTCGCGACCTTCGCCGCCCTGCCCTTCGGCACCGAACTCTTCGGCCCGCTGCTGCTGACCGAGGAGATATTGGCGACGCCTCTTCATTACAGCGATTTTTCGCTGGAGGTTCCCACGGCGCCGGGGCTGGGCGTCGCGCTGGACGAGGACCGCGTCGCCTTCCTGCGCCGGGACGCGGCGCGCGCCACCCTCTCCCTTCCCTCAGCACAGACGGCCTGACCCATGCTTTTCAAGGTAGAAATGGATGTGAACGTGCCGCCGGATGTCGATCCGGCGCGATTCGAGCAGCTGAAGGCGGCGGAGAAGGCGCGCTTTCAGGAATTGCAGCGCGCCGGGACATGGCGCCATATCTGGCGCGTCGTCGGCCGGTACAGCAATGTCAGCATCTTCGACGTCGCCGACAATGGCGAGCTGCACGACCTGTTGACCGGCCTGCCGCTCTATCCCTTCATGGACATCCGCGTGACGGCGCTCTGCCGCCATCCGTCGTCGATCCATGAAGATGATCGCTGAAATGTTCCATATTGTTTCATGGAGAGGTGAAATGACTGAGGATTTCGTACAAACGCCGGAAGTGCAGGCGCTGCTGGACCGGGCGAGCGGGGTCGAGAGCGACGCGGGCGACGCGCGGCTCAAGGCGATCACCCGCGATCTGGTCGAGGCGATCATGAAGGCGATCGTCAAGCATGACGTCAGCGAGAGCGAATTCTGGGCCGCGATCAAATATTTTCAGGACAGCGGCGACGAATTCGGGCTGATCGTCCCCGGCGTCGGCCTTGAGCACTTCATGGATCTGGTGATGGACGCGCGCGATGCCGAGGCCGGGCGCAGCGGCGGCACGCCGCGCACGATCGAAGGGCCGCTCTATGTCGCGGGCGCGCCGCTGGTCGAGGGCGAGGCCAATCTGACCGACGACGCGGACGACACCGACACGCTCTATATGAACGGGCGCATCGCCGGTCCCGACGGCGAGCCGGTGGAAGGCGCGATCCTGCATGTGTGGCACGCCAATTCGAAGGGCTTCTATTCCCATTTCGACCCGACCGGCACGCAATCGCCGTTCAACAACCGCCGCCGCATCAGGATCGGGCCCGACGGGCGCTATGCCTTTCATTCGCGCATGCCGAGCGGCTACAGCGTGCCCCCCGGCGGCCCGACCGACCGTTTCATGAAGGCGCTGGGCCGCCATGGCAATCGTCCGGCCCATGTGCATTTCTTCGTCGAGGCGCCCGGCTATCGCACGCTGACCACGCAGATCAATTTCGGCGACGATCCCTTCGCCGGAGACGATTTCGCCTTCGCCACCCGCGAGGGGCTGCTGCCGGTTCCCAACCGTCAGGGCGACAGCGCCTATATCGCGTTCGATTTCGAGTTGCAGCGGGCGGAAGTCTCGGACGAAGAGCATTTCTCGGCGCGCGTGCGGGCCGAGGCATAGGAGTGGGCGGCGGGTTAGGCATGCAGAAGATATATCCCACCCCCTTCGCCGCGTTGGATGGCCTGCTGTTCGACGGGATGACGATCATGTCGGGCGGCTTCGGTCTTTCGGGCAATCCGGAAAGCCTGATCCCCGAAATCCGCGCATCGGGGGTGACGGGCCTCACCGTCATCTCCAACAATGCGGGGGCGGACGGCTTCGGCCTGTGGATGCTGCTGGAAAGCAGGCAGGTCCAGAAGATGATCGCCTCCTATGTGGGCGAGAACAGGCTGTTCGAGAGCCAGTATCTTTCCGGCGAGCTGGAGCTGGAACTGAACCCGCAGGGCACGCTGGCCGAGCGCATCCGCGCAGGCGGCGCGGGCATCCCGGCCTTCTACACCAGGACCGGCGTCGGCACGCTGGTCGCGGAGGGCAAGCCGGTGGAACGCTTCGAGGGCGAGGAGTATGTGCGCGAGACCTGGCTGCGCGCCGACCTCTCCATCATCAAGGCGTGGCGGGCGGACCCGGCGGGGAATCTGATGTTCCGCAAGACCGCGCGCAACTTCAACCCGGTCATGGCGACGGCGGGCAAGGTGACGGTGGCCGAGGTCGAGGAGATCGTGCCCGCAGGCGCGTTCGACCCCGACTGCATCCACACCCCCGGCATCTATGTCGACCGCATCGTCCTTTCCACCATCAACGAGAAGCGGATCGAGAAGCTGACCACCCGGCCCAGGGAGACGCAGCCATGAGCTGGACCCGCGACCAGATGGCCGCCCGCGCCGCGCAGCAACTGCGCGACGGATATTATGTCAACCTCGGCATCGGCATTCCGACGCTGGTCGCCAACCATGTGCCGCCGGGCATCACCGTCACGCTGCAAAGCGAGAACGGCATGCTCGGCATCGGCCCCTTCCCCTATGAGGGCGAGGCGGACCCGGACCTGATCAACGCGGGCAAGCAGACCGTAACCGCGCTGCCGACCTCCAGCTTCTTCTCCTCGGCGGACAGCTTCGCGATGATCCGGGGCGGGCATATCGACATGGCGGTGCTGGGCGCGATGGAGGTGGCGATGAATGGCGACCTCGCCAACTGGACCATCCCCGGCAAGATGGTGAAGGGCATGGGCGGCGCGATGGATCTGGTCGCGGGCGTCAGGCGCATCGTCGTGGTGATGGAGCATGTGGCGAAGGACGGCGCGCCCAAGATCGTGGAGCGCTGCGCGCTGCCGCTGACCGGCCGAGGCGTCGTGGACCTGATCGTCACCGACCTTGCGGTGATCGCGGTGGATCGCAAGGGCGGCGGCGGGCTCGCCCTGCTCGAAACCGCGCCGGGGGTGAGCGTGGACGAGGTGGTGGCGAAAACGGCCGCGCCGCTCGACATCAGCGCGGCGAAGGTGGCTGCGGCATGAGCGAGGCGTTCCTGTGCGATGCCGTGCGCACGCCGATCGGCCGCTATGGCGGGGCGCTGGCCGCCGTGCGGGCGGACGATCTGGCCGCGATCCCGATCCGCGCGCTGGTCGAGCGCGGCGGCATCGACCCGGCCGCGATCGACGACGTGATCCTCGGCTGCGCCAATCAGGCGGGCGAGGACAATCGCAATGTCGCGCGCATGGGCGCGCTGCTCGCGGGGCTGCCCGACAGCGTGGGCGGCGTGACCGTCAACCGCCTGTGCGCTTCGGGCCTCGATGCGGTGGGGACGGCGGCGCGGGCGATCCGCGCGGGTGAGGCCGACCTGCTGATCGCCGGCGGGGTCGAGAGCATGAGCCGCGCGCCCTTCGTGCTGGCCAAGGCGGAGAGCGCCTGGTCGCGCAGTGCCGCACTCCATGACACCACCATCGGCTGGCGCTTCGTCAATCCGGCGATGCAGGCGCTCTACGGCACCGACTCGATGCCGGAGACGGGCGAGAATGTCGCGGCCGACTTCGCCATATCGCGCGAGGATCAGGACGCATTCGCGCTGCGCAGCCAGCAGCGGACAGCGGCGGCGCAGGCGGCGGGATTCTTCGCGTGGGAGATCGTGCCGGTGGCGGTCCCCCACCGCAAGGGCGAGAGCATCGTCGACACCGACGAGCATCCCCGGCCCGACACCAGCCTCGATATGCTGGCGAGGCTCAAGCCCGTGGTCCGCCCCGGCGGTACGGTGACGGCGGGCAATGCGTCGGGCGTCAATGACGGCGCTGCGGCGATGATCCTCGCCAGCGAGGCGGCGGTCGCGCGCCACGGCCTCACCCCCCGCGCGCGCCTTCTCGGCATGGCGAGCGCGGGGGTGCCGCCGCGCATCATGGGCATCGGCCCGGTGCCCGCCGTGCAAAGGCTGCTGGACCGGCTGGGCCTGACGCTCGACCGTTTCGATGCGATCGAACTGAACGAGGCGTTCGCCGCGCAGGGCCTTGCGGTGCTGCGCGGGCTGGGGCTGGCCGATGACGATGCGCGGGTCAACCCCAATGGCGGCGCGATCGCGCTCGGCCACCCGCTCGGCATGTCCGGCGCACGCCTCGCCATGACGCTGGTGCACCAGCTGGAAAGGAGCGGCGGCCGCCTCGGCCTCGCCACTCTCTGCGTCGGTGTCGGACAGGGTCTTGCCCTCGCGGTGGAGCGGATGTGATGGAGACGCAGTATATCACCACCGGCGACGGTTGCCGCATCGCCTGCCGCTTCGACGGGCCGAAGGACGCGCCGCTGCTGCTGCTCTCCAACTCGCTCGGCACCGACAGCGGCATGTGGGAACCGCAGATGGCGGCGTGGACACGGGCTTTTCGCGTGCTGCGCTACGACCAGCGCGGCCATGGCGCGTCGGATGCGCCCGCCGGGGCCTATTCGATGGACCGGCTGGGGCGCGACGCGGTGGAGCTGCTCGACGCGCTGGGCATAGGGCGCGCGCATTTTTGCGGCCTGTCGCTGGGCGGGATGGTCGGGCAATGGCTCGCCGTCCATGCGCCGGAGCGGATAGGCCGCCTCGTCCTCGCCAACACCTCGGCCCATATGGGGCCGCCTTCCGCCTGGCAGGGGCGGATCGAGGGCGTGCTGCGGGACGGCATGGCGCCGCTGGCCGAAGCCTCGATCGCGCGCTGGTTCACGCCGGATTTCCCGGCCCTCGCCCCTCAGGCGGTGGAGCCGATCCGCGCGATGCTGCTCGCCACCGATCCGGCGGGTTATGCCGGATGCTGCGCCGCGATCCGCGACATGGACCAGCGCCGCACCGTCGCGCTGATCGACAGGCCGACGCTGGTGATCGGCGGCGCGCTCGACCCCGCCACCCCGCCGCCGCACAGCGAGGCGCTGGCGCAGGGTATCGAGGGGGCGGCCTTGCTGATGCTTGACGCCGCGCATCTTTCCAATGTCGAACGGCCCGACGCCTTCGCGCGGGCCGTCCTCGATTTCCTCACCACCTGACTTACAGCGCTTCATCGCCATGGTCGGCAACGAAGCGCCGCGCGTCGAAGCTGAACGGCACTTCGCTGCTGCCGCCATAAAGCTCATGATGCGGCGCGGCCTCGGCATAGGCGCAGGCCAGCATCAGCGCATTGCGCTGCGCCGGGTCCTCCGGCCGGGGCGGACAATCGCGCAGATAGGTCAGCAGCGCGTCGAGGCGCGGCAGCAGCGCGTCGTGGAACGCGGCGAACTCCCCCGCCGTCGCGGCATGGCGCACCGCGTTGCGCTCATTCTCCGTGGGCCGCGCCCAGCGGGCGGCCAGCGGCGCCAGATCGGCGAAGGCGGCGGGCAGGAGGGTGGGATCGGTACTCGTCATTGCTTGTCTCCGGCCAGATAGCTGTTGAGGGTAAGGGCGGCGTGGCGGATCAGGAATTCCTGATCCATCAGCTGCATGTCGTCGATCGCGCCCGACATGATGCCGGTGAAGGTATCCTCCATCGTCGCCGTGTCCTCCAGCCAGGCGTTGCGGTGCAGCGCGTTGACATGGACCTGCGCCGCATATTCCGCGGCATTGGCGGCCGGGCGGAAATAATTGATCCCCTCCCACAAGGTGGTGCCGTGATCGAGCGGCCAGAACTGGTGGGTGAAATAGGACAGGCCCGGATAGCCGCAGCCCGAGGCGAGATGGATGAGCAGGTTGGGGAAGATGTTCGGCAGCTCGAACTGGAAGTCGCCCCGGCGCTTCGGGTTGATGTCGGCGGGCAGCAGGTCGGGGCGTGGCGCGTGGCTGTCGCTGCCGTGCAGGACGCCCGCGAATATCCCCGTCGACGGCGCCGTATCCATGCCCGCGCCATAGATGGTCGAGGACGCATGCGGGCCGATCAGCTTGAAGTCGCTATGCTCTATGCCGCGAAAGCCCGGCAGCGATCCGGCATGGATGGTCGGCACGTGATAGCCTTCGGAAAAGGCGTAGAGCGCGACCTTCCAGTTGCATTTGAGCACCGTCGAATAGCGGAAGGCGGTGGTCGATTCCCGATAGGGATAGCCGCCGAACAGCGTCGCGAAATCGCCCAGATAGTCCCGCAGCGATTGTGCCGGTTCGGGATCGAAATTGACGAAGACGAAGCCTTCCCATTCGTCGCAGGCGATTTCGCGCAGGCCCAGGCACGCCTTGTCGAGATGCCCGAACGCATCCTCCATCGGCACGGATTTGAGCGCGCCGTCGGTGCCGAACACCCAGCCATGGAAGCGGCAGGTGACGACATTCGCCCGCGCCCGGCCGAAACTTTCGAAGCCCTTGCTGGGCACCACCTTGTTGCCGCGATGGGTGCAGACATTGTGATAGGCGCGGATGCGCCCGTCCTTCGCCCGCACGATCAGGATCGAGGTGTCGGCGACGGGCAGTTCCTTGACCTTGTAATCGCCGGGATCGGGAAGCTCCCACGCGGTCGCGACCTTCAGCCACACCTTCCTGAAGATGCGTTCCTTTTCCAGCTCATAGATAGCGGGGTCGCGGATCGCGCCGACCGGGATCGGGTCGACGCCCAGCTCCTCGCGGATTTGCGGCACGGAGCGCCGGATATGATCGAGGGTTGCGATAGTTTCCTGCATAACTGTCCACTCCAGATAGGGTGGGAGGGCGCGCGGGACGGTCAGGCCTGATCCAGTGCATCAGGCTTGTCGTGCCAGCCCTCCGGATAATGGGAAATAAGCTCTGCGTTGAGGCGCAGTTGGCTGAACCGCCAGCGGTCCGCCCCGGCCACCGCCCGCGCGGTGTAGCTGCCGCCGATCCAGTAGGCGCGCCCGCTCGCCGCCGTCGCCGCTTCCCACAGCATGAACGACAGCGAGGCCTGCGCGCCATCGGCGGAAAGGTCGATGCGGGGCGAGACCAGATAGTGCAGCGTCCAGCGGAAGCCGCTTTCGGCATTGCCCGCCACCCCCTGCGCGATCCCGTCGGCGCCGCGCAGGACGCCATAGCCGTCGATCTCGAAAACCGCGTCGGCGGTGAACAGGCCGCGCAGCGCTTGCGCCGAAGGGCCGCCGTCGAAGGCATGGCCCAGATCGGCGATCAGCCTTGCGATGTCCCGCTCCGCCTCCAGGCGGGCGAGGCGCGTTTCGAGGTCGGCGCTCTGGCTCATGGCGGTTTCATCCTCTTCCTGTGGGCGGGCGGACCGATGGCGGACCGCCCGCCTCTTCTTCGGTCAGAACTTGTATCCGGCGCTCAGATACCATTCGCGCGGGCGGCCATAGACGCCCTCGATCAGCCCGCCGAACGAGTCGGCATAGCCGGAGCCGAGATAGACTTCCTTGGTCAGGTTCTTGACGCCCAGGCTGACCGACCAGCGCGCATTCGCATCCGCATAGCCGATCGATGCGTTGACGAGGTGATAGCCGTCCTGCACCAGTTCCGGCGTGTTGATCGCGTCGTTATAGACGCGCGAGCGGTAGGACCAGTCGACGCGCGGCGTCAGCCTGCCCGCCTCGCCCAGATCGAAGGCATAGGAAGCCGCCGCGCTCAGCGTCCATTTCGGCGCGTTTTGCAGATGCGTCGAGGTGGTGACGCCCGCATTGAGCGCGCGAATGTCCACATTGCGATATTTGGCGTGGAGATAGCCCAGCCCCGCCTCGATCCGCAGCGCGTCGGTCGGTTGCAGCTGCATCTCCAGCTCGACGCCCTTGATCCGCGCCTTGGCGGCGTTCTGGATGATCGGCGCGAAGCCCAGCGTCGGGTCGTTCACCGTGATTTGCAGATTGTCGTAATTGTTGAGGAACACCGCGCCGTTCAGCCGCAGGCGGCGGTCGAACAGGTCGGTCTTCATCCCCGCCTCGAAGGTTTCGCTGGTTTCCGGCTTGAACGACGGAATGAAGGCGAAGGGCGGGAAAACGCGCTGGGTGAAACCGCCGCCCTTGAAGCCCTTGGAATAGGACAGATAGGTCAGCACCTCCGGGCTCCAGCGATAGGACAGGCTGGCCATCGGCGTCCAGGCGCGATCCTTGATCGTGGAACGCTGGCCGAGCGGGCCCATCAGCGGATCGCCGTCCTGCAACCCGGAACCGTCGGGATTGAACGGCTCGCCGGTCAGGAAGCCGGCCTCGACCACATATTGATTGGCGTTGTCGAAGGTTTTCTTGTCCTCCGTCCAGCGGATGCCCGCCGTCAGGTTGAGGCCGGTCGCTATCTCATAGGTGGCCTGGCCGAAGGCGGCGAAGCTCTCGCCGTCCAGCACCGCGCCGCTCATGAACACGGCGTCGACGATATTGACGAGATCGCGGTGATTGCCGCTCTCGCTGGAATAATAGGCGCCGATCAACCAGTTGAGCCGCTTGTCGAGCGCCTCCCCGCCCAGCTGCAATTCCTGGCTGAACTGGTCCTGCTTCCAGTCGCTGTTGGTCTGGACGATCGAGGCCGGGCTGTGATCGGAATCGCGCGTCCAGAAGCCGGTGACCTTGCGATAGGCGGTGATCGACTTGAACGTCGCCGCGTCCGACACCTTCCATTCCACTATGCCCGACACGCCCCAGATGTTGAGGTCCGACGCGGACTGATAGCGGCGGCGGCTGTTGGCGTTGAACGGGGCCGAAATGGTGGTGAAGGTGCCGCCATGGCGGTAGGGGGCGAGCGCCCACTGGCTGTTGTAGCAGCGCTGGTCGCTCAGCCGCGCGGGGTTGGCGAGGTCGGTGCAGATCGACGCCGCGCCCGAATAGACCGCGTTCCACACGGCGGCGGCGGGCGCGTTCTCGTTCGCGGCCAGCAGCACGTTGGGCGCCGATTCCTCCCGCGCGCGGGTGCCGTCCACCGCCAGGTCGATCGTCACGTCGCTCGACGGTTCGAGGCGCAGCGCGAAGCGGCCCGCCAGCTGGTTGGTGTCGCCCAGATCGGGCGCGCCGGGGACGACGCCTTTCACATAGCCGTCGCGGTGGTGATAAAAGCCGGAGAAGCTGGTGTAGACGCCCTCGGCCAGCGGCAGGTCGATCGACGCCTTGACCTGCGCCCGGTCATAGCTGCCGGTGGTGAGGTCGAGGCTGCCCGCCAGCACGTCGCCGGGCTTCTTCGTCGTCACGCTGACCGCGCCGCCGATGGTGTTGCGGCCGAACAGCGTGCCCTGCGGCCCGCGCAGCACCTCGATCCGCTCCACGTTCAGCACGTCGAGCACATTGCCGACGCCGCGCGAGATATAGACGCCGTCGAGATACAGCCCGACGCCGGGGTCGGCGGACAGCTGATAGTCGTTCTGGCCGATGCCGCGGATGAAGATGGCCGCCGTCGCGTTGCTCGCCGACACCGGGACGGAGCTGTTGAACTTCACATTCGGCGTGAAGTCGCCGATCTGCGTCACATTGTCGAGGCCGCGCGCCGCGATGCTGTCGCCCGACACGGCGGAAATGGCGATCGGCGTGTCCTGCAACGATTCCTGACGCCGCCGGGCGGTGACGACGATATCCGCGATGCCGCCGCCGCTTTCCGCCCGCGCCGCCGCTTCCTGCGCGGTCGCGACCGGGGCGGCGGCGAACAGGCTTGCGGCGGATGCGCCGGCCAGCAGGGCGGGACGCCATATCCCGGCCCTGTCGCCGCCCTTTCCGCTCATGGTCGTGCTTTCGATAGTTCCCATATGCTATCCCCCTTCTCATTTGGCTTGATGCTCGTCTGGCATGCCGCCGGCCGATGCCTTCATGGGCACGGACTCACTTCCCAGGGCGGTTTGCCATCGCGTACAAGAGACGTCAGAAGGCCCTTCCCGACTATCCTGATCCCGCTGCGACCATCCCCTCGCTGCTATCGACTGTGCGAAAAATGCAGCGGGCGAAAGCGGGGCGGCCGGGGCGTGCGCTCCTTTCCTGCACATGCAGGCTAACGCCAACGGGCGCGGGCTAGCCGGAAGAGGCCGCGCCGCCCCAATATCCCTTCATTGGAATTCGACGGGCGGCACCCGCCCCCGATCGACACCGTTGGACCGAATGAAGGAGTGGGTCATGTCCGAAACCGTGCATCGCTGGATGGAGCAATATCCGGAGCTTGGCTCCGGGCCGATCTCCACCGAGCCCTATATCTCGCCCGAATGGTATGAGCGGGAGAAGGAGAAGATCTTCCGCAAGGTGTGGCTGTGCGTGGGGCGCGAGAACGAACTGCCCAGGGCGGGCGACTATAAGGTGAAGCGCATCGCGGCGGCGGACACCTCCGTCATCCTGGTGCGCGGCAAGGACGGCAAGGTCCGCGCCTTCCACAATGCCTGCGCCCATCGCGGCAATACGGTCATCAGCGAAACCGGCGAGGAAACCTTCGGCCGCAGCAAGGCCGCGATCATGACCTGCCGCTTCCACGGCTGGGTCTACGACGCGGAAGGCGCGCTGAAGCAGGTGCCGAGCGAGCAGCGCTTCTACGACTGTTTCCAGAAGGAGAAGAATGGCCTGACGCCGGTTCATCTCGACACATGGGAGGGCTTTCTGTTCATCAACGTCGCGGAAAAGCCGGAAACCGGCCTGCTCGACTATCTGGGCGACTATGCCACCCATTTCGCGGGCTTCCCGTTCCACGAGCTGGATTACGGCTTCACCTATTACACCTATCTCGACTGCAACTGGAAGGTCGCGCATGACGCCTTTGCCGAGGCCTATCATGTCGACACCATCCATGCCGGGTCCTTCCCCAATGTGTTCTCCACCGGCCTTCAGAATGTGAAGCTGATGGGGCCGCACCGCAGCTGCGCGGTGTGCCTGACGCTCAACGCCAAGCCCACGCCGGTCGCGGGCATCGCCAACCGGCTGGCGGGCGCGTCGCTGGTGTCGGTGCGCGCGGAATCGATGCTGCCGCCGACGATCAACCCGGACAAGCGCGAGGATTTCGCCTTCGAACTGAGCGTGCTGTTCCCCAACACGCTGCTGCACATTTCCGAAGGCATCTGGTTCACGCATCAATTCTGGCCGATCGCCCACAACAAGACGCTGTGGGAAGGCCGCTATTATGTGAAGGCGCCGGAAAGCCATTCGCAGCGCTGGGCGATCGAGCATGCGATGACGCTGCAACGCAATGCCTGGCTGGAGGACACCGCGACGATGGAGGACACCCAGCGCGCGATGCAGTCGCGGGCGAAGCTGGAGCAGCATCTTCAGGACGACGAGATCCTCATCCGCCATGGCGCGGTGGTGGTCGACCGGTTCGTCAACGCGTGAAAGGGACAGACATTATGACTGGCATCAGCTTGCCGAACGACTTCGCGGACCTAACCCCCTTCCTCGGCTGGGCGCTGCCGACCGCCGACCAGCGCTACAACCGCCGCCGCACCGCGAGCCGGGAGGAGTTGCGGGCGTTCTACGACGCGATGCTGCCGCGCATCGAGGCGATATTGACGCTGGTGGACGGCTATCCGCTCGGCGCCCTGCCGGAGGAACTGCGCCCGCTTTACTGGCTCGCCCTCTCGCTGGCCGAGGTCGCGCCGCATATCGAGCTGTACGGCGGCGCGCCGGGCGTGCCCTATGCGTTCGAGGAGACGCGCTTCGTCGCCGTGCACGGCAATCAGGACACGGCGCTGGGCCTGCCGCCCGCGGCGGCGGCGGCCTGAGCGCGGGCGGGCAGCGGGCCATGTCGCTGGAGCACAGGCTGGCGGTGCTGGAGGCGCGGGCGGCGATCACCGATCTGGTGGCGCGCTATGCGCTGGGGGCGGACCGCCGCAACGATCCCGCGATCATGGGCCCGTTGTTCGCCGCCGACGCCAGCTGGTCGTGCGACGGCTTCGCCACGCTCGGCGGACGGGAGGCGATCGCGGCGGGGCTTGCCGCGATCGCCGCCGATACGGTGCTGTGGTCGATCCATTTCATGGTCGCGCCGGTCATCACGCTGGCGGACGACGCGCGCGGCGGCACCTGTCAATGGTATCTGTGGGAACTCTGCACGATGCGGGCGGACGGGGGGCAGGCCGGCGGCGGCGCGCAGGATCAATGGCTGGGCGGCTGGTACGACGGCACCGTCACACTTACGGAGGAAGGATGGAGATTTCAGACAGTGGTGCTCGATATCCGGGCGCAGGGGGAGATAGCGCCCCCGCTCTTCTTCAAGAAGGCGGGAGGGCGTTGATGGAGCGTCTTTGCGCGTCCGCCGACGTTCCCGAAGGCGAAGTGCGACAGGTCGATCTGGGCGACGGACGGGTGCTCGCCGTCTACCGGGTGGAGGGCGAGGTCTACGCCACCGACGATCTGTGCTCGCACGGCGACGCCTCGCTCGCGGATGGAGAGATAAAGGACGGGAAGATCGTCTGCCCCTATCATATGGGCTCCTTCTGCATCCGCACCGGGGAGCCGACCGGCGCGCCCTGCTCCATCCCGATCCGCACCTACAGGCTGGTCGAGCGGGACGGCGAGATCATGCTCGTCGCCTGACCGGCGCCATACCGACACCCCTTGGCCCGCCGAGCGATTGGCGGGCTTTTTTTGGCGGCTATATCCCCTACAACAGGTTCGGATAAACGACCGCTTTCGGCCTCAGGAAAAACAGGGCTTCGACAAGCTCAGCCCGAACGGTGGGAGTGCTCATTCCTTGCTCGTCTTGCCAGCGCAGGCCGGCCTCTCAGGCGTCGGCGCGCGACATGGCGCGCGACCCGGCCTGCGCCGGGGCGGCGGAAACGCCTCACATCGCCCGCAGCGTCTCCGAAGGCCGCTCGCCATAGCGCTCATAATAATCGCGGGCGAATTTGCTGAGGTGGGTGAAGCCGCAGGCCAGCGCGACGGTCGTTACCGATACGCCGTTTTCCGTGCCGCTCTTCAGCATCGAGCGCGCCATGGCGAGGCGATGGTTCTTGAGATAGCCCATCGGCGTCGTGTCGCGGAAACGGCGGAAGCCCGCGTGCAGCGAGCGGGCGCTGACCCCCGATATCTCGACCATCTCGGCCAGGGTTATCGGCTCTTCGGCGTGACTGCGCACATATTCCTCGACCCGCCGCACATAGAAGGGCGCGGGGCCGGAAACCGATCCGTTGAACAGGTCGCTGTGATTGTGCGGCACCGCGACCAGCAGCAGCCGCTTGAGCGTATCCTCGATCGAGCCGCAGGTGCGCGGATGGCTGTAGCCCGGCAGGCCCATGTCCATGTCGTCGCAGATCGTGCGGACCATATGCGCGAAGGAGGCCGCCGCGCCTTCCAGCCGGATCGGCCGGGGCGAGAAATGCAGCTCACCGGGGCGGAAGCCCAGCTCCTGGATCAGCACCGCCTCCAGATCGCTCTTGGGGATCTTCACCGTGAAATGCTTGTAGCCCGCGTCGAAGGTCTGGCGCGTGCGTGCGTTGGAGCCCAGCACGCACATCTGCCCCTGTTCCAGCGTGAAGGTCTCACCGTTCTGGCTCACCTCCGCCCGGCCGGCGAGCGAGAATTGCACGAGATAGAGCTGCTCCACCGGCGGAATGGCGACGACCACGCGGCCATAGGGATTGCCGTAATCGGTGGCGTTGAACGTCAGCGAGCGCAGCGGCGTCTGGTTGTGGCGAAAGGTGATCGGCGGCACTCCGCCCTCCACCCGCAGGTCGTGGTCGCACAGCATCGCGCTCATATGCGCATGCACTTCGTCGAGATCGGTGCTCTGCAATTTGGAATAGGCGGAAAGCGGCAGCGCCGCGCCGCTCCACGCCCCTTTATCGGGAATGCGCCATGCTCCCTCGTCCATATCGTCGTCTCCTCATGTCTCGCACGGTCTTATGCCGCTTTTTCCTGAAATATGCCGTCGCTCGGTCCTCTGGGGGCGGGCCAGGCGCGCTTGCTGTGGGCCAGCCCCAGATCGAGCAGCGCTTCGCAGGTCTTGAACGCGACGAGGCCGGGATTGAGCACCGGCACGTCGAGCCTTTCCTGGAGGAAGCGGTGCGACTGGTGCATGGTGGTGGACCCCAGCACCAGCACGTCGGCGCCGTCGCTTTCCACCGCCCGCCGCGCGGCCTCCAGCAATTTGGGGAACACCGTCTCCTCCTTGCCCGACAGCAACTCGCTGGTATCCGGCGCCACGTCGATCGAGCGGATCGAGGCGAGGCGATGCGACAGACCGGTTTCGCCTAGCACCTTGTCGTAGAGCCAGTTCCACCGGTCCCACATGCTGAGGATGGAAAAGCGCCGCCCCAGCTGGCTGGCGAGATGATAGGTCGGCGCGGCCGTGCCGATGACGGGGATGGAAAGCCGCGAGCGCAGGGCGGCGACCCCGGAATCGCTCATCGAATTGACGCAGACGGCGGCGAAGCCCTCCGCCTCGGCCTGCATCCCGGCGTCGAGGCAGAAGGCATCGGCGATCGTGCCTTCACAGGGGGAATCGAGCGCGCTGCCGCCGCGCGCGGCGCAGCAGAATTCGATCGAGATGTCCGGCCGCGACAGATGCGCCGGAAATTGCGCGGCAAAACCGTCCAGCGCTTCGGGCGGGACCGGTACAGGGACGATCATTTTGATCCGTCTGGTCAATCCTATGCTCCACAGGCATGATTGCGTTGCTATGTGAATTCCCTGCCGCAGACTCAAAGATGCTCCGGCATTATCAATATTTGCAGCTTTCCATCAATTCCAGTCAAATACCGATTGGCATGGCATCCATACCCGTAAAATATACTAAGGCGTCCGGCGGGGACGAAACGGCGACTTTGAGGATCCCTCTCAATTTCGCCTTTTCGATCCAGCCGCTGCGCCCACGGGCTAGATCGCCCGGCCGTTCCCCGCGACAATCGCGATGGTCGTCGGGCCGCCGGTTCCTCCGGTCCCGCCGCCGGAGAGATATCGTCTGATCGGGAATGAAGGACTCCATGACAGAGCATTTCGACGTCGCCATCATCGGGGCGAGCCATGCCGGCGCCCATGCCGCGATTACCCTGCGAGAGCGTGGTTTCACCGGATCGGTGCTGCTGATCGGCGAGGAACCGGTGCTGCCCTATGACCGGCCGTCGCTGTCCAAGGCCTATATGCTGGGGTCGATCAGCATAGAGCGCATCCTGCTGCGCGACGCCGATTACTGGGCGGAGCACGGGATCGACCTGCTGCTCGACACGTCCGCGGCGCATCTCGACCCGGCGGCTGCGACGGTGCGGCTCGGCGACGGGCGGACGATCGGCTATGGCCGGTGCATCCTCGCCACCGGCGGCCATGTGCGCACCCTGGCCTGTCCCGGCGCGGACCTGCCCGGCATCCATATGGTGCGCTCCCTCGTCGATGTGGACGCGATCCGCGCCGCGCTGAAGCCGGGAATGCGGGCGGCGATCGTCGGCGCGGGCTATGTCGGGCTGGAGGCGGCGGCGGTGCTGCGGGAACTGGGGCACGAGGTCGTCGTCGTCGAGACGCAGGACCGGGTGCTCGCCCGCGTGACCGGCCCTGTCCTTTCCGCCTTCGTGGAGCGCAAGCACCGCGCCCATGGCGTCGATTTCCGCTTCGGCCGGCATGTCGCCGCGATAGAGGGCGACGGGCGGGCCGAGCATGTGCTGCTTTCGTCGGGCGAGCGGCTGGCCGCCGATATCGTGATCGTCGGCATCGGCATCGCGCCGCGCACCGAGCTGGCCGAGGCGGCGGGCCTCGCTTGCGACGGCGGGGTGCTGGTCGACCAGTGCGGCCGCACTTCCGATCCGGCGATCTTCGCGATCGGCGACTGCGCGCGCCACCCCAACAGCTATGCGGGCGGGCTGTGGCGGCTGGAATCGGTGCAGCACGCCACCGCCTCGGCCGAGGTCGCCGCCGACGCGATCATGGGCAACCCCCGCAACTATGACGCGCTGCCGACCTTCTGGTCCGATCAATATGACATGCGCATCCAGTCGGCGGGCATCCTGCGCGGCGCGTGCGAGGCGCTCGTCCGGGGCGATCCGGACAGCGGCGCCTTCTCGATCTTCTATCTGAAGGACGGCGCGGTGGTGGCGCTGGATGCGGTCAACAGCCCCAGGGATTTCATGGGCGGCCGCGCGCTGGTGCAGGAGCGGCTGCGCGTGCCGCCGGAGCTGTTGGCCGACACCGCCGTGCCGGTCCGCCAGATCGTGAAGCAGCTGGTCAGCTGACCGCTTCAACGCCCGGCTCCCGGTCGGTCTGGTAGACGGTGCGGCTGATCTCCACCATGCACTGCAATTCGGCCGAGCTGTCGGTGGCGCGATGGCTGAGGATGATCGGTGATATCGCGTCCTCGGCGGCGATCGGGCGAAAGACGAGGTCGGGCCGGTCCATGATCTGCGCCGAGGCCGGGACGATGGAAACGCCCGCCCCCGCCGCGACCATGCCCAGCGCCGCCTGCAATTCCCGCACCTCCTGCCGGTGGTCGAGCGTCAGGCCATGGTCCTCGAACAACGACAGCACCTGATCGGCATAGCTGGGGCGGAAGGGGCGCGGATAGAGGATGACCTGCTCGGCCGCCAGCTGGCCCAGCGAGAGCGGCGCGCTCTGGTCGGCGAGCGCGTGGTCGGCGGGCAGCGCGGCGACCAGCGCCTCCTTGGTCAGCACGATGCGGCGCAGCCCCTCGTCATTGACGCGCAGCCGGCCGAAGCCGACATCGATGCGCCCCTCGCGCAGTGCGGCGGCCTGTTCGGACGACCCCATCTCGATCAGCGAAATGGCGATGCCCCCGCCCATATGGGCGCGGAACTCGCGGATCACCTGCGGCAGCCTGCCGCACAGGATGGAGCCGACGAAGCCGATCAGATAATGGCGCGTCCCCGCCTTGAAATGGCGCGACATGGTGCCGCGCACCTGATCGAAGCTGGCCAGCGCCTGCACCGCATTCTGGTAGAGCAGCCGCCCGGCATCGGTCAGGCGCAGCGGACGGGACGTGCGGTCGAACAGTTCGGCGCCGATTTCCAGCTCCAGCTCCCTGATCTGGCGGCTGAGCGGCGGCTGGGAGATGTTGAGCTGCTCGGCGGCGCGGGAGAAGTTGCGTTCCTGCGCCACCGCGACGAAATAGCGCAAATGCCTCAGTTCCATGGTGCCGTTCCGATTGAATGATGCGGTCGTCCGCTCCGCATGGCGGTTCAGCGGCCCGCACGCAAGGTTTCGGACGGCAGTTCGCCATAGGCCTGCCGATATTGCCCGGCAAAGCGCCCGAACTGGTAGAAGCCCCATCGGCAGGCGATGCTGGTCACCGTCTCGCCGTCGCGCGCGGCCAGCAGATCCTGCCGCACCCGGTCGAGCCGAACCGAACGCAGATAGGCCATGGGCGAGCAGCCGCGAAAGCGGCGGAAACCGTCGAACAGCGCGCGGGCGCTGACCCCGCTCGCTTCCACCAGCTCCTCCAATGTGATCGGGCGGCCGATATGGTCGGCGATGAACCGCTCCACCCGCCGGACATGCTGGGGCGCGATCCGGCTGGCCTGCGGGCGCAACTGCTCGAAATAATTGCTGGCCTGCGTTTCCAGCAGCTTGACGATCAGCAGCGTTTCCAGCTGCGCGATGCTCGCCTGCGCGCCGCGCCCGCCCTGGTCGGAAAGCTCCGTGATCAGCATCGCGACATAGCGCCACCAGGAAACGGCGCCGCGCGCCGCATCCATTTCCGGCGCGAAGCGGAGCGGCTCGCGCAGCCCGGCGCCGGTCATCAGCGAGACATGGCGGTCGAGCGCCGCGGAATTGATCTGCACGACGATCTGCGAACAGTCCGCCGACCACAGCATATTGTCCAGCTCCACCGTGCTGGCGACGACGGCGCGGGCGGGGTCGCATTGGATCCGGCAGCGGCCCAGCCCGATATCCGCCGTGCCGCGCAGCGGCAGCATCAGCAGCAAGAAATCCTGGTCCTCCACCCCGGAAATCTGCACCTCCGTGCCATAGGTCATGGTGCCGACGCCGATCTGCGACAGGCGCTTGTGGTTGAGCCATGCGCCCAGCCTGCCCGCCCTGTTGCCGATGGAGAGGCGATGGGGGCAATAGGTGCGGGAAATATGGTCGCGCGTCTGGTCGAGATCGCTGGACTGGAAAATGCGATGATCGTCCATCAGCGGCGGCCCGAACGGGATCGGCCCGTCCTGCGCCGCGATCATGCTCGTGCTCGTGCCCGCCGCATAGTCGAACTGCATCTCGCCTCCGAATCCGTTTCGATCGAAAACCTCCAGCCTGTCGGCGAACGATGTTCCTTCCGCCGCCCGCAAGTCAACGGGGCGTTTGCCCCATCCCCCTCTTTGTTTCCCGGACGGGACAGAGCATGCGCTCCGGTGCCAGTCGTTCAGCCGGCCAGCGCGGCGATGGCGTCGTCCCGCTGTTCCGGCCCCAGCGCCAGATAGCCGCCGTCGACCGGCAATTCCGCGCCCATGACGAAGGACGCCGCGTCCGAGCAGAGGAACAGCACCGCGCGCGCCACTTCCTCCGCGTCCGCGATGCGCCCGGCCATGTGGAAAGGCGCGGCGGCGCGGTCCGCCTTCGCCCTGTCGCCGCCGCTCACCATGCCGATCACGTTCGACCAGGTCCATGCGGGCGCGACCGCATTGACCCGCACGCCATGGCGCGCGAATTCCAGCGCCTGGGATCGCGTCAGCTGCGCGACCGCCGCCTTCGCCGCCGGATAGACGAACCGCCCCGCCTGCGCGCGATGGGCGCTGATGCTGGAGAAGTTGACGATCGCCCCCTTGCGCGCGATCAGATGCGGCGCGGCCCTCTGCGCGAAGATCGCCGCGCCGACGACCGCGATGTCGAGCGCGCGCAGCCAATCCGCCCGCGCCGTTTCCAGCCCGTTGTCGAGATAGGAGGTGGTGACGTTGACCAGATAGTCGATGCCGCCGAAACGCTCCGCCGCTGCCGCAATGCAGGCGTCGATATCGGCATCCACGGTGACGTCGGTGGGCAGGAACAGCGCCCGATCGCCCAATTCCCGCACCGCCCGCGCGCCGCCTTCCGCATCGATATCGGCGATGACGACGTTCGCCCCGGCGGCGGCGAAGGCCGCGGCGGTGGCGCGCCCGATCAGGGTCGCGCCGCCCGCGAGGATCGCCGTGCGCCCGGCGAACTCCTCCGCCGCCACGGTCACAGCTTCCACCGGACGGACAGGCTCCACTCGCGCGGCCGCGCGAACATCTGCTCGTAAAGGCCGAAGGAGCTGCCATAGATGCCGGTCAGGCTGTATTTCTTGTCGGCGATGTTGGTGACGCCGAGGACCATGCTGAGCGCCCGGCCGGGGAAATCGTAGGTCAGGTTCGCGTTGAACAGGCTGTAGGCGGGCTGGTAAAGTTCCGGCGAGTTGAGCGCGTCCATATACATGCCTGAGCGGTAGGACCAGTCGCCGCGCGCGGTCAGCTCGCCGTCGCCCAGCGCGACGCTCCTGGCGAGCGAGGCGCTGATCGTCCATTTGGAGATGCGCTCGAACCGTGAATCGAGGCGGATTTCGGTCGCCGCCGGATCTATCCGCGTGAATTCGGGATCGAGATAGCCGAGGCTGCCTTCCAGGAACCAGCCGCCGCCCGGCGACAGCCGCGCCTCCAGCTCCGCCCCCCGGATCTCCGCCGCCGCCGCATTCTTCGTCACCGGCGCGATGCCGGTGAACACCTGCACCTGAAGATTGTCATATCTGGTGTAGAAAGCCGCACCGTTGAGCGTCAGCCTGCGGCCGAACAGGCTGGATTTGAAGCCCAGCTCATAGGCGGTCGCCTTTTCCGACGAGAATTGCGGCGTCGCGGCCAGCGGCGGAAAGACGCGCTGGACGAAGCCGCCGCTCTTGAACCCTTGCGAGAAGGAGCCGTAGAGCATCACGTCCGGCGTCACGTGCCAGGCGAGGTTCGCCATCGGCGTGAACGCGTCCTCGCTCTGCCTCACCCGCACGAAGGGCAATACGCGGATCTGCGGCGTATTCGGGCTGGCCGCGATCAGCGCGCCGCCGGTCTTGTCGACGAGGATTTCCTGATCGGGCAGGAACGACTTGCGGTCGTCGGTATAGCGCAGCCCCAGCGTCAGGTCGACGCCCGGCACGAAGGTCCATGTCGCCTGCGCGAAAGCGGCGTAGCTCCTGGTCTGGAACCGTCCGCCGGACCGGAAGGTCACGGGCGTGAAATCCAGATTGTTGATGTTGTTGCCCTTCTCGTCGAAGTAATAGAGGCCGACAACATAGTTGAGGCTGTCATCCAGCCCGGTACCTAGCAATTGCAGTTCCTGACTGAACTGGCGTTGCTTCAGATAATCCTGCAAATGCAATATGGTGAGCGAGCTGTGGTCGCCGTCGCGGGCATAGTCGCCGTCGATCTTGCGCCAGGCGGTGATGGACTTGAGCTGCACCGGCCCCAGATCCCAGTCGATCGTGCCCTGCGCGCCCCAGATATCGTTCTTCGAATATTGCGGGGCGGTGCCCGCATCGGCCTTGTCCCCGACGAGGAAGCGGTCGGAGAAGCAGGCCGCGCCGTTGCTCGCCTGCGGATCATAGGGGCTGAAGCCGATGCAGGGCTGGCCGCCCAGAAAGGCCGCGAAATAATTGTTGAGCAGCGTGAAATTGTCGACCGGCGCGTCGAAGGGCGGGTTCAGCACATAGAAACCGGGCGTCGCCGGGCTGCCCGGCGGCAGGATCGGCAGGGCGCCGGGGTTGAAGATCGCCGAGCCGTAATTGGTCCCGGTCAGCACCAGCGCCGGGCCATTGGAGCGGTCGCGCGTGCCCTCCACCGCCAGATTGACCTCCAGCACCGGACTGGCCTGCCAGCGCAGGTCGATCCGCCCGGTCAGCGTGTCGACATTGCCGAGCCTGCGCCCGTCCGCCAGATGCGCGACATAGCCATTGCGGCGGAAGCTGGCGGCGGAAACCTTGGTGAACAGCGTGTCGGTCAGCGGGATATTGGCCGAGACTTTCGCGTCGATCCGCTCATAGCGGCCGACGGTCAGCTGTCCGTTCATTCCCAGCCGGTCGTCGGGCTTGCGCGTGGTGATGCTGAGCGCGCCGCCGATGGTGTTGCGGCCGAACAGCGTGCCCTGCGGCCCGCGCAATATCTCTACCCGCTCCACATCGACCAGATCGAGCAGCGCGCCCACCGAGCGGGCGACATAGACGCCGTCGACATAGACGCCCACGCCCGGCTCGGTGGTGGGCAGGAACTCCTTCTGGCCGATGCCGCGAATATAGATCGCCGCCGACGATCCCGCGCCGCCGAAGCTGGGATTGTTCTGGAAGGTCATGTTGGGCGTGATCGTCGCGATGCCATCCACCTTCTCTATGCCGCGCGCGGCGATCGCGTCCCCGCTGAAGGCGGAGATGGCGATCGGAATGTCCTGCGCCTTCTCCTCCCGCTTGCGCGCGGTCACGACGATATCGCCGCCCATCGCCCCGGCGCGGGAGGCTTCTTCTCTCTCCGGCACCGCGTCCGGGCGCTCGTCCTGCGCCCGCGCGGTCGTTCCGGCGGCGGCCATCGCGGTCAGCAGCAGCGCCATCGCGGTGCCGGTGCGGCGGCAGGAATAATTGTGTCTCATGAAAAGCTCCCCAATTCTGTCCTCGGCCTCCCGCCTGTTTTCCAGCGGTGGGGCATGCCGAACTGTCGGATGGCGGGGCGTCCGGCGATATTCATTGAGCGCAGACAATATGCCGATATTGCGGATTTATCCGCCGGGGGCCTGCGGGCGCCCGCGCCGCCCGCCCCGCATTGCGGACGAATCCTGCGGTCCGCGAACAGGCTCGGCAATTCCCGCATAGGCCGCGACGGCCCGCCCGCTCTACTTTTCCGGCATCTGGATTGGGGAGGAGATGCGAGTGGTGGAACGCGTGGCAATCATAGGCGCGGGGATTTCCGGTCTGTGCACGGCGAAATTGCTGATGACGCTGGGCTATGATGTGGAGGTGTTCGACAAGGAGGCCGAGGTCGGCGGCGTCTGGGCGGCCTCGCGGCGCTACCCCGGTCTGGCGACGCAGAATCCGAAGGACACCTACGCCTTTTCCGATTTTCCGATGCCCGCCGACTATCCCGAATGGCCGAGCGGCAGCCAGATGCAGGCCTATCTGCGCGCCTATGCCGACCATTTCGGCGTGACGCGCGCGCTGTCGCTCTCAACCGGGGTGCTGCGCGCCGAACCGAAGGCGGACGGCAGCGGCTGGACGCTCGTGACGCGGCCGGTGGGGCAGCCCGATGCCGCGCCCGCCGCGCGCGCGTTCGACTGGCTGATCGTCTGCAACGGCATCTTCTCCATCCCCTCGGTGCCCGATTATCCGGGGATCGACGCGTTCCGCGCGGCGGGCGGCGCGGTGCTGCACACCAGCGAGTTCACCCGGCTGGAGGATGCGCGCGGCAAGCGGGTGGTCGTCATCGGCTACGGCAAATCCTCCTGCGACGTCGCCAATGCGACGGTGGGCGTTTCCGCCCATACGACGGTGCTGGCCCGCCATCTGATCTGGAAGATCCCGAAGCGGATCGGCAATGCCGTCAACTTCAAGCATCTGTTCCTGACCCGCATGGGCGAGGCGCTGTTTCCCTATATCGAGCTGCGCGGGGTCGAGCGTTTCCTGCATGGTCCGGGGCGCTTCCTGCGCAACGGGATGCTCGCTCTGGTGCAGGGCATCATCTCGCGCCAGCTCAGGCTCGGCCGCATCGGCCTGGAGCCGAAAACGCCGCTGGAGACCATCGCGAAAAGCACGGTCAGCCTCGTCAGCGACGGCTTCTATCAGAAGATCGAGGACGGGCGGATGACGCTGATGGAGGATGAGATAGCCGCGCTGGAACCGGGACGCATCCTGCTGAAGCGGGGGGAAAGCCTGCCCGCCGACATCATTGTTTGCGGCACGGGCTGGCGCCAGCGGGCGGACTTCCTGCCGGATGCTGTCCTTGCGAAGGTGACCGACCGCGAGGGCAATTTCCGCCTCTACCGCTCGACCCTGCCGGTGGGTGTGCCCCGGCTGCTCTTCAACGGTTATAATTCCTCCTTCTTCAGCCAGCTGAGCGCGGAGGTCGGCTCCTTCTGGATCGCGGAACATATGGCCGGGCGGATCGCATTGCCCGACGAGAGCGTCCAGAACCGGTGGATCGACCGGCGGCTGGGGTGGATGGACCGGCGCACCGGCGGCAAGCATTGCAAGGGCACCAACATCGTCCCCTTCTCGCTGCACCATATCGACGAGATATTGCGCGATATCGACCTGTCCCTGCCCGCCTCCACCCGCCTGATCCAGTGGCTGCGCGCGGTGGACGCCCGCCAGTTCGCGCCCCTGCCCGAAAAGCTGATCGCGCGGCGGCGGGGGGACAAGAGGAACCTTGGCCTTAGCCGTCACCCTGAACTTGTTTCAGGGTCCATTTCGCCGGATTGACCGACAGCCTGTGGCAGCCGACCACCCAAAATCACAACGAAAAGGGGCCGCGATAAAAACGGCCCCTTTCCTTATGCCATCGAAAGCAGGAGGCCGCCGTCCGGCCTTCTCCCCTCCCCCTACGCCCCCGCCAAGGTCCCATATTGCTCCGCGACCAGATGGGCGATGCCCATTTTGTCGATGATGGCGCGGGGGCACATGAAGGTGACGCGGACCACGCCCGGCAGGCGGCTGATCTCGATCGATCCGGCGATCGTCGCCCGGTTCAATATCTCGTCATAGGGCAGGCCGGTGATCTTCGCGGCGCGGTCCAGCCCGTTCTTCGTCGCGTCGTTCAGCGTCGGGCCGGAGCCGATGAAGGTGATCGGCGCATTGTCCTCGATCTCCGTCTGGCCATAGCGTCCGGCCAGCGCCTCGACCGCCGCCCTTTCCGCCCGGTTGAGCGGCTGCGCCAGCGGCGGCAGGTCGTCGGGGCGCTGCAACAGGATCGGCCCGTCGAGCGCCAGCCCCTTGATCACCTCGACCTCCAGTTCCACCAGCCCGGCCACGTCCGTCGCATGGCCCGCAATCTCGCCATTGCCCTGCTGGGCATGCATGTCGCCCATATAGATGCCCGCGCCCGGCACCTTCACCGGGCAGATGAGGATCGCGCCTTCCCGCACCGAATTGGTGTCCATATGCCCGTCGGTCTTGTGCGCCTCCAGCTCCTCCTGCGTCATCGCATAGCCGTGCGGCGCGCCGATCAGGTAGGAGCCGAAGTCGCCCGCATTGTGGGAATCGGGCAGGTCGCGCGAGGGGCTGGTGCCGATGTTGCCGAGAAAGGGCCGCATCCGCGCGGCAAGGCCGGAAATGTCCGCGCGGGCGAGCGACAGGATCGAATGCTGCGCGGAAAGATCGGGCAGCGCCGCCAGTTCCTGCGCCTTGCCCGCGATCCTGTCGGCGATCTCCTGCCCCACGGTCAGCGAAACGCCGTTGTCCCGGTCCAGCACGATGACATAGCCGTTGGAAAAGCGGAAGGCGCTGACCTCCGCGCCGCATTTGTCGCAGCGCACCGCCTCGTCGCCGATGCCCTCGATATGGCTCGGCGGGCTGATCGTGCCGCAGCTGTCGCAGTGCTTGGCGACGAAGGGATCGCCGCTATAGCGCCCGTCCACGAAGGTCATCACGCCCGACGAGGTGGCGAGCGACGTCACCTGCACCTTCTTCAGCCGGATCGCCACCGCATCGCCGACTTCGGCGCCTTCGACCATCACCGGCCGGGTGACTTCATGGCCGCCCTGGAATTTGGGCGTGATCATCGGCCCCCAGCAGCCGGGCGGCGTGCCGGTGCGGATGGTGCCGCCGTTCCGCACGGTTCCGGCCGGTTCGATGCCGGGGCCGACAATGCCTCCGCTATAGTCCGCTACCTGAACTACTGGCATCGCTTCAGACATGATCGGTTCCTCATATTCGGTGGGATTTGCCGATCAGCCTAGGAAGCGGCCGGATACCGATAAAGGCCTTTGCGGGTGCGGCGCGGGCTTTGACGCATTACGCTGCGGTGCCGGGAGAATGGATGCGGCGACGGGATATTCCGCCGCCGCCCCCACGGCCCCCGCGCCCTGCGCGGAGGGAGGCGACGCCTATATCGCGTTCATGGTCAGAAGGTCGTAGGTCGCCACCAGTTCATCGGAGGAATCGGTTACCCGTATCGCCCAGCGGACCTCCCCATAGTCCTCGGTGCGCCGCGCCTTGCTCTGCACCGTCAGCGCGACCTGGATCGCCTCGCCCGGCGATACCGGCTTGACGAACCGCAGGCCCTCCAGCCCGTAATTGGCCAGCACCGGGCCGGGGGCCGGGTCCACGAACAGCCCGGCGGCGAAGGACAGGATGAGATAGCCATGGGCGACGCGGCCGGGGAAGAAGGGATTGGCGGCCGCCGCTTCCTCGTCCATATGCGCGTAGAAGGTATCGCCGGTGAAATGGGCGAAATGCTCGATATCCTCCAGCGTGATCGTGCGGGGCGGGGTGCGCAGCGTATAGCCGATCTCCAGCTCGCCGAAGCGCATGCGGAACGGATGGACCGCCCCTTCGGGCTGCGGCGCGCCCGGCAGCCATTTGCCGACGACCGCCGACAGGGTTCGCGGCGATCCCTGAAGGGCGCTGCGCTGCATATAATGCTTCACGCCGCGCACGCCGCCCATCTCCTCGCCGCCGCCCGCGCGGCCGGGGCCGCCGTGGATCAGCATCGGCAGCGGCGATCCGTGGCCGGTGGATTCCCGCGCGCAATCGCGATCGATCAGCACGATGCGGCCATGCCAGGCCGCCGCGCCCAGCACGAACTCCCGCGCGATGGCGGGGTCATGGGTGAACAGCGACAGCGCGAGCGAGCCCTTGCCGCGATTGGCGAGCGCGATCGCATCGGCGACATCCCTGTAGGGCATCAAGGTCGAAACCGGGCCGAACGCCTCCACATCGTGCACGAGGCGCGCCGACCAGGGGTCGTCCTTGCGGAACAGCAGCGGGGAGAGGAAGGCCCCCTGCTCCGCCGCGACGCCCACCGTTTCCACCTTCTCGATATCGCCGAACACCAGCCGCGCCTCGCCGGCGAGCTGCCGCGCCTTTTCGCGCACATCGTCCAGCTGCCGCAGGGAGGCCAGCGCGCCCATGGTGACGCCCTCGGCGGCAGGATCGCCGACGACCACCTTCGCGAGGCGTGCGCGGATCGCCTGCTCCACCGCATCGATATGCGCGGCGGGGACGAGCGCGCGGCGGATGGCGGTGCATTTCTGCCCCGCCTTTACGGTCATCTCCCGCACGACTTCCTTGACGAACAGGTCGAATTCCTCGCTGCCGGGCGCCGCATCGGGGCCGAGCACCGATGCGTTGAGCGAATCCTGCTCCGCGACGAAGCGGACCGATTCCCGCATCACCACCGGATGGTTCTTGAGCGTCGCGGCCGTCGCCGCCGAGCCGGTGAAGGACACCACGTCCTGACAGGTCAGATGGTCGAACAGATCGCCGACGCTGCCGGCCACGAGCTGCAACGCGCCTTCGGGCAGCAGCCCGCTCTCGATCATGATGCGCACGCAGGCTTCGGCCAGCTGCGCGCCCTGCGTCGCCGGCTTCACGATGGCGGGCACGCCCGCGATCAGCGTCGGGCCGAGCTTTTCCAGCATGCCCCAGACGGGGAAATTGAACGCGTTGATATGCACCGCCGCGCCCTGAAGCGAGGTATAGACATGCTGGCCGATGAAGCTGCCCTTGCGCCCGATCGGTTCGAAATCGCCTTCGGTCACTATATGGCCGTCGGGCAGCTCGCGCCGCGCCTTCGACGAGGTGACGAACAGCGTGCCCGCGCCGCCCTCTATATCGATCCAGCTGTCGTTCCGCGTCGCGCCGGTGGCGGTGGAAAGCGCGTAAAGCTCTTCCTTGCGCTCCATGATCGCGGTGGCCAGCCCCTTCACCATGAAGGCACGCTCATGAAAGTTCATCCGGCGCAGATTGGGGCCGCCGACCTGCCGGGCATGGTCCAGCATCGCGCCGAAATCCAGCCCTTCGGTGCCGGTACGCGCGACGACCTCGCCAGTGACGGCGGATCGGATGTCGCTGAGGCCGCCTTGCGCCTCGAACCATTGGTCCCTGGCATAGCTCTTGAGTGTAAGGGTCACGGGAAATCCTTTGGATATAGGGGTTTGCGGTTTATTTGCCGGTGAAGCGGGGCTGGCGCTTTTCCAGAAAGGCGGCGACGCCCTCGCGATAATCGGCGCTGTTGCCCAGCTCGCGCATCAGGTCGCGCTCGATCCGCAGTTCGTCCTCCAGCGGCTGGAGCAGCGCTGCGCGGATGGCGTGCTTGGTCGCGGCCAGCCCGCGCGTCGGCCCGTCCGCCAGCTTGCGGGCCAGCGCCATGCTTTCCGCCTCCAGCGCGTCGTCATCGACGCATTTCCAGATCAGCCCCCAGGCCTCGGCCTTTTCCGCCGCCAGAGGCTCGGCGGTCAGCGCCAGCCCCAGCGCGCGGGCCTGCCCGACGAGGCGCGGCAGCGCCCAGGTGCCGCCGGTGTCCGGGATCAGCCCGATATTGGCGAAGGACTGGATGAATTTCGCGCTCCGCGCGGCCAGCACGATGTCGCAGGCCAGCGCGACATTGGCCCCCGCCCCCGCCGCGACCCCGTTGACGGCACAGATGACGGGCTTGTCGCGCAGCGCCAGGCGCTTCACCAGCGGCGCCCAATATTTCTCGACCGTATCGCCCAGATCCACCGGCTCTTCCCCCGGCGCGACGGCCCGGTCGGCGAGATCCTGCCCGGCGCAAAAGCCGCGCCCGGCGCCCGTCAGCAGGATCGCGCGCACCGACGCGTCGCCGTCGGCCGCATCGAGCGCCGTCGCCAGTTCCTCATGCATGTGCGCGGTGAAGCTGTTCAGGCGGTCGGGCCTGTTCAGCACGAGACGGCAAACGCCCCCGTCGCGCTCGAAGCGAATCGTTTCGAATTCCATGAAAGCCCATCTCCTCTTTATTAATAGACTGCCCGGTCGGTCTTTTATTGGCAAGGGGGAATTTTGCCTCTAAGGATTCGCCCATGAGCATTGACAGAGATTCGACGGTCGCCGTGATCGGCGCGGGCGCCATGGGCAGCGGCATCGCGCAGGTCGCCGCGCTATCCGGGCATCGGGTGATCCTTATCGACGCCAGCGAGGCAGCGCTCGACCGCAGCCGGGCGGGCATCATGGCGGCGCTGGACAAGCTGGCGCAGCGCGGCCGCCTCGGCGCGGGCGAGCGCGACGCGGCCCTCCGCCGCCTGCGGTGGAGCACCGCGCTGGAGGACGCCGGACCCGCCGCGCTGACGATCGAGGCGATCGTCGAGGACATGCAGGCGAAGCGGCAGCTGTTCGCCCGGCTGGAGGGGGTTGTCGTCGCTGATGCCGTCCTTGCGTCCAACACCTCTTCCTTGCCGATCGCGGGCCTTTCCGCCGGGCTTGCCCGCCCGGATCGCTTCCTCGGCCTGCATTTCTTCAACCCGGTGCCCGCGATGAAGCTGGTCGAGGTCATCGCGGGGCCGGATACCGCCCCGTCCCTCGCCGCCCGCCTGTCCGGCCTGATGGAGGATTGGGGCAAGGTGCCCGTGCGCGTCCGCGACGTTCCCGGCTTCATCGTGAACCGCGTCGCCCGGCCCTATTATGCCGAGGGCTTTCTGGCGCTGGCCGAAGGGATCGCGCCGCAGACCGTCGACCATGCGCTGGAGGCGGCGGGAAGCTTCCGCATGGGTCCGCTCGCGTTGACCGACATGATCGGCCATGACGTCAACCATGCGGTGGCCCGGTCCGTATATGATGCCTATGCGGGCGAGACCCGCTTCCGTCCCCAGCCCGCGCAGCGCGCGCTGGTCGATGCCGGGAAGCTGGGGCGCAAGAGCGGGTCCGGCGTCTACGACCATCGCGTCGCCCTGCCTGCGCCGGATTTCATCGCGCCCGGCGAAGAGGTGGGACCGATCGCCGTCGCGGCCGATCATCGCGGCATTCTTCCCCTCGTCTCGGCGGTGCGCGATGCCGGAATGGCGCTTGCCGAGGCCCGCGACCTGCCCGCCGACAGCCTGCGGATCGGCGCCGCGACGCTGACGCCGGGCGATGGCCGCCCGCTCTCGTCCCGTCCCGATGTCGCCATCCTTCTCGACCATGTGCGCGATTTCGCGGCCGCGCCGACATGGGTCGTCACCACGCGCGGCGAAGCGGATGCGGCGCTGGCGGCGGCTTTCGCGGCAAGGCTGGGCAAGCGGCTGATCGCCATCCCCGACCGGCCCGGCCAGATCGTGCTGCGGACGCTCGCCCAGCTCGCCAATGCGGCGGCCGACGCGGTGACGGATGCAGTGGCGGAGGCGGACGGCATCGATGCGGCGATGCGGTTCGGGGCCAACCATCCCGAAGGGCCGCTGGCCTGGGCGCGGCGCATCGGCCCCGCGCGGCTGGCCGGGATATTGCGGAATATCGCCGACGCGACCGGCGACCCCCTCTACGCCCCCTCCCCCTTGTTCGGGCAAGGCCAATGGCAATGAAGACGCCCGATCCCGACAGCCTCGCCCGGCGGATCGCCGATCATATGCTGGCGAGCGAGGGCACCGGCCCCGCATGGGGCATCAGGATCGAGGAGGCGCGGGTCGGCTATGCGCGGATCGGCATGACGCTGCGCGCGGACATGGCCAACGGCCACGGCACCGCGCATGGCGGCATGCTGTTCGCGCTCGCGGATACCGCCTTCGCCTATGCCTGCAATTCGCGCAACCGGACCTCGGTGGCCGCGAGCGCCTCGATCCTCTTCCTCGCCCCGGCCCGCGTCGGCGACACGATCATCGCCGAAGCGCGGGAAGAGGCCTCCGCCGGGCGCAGCGGCGCCTATTCCGTCCTCATCCACAAGGCGGACGGCACCGCCATTGCCCAGTTTCAGGGGCAATCGCGCATCATTGGCGGGCCCATCATCGATATCGACACTCAGGAGAATGAAAATGGCTGAAGCCTTTATCTGCGACGGCGTCCGCACGGCGATCGGCCGCTATGGCGGTGCGCTGGCGGCGGTGCGCGCCGACGATCTGGGCGCGGTTCCCCTGCGCGCGCTGAAGGACCGCAACCCCGCGATCGTCGGCCATATCGACGATATCCTGATGGGCTGCGCCAATCAGGCGGGCGAGGACAACCGCAATGTCGCGCGCATGGCCGCTTTGCTGGCCGGGCTGGGCGAAAGCGCGCCCGGCACGACGATCAACCGGCTGTGCGGGTCGGGCATGGACGCCATCGCCTATGCCGGACGCGCGATCAAGGCGGGCGAGGCGGATCTGATCATCGCCGGCGGGGTCGAGAGCATGAGCCGGGCGCCCTTCGTCATGCCCAAGGCGGAAAGCGCCTTTTCGCGCAGCAACGCCGTCTATGACACGACCATCGGCTGGCGCTTCGTCAACAGCCTGCTGAAGAGCGAATATGGCATCGATTCGATGCCGGAAACCGCCGAGAATGTGGCGCAGGATTTCGGGATTGGCCGCGAGGATCAGGACCGGTTCGCCGCCCGCAGCCAGCAGCGCGCCGCCGCCGCGCAGGCCGGCGGCCGTTTCGCCGCCGAGATCGTGCCGGTGACGATCCCGCAGCGGAAGGGCGATCCGCTCGTCGTCGATCGCGACGAGCATCCGCGCGAGACGACGGCGGAAGCACTGGCGAAGCTGAAGCCGATCGTCCGGCCCGAAGGCACGATCACCGCGGGCAATGCCAGCGGCGTCAATGACGGCGCGGCGGCGGTCATCGTCGCCGGCAAGGAGGCGGTGGAGAAATATGAGCTGACCCCCCGCGCGCGGATATTGGGCGCGGCGGTCGCGGGCGTGCCGCCGCGCATCATGGGCATCGGCCCCGCCCCGGCCAGCCGCGCGCTGCTGGAACGGCTGGGGCTGGGCATCGGCGACATGGACGTGATCGAGTTGAACGAGGCCTTTGCGAGCCAGGGCCTGGCGGTGCTGCGCCAGCTCGGCCTGCCCGATGATGCCGCGCATGTGAACCCCAATGGCGGCGCGATCGCGCTGGGCCATCCGCTCGGCATGTCGGGCACGCGGCTGGTGTTGACCGCCGCCGAGGAGCTGATCCGATCCGGCGCGCGCAGGGCGCTGTGCACCATGTGCATCGGCGTCGGCCAGGGCATCGCGCTGGCGATCGAGCGGGTTTGACCGAAGCCCCTCGCCTCCTCCACACGGCCGGAAAAATTAGTTGACCGACCGTTCGTTTAATTGTATCCATGCCTTCAAGGAGTGAAGCCATGTACACCACCGAGCTGGACAAGACCGCCGGAAGCGCCGCCGCCCCGGTGGCCGTCGAGGACCCCGCGCTGCTCGCCGCCTTCGAGGCGCGCGTCGCCAATGACGAGTTCATCGAGCCGAAGGACTGGATGCCGGAAGCCTATCGCCGCACCCTGACGCGACAGATCAGCCAGCATGCGCACAGCGAGATCGTCGGCATGCTGCCCGAAGGCAATTGGCTGACCCGCGCGCCGAGCCTGAAGCGCAAGGCGATCCTGCTCGCCAAGATACAGGATGAGGGCGGCCACGGCCTCTATCTCTACTGCGCCGCCGAGACGCTGGGCACCAGCCGGGAACAGATGATCGAGGCGCTGCACACCGGCAAGGCCAAGTACAGCACCATCTTCAACTATCCGACGCTCAACTGGGCGGATATCGGCGCGATCGGCTGGCTGGTCGACGGCGCCGCGATCATGAACCAGGTGCCGCTGCAACGCACCAGCTACGGCCCCTATGCGCGCGCCATGGTGCGCGTCTGCAAGGAGGAGAGCTTCCACCAGCGCCAGGGCTACGACCTGCTGCTGGAAATGATGAAGGGCACGCCGGAGCAGCGGGCGATGGTACAGGACGCGATGAACCGCTGGTGGTGGCCCAGCCTGATGATGTTCGGCCCGCCCGACGACAATTCGCCCAACAGCGCGCAGTCGATCCGCTGGCGCATCAAGCGCGAGACCAATGACGAGCTTCGCCAGAAATTCGTCGACGCGACCGTGCCGCAGGCGGAACTGCTTGGCATCAGCGTGCCGGACCCGGACCTCCAATGGAACGAGGAGCGCGGCCATTATGATTTCGGCGCGATCGACTGGAACGAATTCTACGCCGTGGTTCGCGGCGAGGGGCCGGTCGCGCGGGAACGGATGAAGGCGCGCCGCGCCGCGTGGGACGAAGGCGCATGGGTCCGCGAGGCCGCCGCCGCGTGGGAGGCCAGGCAGGCCGCCCGCCGCGCCGCCGCCGCGTGACAGCACAAGAAGGAATGCAGATGAGCAAGGATTGGCCTTTGTGGGAAGTGTTCGTCCGCGCGCGCGGCGGGCTGGAGCATCGCCATGCGGGATCGGTGCACGCCCCCGACGCGGAACTGGCGCTGCGCCATGCGCGCGACACCTATACCCGCCGCATGGAAGGCGTCAGCCTGTGGGTGGTGCGGTCCGCCGATATCGTCGCCTCCGACCCGGATCAGGCGGGCGAGCTGTTCGAACCGGCGGCGAGCAAGGTCTACCGGCATCCGACCTTCTACGACCTGCCCGACGCCGTGAAGCATATGTGAGCGGGGACATGAACGACCTTCTTTTCCAATATCTGCTGCGGCTGGGCGACGACAGCCTGATTCTCGGCCAGCGGCTGTGCGAATGGTGCGGCCATGCGCCGACCATCGAGGTCGACCTCAGCCTGTCCAACCTCGCGCTCGACCTGATCGGTCAGGCGACGCTGTTCCTGGGCTATGCCGGCGAAGTCGAGAGCGGGGGTCGCGATGCCGACGCGCTGGCCTTCCACCGCGATGCGGAGGATTTCCGCAACTGCCTGCTGGTGGAGCAGCCCAATGGCGATTTCGCCCGGACCATGGCGCGCCAGTTCCTGTTTTCCAGCTATCAGCTCGCACTGCTGGACCGGCTCTGTTCCTCGGCCGATGGCCGGATCGCGGAGATCGCGGCCAAGGCGGTGAAGGAGGTGCGCTATCATGCGGACCTCGCCGCCGACTGGGTGGTCCGCCTCGGCGACGGCACGGCGGAAAGCCGAGGCCGCATGATCGAGGGGCTGGACGATTGCTGGCGGTTCCTCGACGATCTGTTCGCCATGGACGATGGCGAGCGGGCGCTGGCGGCGGCAGGCATAGCGGCGGACAAGGCGGCGCTGCGCCCGCTCGTGCAGGGCCGGGTCGAGCAGGTGCTGCGGCAGGCCACGCTTTCCATGCCGGGCCTGCCCTGGCAGGTCACCGGCGGACGCACCGGCCGCCACAGCGAGCATCTGTCGCGGCTGCTCGCCGAAATGCAGGTGCTGCCGCGCGCCCATCCGGGTGCCCGCTGGTAGGCGACATCAGGCCATGGATATCGCCCCAGCCATCGATCGACAGCTCGCCGGGCGCATAGCCGCCGTGCTCGACACCGTTCCGGATCCCGAAATCCCGGTCGTCTCGGTCACGGAGCTGGGCATAGTGCGCGGCATCGTCGCGGATGAAGGAAGCGGCGCGGTGACCGTCCGCATCACGCCGACCTATACCGGCTGCCCGGCCACGCAGGTGATCGAACGATCGGTGCGCGAGGCGCTGGACGCCGCGGGCTTTCGCGAGGTGGCGCTGGAAACGGTGCTGTCCCCGCCGTGGAGCACCGACATGATCGATGAGGCGGGCCGTGAGAAGCTGCGCGCCTATGGCATCGCCCCGCCGCCCAAAGGCGCGGGCGCCCGGTCGCTGCGGGGGCGGGATGTCGTGGAATGCCCCCGCTGCGGCTCCGCCGATACCGTCGAGGTCAGCCGTTTCGGGTCCACCCCCTGCAAGGCGCTCTGGCAGTGCAGGAACTGCGCGGAACCGTTCGACCGGTTCAAATGCCACTGACGGGCGCGTTCCCGCCCCGTCATGAAACAAGGAAATCGAGAAAGACCATGTCCACCGGTTTTCATTCCCTCCAGATCGCCGAGGTCCGGCGCGAGATCGCCGATGCGGTGTCGCTGCGCTTCGCCGTTCCCGATGCGCTGGCGGAGGCCTATCGCTTCGCGCCCGGCCAGCATCTGACGCTGCGCGCGGAGATCGGCGGCGAGGAGGTGCGCCGCACCTATTCGATCTGCGCGGCGCCCCATGAAGGCGAGCTGCGCGTCGCGATCAAGCAGGTCCCCAACGGCGTGTTTTCCGGCTGGGCGAACAGCCGGATCGCCGCCGGGCAGTTCATCGACGTGATGCCCCCGCATGGCAGCTTCACCTGGTCGTTCGACCCCGCGCAGGCGCGTACCTATGCCGGGTTCGCCGGCGGATCGGGGATCACGCCGGTGCTGTCGCTGATGAAGACGGCGCTGGCGGTGGAGCCGGAAAGCCGCTTCATCCTGTTCTACGGCAATCGCGCCACGTCCGGCATCATGTTTCTGGAAGAGATCGCCGCGCTGAAGGACAGGTTCATGGGGCGCCTGCAAATCCACCATTTCCTTGAGGAAGAGGAAGGTGATTTCGAGCTGCTGAACGGCCGTCTGGACAGCGGTAAGATCGCGGCCCTGTTGGGAACGCTGGTCGATCCGGCGGAGATCGACGCGGCCTTCGTCTGCGGCCCCGGCCCGATGATGGATGCGGTGGAGGCCGGGCTGACCGGCGCGGGCGTGCCGCACGAGCGCATATTGATCGAGCGCTTCACCGTCGGCGCGATGAGCGAGGCCCGGCTGGCCGCCGCGCGCGAACTGGAGCGCAAGGCCGAGGGCAAGCCGGTGCGGATCGCCATCGACGGCCGCCGCCGCACCATCGCCTTCGATTCCGCCAAGGGATCGATCCTCGAAAACGCCCGCGCGGCCGGGCTGCCCGCGCCCTTCGCCTGCAAGGCGGGCGTCTGCGCTACCTGCCGGGCCAAGGTCGTGCGGGGGGAAGTGACGATGATCCAGAATTACGGCCTGTCCGCCGAGGAGGTCGCGCGGGGCTATGTCCTTACCTGTCAGGCCGTGCCGCTGTCCGACGAGGTGGAACTGGATTTCGATGCCTGAACAGACCTCCGTGCAGACCTCCGTGCTACTGCGGGAAACGCCTGCGGACGGCGTGCTTCTCCTCCGCCTCAACCGGCCGGAGCGGCGCAACGCGCTGGCGACGCCGCTGCTGCGGGACATTGCCGACGCGCTGTCGCGGGCGGAGGGGGACGAGGCTGTCCGCTGCGTCGTCCTGACCGGCACCGACAGGCTGTTCGCGGCGGGCGCGGATATCGACGAACTGGCGTCGGGCAGTCCGGACGATCCGGTGGATTCGCCGCGTTTCCGGGCATGGGCGGCGATCCGCGCCTTTCCCAAGCCGCTGATCGCGGCGGTGGAAGGATGGTGCCTGGGCGCCGGGGCCGAACTGATGATGTGCGCCGACATCGTGGTGGCGGGCGACGGCGCGAGGATCGGCCAGCCGGAAACCGGCCTCGGCATCATCCCCGGCGCGGGCGGCACCGTGACGCTGCCGCGCCTCGTCGGCCGGGCGCGCGCGATGAAGATGGTGCTGACCGGCCAGCCGCTCTCCGCTGCCGAGGCGCAGGGCGCGGGATTGATCGCCGATGTGGTGGAACAGGGCCGGGCGCTGGACGCCGCGCTGACGCTGGCGGGCGGCATTGCGGCCCGGCCGCCGCTGGCGTTGCGGGCGGCCAAGGCCAGCATTCGCGATGTCGCGCTGCTGGACGAAGCCGCCCATTTGCGGGCGGAGCGGGAGCGCTTCATCGCCCTGCTCGGCAGCGCGGACAAGGCGGAAGGCATCGCCGCCTTTCGGGAAAAGCGTCCGCCGGTCTGGCGCGGGCGATAATTTACCGCCCCACCGGGCGCAGCACCATTTCCAGCGCCATTTCGGCAATCTCTCCGGGCTTGACCGCGCCTGCGGGGTCATACCAGTTGCCGGTCCAGTTGATCATGCCGAACAGCAGCATGGTCCGCGCGCGCGCCCTGCCCTTGTCGCCCGCGAGCGACGGGTCGGCCTCGACCAGCAGCTTCTGCACCGCATCGACCAGCCGCCGTTGTCTGGCGACGATGCTTGTCCGCTTGTCGTCCGGCAGATTGTCCAGTTCGTTGAGCAGCACCTTCTGGCGCGAGGCCGCCCCCACATAATGTTCCATGAACAGGTGGAGCAGACGGCGCAGGCGCTCATCCGCGCCGCCGGGGCCGCTCTCCACGCTTTCGACATCCTCGACCAGCCGGTCGATATGCGATGCCATCACCGCGTAGAGCACGTCCTCCTTCGACGGATAATAATGATAGAGCAGGGATTTGGAGGTGTTGCAGGCCCGCGCGATGTCGGACACCGACGCCCCCAGAAAGCCCCGCTGCGCGAACAGTTCCGCGGCGCGCTCCACTATGGCTTCGCGCCGTTCTTCATAATCCGCCGCCTGAGTACGCGCCATCGTGCCTTTCCATTCCCAACCGCGAACCGAAGGCGGGATGGACGGCGGCATGACCGGCCGCCTGCCCCATCGCGTCCCACGGCGTTCGGTAGCCGTTCCTTGCCAATCGGCGAGGGCCAACCGGCGAGGCGTTCGCTCTAACAGCAATGAGGCAAGCGTCAACCGTCCGGAACGGGATGGAGGGGCGGCCCGCTCATTCCTCTTCGGCGAAGAGGAGGGTGACACGGCCCTTCGCGAAATTCATCAGGTCCTTCCCACAGGCGCGATTTTCCTCCGACCGCATCGCGGCATCGAAGCCGGCGCGGTCGGCGAAGTGCAGTTCGGCGATCAGGAACAGGTCGGTTTCGCCCATCGGGGAGCCCTCGACCCTGTTCACCACCAGCCTTTGCAGGCCGGGCACCTTCCGCACCAGCGGCGTGTGGACCTGCCGGTAATGGTCGAGAAACGCCGTTTCATCCTCCGGCCTGCTGTAAAGGGCGATCAGTTTCATGGTCATGATGCGGTTATCCTTGCGGCCAGTTTTCGATGGTTTCCACGAAGCGGCCCAGCCATGCATTGGTCTGGTGGCCGTCGAGCACGCGATGGTCGATCGTCAGCGAGACATAGCATAGCGGGCGGATCTGGATGGCGTCCACGCCGTCCACGTCCTTCACGACCACGCGCTTTTCCAGCTTGCCCACGCCCAATATCGCCGATTGCGGCTGGTTGATGATGACGGGCGACGCGATGAGCGAGCCCGACACGCCATGGTTGGAGATGGTGAAGGTCCCGCCGCGCACATCGGCCGGGCCGAGCGCATTGCCGCGCGCCCGCGCGGTGAGGTCGGTCAGGCGCGACGCGATGCCGAGCAGCGAGAGATCCTGCACGCGCGGGACGACCGGGACGACGAGGCCCTTGTCGCCCAATGCCGTGCCGATGCCGATGTTGATATCCTCGAAAACCTCCAGCCGGTCGTCGTGCCAGCGGCTGTTGACGGTGGGCGCGGCGCGCATCGCGGCGGCGCTGGCCGCGACGATATAGGCGGTGAAGGTCAGCTTCGCCCCATCCCGCTCGAAAGCCGCCTTGTGCCTGTCGCGGTGCGCGATGATCGCCGAGAAGTCGCATTCGAACACCGCCGTCACATGCGGCGCGGCCGTCACCGAATCGAGCATGTTCCGCGCGATCGCGAGGCGCATCCGGTCGTGGGGAATGACGGTGCGCTGGCCGGGCGCGGAAGGGACGGGCGGCGGCGCTGTGGAGGGCGCCGGTGCGGATGGAGCCCCTTGGGCGGCCGCCCGGTCGACATCGGCGCGCGTGATCCTGCCGCCCCTTCCGGTTCCGGCGATGGTGGCCGGATCGATGCCATATTCCTTGATCGCGCGCCGGACGGACGGGGAAAGGCCGGTTACCGGCGCAGCGGGCGTCGCTTTTGGCGGCGGCTCATCAACCGGGGCGGCGGCGGTTTGCGGCTCCTCTTCCACCCTTTCCTCCTCCCCGGCGAGGCGGAGCCTGCCGAGCAACGCCCCCGGCGCGGCCTCCGCATCGGTATCGAGGAGGATTTCCGCGAGCACGCCGCCGGCCGGCGCCGGAACCTCCTGCGTCACCTTGTCGGTTTCCAGTTCGACCAGCGGATCATTTTCCTCCACCCGCTGGCCGATGCCGACCAGCCAGTTGCGGACGATGGCCCTGGTCCCTTCCTGTTCGGCGGGAACGACGATGTCGATGCTGTTCATGTCCCGTTTCCTCAAAAGCCGGTCAGTTCGTCGATCTTCGCGCGGATGCGCTCGACCGATGGCACCGCCCGGTCGAGCAGCACCGGATTGTGCGGGCTGGGTATGTCCGGCATGGTCAGGCGCGCGACCGGCGCATCGAGATCCATGAAGGCTTCGTCGGCGACGACCGCCGCGATTTCCGCGCCGAAACCCGCCGTCCGCAAATCCTCGTGCACGATCAGGCAGCGCCTCGTCCGGCGCACCGAGTCCAGCACGGCCTCCCTGTCCCACGGCATCAGCGTGCGCAGGTCGATGACATCGGCGGAAACGCCGTCCGCCGCTTCCTCGCAGCGCGGCACCATCGCCCCCCAGGTGACGATCGTGATGTCCCCGCCCCGCCGCGTGAATTTCGCCCGGCCGAAGGGCAGTACATAGTCGTCGCCCGGCCAGGGGCGGCGCGCCCATGCGAGATCGAGCAGGTTGCGATGCTCGAAGAAGATCACCGGATCGTTGCCGCGCAGTGCCCCGCGCAGCAGGCCCACGGCATCTTCGGCATTGGAAGGCACCGCGACCTTCCAGCCCGGATTGTGGATGAAGGCGACCTCGTTGGTCTGGCTGTGCCACGGGTCGCCGCATTTGAAGAAGCCGCCGGGAATGCGCACGACCATCGGCGCGGCGAAGCGGTTATGGGTGCGCCAGCGCATCGTGCCGCAATCGTTGATCTGCTCGGTCGCCGGTTCGGCATATTTGCGGAACTGGATTTCCGGCACCGGCATCAGCCCGGCCAGCGCCATCCCCACCGCGCGCCCGATAATGCCTTCTTCCGACAGCGAGGTGTCGAACACCCTTTGCTTGCCGTATTTCTCCTGCAACCCCAGCGTCACCGCATGGACGCCGCCCTTGGGGCCGATATCCTCGCCGAACAGCACGACCCGCTCGTTGATCGCCAGCTCCTGATCGAGCGTGCGGCGGATGGCGGTGACCATGTTGATCCGCTGGCCCTCCGGCTTCGGTTCCCCGGTGGCGGGCGGCGGCGCATAGCCATGGTTGTGCATGCCGCCCTCGGTCTGCATCTCGCCTTCGAAAAAGACATGGCGCATCACGTCTTCGGGCCGCGAGACGCCGCGCGCCTCGGCGGCTTCGCGGGCCGTTTCCGCCTCGGCCTCCGCCTCCGCTGCGATGCCCTGCCATTCCGCCTCGCTCATCAGCGCGGGGACGAGATAGTCCCGCAGGCGGGGCAGCGGATCGCGCGCCCATTCGGCCGCGACCACCTCTTCCGGCTTATAGGTCTGCGTGTCCTGAAAGCTGTGGCCTTGCAGGCGCGGAACGGTCAGCCGCAGCATCGCGGGCGCGCGGTTCGCGCGGACATGCTCGACGGCCCGATCGACGAGGCGGGCCGCCTCGGCCGGGTCGGCGCCGTCGCCGGAGAAGATCGTCAGCCCTTCCCAGCTTTCCAGATTCCTCGCGATATCGCCGCCCGGCGTCTGGCAGGTCGAGGGGACCGAAATGCCGAACCCGTTATCCTCTATGTAGAACAGCATCGGCAGCTTTTGCGTGGTGGCGATCGTCAGCGCCGCCCAGAAGCCGTTGGACGCGACCGAGCCGTCGCCGCCCAGCACCACCGCGATGGCCCTGTCATAGGCGGGGTCGCCGATTACGGCGCGATGATATTCGATCGCCTGCGCCCAGCCCGCCGTCGGCGTATATTGCGCCCCCACGCCGCCGCACATCGGCAGGGCCGATGCGCCATCGGGGTTGGGATAGTTGAACACCACGCCGATATCCCGGCCATCGGAATAGCCCCCCGCCCTGCCCATGGCGGAACCCAGCGCATCGGCCACATCGACCCCCAGCGCCAGCAGCAGCGGCCGGGACCGGTAATAGCCGCAGGCCGCATCCTTCGGGTCGCCGAGGCGGCAGCCGAGCAGGATCTGGGCCATGTCGTGCCCCCGCGCCGAAAACTGGTAGAGCACCTTCTTTTCAGGGACGAGCCGAGTCTCTTCCATATGGTCCAGCGCCCGCGACAGGTGGAGCAGGCGCGCGATCCGGCGCCAGTCCACATCCGGCAACGGAGAGTTGCGCAGGGTCTTTCCCAGGGCGTCCGCAGTCATCTTCCTTCATCCTTCATCATCGCGCACAAGCGCATCGCATCTTCCGCCGCGCCGCCGGTCCGGCGGCCTCAGCCCGGAAATGGCGCGGAGGGCATGCCGCGCACGCCCGGCCTGCCGAGGAACAGCCCGCCTGCCCGTTCGGCCCGCACCGCCGCCTCGGCCATGGGCGGGGGAAAGCCGATCGCCGCGATCATCTGCGGCGGCAGCGGGACGCTGCCCGAGGTGACGAGCAGCGCGGAATGATCCTCCCCGCCAAAGGCGCAGCTGGTGGCGAAGGGCGCATCGATCCGCATCCGGGCGAGCAGCCCGCCTTCCGGCGAATAGCGGCGGACCTCGGATGTCAGCGGAACGGCGACCCAGATCGCGCCCTCGGCATCGACGCACAGGCCGTCGGGCCAGCCCTCCCCGACATCGAAATGGACGACCGTGCGCCTGCCCCCCAATGCGCCGGTCGCGCCGTCGAAGTCGAAGGCGTCGATCCGCGCGGTGGGGGAGTCGGCCAGATAGAAAATCCCGCCGTCCGGGCTCCACCCCATGCCGTTGCCGATGGTGAGGCCATCGACCATGCGGTCCACGCGGCCCGCGGCATCGACGCGATAGAGGGCGGCCCCGCCGACCGGGAGGGCCGCCGCCACCGTGCCCGCCCAGACGCGCCCCTGCGGATCGCATTTGGCCTCGTTGATCCGGGTCGTCGCCGGATCCGCGTCGAGCGTTGCAAGGACGCGTTCGCCGCCGTCCGCGTCCAGCAGCGTGAAGGCCAGTCCCTCGGCCAGCAGCAGGCCGCCCTCCCGCCGGGGAAGGACCGCCGCCACCGGCCGGTCGCGGCGGATGGTCTGCCGCACCTTCCCGTCGACGCCGATCTCGATCACGTCTCCGACGACATTGTCGACGCACCAGAAGCTGCCCCGCGCGGCGTCCCATATCGGCGCCTCGGCGATGGCCGCCTTCCAGTCGAGCAGCAATTCGGTTTCATGGGTCGCGAATAAGGTCATGGTCATGCCCGATGATCCGGCGCCCGCCGGGACCGGATGGTGAAGGAAACAGGAAGGCGGCGGGAAAGCGGCGGCTTGCCCCCTCAATGGGCGATGCAGACCGACTTGATGTCGGTATAGGCGTTCAGCCATTCCGTGCCGAAATCCCGGCCGATGCCGGATTGCTTCATGCCCCCGAACGGCATGTTCGGATCGATGAAGTTGTGCGCGTTGACCCACACCGTGCCCGCTTCGAGCTGGCGCGTCAGCGTCATCGCGGCGCTGAGGTCGGACGTCCAGACGCTGGCGGTCAGCCCCATCTCGGTGTCGTTGGCGCGCGCGACGGCTTCCTGCCTGTCCGCGACCTTCACCACGTTGAGGAGGGGACCGAACACTTCCTCGCGCACCAGCGCGACGTCGTCCCCGGCCTCCAGCACCAGTGCGGGGCCGGCATAATAGCCGCCGTCCGCCGGAACCGGCGCGCCGCCGATGACGGTCGCCCCCTTGGCGCGCGCATCGTCGAGATAGCGGTTGACCTTCTCCAGATGGACGGCGGACACCAGCGGATTGACCTGCGCATCGGGATCCAGGCCGGGGCCGACCGGCATGGACCGGATCGCGGCCTCCAGCGCGGCGACCAGCCGGTCATGCGCGGCCGCCTCGACATAGAGGCGGGATGCCGCCGCGCAGACCTGCCCCTGGTTGAAGAAGGCCCCCATCATCAGCCCGGCGACGGTGCCGTCCATATCGGCGTCCGCCAGCACGATGGCGGGGTTCTTGCCGCCCAGTTCCAGCGACGCGGGCACCATGGCGTCCATCGCGCAATGGCCGATCGCCTTGCCGGTGGCGGTCGATCCGGTGAAGCTGATCTTGTTCACCAGCCGATGGCGGACCAGCGCGCCGCCCGCCCCGCCGCCCCGCCCGGTGACGACGTTGAACACCCCGGCCGGAACCCCGGCCTCGATCGCCAGCTCCGCCAGCCAGAGCGCGGAAAGGGGTGTGAATTCCGAAGGCTTGAGCACGATCGAGCACCCCGCCGCCAGCGCCGGGGCGATCTTCCAGATCGCGATGAGCATCGGGAAATTCCACGGCGCGATGGCGGCGACCACGCCGATCGGCTCGCGGCGGGTATAGGCCGTCCAGTGGTCCGGCCCCGGCGGCAGGGAAAGCTCCAGCGACTGGCCGGTGATCTTGGTCGTAAGCCCGGCGGCGTAGCGCAGCCATTCGGACGAGGCCCCGCTGGCGAACAGGCGCGCCAGGTGGATGGATTTGCCCTGCTCCAGCGATTCCAGCTGCGCCAGCGCCTCGGCATTCTGCTCGATCAGCCCGGAAAAGCGGTAGAGGATCCTCTCCCGGTCGGCGGGCCTCATATTGCGCCAGCGCCCGTCGCGAAAGGCGGCGCTGGCGGACCGGACCGCCCGGTCCACATCCTCGTCCAGCGCATCCACCATATGCGCGATCGGCCGGCCCGACGACGGATCGTAGACGGGCAGCATATCCCGCCCCGCCGGGGACAGCCGTTCCCCGTCGATGAAGATCGCGGGATCGCGTTCCAGAAAGTCGCTGGTTTTCGCTTCGATTGTGAAAGGGCCGCTATACGCCATGCCGATCTCTTTCCGTTGTTTTCGCCGCAGCGCGGGCAATGGGATTCAGGCCGCCGCGTCGGCGGGCGGCGAGCGATGGCCGCCATTGGTGTCGAACCATGGCAGGTCCGCCAATATCCGCCGTTCCGCGGCCCGGAGGTTCCCGCGGACGGCGGGCGGCGCATCCAGCGCCAGCGTCCGGCGCGCGGGCGCGGAATAGAGCGGCCATTCGATCTGGGAGGACCGGGGCTGCCCCTCCGCCGCGAAACTCGTCCAAAGCTCCCTCATCAGGCCGGACAGGGCGATGGACTCCGCATTGGCGGGCACCATGCTGGGCACCGCCTCCATCGTGCCGAAGACGAGCGGAACCGACAGGCTGTGCGGCGCGCCGAACCTGCCCCCCGCGACCGGCGTCGGCCATTCGAGGCTATAGACCCAGGTGCGCGCGCCCGCCTGCCGCGCCCGCGCCTCCGCCGCATGGATCGCCGATCGGATGATCAGGAACTGGCTCATCACGGCGAAGAAGATGTCGGAGGGCGAATATTCCGGATAGAGCGCGCGATAGCCCGAAACGATCCCGGCGGGATCGATCGAGAACATCTTTTGCAGGGTTCGCGGCAGGCTTTCCCAATCCAGCGCGAACATGGCGGGCGAGCCGACCAGATTGCGCGCCTCGTCGCGGCTGGTGCCGATGATCAGCGGAATATGGGCACTGATATCCGGCGCGCCATCGGCGAAGGGATGCGTCGGCAGGCTGCCGCCGATCACCGGCATGAACTGCCGCGCCACCGCCGGCCCCAGCGCGTTCACGCTTGCCAGCAATTTTGCGGTCGGCAGGGCGGCGAGCGCTTCGACGTCGCCGGGACGGATGCCCGCATGATCCAGCACCGCATCGGCCGCCTTTCGCGCGGCCTCCCGCTCCTCGCCCCATATCAGCACGCCGCTCTGGCAGATGGCGCGGGCGAACAGCCCCATCGCCTCCGGCATGGCGAGCAGCGTGCTTACCTTCGCCCCGCCGCCCGATTCCCCGAACACCGTCACCCGGTCGGGATCGCCGCCGAAATTGCGGATATTCGCGCGGATCCATTTCAGCGCATCGACGATGTCGAGCATGCCGACATTGCCGGAATCCGCATAGGACGCGTCGAAATGATCGAGCGACAGAAAGCCGAACACGCCGAGCCTGTGATTGAGCGTCACGACCACCACGTCGTTGGACGCCGCCAGCAGGCGTCCGTCGGTCGCGTTGCTGCCGCCCGATCCTTCGCGAAAGCCGCCGCCGTGGATCCAGACCAGCACAGGCCGCTGCGCCTCCGGCCGCGCGGAGGGCGTCCAGATGTTGAGGCGCAGGCAATCTTCGCCCTGCGCGGCGGGCGATGTGAAGGAGGCCCACAAATCCGGCTCGACCGCCGGCAGGCCGATCTGCGGATCGCGATTGGCGAGCTGGGGCGCGCTTTCGCCATAGGCGTGGAAATCGCGGATGCCCCGCCAGCGTTCGGGCGGGCGCGATCTTCTGAACCGCCCCGCCCCTCCGGTGGCCGCGCCATAGCGCAAGCCCTTGAAAACCGAGACGCCGCCATCGCCATAGCCGCGGGCCAGCCCTTCGGAGGTCCGGACGACGGGATGCCCGGTCCCCTGCCCTGCGCCGATGGGTTTCCCGGCCCCGGCCCAGCTGTTGCCCGCGCCGAGCCCCCCAAGGCCCAGAGCCGAAGCGAAGAGGAATTCCCGTCGATGCATCCGACCACTCCCGTTCAACAGGGGCGAGCCTATGCGGCGCGCCTCCCGGAGTCAAGATTACTTACTGATTATTTAGTTAGATCGATGGACGCGCATGACGCCCGCGCCGTGCGCCCGTCCTGCGGGGATGTTCCGCATATCAGGCGACCAGGCGGAAGGCCTTGCTGCTGATCTTCCATGCGTTGCCGAACTTCACGAAGGTCAGTATGTCCTCGAAATCATGCCCCGCCCAGTTGACGACCTCGGCCACCACGACCGCGATGCCGCCGGACAGGTAGAAGGATTTCACGCTGGCGCCGATCCCGGTCGAGGGTTCGGAGGAATCGACGAAGGAAAACAGCATCTCGATCGGCCCGGCGAACTTGTCCGGCCCCAGAAAGCCGCAGATCGCGGCCTCCTCGGCAAAGGCGGGCCGCATAAGGGCGCTGTTCGCCTCGCGCGGTCCCTTCAGATAGCAGGAGAGGACCTGCCCGATCGCGTCGGCGTCGGCATTCTTCTCTGGCATGTCGATCATCGCTGTTCCTTTCGAAAATCCCGCGAGCGCGCCGGAAAGAAGCCTCTCAGGCCCTTCGGCAGGCGTCCGGCCGTCCATCTATTTAATGAACGTTTATTTAATTCAGGGCAAAATGCAACCCCTGTCGTGCGGCATCACCTTCCGGTGCGCTGAACCGGCCGAAACCGGCTTTCAGCCAGCCTCCTTCCAGCGCCGGACCAGATAGGCGTCGAGGCGCGCCCTGCCTTCCTCCGGCATATGCAGGCCGAGTCTGGTGCGGCGGAACAGGATGTCCTCCGCCGTGCGCGCCCATTCGCGATCGACGAGATAATCGACCTCGACGGCATGGAGGCCCTGCCCGAAATGCTCGCCCATCGCATCGGGCGCGCGGGTCGTGCCGAGCATGTCCAGCGTCCGGGTGCCATAGGTTCTGACATAGCGGCGCAGCACCTCTTCGGGCAGGCCGGGACAGGCCGCGATCAGCGCGGTAAGGAGCCTGTCCCTGCTGCCGCCTTCCAGATCGCCGCCGGGAAGGGGGCTCCCCCCGGTCCACGGCGCGCCCATCGGCAGCCAGGCCGCCAATTTGCCGAGCGCTTCTTCCGCCAGCCGCCGGTAGGTGGTTATCTTGCCGCCGAATATGCTCAGGATCGGCGCGCGTTCGGCATCGCCGTCCACCTCCAGCACATAGTCGCGCGTTATCGCCGATGCGTCGGCCGCGTGATCGTCATAGAGCGCCCTGATGCCCGCATAGCTCCACACCACGGCGTCGGCTTCGGGCGCGGCGGTGAAATAGCGGCGGATCGTGGCGAGAAGATAGTCGGTTTCCGCCACGCTGATTCGCGCCGGTCCCAGCGGCTCGCTCCATAGTTCCTCGGTCGTTCCGACCAGCGTGAACCTGTCCTCATAGGGGATGGCGAACACCACGCGGCCATCCGGATTCTGGAGCAGAAAGCAATGTTTCCCCTCGTAAAGGCGCGGAACGACGATATGGCTGCCCTTGACGAGGCGGATGGTCGAGATGAAGCGGGTTCCTTCGATATGGGTCAGCAGCTCGGCGGTCCACGGCCCCGCCGCATTGACCAGCGTGCGCGCGCGGACCCGCATCTTCCGCCCGTCCCGGTCGAGCAGCGCGGCCCAGCCTGCGCCGTCGCGCGATGCCGAGACCAGCCGGGTTCGCGTCATCACCGTGGCCCCGTGCTCATGCGCGTCGAGGGCGTTGAGGATGACGAGCCTGCTGTCGTCCACGCGGCAGTCCGAATAGAGGAAGCCCCGGCTCGCCACCCCTGCCCGCAGCCCGTTGCCGTAGGGCGGCCCCTTCAGGCTGACGGCGCGGGAGCGGGCGAGCCTTCCCCGCCTGCCGAGATGGTCGTAGAGGAACAGCCCCAGCCGGATCATCCACCCCGGCCTCATCCCCGCGACCCTGGGCAGCAGGAAGTTCATCGGTTCGATGATATGGGGCGCGATCGCGAGCAGGCGCTCGCGCTCGATCAGCGCTTCGCGCACGAGCCGGAATTCGCCATGTTCCAGATAGCGCAGGCCGCCATGGATCAGCTTCGTGCTGGCGGAGGAGGTGTGGCTGGCGAGATCGTCCTTTTCCACCAGCAGCACGGACAGGCCGCGCCCGGCGGCGTCCCGCGCGATGCCGGCGCCGTTGATCCCGCCCCCGACGATCAGCAGATCGAATTCCCGGCCTTCCACATCTTCCGGCTTGCGCATTGCTTTCCCCCGGCGCCGCAGAATCGGCGCACCTTTGTAATTTCTACTAAACGATTATTAGAATCCGGATTTACAATCAATTGGCCCTGTGCTCTTTCCTAACCGCATCGACCGGCCCGGCACAACGGGCGAGCCGCGATTCCCGATCGCGGCATTCATGCGACGAAAGTGGATCGAGGATGGAAAAGCCTGACAATCTGGTTGGCGAGCTGATTTCGGAATGCATCGCCGTCTGCATCATCATCACCCTCGGCAATTCGGCGGCGGCCATGTATTTTCTCTACGACCCCAGTCCCTATCAGCAGGCCTATTGGGGCCTGTGCGCGACCTGGGGCATCGCCGTGACGCTCGCGATCTACGTCACCGGATCGGTATCCGGCACGCACGCCAATCCGGCGGTCACGCTGGCGCTCGTCCTGTTCCGCTCCTTCCCGCCGCGCAAGGCGCCGCTCTACGTCGTCGCGCAGGTGGCCGGCGCCTGCATCGGCGCGGCGCTGGTCTACCAGATGTTCCAGCCGGTGATCGACGCCTTCAACGCCGCCCACGGCCTGACCCGCGAAGGCGGCGGCGCGGCCGGGGTATTCTTCACCCATCCGGGCGAAAACATCACGCCGGGCCGGGCGTTCGTCAACGAGATCATCCTGACGGCCATTCTGGTGCTGGGCATTTTCGCCATCACGGACGAATATAACACCGTCGCGCCGATGGCGAATTCGAGCGCGCTGATCATCGGGCTGCTGGTCACCACAATCGGCGGCGCGGCGGGCTATCTCGAAGGATGGCCGATCAACCCGGCGCGCGATTTCGGCCCGCGGCTGTTCTGCTATTTCGCGGGCTGGGGCCCGGCGGCTTTCCCCGCGCCGATGAACTATTGGTGGGTGCCGGTCGCAGCGCCGCTGATCGGCGGCGCGGTCGGCGGCGCGCTGTACCGGTATCTTGTCTGGAATTTCCTGCCCTTGCGCCGCAACGGCGCGGCGCGGGGACGGAGCGGTCCCCCCTCGCCCCCCGGCGGCCTCGGCTGACCGCATGACGGACGCCCCTTGCGCTTCGCGGGCGGGACCTTCAGACCGGAGGTGCCGACATGCCGGGCGCGGGCCTTTTCTTCCAACCCCTCTGGCGCCGGAGAAGTGAGAGAGATGAACAAGGCACGGCATATTCTGGCCATCGATCAGGGCACCACCTCGACACGCTGCATGGTCTTCGACGCGCAGGCGCGGCCGCTATCGGTGGCACAGCGCGAATTTCCGCAGCATTATCCGAAGTCCGGATGGGTCGAGCATGATGCGGAGGATATCTGGCGCGATGTCCTGCACACCGCGAGGGAGGCCGTGGATCGGGCCGGGCTCGACGCTTCGGCGATAGCGGCCATCAGCATCGCCAACCAGCGCGAAACCGTCATTGTGTGGGATCGCGCGGACGGCAAGCCCGTCTACCGCGCGATCGTGTGGCAGGACCGGCGCACCTCGGAACAATGCGCGCGGCTGAAGGCCGATGGGGCCGAGGATGAGGTGAGGGAACGGACCGGCCTGCTGCTCGACCCCTATTTTTCCGCGACCAAGCTTGCGTGGATTCTCGACACGGTGGAGGGCGCGCGGGAGAAGGCCGAACAGGGACGGCTCGCCTTCGGCACGATAGACAGCTTCCTGCTGTGGAGGCTGACGGGCGGAGCGGTCCATGCCACCGACATCACCAATGCCGCGCGCACCCTGCTCTACAATATCCGCGACCAGCGCTGGGACGAGGATCTGCTGAAGCTCTTCCGCATCCCTGCCGCGCTGCTGCCGGAGGTGCAGGACAATAACCATCTGTTCGGATATACCGACAAGAGCCTGTTCGGCCTGCCGATCCCGATCGCGGGCATGGCGGGCGACCAGCAGGCGGCGCTGATCGGCCAGGGATGCTTCGCCCCCCGGTCCGCGAAATGCACCTATGGCACCGGCGGCTTCCTGCTGATGAACACCGGCGCGGACTGTCACATCTCCGCGAACCGCCTGCTCACGACGCCCGCCTACCGGCTGGACGGCCGGATCCATTATGCGCTGGAGGGGTCGATATTCGTGGCGGGCGCGGCCGTCAAATGGCTGCGGGACGGCCTTTCCGTCATATCGACGGCGGCCGACACCGGGGCCATGGCGGCCGGGTTGAGCGACAATCACGGGGTCTATATGGTCCCGGCCTTCGTGGGCCTCGGCGCGCCGCGCTGGGATGCGGAGGCGCGCGGCGTCATTTGCGGCCTGACGCTGGACACCAAAGCGGCCCATCTGGCCCGCGCCGCGCTCGAAGCGGTCGCCTATCAGACATTGGATCTCGTTTCGACCATGGCTTCGGACGGCGCGGAGTTTCCGGCGCTGCTGCGCGTGGACGGGGGCATGGCGAATAACGACTGGCTCTGCCAGTTCCTTGCCGACATGCTGCAAGTCGCGGTGGAACGCCCGGCCAATCTCGAAACGACGGTGCGGGGCGCCGCGTTTCTGGCGGGCCTTACCACGGGCCTGTGGGAGGACCTAACCGCCCTGTCGAAACTGACGGCGGAAAGCCGGCTCTTCCACCCGCAAATGGAAGCCGCCCATCGCGATCGCCTGATCGACGGATGGCAGGACGCGCAGCGGCGCACATCCAGCATTCCCGGCAGCATTCCCGGCAGCATTCCCGGCTGAACCACGATCCTGCTGCGACGGCCCGGCCCTTGCCTTGCAAGGTATGCCGGGCTTTTTGCCGCACCCATGCCATGGCAAAACGGCCCGCAAGCGGTGGCCCTGGCCTCCTCTTGCGAGCCGTTCCGGCTATGCCGTCCGCCCGGATGACGGGACGGACGTCAGAAGTCGAAGCGCAGTTGCGCCGCGATGCTCCACGGCTCTTCCGTGCCGATGATGTAGGAACCGCCGCTGCCCGCGTGGAAGTTCATGATCCGCCGGTCGGTCAGATTCTTGCCGATCACGGAGAAATCCCATCCTTGCGCGGGGTTGGAGACGGAGACGGTCGCGCCCAGCTTGACGAAGCCATCCTGCCACAGCATCGGGTCGTTGTTCGGCGAAATATTGTAGCGGGTGGTGAAATAGGCCTCCGGCCGTAGTTTCAGCCGCAGGTCCTGACCGACCTCGACCAGATATTCGATGTTGAAGCTGCCGCTGAACTTGGGCGCATATCTTCCCCTCTTGCCCGACAGGTCGATCACCCGGTTGCCCAGCGCGATATCGGTCGGTGAACCGCCCGCGTCCTTGAAGTCGGTGAATTTGGAATCGAGATAGGTGACGCTGAGATTGGCGGACAGCGCGCTCGAAACCCGCAGCGACGTGTCGGCCTCGATCCCCTGCGAACGGGCGCCCTTGGCGTTCTTGACGATCGGGAAGATGCCGCCCTGCACCCCGCCGTCGCCGATCGCCGACTGCTGAAGCCCCTCGAAATCGCTGCGGAAGGCGGCGATGTTGAAGGTCAGCCGGCGGTTGAGCCATTGGGTCTTCAGGCCGATCTCGTAGGAATCCACATATTCCGGCCCGAAGCTGAGCGTATTGGGCAGGCCGGTATGCTCCAGCCCGTTATAGCCCCCCGCCTTGAAGCCGTTCACATATTTGGCATAGCCCCTGACTTCGGGCGTGAAATCATATCCCACGATCACCGACGGGCTGAAATGCTCGTCCGAACGCCGGTGCGCGCGATAACCGGCCACGCCCAGGCCGAGTTGCGCGCCGATGGCCGAACCGATCGGCGCGACGGCGTCGGGGAACGGGATGATCGGGCCGAACGGCTCGGTCGCCGTGCCGAAATACTGGTTGATGCCGAAGCGCTTGTCCACCCATGACTGGCGACCGGCCAGCGTGATGTCGAGCTTGTCGGTCGGCCGCAGCACGACGCTGGCGAACACGCCGAAGATATTGGCGGTCTGGCGGAAATCGTCCGCCTGGCCGAAGGGAAGATAAGGCGCCAGGTCCGGGGCGAGGCCCGGCAGCATGGACGTGAACATGTTGTAGTTCGCGTAGATCTGGCCGCGCAGCTTGTCCCGCTCATAATAGGCGCCGAACATGTAATCGAAGCTGTTGTCGCCGTTCGACGCCACGCGCAGTTCCTGACTGAACTGGCTGAAGCGTTCGGGCACGGTGAAGTTCGCCAGATAGGGGCTGGCCGCATCGACATCGAGCCGCAGATTATATTTATGATGATAATAGCCGGTGACCGAGGTGATGGTGAACGGCCCCGTATCATAGTTGATCGTCGCAATCAGCGATTGCGCGTCGAAATCGATCCCTTGATCGGGATCCTGCTTGCGGACATAGTTTTCGCTCGTGTCGTCCCCGGCGGCGATGGCCCCCGCGCATCCGAAGCTCGGCGACGGGAAGATCGGCGGCGGCGGGCAGCTCACCAGCTTGGAGGCAAGACCGCCCCGCTGGCGGCTGTGTTCCGCATGCGCCTTCAGGTTCACGGTGAGCGCGTCGGTCGGTTCCCATTGCAGGGTGATGCGGCCCGCATAGTTGCGGACGCGCGGAATGCGGATATCCGTGCTCTTGTCCAGCAGCCAGCCGTCGCCGCGCTGCACCATGCCCGCCACGCGGATGCCCAGCGTATCGCTGACCGGCCCGCCGGCGGCCCCTTCGACCGTCGCATTGTCGAAGTTGAAATTATAGAGGCCCCGGACATAGCCTTCCCATTTGTCGCCCGGATTGGCGGTCGTGATGTTGAACACGCCCGCGATCGAGTTGTTGCCGAAATAGACGCTCTGCGGCCCTTTCAGCACCTCCACCCGTTCCAGATCGAGGAAGGAGGACTGGGTGGAGCGGGACCGCCCCCGATAGATGCCGTCGACGAAGGTGGCGACGGACTGTTCGAACAGCGGGTTGTTGTCGCCCGACCCCACGCCGCGGATGAACATCATGTTGGCGGGCCCGGCCTGCGAGACATAGACGGCGGGGACGTTCTGCGTCGCATCCTGAATGGACGCCACGCCCTGTTCCTGAAGCGCGAGGCCCGACACCACGGTGGCCGACACCGGCACGTCCTGCAGCGACTGGGTCCGCTTCTGCGCGGTGACGACGATCTCATTGCCGTCCAGGGTGTCCGCTTCCCGCGCCCCGGCCGAAGAGCCGATGGCCGCACCGGTCAGCACGACCGCCAGGGACGCGCCGTACAGGAAATCGATTTTCTTCTTGTTCACCAAAGTCCTCCCTTTTCTTGAAACCTAAACTCGATATTGAAAACAGTCAGTCCTGCCGGATCCTGATGATGTCCGGGCTCGCTTCCTCCAGGCTGCGCAGGCCGACCAGAGCCATGGCCATGTCCAGCTCCGTGCGGAAAATGCCCAGCGCATGGTCGACGCCCGCCTGCCCCGCGACCGAGAGGCCGTAGAGCGTGGCGCGCCCGACCTGCACGGCGCTGGCCCCCAATGCGACGGCCTTCACAATGTCCGTGCCGGTGCGGACGCCGCTGTCGAGCAGCAGGGCGATCCTTCCCTGCGCCGCCGCCGCGAATTCCGGCAGCAGGTCCAGCGTGGATACCGCCCCGTCCAGCTGGCGGCCGCCATGATTGGAGATGACGATGCCGTCATATCCCGCCTCCACCGCCGGTTTCACCTGCGCGGGGTCGAGCAGGCCCTTGACGATCAGCGTGCCGTCCCATCGATCGCGCAGCCATTTGAGATCGTCCCACCCGATCGCGGGGTTGATCTGGGAGCGGACGAATTCCGACACGGTGGCCCAGCTGCGCCCCTGCTCCATCGGCATGAGGCCCGGACGCGGCGCCCCGTGGGGCAGCGCCCGCAGCATCCAGTCCGGGTGGCGCAGCACGTCCAGCACCTTGCCCGCCGTCCAGCTATAGGGAACGGTGAAGCCGTTGCGGATGTCGCGGACCCGGCGGCCCGGCAGCGCGGTGTCGACCGTCACCTCCAGCGTATCGAACCCCAGCGCCTTCGCATCGCGGATCAGGTCGAGCGTCACCTGCTTGTCATGGGCGATGTAGACCTGCAACCATGCGTTGCCCTCCGCCGCGCGGGCAATGTCCGGCAACGGGGAATTGGCGCCGTTGCTGACGACGAACGGAATGCCCGCCTTCTTCGCTCCCCCGGCGAGCGCGAGGTCCCCCCTCGGCCAGAAGGCGGAGGCATAGCCGGTCGGCCCGATGATGAGCGGCATCGCCAGCGGCTTGCCGAACAATGTGGTGGCCATCGATCGCGCGCTGACGTCGACCGGCGCGCGCGACAGCAGCCTGTGCCGTTCGAAGGCGGCGCGGTTCTGTCGCATCGTGCTTTCCGACTGCGCGCCGCCGTCGGCATAGTCGAACACCATGCGCGGCAATGTCCGGCGGGCCGCTGCGCGGAGATCCTCGATGGAATGCGCCTTTTTCAGGCGGGCGCGCCCTATGCTGGAGAGAAACCCCATTTTCTTTTCCCTGCACTATGAAAGGGGTGGCCGGGCCTAGCGGCCACCCTCTGATACGGCCCGCGATCCGGCCCCTGCCCTGTCCTTATCCGGATGACCGGAAAGGAACGCCAGCAGGGGCGGAAGAACCGCTTTCGGATTGGTTTCGAGCATGAAGTGGCCGACGTCCCGCAATTCGACCACCCGATAGTCGCCCTGCGCATAGCGGCGGGACGCCTCGACCGTGCTTTCCGAGACGGCGGGCCCCTTGCTCCACAGGAACAGCGCCGGAACCCGGACGGGAGGAACGGCGGCGAACTCATCCGGCACCAGCGCGGTGCCCCAATAGAGGCCACCCAGAAGGACGCCGGGCTGCGACACGCGGGCGACATAGCGCTCCACATAGGCATCGGGCAGGCCGCTCTTGCCGAGGAAGGAGCGCAGGCCCGCGGCATTGTCCTTCAGCAATTCCCGCGACCGGGGAACCACATTGGCGGGGTCGATCTGCTTGCGCACCTCTTCCCAGGCCGCATGCTGCTGCGGATCGTTCCGTATGCCGTCGATGAAGGCCGCCGGATGCGGATAGCGCAGCGTCGTCATTGAGATCACCCGGTCCGGGTGGCGGGCCGCGAGCATCCATGCCATCGCGCCGCCCCAGCCGAACCCCGCGACATGGAACCGGCGCATGCCGTTGCGGTCGGCGATCCGCAGCGCATCGGCCAGGAAGGTGTCGAAATTATAGTCGGACGGATCCTTCGCCAGGGTCGCGGCGGAGGCGCCGCGCTGGTCGAAGGCGACGACCTTGTATCCCTTTTCCGCCAGCCCCTCGGCGACCGGCGCCCAGGCATCGGCATCCTGCGGGAAGCCGTGGAGGAGAAGCACGGCCTCGCCGTCCTCCGGCCCCCAGCGGAGGGTCCGCCATTCCAGCCCGTCCGCGGCGATCCGCTCGACCTTCGGCTTGCAATCAGTTTCCGCCGCCGCCGGATGCGCAGCCATCATCACCATGCTGCAAATGCCGCAAACAGCTTCCTTCAATCGCAACCGCCGCCACATCATGAAATCTCCCGTCTGGCGATGCCGCCCTGCCCGGCCGGATAGGGCATGCCGATGCATGCATTCCGACCTATCGTTCACCGACTCCGCATCTTATCTGTTCTGCCGGTCGCTTGTCCCGCCTCTTCGCCTGCGATTCTCTCGCGGCGGCCGATTACTTACTGACCGTTCAGTTAGCTAATACGCTTCCATCCTCTTTGTCAAGCATCTTCCCTGCTTTTGATTCACGCAATTTCCAGGCGGCGGACGACGGCCCGCGCACCCTTTCCCGCCGGCGGGAAAGGGAAGGTTCGTTTCCCTCCATGCCTGGCATCGCTGCGGATCCTTCGACCCTCCGCCCGGCCTTCCCCGCAATGAAAGCTTGACCATGGGCTCGCCGCTGGGCAGAGAGGCGCTGAAGAGGCCGTTCAGGCCGGGTGCCCGGCTTGACGATCCGCTCGGCGTTTTCAACATCTCCCGCGCGGGACCTTATTGACTGACAGATTTGGGGCGACAGGATGGAACCGGAAGAAAATACGAAGAACATGATTATTGAATCTTCAATAACCCTGTTCTACCGCAAGGGTTACAAGGGGACCTCGGTCGCGGACATCGCCAGCGAATGCGATATTACGGCGGCGGCCATCTATTATCATTTCAAGAACAAGGACCATATCCTGTGGGCCTGCTATGAAAGGCTGATAGAGGAGCTGGACCGGAAGATCGTTCAGGAGGTCTGGAAGGCTGCATCCCCGGAAGAGCGGCTGGAAAAGCTCATCACCACCATATTCGATCTGTGGTTCGAGCGGCCGGAACTGGCCCTTCTGCAATCGGACCCGATCGCGCCGCTGACCGAGGGGCGGGATGTGCAGTACAAGCAGCATCGCGAGAACTGGTATAAATTCGTCGCCAGCCTGATCACCGATCTGAGCGGCTCCTTCAAAAGCAACGCGGAAGTCGAAATATGCGCTTTCCTGCTGTCCAAATCCCTGTCCTATCCGGAAATCATCTTTTCCGGCGATGACTATCGGGTGATAAGCGGCACGAAGAGGAAGCAGATCCTGAAAGTATTGAAGAAATTCTACATGCAGGCGCTACTCGGAAAGACTTTCTGACACTTGGCCGCCATCGACTGCGTGCGTCGACGCATCCGGAAATTCTGTCCGGGGCGGGTCGACATGCAGTTCAGGTGGAGCCGAGAAGCGTGATGTTCGAGCACCGGAGCGCAGCGGACTTGAAGGTCCGTGAGCACCGGAGCACAGAAAAGCGCGGTTCGCAGGCCCGCATGGGCTGGATGTCGACCCGCCCCTAGCGGGGCATCCAGACGCCGCCGTCCACGCCCAGCACCTGCCCGGTCTGGAAGCCGCCGGTGACGGGAGAGGCGAGATACAGCACCGCGTGGGACACCTCTTCCGGAGCGGCGAGGCGGCGCAGCGGAACCTCCGCCGCCAGCTGCTTTTCGACCGCGCGGAACTGCTCCATGTCGTCCATGAAGCCGCGGAAGCAGCTGTTCGCGCTCACCTGGCTGAGGTCCGAGGGGGGCGTCCCGCCCGGCGCCACGACGTTGATGCGCACATTATGCTGCCCGACATCCAGCGCGAGCGTCTGGGCCAGATGGATCAGGCCGGATTTCAGCGCGCCGTAGACGGGCTCGATCGGCGTCGGCTTGCGCCCCATGACGCTGCTCATCGTGATGATGCAACCGTCCTTCTGCTCGATCATGATCGGCAGGACGATCTTGTAGGCGGTAAGGACGCTCTTGAAATTCTGCTCGTAGATCTTGTCCCACAGCGCCGGGTCGAGATCGAGGAAATGGCACAATATGTCCCACGCCACGCCATGATAGAGCACGTCCACGCTGCCCAGCTCGCGGGTCGTGTTCACGGCGTTTTCGACCGAGGCCCAGTCGGTCGCGTCCACCGCGACGACCTGAACCGAGCCCTTGCCGAGCGAGCGGGCCTTTTCCGCCACTTCCTCGGCCCGCCGGGTGTCGCGCGCGCCGATGACGATGTTCGCGCCGGATTCGGCAAAATGAAAGGTGACATGCTGTCCCAGATTCGAATGACCGCCGATCAACAGAACATTCTTGCCTTCCAGACCGGGATAATACATCTTCTACTCCTTCTTTTCTCATCTATACTGTCGATATGATGTAAAGGCCTATATCCGCGTCTCGTCGATACCGTCCGGCGCCGCCACCACCCTATTGACGAGCGGCCCCAGCCCGTCCGCCCGCACCTCGATCCTGTCGCCCGCCGATACCCTGACCGGCACGGGGGGGCAGCCGGTCGCGATGATGTCGCCCGGCATCAGCGTCATGAAGCGGGAGACATGACTGATGCAGCGCCGGATGCTGAAGATCATGTCGCTGCTATGGCCGCCCTGCACCTGCTCGCCGTTCAGCCAGGTCGCCAGTTCGCAGCCCTCTTCCAGCCGGTCCGTGACGATATGGGGGCCGAGGGGCGCGAAGCTGTCATAGCCCTTGGCGAGCGTCGGATTGCCGCCGTCGAGATGATAGCGGGTCACGCTCATCAGATCGTTGGTCAGCGTATATCCGAATATCAGCTCGCCCGCTTCCTCCTCATCGACATGGCGGCCCCGGCGACCGATCACCACCGCCAGTTCCCCTTCGGAAACGACCTCGGCGCCGGGCGGCAGGACGATATCTTCGCCGGTCGCGACGATGCAGCTGGTCGGCCTCACGAAGACGAGGGGCTCGTCCGGGATCGCCATCCCCATCATCCGCGCCGTTTCGCGATAGTTGACGCCGATGCCGATATATTTGCCCGGCACGCAGGGCGGCAGCAGGCGCACCTCCGCCCGGTTCACGCAGGAGCCTTCATCGACCAGCTCTTCGGGATCGCGATATCCGCCCTCGCCCGAAAACGGATCGCGCCGCAGCGCCCGGATGACCTCGCCATCGATGACCCCGTGGAAAATCCGGCCCCGATGCTCGACTCTGGCAATTTTCATGCGCCGCCTCGCTGCTGTCTGGAAGGGGAAGAGGTCAGTCCGCGAACCGGGCGATATAGCTTCCATATTCGCTGATCGTCATATGCGTGCCGGGCAGCACCACCACGGTGGTCGTCGGCTCGTCGATGATCGCGGGGCCTGCTATCCGGTTGCCATGGGTCAGCCGGGTGCCGTCATAGACCGGCGTGTCGACATAGCCGTCATATTCCTTGAAGAACGCCTTGCGGGTGCCCTTGATCGCCTGCGCGCATTCCTCGCCGCCGAACGGCAGCTTGCGGATTTCCGGTTTCGGCGTCCGGCCGATGGCGCGGACCTTCCACTGGAGGCATTCGACGGGCTGGCTCAGATCGTTGACCGCGTACATCTTCTCGTGAATGGCGTGAAAGCCGTTCACCAGCGCGTCGAGATCGTCCGGCCCGGCGATGCGGCCCGACCGCAGCGGAACGGACAATTCCCAGATCTGTTCGGGATAGCGCGCCTCGACATAGAATTCGAGGCGGCGATCCGCCTGCGCTATGCCGTGATGATCGAGGAAGGCGACCGCATTGTCCTCCAGCGATGCGAGCAGCGCATTGACGCCGTCGAAATCGAACCGGTCGCTTTCCACGAAGTTGATCGCGCTGAACTCCTTGACCAGATCGGCGAAAGCCCCGCCATAGGCGCTCAGCACCCCGGCGGCCTTGGGGATGATCAGTTCCCTGATCCCCAATTCCATCGCCATCGCCTGAATATGCATGCCGGCCGCGCCGCCGCCCGAAACCACGATGAATTCCCGCAGGTCGATGCCGCGCGAAATGGCGAGGTCCTGCATCGCGGAGATCATGTTGTTGTTGACGGTGCTCCACATCGTGAACGCCGCCTGGGCGACATCCAGCTTCAGCGGATCGGCGACATGCTCCTGCACCGCCTTGTGGGCAAGGGCGGGGTCGAGCCGGGTGCCGCCGCTGGCGAACGCGCCGGTATCCAGATAGCCGAGCACGATATTGGCGTCGCTGACCGTCGGCCGCGTGCCGCCCCGGCCATAGAAGGCCGGGCCGGGATTGGCCCCGGCGCTTTCCGGCCCGACATGCACCAGCCCGCCGGAATCGACGCGGGCGATGCTGCCCCCGCCGGAACCGACGCTGCGGCTGTCCACCAGATCGACGCCGAGGAAGCAGCCGCCCATCACGATTTCCCGCGACAGGTTGATCTTGCCGTTCTGCACGACGCTGACGTCGAAGCTGGTGCCGCCCATGTCCACGATCAGCACATTGTCGATATCATGTTCGAGTTGGACGGTCGTCTGGCCGGCGACCGGCGCCATGGAAGGGCCGGAATTGATGCTGAAGATCGGCCGTTCCATCATGTCGCCAACGCTGACGATGCCGCCGGCCGAGGTGACCAGCGACAGCGGCTGCGTATAGCCATTGTCGCTCAGCTGGGCCTGAAGATCGGCGACATAGCTCCTGATCACGTCGAGCAGCGACGCGTTCACGACCGCCGAGGAGGTGCGGCGATATTCGCGCAATATGGGGTTGAGCTGCGAACTGAGCACCACCGGCACTTCGGGCCATTCCTCCCGGATGATTTCGCCGATGCGCAGTTCGTGGCTGGCGTTGGTGATCGACCAGATGAGCGCGACGGCGATCGCCTGGACATCATAGCGCCGCAGCTGGCGCACGGCCTCGCGCACTTCATTTTCGTCGAGCGGGATTTCCACGCCGCCTTCGGAATTGATCCGCTCCGTCACCGGCAGCGTCAGATAGCGCGGCACGAACGGTTCGGGATAATCGACTTTCCACAAAAAGGGCTCGCTGCGCCCCTGCTCGCGGGTGGTCAATATATCCCGGAACCCCCTGGTGCAGATCAGCCCGACCTTGGCCACCTTCCCTTCGATCAGCGCATTGAGCGCCACCGTCGATCCATGGACGAGCGACACGCAGTCCCCCAGGAAATCCTTGAGGTCCATCCCATAATGATCCGCCGCCTGCCGCAGGCCGGCCATCACGCCGTCACTGGGCTTGCTGGGGACGGTGAACGCCTTGAAGATATCCCATTCCCCGGAATTCTGATCGAAGACGAACAGATCGCTGAACGTACCGCCAACGTCTGAGCACACTCTGAAACGCATGATTTACGACCCCTTGATCAATTGGCGAGCTGCGCGCGAAGCTGTTCGGTTTTCGGGTGGTCGACGGCGAAATCCTCGGTCGACATGTCGAGCACGACGCCGTAGACGTCGCGCGCCTTCTGCTCGGAAACCCAGCCGTTGCGGACGCGGAAGCGGACCTTTTCGGGGTCGCGCTTCAGCGGATCGCCGAAACCGCCGCCGCCCGCCCACAGGCTGCCGATCCACTCGGTCGGCCTGATCTCCTCGCTCGCGATATCGGGAAGCGGGATTTCCTCGCCCGTTTCCGACACCTTCCACGCGGCGGGCGGCGCGCCCGCCTGCCCACCCTTGATGCCCTTGGGCGGGAACACCTTGGAATCGAGGAAATAGGACCATAGCGCCGGATGATGCCGCGGGCGCATCAGGCACCTGATGCCCGGCGCGCCATCCCATTGCCCGGCGCCGCCGCTGTCCGGCTCCACCTCGCAGCAGCCGAACAGTATCGGCATCTTCAGCTCGAATATTTCCGCGCTGATGAAATCGACCTGGCATCCGCCCGGCGGGCCGAGATAGGTCAGCCACCCGTCATGGCCGTGCAGCGCGGGTCCGCCGCCGAAGCCGTAGATGACGGCGTTCACGTAGAGACGGTCATTATACCGGAAATCCTTGCCGCAGACCGAGGCGACGCTGGGCGGGAAGGAATTGGAGCCTTCCGCCAGCCCCTTGTCCGGCCCCAGCTCCCCGAACAGCGACTGGATGAGGTTGATCAGCCGTCCGGCCAGCCCCACCGTCGCCATCGAGGTGCTGTACGGCGGTTTCACGCCGCCGATGATCGCATTGTCCGCGGTGAGGATGTCGATGCAATTATACACCGCATCGTTGCGTGGCAGGTCGGAGGAAAGATTGTTGAGGATGCCGGTGACGACCGCCGACCGGGTGGTGGCCTCGCTCAGATTATAGCCGGATTCCATCGCGGGCAGGTTGTCGCGCAGGTCGACCTCGATCCTGCCTTCGTCGGGCCGGATCGATATCTTCACGGCAATGGGGATGCCGTCGGGCGCGAGCCCTTCTATGGGATCGTGAAAATTGCGGCCTTCCAGCGTCATGGCGGGCAGGCGCCCGATCTCGTCCACCATCCGGCGGCGGGAATAATCCTGCCATTCCTTCACGAACTGCCTTACGGTATCGACGCCGTAGCGGTCGCACAGCTCGATGATGCGCTTTTCGCCGATGCGCACCGCGCCGACCGCAGCCAGATAGTCGCCATACCATTGTTCCGGGTTGCGGATGCGGATCTTCGCCATCCGGACGACATCGTCGACATCCTCATAATCCCGCTGGACGCGGACGCAGGGGAAATCCAGCGCGCCTTCCTCGTAGAGGTCCTTGGCGAACGGCATGAAGGTCGTCGGCTGGCTGTTGCCGATATCGGCCTGATGCGCCACCGCCAGCGCGGTCATCACATGCTCGCCCTTGTAGAAGATCGGCGCGATATAGGCGAAATCGCCATGATGGCTGGACCCGTAATAGGGGGAGTTGTTGAGAAAGCAGTCGCCGGGCCGAAGATCGTCGAAAAGCTCCGTCATCTGCCGCGCCGCGAGGCTGCACGAGGCGACGATGATCGGAATGGCCTGCGTCAGGCAGAACAGGTCGCCGCTATTGGTCAGGATCGCGGAGGAAAAATCCTTGGAAAGATTGAGAGCCGCCGATCGGGACACTTTCTCGATGGTGTGGTTCATCTCATTGACGACCACGTTGAACTTGCGGGCCAAAATCGCGAGCATATGCGGCTCAAGCTGGGCAGGCTGATCCATTGCGGCTTCCACCTTTCATGCAATAACTTACTTAATGTTCATTCAGTTCATTAGAGAGACGGTTCCGGCCTGTCAACTCCGTTTCGCCCCGCCACGGGACGGCGCCGGCATCCCGTCCTGCGGGCGCCTCAATCTTTCGGGCGGAGATCCACGACGCGCTGCGCCTTGCCGGTCGAGCGCGGCAGGCCATCGGGGGGCAGCACGTCGACGGCGACGCTGATGCCGATCATCGTCTTGATCCGGTGGGCAAGCTGCCGGGCATTCTCCTGCCCGTCGCCGGAGGTCGCGCCGGGCCGCAACTCCACCTTCAGCCGCACCTGATCCATCCGGCCGGGCCGGGTCAGCTCGATCTGGAAATGCGGGGAGAAGGCGGGACAACCGAGAATATGCTCCTCGAACTGGCCGGGATAGGCGTTGACGCCGCGCACGATCAGCATGTCGTCCGACCGCCTCGCGATCCTTTCCATGCGCCGCATCACGCGCGAGGTGCCGGGCAGCAGCCGGGTCAGGTCCCGCGTCCGGTACCGGACGACCGGCATCGCCTCCTTGGTCAGCGAGGTGAAGACCAGCTCTCCCTCCGCCCCGTCCGGCAGGACGTCGCCGGTCGCGGGATCGATGACTTCCGGGTAGAAATGATCTTCCCAGATGGTCGGCCCGTCCTTGGCCTCGACGCATTCCTGCGCGACGCCGGGGCCCATCACTTCCGACAGCCCGTAAATATCGACGGCATCGATCGCGAAGCTCTGCTCGATTTCCCGGCGGACGGTATCGGTCCACGGCTCCGCCCCGAAAATGCCGGTTTTCAGGGATGTTGCGGTCGGGTCCAGCCCCTGACGGCGGAATTCGTCGAGCAGCGCCAGCATATAGCTGGGCGTGACCATGATGATGTCCGGCCGGAAATCGCTGATGAGCTGTACCTGCTTTTCGGTCTGTCCGCCGGACATCGGAATGACCGTGCAGCCCAGCTCCTCCGCCCCGTAATGCGCGCCCAGGCCACCGGTGAAAAGCCCGTAGCCATAGGCGATATGGACTTTCATGCCGGGGCGCCCCCCCGCCGCATGGATCGACCGGGCGACGATTTTCGACCATGTCTCGATATCCTTGCGGGTATAGCCCACCACCGTCGGCTTGCCGGTGGTCCCCGAAGAGGCGTGAAGGCGCGCCAGCCGCTCCATCGGCACGGCGAAAAAGCCGAAGGGATAGGCGTCGCGCAGGTCGGCCTTGGTGGTGAAGGGGAAGCGGGCCAGGTCCCCCAGCGAGCGCAGATCGTCCGGGTGGACCCCGGCTTCGTCGAATTTCCGGCGATAGCAGGGATTGCCTTCATAGGCATGACGCAGCGACCGGCGCAGCCGCTCCAGTTGCAGGGCTTGCAGCTCATCCCGTGAAGCGGTTTCGATAAGGTCAAGTCCTTTCAAGGACATAATGGAAGCTCCCTCTCGTCCCGGCCGTCACGCAGGAAGGCCGTCTGGAATTTTCCGGGAGAGGAGCGTCGGCGCGGTTCCCGCCCCGCGACCATAAGCGGACGCAGGAATGGGAGCCCGCGCGGCAAAGGCGGGCGTCTTTCTCCTGTCGCGTCGCGCAATTCGCGGCGCCTCTCCCGAAGTCGGAAGCTTAATGAATGATCAGTTAGTTTAACTCAAGCGGAAATTTGCCGGATGGCGACCAGATCGCGCGGTTCCCCCGACGATGCCGGCACGATCTTCCGGTCGCGGCCGCCGGACAAAGCGAAAGGCCCCGGCGGTTTTGCACCGTCGGGGCCTCTTTCCGTCGATGGCATCCCACGCACGGCCGCGCGGGGCGCCTCTCCGTTCGCCGGGCTCAATAGCCCTTGGCGGTGTCCCTGGCGTCGACCACGCCGTCGCTGTTATTGTCGAGGCGCGAGAACATGCGGTTGCCCGATTCGTTGAATTCGGCCGCCGACAGGGTCGCGGACTTGTCGGCGTCGAGCACGCCGAAGCGGACATGCGCCTGACGGATCTGGCGTGCGCGCTGCTCGGCCAGTTCCTTGTCGAGGCGGAACGTATATTCGGTCACATATTCCACCTCGGTGACCTGGCCGTCGCCGTTGAGGTCCAGCCCCTTGTAGTTGTCCGCCCGCCTGGCGGAGAACTCGTCCTTGGTCACCTTGCCGTCCTTGTTGGCGTCATGGGTTTCCACGAAGCCGTCCTTGCCATGGCCCGGAGCAGCCCTGTTGCCCATGGTCGCGGGGGCTCCGGCGGCGCCCGCGCGGCGGCCCTGCGGCGCCTGCTGCGCGACGGCGGTCGAGACGACGCCTGCGGCCGCGACGGCGGCAAGGGCGAATTTCAGATAGTCGTTCATTATATTCTCCTCTTCTACACTAGAGCATTTTCAAGTCAGATGGACTCACCTGACGCCTCGGAAAATGCGGAAAACAAAAGATAATCAGAGCATGATCGCTTCTGTTGAGTGGATCATGCTCTGGCCTCAGCGTTGAACCTCGAAGGTGAGCGACGTGGTGTAGCTGCGCTCGTCGGTCTGCGATCCCGCCGGCGCGTCCGCGCGATGCCGCGTCATGATCTCGTAGACGCCGGCCTTGTCGAATTTCAGCGACAGGCCGCCGTCCGGGCCGGTCTTCAGTTCCTGATGGAACTTCACCTCGTCATAGTCCGCCCCGGCGCGATCGATCACCACCAACTGGTCGGCCAGCGGCTTGCCGTCGAACAGGATCTTCAGGTCGAACTTGCCGTCCAGATAGATGTCGTTGGGATGGGTGACGGGCTGGATCGCCAGCCGGCCGATCTGCCTGTCGACTGGCGCGCGCGTCGGCCCCTTCCTGGTGATATAGGCATCGGCGACGGTTTCGGTCTGGCTCGTCCGCACCTGGGTCGCCCCGGCGGGCGCGGCGTCGCCGCGCACCGGTTGCCACTTGCCGTCGACCAGCGCCGTCTTGCCCACCCTGCCCCGCCGCACGCCGGTGGTGAAACGATAGGTGCCGTCCTGCTTCAGCGGGCTTTCGAGGATGACTACCTGCCGGTGCTTGCTGACCGTTTCGAACTCGGCGCGGCTGCCGTCGGGCAGGATGACATGGAAATCCGCCGAATCCACCGCCAGTTCAGGCTGGAAGAACTTCTCGGTGAACGCGCTCTCGACCGTCACATGCTCTTCGGTGTTGGCGGTGAAGATATTGGGCAGCATATAGGAGGTATGGGCCTGCGCCGGGACGCCGCCGGCAAGGACGAGCGCCGATGCCGCGAGGAAGCCGAAGCGGGTGCGTGGGAATAGTGGGTTCATGACGATCCTCGATTATGGAATGGCTGAATTGGGGCGGGGCCTTCAGTTCCCCTTGATCTCGAATATGAAGGCGCGGGCGACATGCGGCGGCGGCGCGGGGAACGGCTCCGCACGCCGGACCATCTGCAATGCCTCGCCGTCGAAGCGGGACGAGCCGGACGTCTTGACGATGGCCAGCTCCGTCACCTTGCCGCGATCCTCCAGCGAGAAGCCGACGAACGCGGAGCCGGGGCCGACGACATTGGAGCGCCGGAAACGCTGCAAATGCCGCCAGATCTTGCCCTTGTAGGTCGCGCCCTGCGCGGTTTCGGCGGCAGGCGATGCCTTTGCCTCGGCGGCCTTGGCGGGGGCCGCTTCCGCAGGCGCAGGCGCGGCAGGGGCTTCCGGCGCGCGCGCGGATGGGCGGTTGTCGGCCACCGCGACTTGCACCTGTTTCGCCGCGGCCATGGGCTGGGGCGTATCCGGCAGGGTCTTTGCCGGCTCCTGCAACGGCGGGGTCCTGGGAGGCTCCGCCACCGGCATGGGCTTGGATGGCGGCGGAGGCTCGGCGGGCGGGGCCTTGGGGGCCTCGTCCGCGCGCTGCCCCTCCGGCGCGGCCAGCTCGAACGTCGAGAGGCTGGGCCTTTCGTGGCGCGGGTGGCTGCCCGGCACGGAAAGGCCGACGAGCGCCACCAGCATGCCGGCGGAAAGCATCGCCGAAAGCGCGCCGGAAACGAACCGCTCGCCCGCTATGATCTTGCCTTGCCCTCCATACATTCGCGTCACTCCCTGCCTGCCGCCGGATTTCGCCCGTTATCGGGCGCCTGCCGTCAGAACAGCTTCGAAAGGGTCAGCTTGAAGTTCCGCCCGGCCGCGGGCCGGGTGGCGAGCGCCGGCACATAATATTTGTCGAACAGGTTCTCGACGCTCAGCCGGGCGGTGAACCCGTCGAGCAGCCCGCCCGCAGGCGTGTAGGCCAGCCGCACATGATGCACGTCATAGTCCTCATGCAAGGTGCCGTTGGTGTTCCGGTCCTCGGCCAGCACGCCTTCCCAGCGAATGTCGAACACGCGGCCGAAGCGCTTGCCGATCGCCAGCCGGTAGGTGTTGGCGGGCAGGTTGGTCCAATCGTCGATCACCAGATTGGTGCGCAGCCGTTCGCCATCGACGATATTCGCGTTGAAATCGACATAGATGCCGCCGGTCATCGCATAGGAGGCTTCGAGTTCGAGGCCCTTGAGATAGACCTCCAGCACACCCGAATAGGAGGTGTTGTCGGTCATCTCGGTGTCGTAATAATTGGCCTTGATCGCGAGGCGATCCGTTTCGGACAGCAGGCCCACCCGGTCGAAGGAAAGGCCCGCTTCCCAGCTGCGGCTCTTTTCCGGCTGGTTCATATAGGCCGGGACCTGCAAGTCGTCGAGGATCGGCAGGCTCTTCGTGCGCGCCCAGCTGCCGAAGGCCGCGAGCCCGATGGGCAGTTCATAGCGCGCGGAAACGCCGCCCATCAACGCCTTGTTGTCGTAGCTGGCCCTGGTGCCGTTATCCAGCGTGCCCTGGATGCTCTGCCCTTCCCAGCGCACCGCCGGGGTGAGCGTGAAGCCCCGGAACGGCATGACTTCATAGACCATGAACGCCGCCATCCGGTCGTCGGTGCCGCCCGGCGCGGAATTGGCGTCCAGCCGGTTGCGGTGGATATATTCGAGGCCGAAGCGGACATTGTGGCGGATCGACCCGGTGGAGAAGATCGAGCCGTTCTTCAGCGTGATCTTGGTGGTTTCATAGCGATGATCGGCGTTGAGCAGCGCGTTGTTCGGGTCCGCCGGCACCGCCTCCTGCTCGATTTCCTGATTGGCGTAGGTGTAGACGAGGCTGAGGTCGATCATGTCGTTGCCGACCGGCTTGAAATAATAGCCGGCGGTGATCGTCTGCGTCTTGGTGTCGCGGTCGACGCGGCCGAAATTGCCGATGCCGAACGCGTCGTAGAGGACGTCGCGGTCGCTGGTCGTGCTCTGATTGAAGCTGACCTTGATCGCATGCGCATTGTCGGCGCCGAAGCGGACCCCGCCCTTGATGAGGAAGCTGGGCAGGCTGAACGCGCTGTTCTCGATGCGGTCGCCATGGCCGTCGCGCTGGTCATCCTGCTCGCGATAGGTGTAGTTGGCGAGGAATTCGAACGATTCGCTCGGCATGAAGGCGGCGGTGGTCGAGGTGACGAAGCCGTTGCGGTTCGACTGGCCGGTCAGGCTCTGGTTCAGCGCGAAGCCGGGCTTGCCTTTCAATATGTCGCTGGCGTCGCTGGTTTCCAGGCGCACGACGCCGCCGATCACGCCGGAGCCATATTCGAAGCTGCCCACGGTGCCGCGAATGACCTCGGCCTGCTTGTAGAGCAGCGGGTCGGTGAACAGCTGGGTGCCGATGCGGTAGAGCTCTTCCGATCCGGTGGTCGCGCCGTCGACCATCACCAGCACCTTCTGGTCGGTGCCGTAGGTGCCGTTGGCGCCGAAGCCGCGAATGTTGATGCCGGAGCCGACCGGCGTGGAGCCGTTGATGAGCGTCACGCCGGGAATGGAATCGAGCAGCTCGGCGATGGTGTTGGCCTGGCGGTCCTCGATTTCCTTGCGGTTGATGACGGTTTTCGGCGTGGCCGTGTTGGTCTGCACCATGCGGGTGCTTTCGCCGATGTCGATCGTGCCGAGAAATTCCTTGTCGTCGGACGCGCCGCCCGATGCCGTGCCGCTTTCCTGCGCCCCGGCGATGCCCGGCGCGGCCAGACCGCAGGCGAGCGCGATCGAGCAGAGCAGCCGGGATTTCACGGAAGAAGAGATATGCATTATTGCCCCCAAAAGTTAATTATTAAGATCGATTCGCATTTGCATTAGCATTAGCGACCGGCGTGTCAATGCTTCGATGGAACGCCCGTCCCAATGGCCGCCCCCTTCCGCGCCCGGATCAGTAGAAGTCGCGCCGCAACCGGCCGTCCTCCAGCGCGCTGTCGATCCAGTCCCGCCCCAGCAGGCCGGAAAGCGCGGTCAGGCACTGTTCCCCCATCGCCATGTGCCCGCACAGCAGGATGCGGCCTTCCCCGCCCAGAAAGGCGCGGATCTCGTCCCCCCATCGGGCGATCACATGCTGTACATAGGGCCCGTTGCCGCCGCCCTGCGACAGCGCGAAGCCGAGCCGTTCCAGCCTCCCCTCCACCTGCCATTGCCGCATCTCCGCGAGCAGGGGGCCGTGCTCCTCCCCGGCGCGCTCGCCGAAGATCAGCGCGCAACGCTGGCCCCTGCCCATCGCCAGCAGCAGGTGCGGGCGCAGCCCCGCCCAGCCCGACCCCGCGCCGATGGCGAGCAGCGGCCCGGCGCCGGTCGGCGGGTGGAAGGAGCGGTGCGTGCGGATGCGGCCTATCACCGTGGTCGCGCCCGCCTCGGCATCGGTGAGGTGGCCGGAGCCATGGCCGACCACGCCCCCGTCCACCACCCGCCGGACGAAAAGCACGATTTCGCATGCCTCCGGCCGCGCATCGGGCAGGCTGGCGATGGAGTAGTCGCGCACATGGCCGCCGGGCGTGCGCAGCTCGAACAGGTCGCCGACCTCCCAGAGCGGCGGCGGGCCTTCCGGCGGGCGCAGCGCGATGCGGTAGAGGCCGTCGCTGCACAGTCCGCCCTGAGGATTGCGGACCGGCTCCGCCACCCGCTCCCGGCTGGCGACGCGCCAGCGCTGCGCCGTTTCGGGCGCCGGGTCGGTCCGCTGCGGATAGCCCGCGCCGGTCAGCCGCGCATCCCACGCCGCGAGATCGGCACGCGCCAGATCGTCCACCTCCACCAGCGGGAACAGCATGTCCGCCCCGCTCCGCCGCGCCCAGGCGTCGATGCTGCGGCCGAAGCCGCAAAAGGCCGGATAGCGCCGATCCCCAAGGGCCAGCACCGCGACCTGCTTCGTCGCCAGATCGGCATCCTCCGCCAGCAGCCTGTCCGCGAACCGGCGTGCATTGTCGGGCGCGTCGCCCTCGCCGGTGGTGGAGGCGACGAAGAACAGCCTGTCCGCCTGCGCGATCATCGCGGGGGTGAGCTGATTGGCCTCGACCAGCGCGCAGGGCTCGCCGCTCGCCTCGATGCGGAGCTGCGTCTGCTCGGCGATATCGGTCGCCTGCCCCGTCTGCGAGGCATGGACGACGAGGTTGCGGGCCGCGCCGACCGGAACCGGCGGCCGCTTTCGGAGCATCCACAGCGTGAAAAGGGCCCAAGCCGCCACCAGCATGGCTGCGATCGCCCAGGCGGCCGGATCGGCGTTCAGGCGGAAAGGCGCCTCACCCATGGGCCGCCGCCCCCGGTCCGGGAAACGCCATCGGCATCATGGACGGATGGAAACCGAAACCTTGCCGAGTTCGGCATCGCCGCTGGCCGAGGCGCTGGCGGATTTGCCCCGCTTCAGTTCGAACGGCACCTTGACCAGCTCGCGGCCGCCCTTTTCGCGCGCGGCCTCGACCACGACCGAATAGCGGCCCGGCGCCAGCTGGTCGATGCCGGGAATGCCGACGGTCTGGCGCCCCGGCGCCTGCGTCGGGCGGGAAATGCCGTCGGCGGGCATGGTCATCGTTCGCCCGCCGGTGCGCCACCAGCTGCGCAGTTCGGGTATCCAGCGCCCGCCGATCCGCGCCTGATCGTGCAGCACGGCGAGGGTCTTCACCTGTTGTCCGCCGCCGTCCTCCAGCCAGACCGCGACATAGGGCTTGCGATAGGGAAAGGTGTCGATCTTCGGAATCTCGAAGCTGACGGTGCCGGTCCCGGCGAGCGCCGGGGTGGCGAGGGTGGCGGCGGCGACGGTCAGGCCGGTGCGATAGCTGATGCGCATGGCGGTTTCCTTTCGGATATCAATGGACGAGCAGGATGTAGATAAGGACCGGCACGATCAGGCCGAGCGAGGCCAGCGGCCATGTCGACGCGCGCCGCCGCGCCTGAAGGAACAGCAGGCCGAAGCCGGTCAGCGTGAAGAGAAGGAAGAAAGCCGCGCCGATATCGATGAGCAGCTTCCACGCCGGGCCGGTGTTGCGGCCCTTGTGCAGATCGTTGACCATCGCGACCGGGCCGCGATCGATCTCCTCCAGGAAGATCTTGCGGGCGTTGAGGTCGATCGTCAGGCTGGCGTCGACCCCTGGCCGGGCGAGGTCGAAGCCCAGCTCGCCATATTGATTGTCGATCGTCCGCGCGAACAGCTCCGCGCCGGTCTGCCGGTGCAGCTCCGCGGCGATCGCGTCGGGCAGGACATGGCCGTTCTCCAGCCGGACCAGCCGCGCGGACATCTCCTCCGAAAGCGGAAATTCGCGCGAGACGCTTTCGCCCTTGCCTTCGAAATAGTCGGCATGGTTGAGGGTGATGCCGCTGGCGGCGAACAGCAGCATCAGCACGAGGCAGACGGCCGAGCTGATCCAGTGCCACTGGCGCAGATGGCGGGACCAGAACTCCCTCTTGCTTGCCCGCCCGACTGTCATATGCGCTCTTCGATCCCCATGTGCGAACCTTGAAACCCAAGGATGCGGCTGGTCGGGAACAGGCGCCCGCCCTTTCCCGGCTTACCGGGATGGTTCGCTAATAAGAATCATTACTATTTGCAATAGTGGAATCGGGACGAGCGCATGGTGCAGGCGGCCGCGCGGCCGCTCTCCTTACCGGCGGGGCGTCATTTCTTCGGGGATGATGGCGCGCAGCTTCGCGATGGTGCTCGCCGCGTCGCGATGGTGGACGAAGATGCCGCCCGCTTCCTCCCACAGGTGGGCGTGCCGCAACTGGTCGTCGACGAGGATGTCGTCCT